>CEAA01027267.1_pt1 | contig 182249 bp, 170 predicted proteins | sample 557551 | NCBI WGS metagenome assembly CEAA01 (sample SAMEA3182115, study PRJEB8094) | gut metagenome | biome: human; feature: gut; material: Stool; isolation source: human stools | place: Canada | collected 2013-06-11
GAGAGTGTAAGCCAGTTCTTCCATATCTTAGGATCCGTAGATCAGCAGCGTGGATGCTGTGAGGTGACAGAAGGCAAATATGAGATCACGATATACACGTCCTGTTGTAATACAGCAAAAGGTATTTATTATTATACGACTTATGATAATCATCAGATCACAGCGGTTGACATGCATGCGGAAAATCTGGATTCAGATCAGCTGATCTGTTATCCGCTTCTGTCCAAGGGCGAAGTCAGATGGCAGAATAAATAATACGAAAATGCACGGAGAAAGCATAACGCAGAACAACAGGAGGACAATATCGAGATTGTATGGAATGCAGATGTTAGGTTGATAATTGTGCAAGCACCGCCTGCACAATTTGTGCAACAAAAAAGAGGAGCCAGTCCAGACTCCTCAAAGGTACGTTATTTCAAAAAGTTGCTCTTGTGTTCCAGCGCGTGCAGATTATGATAGTCCTCATAAATAAGTCAATTTTGCAGATAAAATTAGCAACTCAGGAAAAAATGATTTGCTTGGAGAAATCGAAACGATAAGCTGAGATAATGGTTTCTCTTCTTTAGTGAGCCTATGAAATGACGAAATGTGGCTCGCCACATCAAACAGCCGATAAAATGACAAAACAACTCGGCCATGCAGCCAAAACACTCCGGCTATCCGACAAAACAGCCCGGCTTTTTTTCGTCAAATCAGGTCGGCTTTAACAAAAAGGTTGCCTCACATTATTGCGTGAGGCAACCTTTTCGTTATTCAATATGGTCGTTGATCCAATACCGAAGCTCCGTTTCGTCCTTTGTGCCATCCGCGATACCAATGAACATATCGGCCAGCTCATTCTGCTCCAATTGGAACTGATATCCATTCCATTTGAGTAGCAGTTGCGTGACCATGGCGCCAATTCGCTTATTGCCATCGATAAATGCGTGATTGGACGCTAACCCAAACCCAATACGAGCGATTTTCTCTATGTCAGTTGGAAAAAGATCTTCTCCTCCAAATGATTGAAGGGGTGCGGCAATAGCCGCTTCTAATCCAGCACGATCACGCAGACCATCAATGCCACCAGAAACTTGAATGATACGGCTATGAATCGCTACGACATCTTCTGCTGTAACCCAAATCATTCTGCCATCCTCTTATAGTCAGAAGCGAACTCGCTCAATAGTTGATCGGTGTCCGCCAGCATTTTTTCGCGGCTCACAGCTGTTACAGGCTCCTGAATCGTGACAGCAAAAGGCATGCCTTTTGCTCGAACAAAGGCATTGGCAAAAATATTAAAGGCAGTAGAAGTTGACATGCCCAGTGCATCACAGATGGCTGCCATTTGCGCTTTCACTTCAGAATCAATGCGAAAAGTCATGTTGGAATCCATGTTCAAGCCTCCTTTGCACTACAATAATACTACATAATATGTGCATTGTCAATCCGGTCGTTTCTTGATGATGGTCGGATGCGGCTGATCCAAAGGGAATTGATTATTCGACATAGTTCGATTATATCACAGAACGGCGACAACAGTGTGGCGCGGTTTTCCTTTTTTGCTCATTATGATCGATTTGTTGCATTTTCGACCGATAATCCGTAAGACTTACCAGAATGGAGGTATGTCTATGTATCCGCGCACGATTATTGACTCACTACCGGCAGTTCCTAACAGAGATCAACTCACGCATAAAGATCTACACGCACATTTCAGCACTGGTCAATCGATTCTTCTTTCTGGTTCTGGGAGAGATAAGAAGTACGGGTACCGCAATGGTATCCAGACGGATCTTGGAGACATCAGGAACGATGTCTGGCGCGATTTGGTGCGTGAGCTCATTGTCCGGAGCCACGAAGAAGACTTGTTCGATAAACTCCTGGAGTGGGAGAAGGAGCACACCTATTGGTTAAAGACGAAAGCAGAACTGGAGCATTACACGCTTGAGCTCTACGCTGCAAGGATCTTTGACAACCCGAAATGGGTTGACTATGAAGCTTTTGCCAAGCACTATGGCTACCAGCCGCAGTCCTATGAGGGGTAAACAACTCAATGCATCGGATATACATGAAAACGGCAATGCCACATTGTGGCACTGCCGTTTTCTTATTGCCTTTTTTCAGTTCACGGTCTATTGACTACGCCAACAAAGAGTGGAAGTCCATCTGCACCAGTAATGGCGAATAAGAACGGTCGATCCAATACGAAGTCCATTTCCTCTTCAGGTGGCGCCGCAGCACCAGCCATCATCATGACGGTATATGCCGCTGCGGTAACCCCCTCTTCATCGATGGCAACGCGGGCTGCATGGTCGGCTTTGGAAAGGAATATCTCTGCAACTTTCGAAGTCATGGGACTGAAATCGGCCACCGTGGCATCGAATACACCGGTAATACCCAGCGCATTCAGGCCATCACGCAGGTCAAGATCAGAGACAACATCAAATTTGGGAACGGACATATTCACGATCAGGTGCTTGCTGTTCTCCCAGTTTCCATTGCTGTTTAGGAACTCCATCGTTTGCTCATCGGCAAGCAGATCATCCATAGCCACGCCATCATCAGGCAGGAGGAACCACATTTTGCCGCTGCCCTCCAGGCTCAGAGCAACAGCGCCGAACTGATCTGCCCAGTAATAGGTGTTGCTGCCGCCCTTGTGCATGAAGTCGCACTCCACGGTCTCTCCATCAGCACTGAACAGATGGAACAGGCCCTTTTCCGTTCCGGCCTCATTGAACTCACTGTGCCACTTGGCTCGGTAGTAGATGGTAGAGGCCAAAGCCATAACGGTCTCGGGGTCCATCGACAGACCATCGGCCTGCGCTTCCAGCAGTCCTCCGGTCTGCTCATTGATCCAGTCCCGCAAGGCCTGATTAAATTCCTCGCTGCCCATCTCACCACGGAAGGAGGACGCATAGTAATTCTTTGCCAGACTGTCCATTGTGGACTGGTTGAAATTTACGGACTCATTCAGCCACAGGGAGTTTGCCAGAATGCTTGTCACGGCGCCGTCATTGCTGTAATTGGCGTTCCAAACACTGGCTGCCTGGGAGCGCAGAGCCTCAATGCTTTCACTTCCTAGAAGGTCAAGGATCTGCTGGCGGCTTTCACTGTCCGTCACCTCTGCCAGCATGGCGAGGGCCATGTAAACACTCAGAGGAGAGTATACCTTGTTCTCCCCGTTGGAATTGCTGAGAAACTCTCGGATTGAACTGGCGAAGAACGGTTCCAGACCGTCTGCATAGCCTTCCGGCTGACTGCGTTGGGCCTTTCTGTCCGACTGCCAGGCGTCATAGACCACATCAAAGCCATCGCTGTCAAACTCACCGGTCTTTTCATCAAAATACTCCATCTCGTTTGGGTAGGGAGCCATCTCCGGATAGCTAGCCAGTGCCAGAGCATAGGCCGATGCGGAGTTGTTTGGTTTCTTTTCGTCCATATTGGTATCTCCTGCGCAGCCTACCATAGAAATCAGGCAAGCCGCTGCGAGGCATAGCGCTACAATTCGTTTCATACTGCGTACCCTCCTTAGTCTACGATGGTGTCTGTGCAGATTACCTGCGTTATGATTTCCATAGCAGTCTCGCCGTAGCGTGACCACCAGCTATTTACACCCTGGGTCGTTGCCACAAAGTTGCCTTTGCTGGCAGGGTAACTGATAAAGTTCCAGATAGCACCGCCATCGTAGGTGCCCATGGAACCATTTCCAAATTCCTTCATTGACAATCCGGTGCCACAGACGCCGAATGTAGGCCAATATTGGAAATCGATCCATCCATCTTCACCAGCGGGTCGGAAACTGACGCCATAGCTCATGCCATCGGCACTGTATTCCTCAACCTTGTATTCCCAACCAGAAAGAAGCGGCACACTGACGCCAAATCCGCCGTGTTCGTAGGAAACATTACTTGTGTCAGCGGCGTCCACGAGATCAAAGCCTGCATAATAGGTTTTGGTGTCATAATCACCGGTACCCCGGAAATCCATAACCGATTTGCTGATCCGGTAGGAACCTGCGGGAAGCTCTCCGTACAGGCGGCTCCAATTCACTTCCCATTCTGTTTCCGCATTGTTAGGGATCATCCATGCTTCTGACGTCCAGGCAAGCTCATACTCCATAGGAAGCAGCTCGACCGCAACCCACTCGCCATCCTGCAGCATTTCGAGTCCGTAGTAACTGCCGGTCTGCAGCTCACCGGTTGGTTCTCCATCTTGCTGCGTACAAACAATGGTCAATCCAGACGGGGTAATATTCTTTGCAGTAAGCTTCACTCCCCAGGGATCCTGATAGGCGCTTATCGACGGAGTACGACTGATACCAACAAGACCGGATATTGCCGGAGTGCGTTCGCTCTGTTTTCCATTGATCCAAACCTTGTCGGTGGCCTTGATCACATCGCCCATCTGCACTTCAAGGAATAGATGCCACTGAGCCATATCCTCTGTTCCTGCCTCAGGGACCTTACGGTCAATCGTAATGTCCCACCCATCCAATGCACCGTTCTCAATACGGTGACGACGCACATCTGTAATCTCATGCCGAATTGATCCGCTGCCTTCCTGCAGTACGATCAGAACAAGATTCTGCCGTTCAAAATAGGCGTTATCGTATTTGTCGCAGGCATCCAAAAAGCCGATTGTGCTGTCGGAGTAGACTGTCTCTCTTCGTTCCAGACTATAAATGTCCTTGTATGCCTCGTAATAGGCTTCCAATTCCGCTCTGGAACTGATCACGGTGTGGTAAGGATAGCCATCTTCAGGTCCGCCATTGGTCCGGATGTACTGCGCCTCAAAAGCGTATGCTCCCGGTTCAGGCGTCACGGAATCTGGATCAGCTTCATTTCCTACAATGGTCCATCCGAGTTCCGTAAGCTCTTCTATGACCTGTTCCGGAATATCGGCCTGCGTACCGTCTTCCAATTTCACACACCAATACGCACCGGTCCTGCCTGGATAGGTTTCCGCAATCCCATCGTGGAAGATCAAAATCTTATCGCCGGTCCCCAAGCCAGAGAACAGACCTTCCTTATCCTTTCGGTTTCTCATGATAATGGGTGAGTTTCCATCGATGAACATATACGATCCGTTGTCCGCTACTAAGCAGCGTCCGACAGAGAAACTCATGGAGTGATTTATCATATACCAAAGGCCACCCGCACAAAGTAGCAGTATGACTCCTATCACACAGAGGGGAGTAACCCATTTCTTTTTCTGTTTCATATCAGCAGCCTCCTTTTCATATCAGACATGAATCCCTTATTGATATAGACGCAAAAATAGGGAAAATGTTCCCTTGTGATGCGATTTAGAGAGTTGCCGGAACAAGTGAGTAGCATAATCGAAGTCAAAGGCAACCTCACGATCGTCACTTTGCTTCATCACTCATTATACGACCATCGACAAAACCCTACAACCCATCTAAGTTCCTGTGCATACCAAAACGGCAATACCTGCTTGGTATTGCCGTTTTGGTATTAACTCTTCAGCTGTCTATCCTTTGCAAAGGCCATCAGCGCCTCATGCTCGTTGGGGATCTGCTCATCCAAGACTGCATCCAGGCATTCCTGCAGCACACGGCCAATGGTCGGTCCCTGAAAGCCCAATGTCATCATATCATGTCCATTAACTGCCAAGTCCTTGAGTGTGAAGCAGCTCTTTTCCTGCAGGATCTCATTGATCATTTGCGATACTTCCTCAAAGATTGCGATCCGGTGTCTGCAGATGGCCGATTGACCAAGCGTATCTGCCTTGTGCAGCTCGATCAGTTGCCGGGTAGCATCCTCACCGTGCTTGCTCAAAAGCCGTTTGATTGGCTTCCTGTCGGCCGTGATGGGCATGTCATGATAGCGAACGAGTCTTACAATTTGTTCTTTGCTGGCGTTATCGAAGCGAAGTCTACTGAGGATACTCTCCGCCATTGAAGTACTCTGATCCGAGTGCCCGAAGAAGTGGCCAATGCCATCCTCGGCGAGCGAGAAACAGGAAGGCTTCCCAATGTCATGCAGCAGGGCTGCCCAACGAAGCACCGGTTCAGGGGTGATACTTTCAATGACCGCGATGGTATGGCCCCAGACATCCTTGTCATGATGTGGATTATGCTGCGGAAAGCCAAACATGGGTGTGAGCTCCGGGATCGGGACGGCCAGCACATCGGCGAAGTCCCGCAGAACACCTGCCGCGCCCTGAGCGCAGAGCATTTTGGTAAGCTCAACCAGAATGCGCTCCGCAGCGATACCTTTGAGCAAGTGCTTGTTCCTGTGGATGGCCGCTGCCGTGGCAGCTTCGATCGTCATGCCATACACGGAGGCGAAGCGAAGGGCTCTGAGCATTCTCAGGCCATCTTCCTGGAATCTCCGATCTGGATCTCCCACGCAGCGGACAAGGTCGCCGGCAATGTCCGCCTTGCCTCCTACGAAGTCAACAACACCTGTCCTGGGGTTGTAGGCCAGAGCGTTCATGGTGAAGTCCCGGCGCTCAAGATCGTCCTTCAGGCTGCGGGTAAAGCTGACTGAGTCCGGATGCCGATGGTCGGAGTAGTCCCCGTCAATGCGATAGGTCGTGATTTCTAGAGGCTCTTGGTCAATCACAACAGTTACAGTCCCATGCTTCAAGCCAGTCTCAATCAGGTGGTAGCCTGTAAAGATCTCCTCCACCTGCTCTGGGAGCGCGTTGGTGGTGATGTCCCAATCCTTCGCAGGACTGTTGTCACGCACATAATCACGCACTGCGCCACCAACAAGGTACGCCTCATAGCCGGCCGCTTCAAGCATCTCAAATGCTGTATTCACTTGTGGTGGCAATTTCATCATAAGATCACATCTCCAGTGCGGCGAGGAACAGCGCATTGAGTTCCTCCCAGTCCTTCGTGATTTCTCTCGGATACTGCTCCACCAGAGCACGCACCTCTGCAATGCTCCGATCCATGTAAGCGTTGAGGATATCGATTCTCGGGATCATCTTCACCTCAGGGGAGTTCATCTTCAGATCAAGCAGCTTCGCAACGGTTTTCTCCAGGTAGTCCGGAAGCTGGCTCGCCGCCAGTTCAGAAAAGAGCATTGGGGGCGGAGTACCTTTTTCAAGGATCCACCGGCAAGCAAGGATTGGCCGCAGTACATAGAAGTACTTCTTGGCCTTCACCATGTCGCCGCGCAGGTATTCTCGATAGTTTCCTTCCGCCATCTGCAGATAGTGCCAAAGGCCACTCTTGGACGAGAAGTAGCGCCGCATGACGGGCTTAAACGCCTCAGTGAAGTCAGTGGTCTGATACACGATGGGAGAGGAAAACCACTCAAATACGGTGGGGTTGGATTTATGGAGCAACTTCAGTGTCTTGTCCACATCCCAACCGTTGATGTCCAGAACACCATTGATGGGAAGCTCGATCACATCACGGACCCGGTTGAGCCTGAGATAGCTCTCTCTGGGGCGCACATAAATGAAGCGCACATCATAGTCGCTGTCCGGAGAAGCAAAGCCCCAAGCACGGCTACCGGACTCCACGGCCAAAAGGATGCGGCAGTTCTCCCGCTGCTCGATTTCATGAAGCTTTTCTTTGATCAATGCTTCCACGGTCAACACCGCCTTTCATCATTGTATTTCAGTCTGCTGCCTTAAAGTTATAGACAGGACGGATCCGCTCAATAATCTCCGCAGTAGGGCCGATTTGAGCGACGATCTCCTCCATGCTCTTATAGGCCATGGGAGACTCGTCCAGCGTGTCGGGCACAACACAGGTGGTGTAGATACCCTCCATTTCCTTCTGGAACTCCTCCATGGACAGAGCATTGAAGGCCGCCTTGCGGCTCATCAGCCGACCGGCGCCATGAGGTGCGGAGCAATTCCAATCCTCGTTGCCCTTGCCGCTGCAGATCAGGCTACCGTCACGCATGTTGATGGGGATCAGCAGCTTCTCGCCGGCCTTGGCGGAGACAGAGCCCTTACGCAGGATCATGGCGTCCGTATCAATATAGTTGTGGATGGTGGTGAAGGTCTCCACCGCCGTGAAGCCCATGCCAGTCATGATAACATCCACCATGGCCTTGCGGTTGAGCATGGCGAACTGCTGTGTCAGCTTCATATCGTGGATATAGTCCTCGAACAGCTTACCCTCCACATAGGCCAGATCTTTGGGGATATTCAGCTCGTGCTCCTTCTTGAGCGCCTTGATGGTCTTCTGGATCTCCTGGAACCGGCCCTCGGCCTTCAGCTGGTCAATGGCGGCTTGAACTTGATACTGGGCGCCGCCCCAAAGGGCACGCCGACCCTCATTCTGGTAGTGCTCAGCCACCTCGGTGCCCAGATGACGGCTGCCAGAGTGGACCACCAGGAACAACCGGCCATCCTCCGCGCGATCCACCTCAATGAAGTGGTTGCCGCCACCCAAAGAGCCGATGCTGCGCATGGCCCGGTTGAGATTGACTTGATCTGTGCAGCGGAGGTGAGTCAGATCGATCTCAGCGTTCAGTGCATGAGGAATGTCTCGAACCTCACGGCCATAGGGGATCTCCCTGCGGATTAGGGCGTCCAGCTTCTCAAAGTCGACCTCCCGCTCATGAAGCTCAACAGTCTCCATACCGCAGCCGATATCGACGCCAACCATACCGGGCACGATCTTGTCCTGGATGGTCATGGTGGTACCGATGGTACAGCCCTTGCCAGCGTGGACATCGGGCATGATCCGGATCTTGCAGCCGGCAAACTCGGCCTGATTGCAAACGGTCTGGATCTGCTTGCAGGCTGCCTCCTCCAACTCGGGGGTGTAACAGACCGCAGTATTATATAAACCTTGAATCGTAATCATAACGATCTCCCTTTCCTTCATACTCTTTATTTTACGGTTCATCTCTGCCAACAGCAACACTTTTGTTGGGAAAGAAAAAGCAGGAGGCGATAGCATACCTGCTATCACCTCCTGCGTCAGCTCTATTATGCCACGATCGCCGCGTAACGCTCGGAACCCAGAACATCCATCATGAAGGCATAGGGGGAAAGAATGCCGGCTTTCAGCATGGAGAAGATTCGGGGATTACAGCCGGATACCAGCGCAACGCCCTGGTCGTTGATCTTGACGGGCTGCTGCTGATTACGGCTTGCCACATTCCAGAACATCACCTCGGGCAGCTGGTAGCCATGTTCCTCGAAGAGCCGCTGCGCATACTCGAAGTTGGTCAAGGAGCAATCTTCAGTACAGTAGTCGAACTCCATATCGGAGATAATGAAGATCTTGGCAGGCATATCCTTCTGGGGCACACGGTTCTTCACGGCAGTCTTGAGGATCAACTCAAACACACGCTGGATATTGGTGTTGGCGACCTCGTTGAACTGGTGACAGTACCGCACCTTTTCGTAGATATCCTTGCCCTTAATCTCCACCAGCTTGGGATTCTCAGAGAATGTGATGAAGTGGTTTTGGAATGCGCCGGTGTTGCGCTCGGCATAGTAGATACCAAGAGACAGCGCTACAGTGGCGGGGATGGGATCAGCACCACCGTACATGGAGCCGGAGCCATCAATGACGACCAGAGCGTTCTCACCGCCAGTGAAATCCTCCTGTGTCTTCCATGTTGCGTCAATGGCCTTGCGCTCCTGATCGGAGATATCGCCGCGACCGAAGAAGGGCTTGATCATCTCATAGGGCGTCAGGGTGCCAGTGTGGAGCTGCTCCGTACCCTCGGCGACACGGCTCATGAATTCATCATAGCGGTCTCCATCATTTCGCATGAAGGCCTTACGATACTTGAACATGGCCTTGGAGGGCTGCTTGGAGTAATCGAAGGTGTAGTCTTTTTCGCGCAGGTTGTTCTCGATGATGCTGATCTTGGTGCGCAGGGCGCTCAGCGTTTTGCGGTACTGGGCGTCGTTCATTCCCAGTGATCGGGCAATTTGTTTTGCCTGCCGGATCGCATCCTCGTTGGAGGCATTGACGGAAGGAAGCCACTTGGCCAGCAGCGACACGGACTCGCCAGCCTCCAGAGCGGCACAGTCGGCTGCCAGCTGCTTTTTGATCAGATGCAGCACCTTGCCTTCGCATGTGGTGCCCATCAGGACCAGCAGGTCATCGTAGCGTCCATACTCTGCAATGTACTGGATGTTCTTCTCCAGGGATCGCGGCTCGTTGTTGGCCAGCCACTTCAGAATGGTACGGAAGACACGGCGCTCGCCGATACCGCCACGAATATCTCTCGCAAAGAACAGGGTCTTCATGGCCAGATCAGCGTCTTCGGCATAGGCGCGGAGGAAGCGATTCGTGATCTCCTCGTCACGCTCTCTGCGCAGGGCGCCGATCGTAGCGAACAGATCCAGACATTCAGACTGGGTGGAACGATATGTAACTGCGCCATTTTCCGTATGGGTCATATTTGCTTCTTTCTTTAGAAACTTCAGCATGGAAATCACTCCTCCGTGATGAATTGGTTATACAAGGCACCATCAGGGATTTGAACCCGAAAGTACGATTTCTAGTCGTAGTTGTTACCAAGAATTGCTGTTGGTGCCTTTCACAAGATGCCTGACATATCGCAAGTCCTAAGCCGCCAGTTGACCGGCGCCCTGACCTCTGCATCGGATCGGATTCAAGACCGTTGGGTGTTGCTGTGGGCATCTTTATTGATAAAACAAGGCACCATGTGAAGTGGGAATCGAACCCACGAACGACGGGTATGAACCGCCTGCTATAACCATCTTAGCTATTCGATCTTTGCTGTTGGTGCCTTTTTGTCTAAGGAGTGAATACATCATCCGGGTGGGGCTCGAACCCACGACACAGAGATTGGGGTCTCCCGTTCTACCATCTGAACTTCCGGAGATGTATTCGACAAGACGCTGTCCTTTATCATCATAAAGGGGGGCTCACCCTTTGTCGGCCTGCCCCGAAAGCAGGTGCTCCTTCGTTGAGCTAATGTTAATAGATAATGCTGTTAGCGTCTTTTACAAAGCGCATTCTTTATTCCGGAGAGGTTACTACGCCAGACCAGAACAGCGTCTATGATTAAAAGTCATATGCATGGGTTTGCTGTATGCGCTTTTCGTGATTTAAGAATACTGCCTGTTCAGAGGAAAAACACGGAAAAAAAGTTGCGAACTCAAGAGCAACTACCTAATAGTCTGCGAAAAATTGGTTCAAACCCATTCCAGACCGCAGTTGGCAAGGAGCTGTCCTTTCATTTGGACACCTCCTGTGGTAAAATGAGGCCATAAACTGCAGGAGGTGGATTTCGTGGCATATAGTGAGTTGGTCAAGAGTTTTGAGCGTATCCGGAGCTACATGCGCGAATTCTATGTCTATGGGTTTAAGAGTCGGGAAGAGTACAGCATCAAGAGTGCCCGCAGCTACGATAATGAGCGGCGAAGAATTGAGAGTTGGATCGGCGACTTTATGTCCTTCCATCAGGACACATCCGGCAAGAATGTATTCCTCTCGGTTGACAGCAGACGGATCCCACACAACCCGCTCCACAAGGCTTTTAAAGCCAAAAGCTTTACCGATAAGGACATCACCCTCCACTTCTATGTGATGGACCTGCTGGCCGATGGCAGCGCGCTTTCTTCCAGAGAGATTGTCGATTGCATCAATGATGACTATCTCTCTCATTTCAGCGGCGCCTTCTCTCCAGACGAATCCACCGTGCGGAAAAAGCTCAAGGAATATGAGGCGCTTGGTCTGCTAAGCTCCGAGAAATGCGGTCGTGAGGTACTCTACCGGAGAACGGATGATAACACCGTTGATTTGAATACCTGGGCAGACGCCCTATCCTTTTTCTCCGAGGAGGATCCACTCGGGGTGATTGGCTCCTTCTTGATCGATAAATTGGAAAAACCTTCTGATAGCTTCCGATTCAAACATCACTACATGCTCCACGCCCTGGACAGTGATGTCCTCTGTGATCTGTTGGCGGCAATCGATGAAAAAAGAGCTGCGGAACTGACCGTCAAGAGCCTGCGGAGTGGCCGCGACTATCAAAGGACGGTTTGTCCTCTGAAGATCTATGTCAGCACCCAGTCCGGGCGCCAGTATCTGCTTGGCTACCATTACCGGGGGCGGCACTTATCTTTCTTCCGGTTGGATGCCATCAAAAAGGTCACGATTGGGAATGTCGAGAAACACTACAGCAAGTACTTAGGGTACCAGGAGAAGTTTGACCAGCACCTTTGGGGTGTCTCAACGGGTCCCGACCATAATTTGGATCATATTGAAATGACGGTCCATTTTGACCCGGGCGAGGAATTCGTGCTGCACCGCCTGGAGCGCGAGAAGCGCCATGGTACAGTCGAACTATTGGACTCACAGACTTGCAGGTTTTCAGCCGATGTCTATGATGCCTCAGAGATACTGCCCTGGCTGCGCACCTTCATCGGCCGCATTGTAGATCTCAAATGCTCCAGCCAGTATGTTTTGGATATGTTCCAAGAAGATTTGGCTCGGATGGACGCTCTGTACGGAGGTGGCAACGATGTTATTCAGTGAGATCTACGGAAGCTATTTCAATGTCGTCGCAGCTGTCCTTTCCGAAGCATCCGATGGGAAGTTGACAGATCGAAGAATGACCGAGCTTGTCCGGGAAAAGGCTTTTGCGGAAAGCGCGCTTGCAATTCCGGCAGCGCTGAAATCCGGAACCTGGCCTTTACTCGATCAGGAGTATCATTCCATACTTCACCACAAGCCAACCATGCCTTTGACAATGCTCCAAAAGAGATGGCTCAAAGCGCTGCTGTCTGATCCCAGAATCGCTCTGTTTGATCCGGACACGACCGGGCTGGAAGATGTTGATCCGCTGTATGCTCAGGACACCTTCATTCTCTTTGACCAGTACGCGGACGGAGATCCGTATGGGGATCCCGCCTACATAGCTTGCTTCCAAACAGCACTGAAGGCAATTCGAAAGAAGAGAAAACTGCGTATCCGGTTCCGTGGCCATACCGGCGCCCGCCATTCGATCGAGTGTATACCTTACCGCCTGGAATATTCCGCCAAGGACGATAAGTTCAGGTTACTGGCAACCGGCAAGCGACGGCTCAACACGATCAATATGGCTCGTGTGCGTTCATGCGAGTTGCTGGATGCCTATGATCCCAAATCCATCACGCTGCCTCAGGAAAATTCCGAAGAGCTTGTAATGCTGCTTCATGACGAGCGCAACGGGCTGGAACGTGTGCTGCTACACTTCTCCCATTTTGAAAAAGAGACTCAGAAGTTGGCCGATCGGCTCTATCAGATCAGGCTCCGTTACGACAAGGACGATGAGACCGAGCTGCTTATTAGGGTGCTGTCCTTCGGCCCGGTGCTGGAAGTCATTGAACCAAGCGCTTTTGTCACGCTGATGAGAAAGCGGATTGCCGTTCAGAAACAGCGCTTCTGCCAATAATTCTCCTAAGCACAGAAAAACCCATCATTCGTCAGAAAGGCTGCACGAGAAATGATTGATAACGAAACCAATTTGACCTTACTGAATGTGAATCAGATTGTGAGCCTATTGTCCAGGGCCTATATCAAGCTCATCAAAAACGGTACCCCACTAAAATCTTTTCCCTCCGTGATGCTGTGGGGGCCTCCGGGTATCGGCAAATCCCAGGGTGTTCGTGAGATAGCGGGCAACATCCAGGCTAAGACCGGAAAAAAGGTTTCCATCACAGATGTACGCCTGTTGCTATTCAACCCGGTAGATCTCAGAGGCATCCCGACGACCAACGCGGATAAAACCCTATCGGTGTGGCTGAAGCCTCAGATTTTCCAGATGGATGAAAGTGAAGATGTGATTAACATCCTCTTCCTAGACGAGATTACCGCCGCACCGCAGTCGGTGCAGGCCGCTGCCTATCAGATCACGCTGGATCGCGTTATTGGTGAGCATAAGCTGCCGGAGAACTGTATCGTCATTGCCGCTGGCAACCGCGTTACCGATAAATCCGTTGCCTATAATATGCCACGCGCATTAGCCAACCGTCTCTTGCACATTACTGTGAAGGGCGATCCTGACTCCTGGCACGACTGGGCTGTCAAATCAGGCATTCACCGCTTTGTCACCAGTTTTCTGGAGTATAACCCAACCGCTCTCATGCGCTCCGATAGCCCTGAATCCACCTTGGCTTTTCCAACACCTCGTTCCTGGGAGATGGTCAGCAACATCCTTACCAATATCTCAGAAAACATGGACGCAATTCAGCCTTTGATATCCGGCTGTATCGGGGCAAGCGTAACTTACAATTTTGCGAAATGGTGCACTCTGTTTTCAAACCAGCCTTCAATCGAAGACATCTTCGCCGGAAAAAAGACTGCTGTTGAGAAGTCTCCGGAAATGCAGGAGGCCCTTAGGGCTGAGATGGTCGCCTATGCGCGTCAGCATCCGGAAAAGGAGCTCATCAACAACTCTATAGTATTCGCTTGTGATCTTCCTTGGACTTTCCGCACCAACCTCCTCCATGATTATCAGCTCATCCCTAAGCTCCGCCCCATTCTTGCAGAAAACGCAATATACCTGGATGCGGTTAAGGCAGGCATGAAATGACTGATAAGCGAATCAATAAGCTCAAAAGAAAACTCCAGGAGGCCCGGTATCGGCTTCTGACACGGGAGCCGGAGTTGGCGGCGCCGCTGGTAGAGATGTTGTTTGTCACCAATGTGGATGTGCGCCGGATGTCAACAAACGGGAGTTGCATCTACTTTGACGCGAGCTGGTTGGAAAAGCTCGACGACAACAGCTTGGATTTTGCGCTCTGCCACCAGCTCATGCATATCCGGTTAGGGCATCTCTCACGCCCGCAGTTTTATAAAGGTGACCGTTTTCACTTTGCCTGCAATATCGTTGTCAACTCCTCGCTTATCCGGTATGACTTCACGGATGACAAGCTCCCTGGAATCGGCGAGATCCACCATGAGACTTTTTATCCCAAAGTTGAAGGCTGCGAGTTGACGCCTTACGAGGCATTTCAGATGACACCTTTGGATCCTTCCACGTTGAGTGATGCGCAGCGCCGCAATCTCCTGCTGGATTCAGATGAGTGGTGGGATAGGCCAAACGCCCGCACCGAGGATGGGGTCCTGATTCTCAGCCCGGATGACCCTGATCCCGATGATCTAATTCCATCTGAGCGCATTCGAGGAATCATCGAGCGAGTGTGCAAAGGGTTCCGCAAGCAGGAGATGCCTGAAGTATATCGCCCGGAAGCAGATGATGATGAACTGGACGATCTCATCTTCGAGTATACAACACGCCCGAGTGCGAATCTCAAAGAGGCAATTCGGGAAATCCGGGGTTCAAAGGACCGCGATGCAGAAAACTATGACAGCAGCACCCTTTGTGAGCGCGTCCTTCACCGATCGAAAATCACGACTCACGATTGGCAATCTCTCTTGAACCACTTTATCATGGACGAAACAAGGGACTACAGCTTTACCCCTCCCGATCGCAGGCTGCAGGACCTGGACTTCTTTCTGCCGGATTACAACGAGTCTGAAACGCCCAGGCTCAATGTTTTGTTCATGGTTGATATCTCTGCCTCTTTGAAAGATCAGGAAGTGGCCATGGCCGCTGCCGAGATCTGCGCAGCTATTGAGCAATTCGGCGGGATGCTTAGCGGCTCCATCGGTTTCTTTGATTCGGAAGTCCGACGGGTAGTTCCCATTACCAGTGCGGAAAACCTGCTACAACTGAAGCCATATAGCGGAGGCGGGACAAGTTTCCAGTGCATTTTTGATTATGTTCGGGAACATATGTCTGACAATGTTCCTTCAGAAATCGTCATCATGACAGATGGGAAAAGCGATTTCCCGGAATATAAGGCCTCATCCGGCATACCTGTGCTCTGGCTGCTCACCAATACCCGTGTTAGGATCCCCTGGGGGCAGGCGGCGTACTTCCGAAAATAGGAGGTATTTGTGCATACACAGGAACAACGTATTAGTCAAAATGCATTGACTTGCCAATTCCGGCTATAAACAGTACAATGTGAGCACAGAATCATCGCCATGGGGGGGATTGCAATGGCAACGGAGAACACCCTTGAAATAATAGCTGATAAGCTTCTCGCACAATTCGACAAGATCCTACTTGATAATTCAACAGACTTTTCATCCTGCGATCAGATTGTAAAAACAGCTCCTCCTGAACACAAAGGTGGGTTGGAATCCCTTTACTGCGATCTACTTTTGGACGCACTTATTTCGGGTTACTACAGGTATTCCGAGATGGACACCAAGCAGTTGGTCGATGACCCACTATATACAAAATTCAAGAAAATGGTATATGGACTCGATAGATCGGATCCATACAATTTGCTGTACTACGCCATTATTGATTTGGTATCTGAAAAGAAAGAGAATGTTCTTCAGTACTTGTCGGCTTACCTAGATGAAAAAATCAAAAGCCTCAAAACAGAGTCTGGGATATTCACAGCTGAGGATTTCACATACATTCTGGTGGTTCCACTGAAAGAGGGCTTTCCTGGCATGTGGAGCGCCATAGGAAGAATGCTGGATAGAGACGATGTTGAAGCAGGAATCCCTGAAATGTGTGCTGCTCTGGATCACCTGTATTATGACTCAAAGAATGAGAGTATCATCGAGTCACTTACCCAGGTCTTACAGTGTAATCCGAAGATCCTGTTAGCAAAAGAACTTCTTGGATATACCTACTACAATATGCAGATGTGGGGAAATGCACTCTCATATTTTGAGCAATTTGAAGATGGAAAACCCACATCTCGCATTTTCCTTGAGGGCACCGTCTACTTCTGGATGGCATGGTGCTACGGAAAGAAAAAGGATTATCTCAAGGAAGAAGAATACTATCGGAAGTCACTTGGGGCTCTTCCTGTCGGCGAAAATACCCTAAATAATCTAGGGTACTCGCTGTATAAACAGAGGAAATTCAAAGAGGCCCAAAGCGTATTTGAAGACTGCCTGCGGCAGAATCGAGATGTGCGCTATGCCGCAAATAATCTCGTGCGAACCCTTCTCGCCCAAGGCAAGAACGGGGAGGCTCAGAGAGTCATCCAAGAGCATGAGCGTTTTGTCTCAAAGGATTTGAAGAGGAGGGCTGAAAAGCCAGTTGGCAAAGTAAAAAACGCTGTCCCAGAGCCTGCCGTTACTGATGTTGAGGCGGAAACGATCATAGACATAGGCGTAAAAAAGCAGCAATTCTCCAGCGAAAAGCTTCTCGAAGATGAACTGGTGCAGCGGATGGAAATTGGCATTCCTGTATTTGGGATGCCGCTCCGTATATATCAGAAGCGAGGTGTCTATGGCAGGCAATTTGTTTTGAGGAATGGCAGGCTTGATATCCTTGGGATTGATACCGCTGGAGACCTGTATGTTATCGAGTTGAAAAAGGACTCTGGCTATGATGACGCTTATGCACAAACGCGAGAGTATATCGATTGGATTGAGGAAGATGTTGCAGTCAAAGGACAGCGTGTATTTGGCATAATATGTTTGAATGATCCGACAAAAGATCTCATTGAAAAAGTCAAGGCTGACGATCAGATGCGGCTATTTGAGTACTCCATTTCCTATTCAGAGATTATCTAACGAAGAAGGCATGTATCCAGCAAGACCGTCCGATCAACTAGACAATCCTCGTTTCCTTGAATGAAATATGTTTTATTCCTCTAATCGGTACGGATAAAGGCAAAGAAGTGATGAAGAATCTTTTCAAAGAGCAGCTTAAACGCCAGAAAAAGTAATGTCAAAAGGCATACCTTTTGACCGACTGAACTGAACATGAAAAACACGCCCCAAGAGTGCGCCAAAACATCGGCGTTCACTTTTGGGGCGTGTCAATTTCGTTTAGTACATTTTGGGTCAGCGGGGGCAACGAGGATCTTCCCACTAACCCTCGGCTTTTGTAAAGATTATTTTGTTATCAACGACTTCGAAAAGCAGCTCATCTCCGTCGTTAAGATCCAATGCATTCCGCACCCATTTTGCAATATGGATCTGCCCATCACTAAACATAGTTGTAACATACGAATTAAGGCTCTCTCTAGTTACTCCCGGGATCAAGCCATCATCAATAGCGCTGTAAATCGTTGCTCGGGCTTTTGGGGCAGTGCTCCACTTTTCTTCTTGCAATCTATCAATAATTCTTGCTGGGCTTAATTTTTCTTCTAGAATTAGCCTTGCAATGTGCTGAGCCAGCTCAGGAGAAATAGAGCAAATTGCCGGTCGTCCCTTTTCGGATAAATGGCCTCTGTATTGTTCCTCAGCATGGCCCGGATCATAGATTCCATTGATGGAGCCCCGATCTATTTCCCGATAAATCGTTGCGTTATGGATGCCTAATACACGAGCGATATCCACTTTCTTAGTGCCTTTGTCTAACAATTCTTTTATCCTTAGTCTTTGCTCATATGATAGGTGACTGTATGTTCTTGGCATGCATCGCGCCCCCAACATTTATTCTCATTATTATTCTATAATCCTGTTCTTCCCGTGCGATGAACAATTTAGGGCAAATCTTATTTCGGAGTGCAGGCACCACCCTGCATGGGCAGCTTGTTGACACCCTTGTAGTCCACGAACTTGCCGGCAGATGGTTTTGCAGCCGGCACTTTCTGTACGGTGCTGCCCATCATTGCCTTCATCTTTTCGATCTTCTTATCGAGCTTAGGGGTAGGTTGTCCATTCCGGGTTGCCTGTGCCTTGGCCATTGTAAGACGCTGATATTGTTGCTTCAAAGACATCTCTTGTTTTTTCAATATGATCCCTCCATTAGTAGTTTTTGAGGAACAACGACTTCAGGCTAAACTATTAGGTCTTTTCCCAGAGGCTTGTCCTCATATGTATCCAGGACACATCAATATTCTCTTTGAATTCTTCCCCGTTCACAGTCGTGGCAACGATACGGCACTGCTTGAATCCTAACCGTTTGCAATGCCATTCGATTGCATCCGCATCCTGCTGCGTCAGAACATATGATATGTTGTGGTATGGGAGGATAGTGGCGTCTTCACTACTCGGAAAGCACTGAATCAGAAGTTGCTTCCGCCAACACATGTCAAAACTCTCAATGATAACCGGTGATTGGCCCACATTATAGATTTCAATACAGTACTCAGATGAACTCGTCTTTGTGCGTAACCCTTCTTCAACCAACTCGGTGTCCGGGGTAGAATTAAGTTTGAAGCAGAGGTGCGGTCTTAAACGGCGAGCTGCGCTCATCTCATTAAGACCCCAGCCGATAATCACACCAAGTACTGTAAAGGCTCCGCCAATGACTACTGAAATCAACGCATCCATCTCTCACACAATCCTTATCCTCATATGAGCTAGTTTATAAATAATCACCTGTTTCCTTTGGCGTGATTATGTGTTCTGCAGAGCATCTGGCAATTTTTGATGTCAGTCGCGCCCCCCTTGCTCCAGGCGGTAACATGATCCGCATCCATCTCAGCTTCTTTGTAGATGCGTTTGGCGTTGGCATCATGTCCCAATGCACATAGAGGACAATTGGATTCTCCTTTTTCTTGAGCAACCTTTGTTTGTTTCAAATAGACCGCTTTCTTTGTTTTCTGATCAAATACACGAATATTAAGGAGAATGGGATTCTCCTCACCGCCCAGAATATATTCGAATATTCCTTTTTTGTCTGTAACTTGCGTATCTTCAAGCAGCGTGGCAACCCTTTCAGAGACATTTTCCTTCGAGTATGCATTATTGTGGAACCGACGGTAGAGGTCGCCCCAATCTAGCCCACACATCTCGCTGCCAGTGTAATCAAATACAGAATCAATCCAATCAATCACTGTATCGAAGTGGTTTTTTAATTCGGTGATGCTGGAATCATATCTATGGAGAGCCATGTATTCATCAATGTTGTGGTTACTTACCCAATCAAGAGCAGCCTCCAAAATGTACTGCCGCTTTGGATCACCTTTTACATATGTCTGCCAGCGGTTCATATTTGCGTTCCCAGTGTTCGAAAACACCTCTCGTGCCTTCGTTACAAAAGAGCCATGATAAGATGCATTTCGCAATTCCTGTTTTACTAGTGGGACGCCCGCAATGTTTATTGTTTCAAACCATGCTTGAATCTCAGACGGTTCACCTTCGCATACATAGATGGTCAGGGGTGCGTTTGTTATCCGGTCTTGCAAATCCTTATCAAGGCTATCGAAATATCGAGGTTTCCCATCTATTTCCACAGCGAATTGCCAAGATTGGTTAACGTACCGTGCAAATGAGGTGATGCGCTGCTGTCCATCTAGAACTTCATACATTCCGTCTTTGTTTTTGACAAAATAGATCAATCCTAGCGGGTATTTCTTCAATAATGACTCGACAACGGCTACGTCGCGTTTTCCGTCTCCATAGATATAATTACGCTGATACTCCGGTTGGATAATGAGCTGCCCATCAAGGCCAAAGAGTCCCTTGCCCTCGTTTTTGTCAAAGATGAATCCCTTACAAACATCGCCGACAGTCCATTCGGTATGAAGAGTTGTGATCATTATTTAGCCCCGCCCTTCTTAGATTGAATAAAGATTCGCCCGTAGGTAATAAGTGGAATCCCTTCATCAGATAGTATGTATGTATTCTGTACCCGCCAAGTATTGTTCATATCTTTATACTTTTGTTGCATCTCAGGTGACGGTGGGGTATAGAAGTCGCACTCAGTCTCTGCCCACTTCAAGTCACCCCTTCGCCCTAGTATCTCGAACTGCTCCGGGTCATAACGATCCATAAATGTCATTGGAACACCCATTATCCCGTCGTAATCAGAAGGGATACATTCAACAAACGGAACCTCGATGGCATCATAATTGTCATAACGTGGATACTCTATTTTCCCATATTCCTTCTCTAGTTTCTTGCGCAGTTTTTTATTGTACTTCAGATTATGTGCCATGGTATCAAGAAGGAGTGGTTCGTGGCGCTTACCATGATCGATATTGGTAAACCAACACGCTGATGCCAAACGACCCATTACCACGCCATCAATAATTTTGTAAGCAGAGCCCTCTTTCTTATTCTCAATAAGCCACTGCTTATAATCATCAGTGACATGGAAATACATATCCTGGCTTAGAGATTTGTAACCAAGCCAGATTTCATTTCGTTCTAAATGCGGGAACACTTCTTTGTCATTGATAGCATTCATGTTGCCCAGAATAACGAATTTCTTATTTGCTTCCAAGATCCACTGGAGAAATCCCATTCTCCCTTTTGATGTCGAAAACTGACTAAAAGGCGGATTAGTGATGATAATGTCAGCTTCATCACGAAGAGCCGTCACTTCAACAGAACGGAAATCCCCATCACCATCAAGATATCCAGAGAATTCAATATCATCAGCATCGACACTTCCAGATCCATCTCTATCACATGTCAAGGTAAAAAGCTTGCCATGAGTCTCATGTTTTTCTTGATCAAAGAGCGGCGACTCCATTTCGAACAGCGTTAGTTGCTGGTTTCCAGCACTCTTAGCATAAGACGTTGAAATTAACTTTTTAAGGCCAAAACGATTGAAATTAGCCGCAAAATACTTCGTGAAGTTCGACCATTCCGGATCGTCACATGGCAAGAGAATGACTTTATCTCTAAACACATCTGGATTAAACTCGATATAGGCGTTGATTTCCGCCTCAATATCACTATATTGCGTATAGAATTCATCATTCTGCACAGCTTTTGCTCTGCTGAGACTCGCATTTGCTGCCATAGGTTTTCCTCCCAGCTTCCGATAATTCTTTTTCCGACTCAACTGTCAGAAATACTAAGTCCAAAACGGCTGCATAGCAGACAGCAGTTTCTTTGCCTGTTGTGTATGGAAAGCAATCATCGCATCCCAGTCATCCTCTTTAGTAATGCTGACCTCCGTCATCTTGTCATAGATCCGGCAACCTCTGACGCCTTCTTGGCAAACCCAAGTCAGTGCCTTGCCGTAGGCCGTTTCTATCTCAGAACGGTGGGTTTCAAGCAGTCTGTATACCGCCCGATTCTTATCATAATCGCCCTGATCAATGTAGATTTCCACACGCGCTGAATCGAAGTTTGCCACACAAGAAATCAAAACGCCCGGTTTATTGGTGCCGCCATAAACCGCGTTGTTTTTTTGAGGATTCGCATTCTGGAAACTGCCGGTTGTCTTCTGGATCAACGGCAGGGCTTTCTCCCAGTACTTTCTTCTGATCTTATGGCGCTCTGCCTCGTCTTCAGATCCAGTGTCTTTTGCATCATCAAGAAAGAACACCAGATCGGATGGATCCTGCTTGTACTGCTCCAAGAACTTCCGCAGTAGATTGATCTTATACTGCGTGGCGGTGCCAGTCCAAACATATATATCTTCGTCCACCTTAACGCAACTGGTGTAATTGTCAGATGTTCTCCTGACATGAATGGAAAGATCCACACTATCATCAGCATCGGCAAGATAATTAAGATAAGACTTGTCCGCATTATGGAGTTCTTTCAGAACAGCAGCATACATTTCAGCCCAAGATGTTGTGTCATGCTCTATGCCACGGAACCTGTATTTGACGAGGGTCCGCCCTGTGAGGTTTATTTCATCATCAAGGGCCACTTCATCATATTGCTTTTGCGGTGGCGTATACGAACTTGCCGCATATGGCCAGAGTTGGATTGCCTGTTGAGTCAGATATCCACATCGTTCTTCTAATTCAGCCAGTCCCCAGTGTTCCTTTTGCGCTACGCGCTGATTCATCTTTATCCCGCTCTGAAGATATCCATCCTGCATGGTTTTCTTTTCGGAGAATGGGCTATTACTGTACTTTGAGTTGTATGCTGTCAGGGTGAGATTTGCAAGGCGATGAAGCCAATCGCTATGGATAGTCTCCGCATCGTCTTTCAATTCGCTAATCCAGACCGAAGTGAGCTTTTGAGGCATGATATGTTCGATGGTATATTCTCCGCTATCCAAACGGCCATAGATTTCTTTATATTCGCTGCTATCACCATTCTCCAATCTTTCGAATAGATAGGCCTTATACCGAGGTGGCATAGCATAGATGTTCTTGTTTTTCAGTCCCTCGGCAAATGCCTCGTCATCAGGGAATGCCGCCTTCTCCTTCTTGGATGTCAACACATATTTCAGCTTTTCGATGAACATGTTGTAGGTTCCATCAAAACGCCTGATGTCGGAGCTGAGTGTCAGGAAAACCTTGGCCAGTGTATTGGAGGGAAGATCACAGATAATTCGGCGCAGCAAATAGGACTCTACGATCCGGCAGGTCTGAGTGACCTCGTCTACAGTCAATATGCCTTCCTCCTGGAGCCGCAGCACCTCCATCAAGAAGGGGCGAGTAACACTGCTCTCAAACCGATTCAAACGGAAAATGGATGCTTTCAGTTTCGTGGGGAAGCTCTGGTGGCCGACCAGCAGCTTGTTGTACCGCTTGGCATAAGCCAGGAGATCCTTCATGATTTCTTCCATCTCACCGGTACGCTTATCGGCAAACGCCTTAAAATCGGTGTAGATGTCTTTCATGCTGGAGATTTTCTTATTCTTGATGCTTAGATAGTCACGGATGAATGGGCTGACATCGTAGGAATTGTTCTGCTTATCGTAGCCCGCATTCTTCTCAATGGGGTTCCAGTAACTATCGTAGTAACGCTCCTGTTCCTCAATGTCGAGGCCCATCAGGACGAAGTTCCGGATTTTGTCGCCCTCATTCAGTTCGAGTCCGGTAGAGTTGAGGCTCTCAAAAACGAGCTGAGGATCATCGTCAGGAGGTGTCAGCGTGATGTCGATGATCTGCAGCTTTTCAACGGCCTTGAAGAGCTGGTCGATTGTAATGGCTTGCTTTTGGATCTCATTGTAGAAGAATAGATAGTTCTGAGTGATGTTTGAAGAGCGTGCGAAGTTTTCGGGGTCTCCCCACAGGCGATCATAGGCATCCTGGTCACCCTTGATAGGTTTCAATTTGACCTTTCGGTTCTTAGGGTTAATCTCATCCACCAAGTATTTCTTGGTGATCTGCGCATAAAGAGTATCGTCCTCAGGAACAACCTTTCCATCTTTGATCAGATTGGCCATAGCCAAAAGGAGCAGGGAAACGGTCGTAATGCGCTGCTGGCCATCAATGACGAGGTAGTCAGAACTACTGCCCATAGGGTCGCTTACAGACACGATGCCGCCAAAGAAGTGCCACCGCTTCTTGTTTTGGATCGTCCGAACAAGATCCTGGTACAGCTTTTTACAGTGCTCCTCGCGCCAATCATAGTTTCGCTGATAGACAGGAATGATCAGCTTGTCCGCATTTTTCAAATAATGAGTAAGAAGTTTTCCTTGGCCGTTCATGCCTTACCCTCCAGCCCATCAGTGGCGTTCTTCTTTCCGGGTTTCTTATATTTCTCGGAGTAACCGATATACTTTCCGCTCTTTATTCTGGCATCCACTGGCTTTTCTGCGTCTTTTGGAAGGAGCCAACAATAACCAGCACGCTCTGCGCCCGGTATCCGCCCTTGAGAGCAAAGCGTTTGAATACGCCTGTTAGATAGGTTCCATTTAGTTGCTGCTTCGCTTATGGTCATATAATCCATCTCGACACCTCACACATAACAAAGAGGTCCTGTCGTGGCAGAACCTCTAAATGGCTGCCAAAGTACGCAGCTGTAAAACTATCAAGTATCAAGTTAATAATACACCATCATGCGAATAATATCAAGCCAGCTATGTGGATTAGCTACGACCATTTCGTGAACAATCGGCACAGACTCCCCGGTTTGCACCTCCCTTGCCACCGTAATAGGACATCTGCGTATCCTGCTTAATTCGGCCGCAAACCGTACACATGATCCATCGCCGATTGTAGCGATCCACTGTCCATTCATCAGAGGTCGGGTCATAGCTCTGGCAGATCCGGATATATTCCGCATCCAGCTCCTCTTGCGTAGGACCGGCTGGGACCACAGGCCTAGCAGCATACGGTGTTGGACGAGGATAGACAGATCTTCGCTCGAAAGATCTTTCTCGTTCTTCACGCAGCCGGATCTCTTCTTCATTCGTTCTCCTAATCTTATCGATGTCGAATAGCCGATCTTGCAAATCTCTCTTGAAGTCTTCTTTCTTTTGAATTCCCGCACCTGCAACGCAGAGGCAGCAAGGTGGCTGCGCTACATTGAAATGACAATGGGCACAATCGATCCACCGAGCAGAATACTTGCCCTTATATTTTCCAAATGAAATCGGGCACAGGTTGCCGGTTCCATGCTCCGGGGGCGAAACCGCTACAGCGTAGTACTTTTGCTTCCACTGTTCTTCCAGACGGCTGAAGACCCATTCGGTACGGTCGTTATCTTGAAGTGCGCTTTGAAGCCTATCCGGGGTAAACTCCGTATCTTGTTCAATCTTCGGCATGGAGATTAACAAAAGCGAGTAGTCCTCCGCTTTTGCTTCTTCTGCCAGTTCCACCCTATCATCGTCATCATAATAGCGGTCAAAATCCAACAGGATTCTTAACGGTGTCCCTTGCATGGTCACGCGTAGCAGCGGTGGATAAGACAGGGGTTCGCACTCGAAAGCGACAGAGTCAATCTTCAATCTTCGTGCTTCCTGCAAAAGTTCTGGATCATGCCATGCTGGGAACCGCAACATCACTGGGGACAACGTCAAAAAGCCACTCTGCTTCAACGCTTCGGCAAACGCCTTATAGATGGCCACCTCGCTTGCATACATACACTCGTAATTTGAAACATGAGCAAAGTGGTGGCGCCGCCGCGTTCCTTTTCGTGCCTCAAATGGTTGCAGACAAGCTGCACAGATGCAGTTGCACTTTTGACCGCTGGGCACCTCGGAGATATGTTTCAACTCGCCGGTTAGCTTATTGACGCCGAAATAGATATGACTCGCTGAACGCTTTTTGATGTTCTTTGCCATATGCACCTCGCTATATTCTACCGAGATTATCTTTGAAGATCACTTGCGTTCGAATACAAAACTGATACGGTCTTGGTATTCAGGCAACTGCTCCAGATAGACATTAAGGCGCCGTGCTACCTCAGCACGCTCCAATGCTGACGCTTCTACCGGGTTTAGGTCGTGCCCACCTTCCTCCATGATATCCACTGCCATTTCATACAGCAGCTTATCCAGAAGCTCTTCGGGGCTATCAATTACAAGGCAGTCCATGTCGCCGACAGTACCACGGCAACTATCGATGCTGATGTAGATATACCCGACCTTACCAGACCATACAATATCGAAGTATGGAGTTGTTTTGATGTACTCGGAGAATACGCTCATGACTCGTTCAATGGCCTCTTTCACGCTGGTGTCATATTCCTTTTTCATGTCGGAGTCCTCCTTAAAATCGAATGGATGGGAGATGCACCTCTCCATACTTATCCGCTTCATGGATAATGCGAGGATAAGCACAGTAGAAGAACAAACCTCCTTGCCTATAATCCGTTCCTGTCCGGAACTCGTTGATTAAATTGTTCTGACATTCCCGGCATTGGTTGTTATGCCAATCGTGCGTTTTCGGGCATATGTACCAGTCCCGTGGATTACCCTTGATTCGGCTGCACTTCGGCGCATAGGGTTGGTTATCACGGAGGAAGGCATCAAACCGCTTCCGCTTGCTCAACAGAATGTTTTGTAGGCCGTCTTCAGTAAAAAGATCTGGCGCAAAACCATCATCAATGAAGAATCGGCGATAGTCGGCATACCCATCATCGTCTACGATCGCCCACTCCACCTTCACGAGCCATTCGCAACCGTCGTCATCATGGTCTTCGGTAAGCTGCAGAACGACTGCTATATCTGTGGATCGCTGAGGAACAACTGAAGCGAGCACGCGATTCGGCCACTTCCACACAAACTTGTTCTCATCATCCAGACTGCTGGAGATATACTCATTCCCAAAGGCGTAGGTCTCATCGAACACCCAAATCACCTTATAGCCGGCCCTCGTGTAGAACTTATTGCGCCGTTCAAATTCACCGGCAGAAATCGGACTGTGCTGAAACTCAATGACATAGCCGCCCATCAAGATGTCTGCACGATGGCATTCGCCCCTGTGTTCCACGACAATCTCACGGACATTTTCGGGAAAACGCGATTGCCATCCTCGGTGCCATTCAGACATATCGTATTTCCAGTCATCCATACACGAGGTCACATGAGCGAAGTGCCACGAATTGACTTCGCCCTGGCGAGGAATCACCTGGTTGCCGCACACAGGACAGTAATACTCTTGCCCCTTCTCCGCATCGAATGCGTGAACGCGGTGATGATCCGCTGTCAAAGCATATTCCAAAGTGATCCCTCCTCACAGAATAACCTAATCGCTGTCTTCTTGGCTGCTCGCGTCTCTCTGGAAGCCATACTCAAAAAAGCACATGTCCAGGATTTTGGCTGCCGGATACTCAATTCGGCTGCCGCAATGTTTCCGGAGCTTTTCAAACTCATCCTCATGGTCAAGATACAGGTTGCCAAGGGTTCGGATGGATTTCGCACTGAAAACTTGGGATGCAGCACAGGTATCAGCAAGAGCCTTTTTGAAATACCGATCATAGGCGGGCACGCAGCCCACAGTACCCAGCAAGATCTTGGTAAGCAAGGTTTCCGTTGGGATGCCGGCACCGGACGCCACATAAGCTTCTGTAATGCTCTCGCTAAGTTTCATGATTCGGTCAGCATAATACTCCTGCGAGAGTTTCTCGGGAGAAATGTCCCAGAGATCATCCCACTCCGGCTGATAAATCAAACGGACAACATCCGCATGGATCTTGTAATCTTTCTGCATGAGGAAAGAGTTTCGAAGCATACCCCAACTGGCCAAATACCAAGCCAAGTGCAGGCAGAGATAGTCGATCGTGGCGTCAATCTGCGGGCGCCTATTCAGCCGAAACGCTTCATGGCAGTACTCCCAAGAGAGATACCGGTGATGTGGATCATCCTTCATACTGTCATAGCACTCGTATCCAGCTTGAATGGCTTCAGCAAGTTTTTTCTGATCCACAACACGATAGGGCGGCTTACTATGGTGCGTGTGGCCCTGTACTTCGCCTTTCCTGAATACGACCCATTGTTCCTCTAAACTAATGGAATCCACGACATATCCCGCACTGATCCAGCTGGAGCAAAAGGATGCAGGGTTTGAGAGATTTGCCCAGGATGGTCTGTTCTTATATGCGTGGTTAGGGATTGGGATGATCTGGTTCAACTCATCGAAAGTAAGCTTAACAGAGTCTCCTCCGTGTTCCTTCAGCCAATTTCCAAGTGGAGCATATTTCTCTCCAATAGCCATATCCGTCACCCATTCAGTTCATGAGGCTTGAACACTCTTTTGTCCAGCGCGAAGATGCGACTGCTCACCTCTCCCACCTGGAGACCGACCAAGGTCTCGCGGTAGATTTCCATCCGGCTGTCAAGCATATCGATCTGGGAGAGCAGCTCGCTCTCCGCACAGATGGGCTTCACTGCAGCGCCGAATTCTGGCTCTCCGTGATGGGAAAGAATCATGTGCTGCAGCAAAACGGACTTGTCTTCAGGGAGCCCCAGTTCCGAAGCTACGGCAGCAACTTCCTGTGCACCCATTACGAGATGACCAAGGAGCTGTCCTTTCACCGAATACTCCGTGACGAGGCCGAGCTGAGAAAAGGTAAACTCCTTCTCTTTGGCAAAGTCATGCAGGAACGTGCCTGCAAGCAGCAGGCTACGATCGATGATATCCCCGTAAAGGCCGGCCAGGAAATCAGCCGTTTTCATCATGGTCGCAGTGTGCATCAGAAGTCCGGAGATAAAGCCGTGGTGGACGCTTTTAGCGGCCGGGATCGTCTTCAGGGACTCCTTATGGCGGGCCATCATCGTGCTGCAGATCTTCCTGTAATCAGCATCCGTAATCGAACTGATCAGCCTCTCCACTTCTGCCATCGTAGTGTCTACATCAATGGGAGCCACCGGGACCAAGGCGGACAGGTCGTAAGTATCATTGTCGTCAGCCAAACGGATCCGATCGACAGTAATCTGCGGGGTGCCTCTGAACTCAGAGACAGTGCCACGGATCTTCACAACATTGCCTTCATCTGCAGAGGAGATGGGGCCAGAATAGTCCCATACTTTTATTTCGATGGAGCCGGATCGATCCGACAGAGAGGCACTCAGAAACGGCTTGCCGGTAGCGGTCGTCTTAGGATATGCAGCTTTCAAAACATAGAAGCCCTCCACCTCATCCGATAGGGACATCTCTGCGATCAGTTTGTTATACTCCATCTTTATTCCTCCGTAGTCTGTCTTCGTTTACTCGCCTTTGACACGAACCCCAAACCCATTGACTTCAATATCCTCGTCTGCGGGAATGAGCAAGTACTTCCGGCCATCAATGATCCTTGTCTCAACCAAGTAGCTGTGCTCCGGACCGACCGAAATTGTCGCATCGGCGGTCTTAACTTCAAAGCGGCTGCTATCAATCAGATTGGCCGGGTTCAGCGTTGCTCCATCACCGAACTGGGTGGCGCAACTATCACGGAACGCAAGGATCTTCTCCTCTTCCACACCGTTATCGCGCAGGATTGCTGCCGCATCACTGACGGAGAGTTCCAGCGGTTCGGGGTCATGGCTCTCCTTATGCTGTTCAATCTGGTCGCGGAGTCTGTCATGGATAGACTGGACCAGTTCCATATTGCAGGCATCACCCAAAGCTTCGCTGAGTGCATTCTGGAATGCTTCTTTTTGCTCAGCGGCAGACATGGGGGCTGTGGTATGAAATACGCTGTCGATAACTTCCTGGTGGATCTCATCTGTCTTTCTGGAATAGAACAAAGCGTTGTAGATATTGGCCGCACGATCGTCAAAGGCTGGGAACAAGAATCCCAGTTCCGGTGCGGCAACGATCTGGCCAGCACAACTGTGGAACTCATTATCTCCAGGGAAGAATCCCAACTCCACTTTGCGCTCCTTCACAGGACAGACACAGCAAACGACATAGGAGAATACGGCATCGGATGCATCTGCATCCATCTCATCGTTTTTGTTCTTCCGGGGGACATCGTATGTGTCATATGCCAGGAGGATCAGGTAGTTGCTGTCCCCAAGGTCAAGAGAGTTGATGATTTTCTGATAGAACTCCTCACGGATCTCACCATCTTTCAGTTCCGAGTCGCGCAGTGCCATGAGAAGGCGATGCTCATCACTGTCGGCTACCTGCTCCGTGGAGAAGATAATATCGATCAGGTTCTTCCCAAGTTTGCCGGAAAGAGCCTTCTTCAGCAGGTTCAGGTACTTCTCTGCTTCGTCCTGCGGGAGAATCCCCATGGATTCATCAATGTATGAAACGATTTCACGGCTGCTATTGACAAAACAGCCATAGATACGGCTGATAGCATTCCGATCCATACGAAAACGGCGGCGCAGTTCGCTTACTTCTTTCAAATTCAATTTAGGTTACCTCGCTTATCAAATTGGTCTGGCTGCTTGAAGCAGCAACCTCATCATATCACAGTCTGCCGATTCTGTCACATTCCGAGAACTCGTTGAATTATTCCTGCCAATCATCCTCACAGCCAGTTTCTTGAGCAATCATTATCGCAGTATCGGAGAAAACGCAGCAGTGTTTCTGCTCAGAATAAGGACACTGACAGGCCATTCTCTCTCCCTGGCATGCTAACTCACGGTTTTGTATTGATTGTTGATTACATCCAAACAGCGTGTTCTGATGTAATCAATCGAATAGTCCCTCAAGTGGTCCACAATCGTTTCACCACACTTAACAAGAAATAAGATTTCCTACTTGGCCGACCAGTCAAGGCTTGCAACGGCCACAGGGAGAATACCCCAGTGCAATGGTCTCATCGCGGGTGCCGAAGAACTCCTGCCTGTTCTTTTCCTTCATATCGTTCACGCTGGAACAGGTGGGATAGTGGAACTTCTTCGTGTTGGTATTAAGGATATAATCTGCCTGCGACGCCTCACTTCTGGTCACTGGCTCCTGCTTTTCAGGCTCTGGGGAAGGTGTGGGAGTTACCGTAGCTGTCTTCTGCTCCTCCTGCTGAGCACCATCTGCCAGCTTGCTCTCGCCTGTGGCATAGTCAATCTCAATGCCCGGCTGGACATTGTAGGCAAAGACGCAGTAGGAAACCCCGGCACCCTTGTCTTCCACAGAATAGCCTTCCATCAAAACACCGTTAGCCAGCAGGTTATTCCCTTCAAAGATTGGGGTCACGCGATATAGGACATGGTTATTAGTCTCCTGGATGTAGTCGGCAACCATGTTCTCAAAGGGCAACATTCCCTCAATATTCAGATACCGTGTGCCCGTGATGAGGTTCTTCGTATTGGCGTTTTCACCAGTCAGCTGATAGCCAATGAGATGGCAGCGGTTATATAAGTACTTGCCATCAACCAAATCATCATAGCGGACGGTGTGCCAGCCGGTCGGCTTTACCATGCCGATGGATCCGCGCTCCTCGGTAGGCATCAAATCCTTCCCAATACATGCGTAAGTCACTCCGCAGCGACCGAGACTATCCAGATCACTGTAGGTCTCAAAGGATTGGGTTGCCAGCTCTGCAGCGGAGAAATAAGGAACATTCCCATTGACCGAGGTATATGCCTTACCGCTATACGCAGGCACATCGCTCGTAGAGAACCGAGAGGCTGTCGTGATCTCTGCAGGAGCACTCGATTCAGCTTGCTGATCCGGCGGTGTGGCCGGTTCTACCACTTGACTTGGCTCAGCTTCTTCCTCGCTTGAATCATCGTCAGAGGTTCCAGCGGGATCCGTCTCTGAGGACTCCACCGGCGTGCTATCCTGCGAGTCAGAGATCTCGGTCTGCAAGGACGAGTTCGGACTATGATCGGACGGTGCCGTGTCACTGCCGCAGGCAGAAAGCATAGAAAAACAGAGTGCAAAGATCAAAAAGCAGGAGAGGATGCGCAATTTCATCTCAGATAAACCTCAATGGTAATTCGCTCGTGAGAGTGCCCGGTAAACTCAACCGACTCACATATTTTCCAGTTGCCTCCGGAGAGGTCTATATCAAAGTGCTGATCAGCGGGGTAGGTTCTGTGCCATCTGAAAATGATGATCTTCTCAATCCACCGTTCAAATGGTGCCAGAGCGGCATCTTCAACAAAACAGTAATCGCCATCAACCGCTTCCTGCAGGAAAGCGTCATCCACATTCAGGTGCTGAATGGATTCCGCATCAAATTGTTGGGCTGAGTAGTGGTTCATCCAGAGCCTAGCATCACCGACCAGCGCGGCAATATGCGCCCGCAGCATTCTGTCTTGGCTCTGACGTCGATGGTTGAACATCATGCCTCCATTATCATCTAAGCAGGCAATCACGATCATAGCGAAATCCCTTCCTTCAGTCTTCCACCTCGGTTGCGGTGAACTGCGTCATGTCACAGAACCCTTTCTCGGCCAACTCCTTGATCATGGAATCGGCATTGGCCCGCACGATTCTTGACACCTCATAATTGGTTCCACTTGCAGCGTACAGCAGCAACAACTGATCCTCCGGATCATAAACGGCCTCTTCCACTTCCAGCGCGATCAGAGCCTGATCCTCGGCATCTCTCAACAGTGCTCTCATAGGTTACCTCCGTCAGTCATCCAGCAATTCTTCGATTTCCTCGATCTTTTCATCGAGATCTTCACATCGCTCCTCCCACTCATCGTAGGCATCGCTGCAAGGATCGTCCGGCTCCTCATCTTCCAGATCTTCGCGTTGCTCTTGGAGTTCCTCCAGAAGGCTCTCAAGCTCATCGCGATCCATGCTCTCGTAGTCCTCATCGCCACCGGTGGAGGCCTTGATTGTTATCTTCACCTCGGCTTCAGTCTCAGATAAGGCGGCCAGAATAGCGCCAAGGCCAAATGCTTGCTCGCTGCTGCTCACTTCACCATCCCGATTGAAATCGAATATACTCATCTGTTTTGCTCCTCTCTTTGATACGATAATGTGGGAACTATACGCATCATAGCAGGGGCTCTGTCCAAAAATACGGACAGAGCTCGCCAAAAACAACAAAAGATGTGAGGCCGCCATGCGGAAGCCCCACATCCTACTTAATCTACAAAGGTCAATCCTTCCGCAATTCCTAGCACGATAAGCTCCATCTCCGACCGAACTTTGGCCTCAGACACTGTAATTCGGTAATCTCGGATAGTGTAGTCAGCTCCAACGGTAGCAGGATAGATATCAATGGCATCTTCGACATAAAGGTCAGCCAGAACAAAACCATTCTCGGCGTGGTCCTTCAAGAGAACTCGGCAATCCAAGCAAAAGTGAGAAACCTTCAGTCCCTTCGTCTCTATTGGAAGATCTACGGTACAGGTGTGGGAGCAGGTATCGCGCCGCCCGGTATAGCCGGCGCATGATGCAAAGCTAAAGGTTCCAGTGGTCTGAATGGGCGCAATCTCATACTCCGAAAAAGGCAAATCAGGATCGTAAATCCGCATTTCATTGCTCTGACCGGTTGTGAGATTGAGGATCACCGGCGCCTGATAACGCTCCCGCTTTCCACTCCCACAAAGGGAACACACCTCTGGCTGGCGATAGGTCAGATAAAGCGCAGTACTAGAGATTACGATTGCAGTACATAGTAAGCCTACCATCAGATGCCTCCAGTTGCCTCTGATCCACCCTCGCATTAGCTCCTCCTCAAAAGCTGACCAATATCACGGTCAACATTTTCTCTCATTGTACCGTAAAATGATGATGATTGCAACCAATACTGGTCAATGGGGAGAGATCATATGGAACAGAAAATCCGTCGTGACCGCAACATGGGGTCTAATCTCAGGCGGCTGCGTGATCAGTATGGCATTTCACAAGAGAAGCTCTGCGCTGAGCTCCAGCGTCGCGGCTGTGATATCGGTCGAACCGCTTATGCCAAGTACGAATCTGGAGAACTGAACATCAAGGCAAGCGTCATTATTGAGCTGCGCAAATTCTACAACTGCAGCTATGACGAGTTCTTTGCCGGCTTAGACGAATAAATCGGGGCAGCACGCTTGTGCTACCCCGATTTTCTATTCCTTGAGTTCGAAGATGTACTTCAGTGAGAAAGTGCGCCTTAGCAGTACATCGCTGAGTTTGATGAAGTTGATAGGTGCTTTGAATTCTTTTCTCGTAACCGTAACACAGCTTTACCTGATAACGCTATGTCTCTTTAAGTCCAAAACCTCTGTGGCAGAAGCCTGTCAGATTGGACAAATAATCGGAGATTTCCTCCGTATCTGTCATCCCATCCGGTATCTGGACCTCTTTGGGCAGCGAATCAAGATCCTCCGCCAAGTCCACATCCCACTCGATGTTGACGGCTTTCAAATAACGATTGGTATCCATATTCAGTTCCTCACTCTGACAGTTTTCCAAGACACCCGCTGAGCAGAAGTCCTTCAAGATTTTTAGGTGAATTGATTCTTCCTCCGGGAGGAGGATTGTCACCGAGTTTCAACTCGGTGACAATTCCACTCTTGAAATGAAGAAATACACGATATCCATTATCCAGCAACCATGTAGATAAAAACACCGACTGATCCGTGTGGATGTTCTCTACATGAAATCGAATTGCCCGCTGCGTCTGGTAATAGCCGATGAAGAACTGATGTCCTTTCGGCAGGTTACGAGGCATGGTCCAATAGTCTTCGTACCAGTGATACTCCATAATCAGCCCTCCGTTTCAGCGCAGACATTGTGGATCAGCTCACTCATGCAGTCGAAAAACCGCTGGGAGCACTGGGCACCCTTAGCTCTCATGTACCGCAGGTGCTCACACTTCCCATTTTCGATCGTGACGCTGGTCAGCTTCTCATTGATCCATCCCTGTGTGCGGAGAGGGACATTAACTCCATATTTCCGCATCAGGTAGTTGACAATAGAAAAAGCGTTGCAGCGGTACCGACTGCGATAGAACTTCACAGTCTGGTTTTGCAGGACACCACCATCTTTGATGGTTCGGATCGCTTCTTGAACGGCCTGCTCGGACAGTCGATTCTGCTCTTCACAGAATGCTCTCTCTTCGGCTTCGGCCTTAGTTCTCCGCTCCTTCGCCACTTCGTCTTCCTTCTTTCGATACACAGCTGACAGTGCAACGCACTTATCAAGCTCACCGAGGATCAGGGCACCGACATAATCTGGGAAACTTTCGCCTCCGTTTTCTTTGGATGCCCCAAAACACGCAACATTGTTGTCAAACAGCTTCTTGATGTAGGATGCTTGGCAAGCTGGGTCGCTGCCCAGGAGCATGATTCTCTCCCGCTCACGCCGGACAGCTTCCAAGACAGCATCATCGCCAAACTTGCGGAGATTATCGAAATAATCATTGCGGGCATCCTTGTTACCATACAACTCTGCGACAGCTGCAGGGTATCCGGCGTGGTCGATCAGATAGAAATCCGTGATTCGCAGAGGAACCAGATAGTCCCGGATCTCCGCATAAAGGAGATAGTTATCATTCTCTGCGCGGGGATACTGGATGTCCGGCTTCCCGTCACTTCTCCATAGCCGATAGGAAACCGTGCCATCAGAGATTTCTCGTTCGAACACAGCTCTCATTTTCTTACCATCTCGGTTAAAATTGCCATCATAAAACAGCGGTTTCATCAATCGTGCATTGCTCACAATCGTTCCTCCAATCATTCGAAAGTCTTCAGGATGTGTTCGTGTTCAATAAGATGCGTGAAATCATCTGCATTGCCATCGCCATAGGCAATGGTCTGCAGGCACTGCTTGTCCGAAGAATACTCAACCCAAGCAAGGCGGACAGCGCCCTCTTTGAAGCGGTCATTGAGATGTTCTCCACGCAGCTCTACAAAGATGCCGGGATAGTCGTGGTCAGACTTGATCCCGACCACGATCTCACCAATTGGTGTCTTGGCAATCAGTTCATCATTCATCGTCATCATCCTCCATAGAACCAGGCAGTGCCTTACTTCGTGTGCGCCGGTCAATACCGCTCATCATCGCTCTCACTTTCTCAAGCCGAACCAGATCGATTTCATCGTCATCGCTGGGCGAGGCCAGTTCCGGTGGTGGGAAAATGTCATTCTTCGAAATAAATGCAGAATAGAAGATGGCAAGTTCTTCCTCCCAAGCGGCCTTGTAAAACTCAAAGTCGGCCTCAATCTCAATGTACTGGGCCGGCGTACAAGTCACACATATCTCCTTGTGCGGCCGTCCCGATTGGGTGCCGACCGTACCGCAGCAGTGACCGCTGCCAAGATGCTTGTAGGCAATCTGTACGATGAGTTTTCTCTCCCAAAAATTGTGATACCGGATGAAGTAGTCTCGCTCTGCGGTGTCTTCAATGTCCTCTTCTGAAATGCCATACTTGGCCATCAGGCGGTTGAGAAGTGCTTCGGCATTCTCTTTTTCGCCGCCAACGCCACGCTCGGCCAGGGCCTTCACGCGTTCCAGGCGCTGCAACAATTCCTCTCGCTCAGTCATACCGCTTCCACCCCCTCTGCAGGAACGAAGTTCGCAAACTCGGTTTCGGCGTTAGGCCGGTGGAGGCACAGGTCAACGATGTCAATGCAGTTATAACAAGGCGACTGGTATGTCGCCTTGTTCTTATGCAGGCAGAGTCCGCAAGGCGGCATATCTGCCATCTGACCGTCAGATCGTCTTTGGTAGAAACCTTTCATTTCACACCTCCATCAGCGCTGTTTCTGACCAAGTAGGTCAGAGCAGATACTGCCGCTGATTTCCACGCCGCACCGCTTCTGCAAAAAGCCCTCCAGAAAGCGGAGCGCAATCATGGCCAAGGCTGCATCGTCCACGCTGGGGCCCACAGGCTCAACTTTAGCCTGCTGCGTAAGAGGATGGATACTGAGAGATTTCATAAGTGCCATATCTACCTGCTCCATTTCCCCGTCCGTCAAATGGCCTTTATAGTCACCGAGCCGGCTGACATCCACAGAGGTGATCTGCTCACAGAGGGCCGTAGAGCGCCGACCAATGCTTTCGATCCGCACATGAGTGGGCATGGGCTTTTTGTACTGGCAGGTCAGGTACACGACCTCGACCACCGGGCTGTGCTCATTGCACTCTGGATTGGATACGATAATGGCGGGCCTGCCGGACCGCTGCTCGGAGCCGATAGTCTCACTGCGATTCACATAGAATACATCGCCACGGTTGATTTCCATAAACAAGTCTTCCTTTCTATCATCACGAATTTCTGCCTTGCTCGAAGGCATAGAAGTCTTCATCGCATTTGAAGCACTGGTAAGCATACCCGGAGATGTCGCTCGGAAACAGTGGATCGCCACAGCGAATACAGGTCCCGACACTCTCACGCAAGACGATGTCCTCCATTTCTTCGTCTGTCACCTCATGCTCTCGCAGATAGTCCTTTGCTGCAGTGATGCCTTTGAAGTAGAGCACTTCGCCATCATCGTTCTGCAGGTATTCAAGGCCATTGATGGTCACGCCATTGATACAGCGCCCAACAATGACCGGTTTAGGGGCCTCCTCGAGCACAAGACCAGGTCGCTGCAGAACCGGGATACCCAGTTCCTCCGCTTTCATGATCTCGGCGCTCATGCCGCTGCTGATCCGGTCGCCGTAGACAACCAGGCGGGTACACATTGCTAACAGCTTCTGCCCAAACTCCAAGGCCAAAGCGCGTTCTTCAGGGGCGGTATCATCGAGCAGAAACGGGAGATAGGCGTGCGGCGCAACGGCACGATTGCCAAACTCCTGTTCTGCTTTTATCATGTAAGTGCTTGCCTTTGCGGCATTGGCCAGCATCTCTGCCCTTGTCGGAGCGGAGAGTGGCGAGCACACATAGGTAAGTGCCATTGGTAATTCCTCCTATTCGTATGTCTGAGGCCCGGAGCCGAGGTGCAAACGCATCGCTCGACTCCGGGCCTTCTTTCAAAAATCAGATGTGGCAGTCAACGACAACAAGGAAGTCGTCATCTTGCGCTTCATTCATCAGGGTCTGCAGCTCGTCGTTCCAGGCACGCTCCTCCTTATCGTTGGTGGAGATGCCGAACCAGCCCATATCGCCAGAGCCTAACCAATCACCATTGCGATCAATGGCTGCGAACGAACTGATCATGTACTGATCCATGTCCGTTGCTCCTTTTCTGGCCTTAAACTCGTCCAGCGTTTCACCCTTCAGGTAGATCATGCTGCCCCAACTGGCAATGCCGTCCTCGACAATCTTGGTCAAAGGACCGAACCCAGTCGGGTCATTGGATGCAAACGCAGCGACACACTTCTGGTATCCCTTTTCAACCTCTTCGACAGTGAGCTGCTTCATGAGGTCCCAGCAGATATCCTTCTTGCGTGCAGCATCCACATACTTATAACCTTTGGGAGCGCCGTCAGGTTCACCACTGCTGCGATCATAGGAGATGATGCAATCCTCCAGATCCTCCTTCACCAGGAAGTTTCTGGAGAAACGGCCGCCGATCTGCCACCAGTCCCACTTGGCGTTGGGATTATAGGTGTAGCCCCACAGTCCTTCACTATCCTGAATGTAGCCACGATGCTCTTCACAGTAGGCTTCGAAAGAGGCGTACCATGCTTTGACGGGATAATCATTTACCAGCTCAAGGGCCTTAGATTCCTCCGTCTGCAGCTTGTCCGCTATGCTCTTTTCTGCACCATACTGATAAATCACATCTTCGTGGATATAGAACTTGTCGGTGAAGATGCGGTCGTAGATCGAGCGTATAGTGCCGTCCGGGTACCGGATGACACGCATGGTGTCAGTCTCGTAGTCGGCTTTTGCCTCGTCCGTCCGATCCTCGAACTCGCGATACTCCGCCTCTTCGGTCTGTTCATCATAAGGGGCCAGAATGCGATGCAGGCAATTCTCGATATCATTGGCGGTTACATGGCTGTTGCTATAATCATGGGGAACAATAACAGAAACAGAAAAGTGGCTCATAATCAAAACTCCTTCAAATTAGATAGTATTTTGCGGATCCTGGCAAAGCGCTTTTCAATCGCTTTCCGCTTAACTCCGCATAGGTCTGCAATTTCACGATTGGTGTAGCCTTGGTTGCGGAACTGGATCGCCTCAAACTGCTTATAGGTGAGGTTATCTTCGATCACACGCCAGATGCCATCATCAATCGGAGCAATTTCAGGTGCAGGGATTTCACAATAGAACTCGATTGGGATTTCCTGCGGTTTTCCGAATTGATCTCGTGCATAGTTCGATAGCTCTGAACGCAGATGGTACCAAACCACCGTGGAGAAGCTGTATTTACGCAGTTCCTCCTCAGTCAGATACCGCACCACCACTTTCAGATACCGCTGGGCTAGGAGCCCATAGTAGTCGTCATCGAGACTGTGCTTCTCCATAAAATCCAAGATGAGACCGTGATGCTCTTCAGCAAATGCCTGCTGCTCAGGGGTAAGAGGGGGCATATGAGACACCTCCTCACGCAGGGGTAGGCAGAGCCGCCTTAACACCAACCAACTCGTCATACTTTCCCCGGTCGATCGGGCGGAACTGTTTCTCGCGGATGAAGAAGTACAAGCGCACTGTCATCACGATATATTCCACAAGATCGGCATAGAAGGTGGATAGATGGGTGTAGTCATAGCTCAGGGTGAAGCGATCCATGGCCTCACGCATGTCCACCCAATATGGGTTGGTATCCTGATAGTAGAGGCAGTTGCCCTTGGCATCCCTTGGCTGCTCACCACCAAGATTCTCATTGGAGAACCAGGTTGTCGTGTGGCCAATGACCATGGCAAAAATCTGTTCCTCCGTCTGCCGGCACATAAACTCCGGCAACACCGAGATCATGGACATGAGCTTCCTTAGCGTGCTTACCCGACACTCCAGTTCCTTAAAAAGCCAGTGATACTTGGCGTCCTGTTGGTCAAAGCCTTTTGCAAGCGCCAGCGATAGCCGGCCCTCATAGTACTGCCGGAGTTGCTGCAGCAGATCGATTCCAAAATAGAAATCCATCTACTCCACCTCCAGCTTGACATCATTGATGGCCTTGCTGATCAGCTGCTCTCTGGTGATGTGAAACACTCGGGTAAAGAGATCCATATATCGATCCTGTGCCTCGGGTCGCAGCATGTTGTAGGGAGAGACGATGCCCCAAATAGCCAACTCCTCCTCCGGAAGCGCAAAGGGGTCTTCACGCCATGTTCCGAAGTCGTATTGAGGCCGATGTGGATTGGCAGCTCTCTCAACTTCATCTGCTGTCTTGGCAATCAGGATCAGTGCCAGTTTCTTTTTCAAGATGACACCGACAAGATCCTCGCGGATCCCACGCCGCACATATTCTTCAGTCAACCCCCTGGCCTTGCGGAAAGCATCCAGCTTCTTCTCAATCAGTCGTTTCGGCTGCTCGATATCTGCCAGCAACTCGCCAAGGGCCAGGAAAAAGGTCACCTCACGATCAGAAATCATCAATCTAACACCTCCTTGAAACGGCTAAGGGAGTGCCGAAGCACTCCCTTGCCAGAAAACAATTACTCATCAATGAAAATGACGAATGTGAAGTCGATCTCGCCATCCGAACCCTTGTGCGTGTAGCAGATATAACTGCCATCGCCGAAGCCGGAGGATGAGACGACGCCATAGGGCATGACGCCTGCCGACATCTCACTGAGCGTGATATCGCAGGCATGGTTGTACCAAAGGTCTCCGTAGTCATGCTCAGGCTCGGGCATACCCTTGAAGATCGAGTTGTCCTGATAGAACGCCTCGTCATAGAAGCCTGCCTGACCAGAGTCAACACCCACATCGATCGGCTGCTCCAACCATCCGTCCTTCATCTGATAGACTTTCCTCTGACGGATCACGCTGTAGTCGGGGCCAGTTTCCTTGTGACGTACTGCCAGGACGGCACAACGCACGCCCCAGTCGCCCATGTCAGTCTTCAGGACGCCAGCCTCCCATGTGCCGGTCTTGCACTTACAGAAAGTACCGCAGCACCAGACATCACGATCGTAGCAGGGATCACTGACACGCATGGTCTGGGATGTCATCTCAAAGCCACCGAGGACGGTCATCTCTCCGGGGAAACGCTTCCTCATATCCGGCACCTCCCTTACTGCTGCGCCGCAGCACGCTGGTCATCCAGCAGCTTCCTAGCGTCGCGGATCAGTTTCGGGCCGAAGGTCAGCTCCCACGACTCGATGAACCGGGCCGTGCGGTAGACGATGTTGAAGAAGTCCAGGTCATTGATGTTCACATACACCGAGCGCTGCTTCTTGTAAGTGCCAGACTTGATGTGAGTGCCACCGGTAGGTGTCTTCTCCTTCACGGCACGGCCGTTCTCCACGATAATGCACCAGGGATAATTCCGGCGCTTACCGTCGTTGCCGACCGACGCACGCTTGATCGACAGTTTCGTCACAGTGCTCAGGCCATTCTCATCGGGGTCGCCGAAGATCTTCTCCTCAGTGAAATCGAAACGGTCCAGGTCATTCTGCATCCGGCTCAGCACGAAGGGGAAAAAGCCGGGAGACAGATTGGCCGTGACTCGGACGGTCTTATCGCCTTTACCGTTGGAGTAATCCTGCAGCACGACGCCAATGCAGGAGTAGGCCCGGAACCCGTCCGACTGCTCCTCGCCCTGAGCGTGCATGTGTGCGTAGTACTCAACCGGTGCCGGCTTGAGCTTGTCCGTGAACTCACACAGTTTCTTATTGGTCATGTAGATTGCGATCTGATTCTGAATACGGTTGTCTTCCACTTGGACATCCCTCACTTTCAATCTTCATAGAGCAAGTCGTTGAACTCGCTGACATAAGTAGCTTCCGGCGTGAACTCCGTCGAAGTCACCTTGGCCCCGTCCACCGTGATCGTGTAGTAGGACATGCCGCCCTCGACCACAGCGAACATCTTGCCGTCCAAGTGATAGCCTCGTTCAGATAACCACCCGGCAATGAGCTCGATCCAGTCCGTGATATAGTAGGACTTCTCAGCCTCATTCCATCCCAGATAGGAGCGGCCATTGTTCGGATCGTTGAGCAAGACAAGGTCACAGTACAGGCTCGGGCACGGATTGGGCGGCTTATTCATGCTGAATTTATTGTCGAGTCCTTCCGGATATGGGCCGGCCTCATGAAGTCTTCGATTGAGATCAGGCGTCTCCACGGGAATGAAGAATGCGCCTTCCTCACCGAAGTCTCCGTCGCCAAACAGGCTCATAGGCTTTCGGTCCTCCAGATCAGGAAACAGCGTATGGAGCGTCTTCACATTGCGCTTCATATGCCGAATGTCCATGAATTGCTTGAGTCTGGTAGCCAGCGGCTCCTCAACGCAGGGTGTGATGCGGATCGCGCCGGTGAAATCTGTATTTGTTCCCATACCTTACCTCCCGGCTGTCCTGGAGTATCTCTCCAGGACAGCTTTGTCATAGCGGCAGATCGGGATCTCAACATATCCACTGCGGCGCTTCTCCACCACTTCCGTGATGAAGCCGATCGACTTCAGGAAAGCCAAAAGGCCAGTGTTTTCGCTGTAGTCCTTCACGGCAATGCAGCCCAGAGGGACTTCATCGCTCAAGTTCGCGGTTACATCCATCAGCGGCTCAGCACCTTCAGGCTCCTGCTTGGCGATACCGATATACGGCGTGCCGGAAAGAGCGCGGGAGTTGTAGAAGAAGCACTGCGGGCAATCCAGATACGGGGTCTTCAAATGAAACAATTCCATAATTGACGGGGCTCCTCTCAATAGTGATAATCCAGGGTTCCGCCAAAATAAAAGGACCCGCTGAGATCTGTCTCGCGAATCCATTCATCAAGGCTTTTCAGTTCGTCATTGAAGTAGACATAGAGGCTGAACTTATCCTGATAGTGCTCGTTCAGCTTATACATGGCCATGCCGATGTCGTACTTGGCCTCTCCTACGAAGGCGTCCAGCGAGATGCCGGTCAGCTCACAGGCCTTATCCAGAAATGCATGGTACTGTTTTTCGAAGTACTTCTGCTTGGCTTTCGGCTTAAATGTGAAGCTCTTACCATCCTCCGCCACATCCACAACTCTGGCCACAGCATCGAGGAACCACTTGATGTCGTGATCCCGGTCCGTGTCAGCATCCGTGTAGTCAGCAATGGAGTGGTAAAACCAGTCAGGGACAGAACTCTCGCACATGCGCTCATGCTTCAAAATGGGATCCTTGCTCAGTTCAATGATTCTGCTATGCATGTCCTCACCCCCTCTCTTCAATATCCATATCCATCACAGAAGACGGCGCCTTCCGATGATCAGGATCGCTTTTGAAGATGCAATGGGGGTTATCACAACGATCGCCCAAATAGCACGGGAGCTTGTCTACCTCATGATAGAACGGGTGGCAGTAGTAGCCGATCCGCTCATCAATGGCATTGATAGCATTCTCCACGATGTTGGCGATCATCAAGTCATCCCACTGGGGAATGGATAACTCAAACTTCCTCGGTGGCGCTGACTTGGCCGTTAGAGCAACGATGAGCTCATAGGCAGCATTGTTGATGACATCCTTCTTGGTCTTGCAATACCAGTCAAAATCTACTTTTCTCTTCATCTGCTTTCTCCTTGTCTTCGACATCATGCCGCCGCAGAGGGCAGTGCTTGTTATCGCACTCGTCCGTCAGGTAGCAAGGCACCTCATCACAGTAGAAAGGATGGCAGGTATAGCCGACCTTTTCTATGATGATCTCCTTGACCGCATCAACCACTTCGCCGATGATCGCCATATCCCAGTTTGGGGTAGCAGGATCATCCTCTAAAGAGGCACCGGGGTCTTCCGCCGTCAGGACGCCGATCAGCTGGTAGGCAGCGTTGTCGATCGTATCATTTCGCTCGCACAGGTAATCCTCAAAGTTCTGCATTTCTCCACACCTCCCTTCTCATCGAGGGAGGCTACGCACGATCAGGTTCGTCAGCATCACCGGCAGTTCTTGGAGATTGGTGATGTCCAAATAGCCATCACCATAGATCCGCTCAATTCGCGGGCGGTCTTCACCAATGGCTGCCGCGTAGATTTTGACACCTTTTCGCGCATACTCCAGTTTGATCCCACGCAGATCAGCTTCTGCTGCAGATCCGGAGTAACCGTCATCATTTGGCTGCCCATCGCAGATGATCATGAGGATTTTCACCTCAGATGTCTGCTTAGAGAGTTTTTCCGCCACAAAGCGCAACGCGGCGCCGTCTCGGTTACAGTCTCTGGCACTCATGTCCATCAGCCGATAGCGGTTATTCTTATCGTAGGTATCGAAGTCCGAGTAGGAAAACAGTTCAACATGTGAGCTCCAGGCGGTATGACCAACGACCAGCAGCGGGATGCCAAGCGACTCGCAGAAGTCCTGGATCACAATGGCAGTTGCTCGGGCTCTGGTAATGCGATCATTTGAACACATAGAGCCACTCTCGTCGATGAGCAGGCCAACGGAAAGGTTGATCGGCTCAGTCGGAAGCCGGGAGTTGTAGAAGATGCGTCCGTCAGTCCGGTGCAAGGCGTGCTGATTCAGTCGCTTGCCGATCAGAAGACCGGTCTGCTTGCCGCCCTGCCGCTGATCACGAAGCGCTGTGCTAACACTACGCTGCAGGCGCTTTGAGAGCATCAAAAGATCGGGAGCCACGCGGTTATAGCTGTCAATGAGGTTCTGATCCACGCGAGCCATACGGTTGACCGTGATGTGGATATTGCGGTGCGCGTTGCCATATCGGATGGAATTTGCCTCACGCTGGAGTTCTTCAGAGAGTTCTTCCTCTAGTTCCTCTGTGACTTTTTCCTCCGCCATATGCTCCAAAAGCCGTTCAATGTCCTCTGCTGCGTGCTCGTAGTCATAGCCGTCATACTCGCTGTTCTGATCCACACCGCCACTGCCGCTGCTTGTGATACTATTCGTCAGATGGGCAGCAATGCGGTCACTCTCTTCCGAAATCACACGCTCGGCCTGTGCCCGGATGGCATTCATCTGCCCAGGATCGGGCGTGAAGGAGCCATTGCTCGGGACAGGTGTCGTCTTCATCGTGAAGTTAGGCGCCGCCTTAGGGAGTTGGCTGGAGAGGTCTTCCTCAACCGCCTGCTTGCCCTGCTTCAATCCATTATCGTCTTCATCATCCCCGCTACCAGACTGGCCAGGGGTAGGAACGCCTCCGGAACCACTACCGCTACCGACTCCTTTCTGCTGCTGAGCCTGCTGTTGCGCCTGTTTCTTCTTATCTCGCAGAGCGTCAAAGCAGCGCTGCATCATTGGCCAGAGATCTATCAGGATCTTGCTCACGGTCTCACAGCGGGATCTGGCATCGTCGTCGTAGACACACTCATCGACCAGAGGAATGTACTGGTAGAGTTTGTCAATGAACTCACCGGTGTAGCCGGACAGGTTATTGACCTCGTGTGCCCGGATATACTGGATCAGGAGGTTGAGTACGATACTGTGGTCATAATACTTGCGATTGATCATCTCACTGATCTCCGGCACGGTATCTGCAAAGCGCAGGTTATTGAGTGCGATCCCTTTGGCGGGGGAGCCAGGAAACTCATAGGAGTACCTGGCATCCACATATCCGTCTTCCAAGATGTTCTGCAGCGCGTGCGCCACACTCATGATGACCTGATAAGGAACCGTGTCGGTCTCATCGAGAACTGCTTCGAGGATGTCGCGTGCATGGAGCTTTTGCATACTGTCCAGACCGTCAGGCATCTTCGGGTAGAATTTGCCCTTCTCCAGTTTGCTGAAGTAGCTGTTCCAAATGCGGTTATCGGTGAACAGGTTGTGTCCACACTCATGCGCATTGAAGCCCTCCAGACTCATGGAGCGCAGCAGTCGGGTCGGTAAGCTCCAGGTGATGTGGTTGCAGGCATTGATATAAATGCCGTGGTAATCCGTAAAGGCCACGGTATCATCGTCATGGTCTGCCACAACACGCACGCGCAGCGGCCGCTTATAGCGTTTCGTTGCCGCCTCGGCAAGGTCGGTCAGATAGCCGTTATAGGCTCTTGAGGAGAAGAACTCCTCATCTGATATCTTGCTTTTTGCGTCAAGGATCCGCTTTCGGATCTGTCGATGTGATGTTCTCATACGCGGTTCCTCCAATCACGCCGGGACACTGTCACAGGTGACGGGGATCTCTTTGAGCATCGCTGAGAGCGTTTCACACATCTCCTCGAAGGGCTGCTGGGGGTAGAACCAGAACAGGTGCTGCTGGACGCCGGCCACGCTGATAATCAGCGGCATCTTCCCGGAGGGAGGATAGTTCCGCATAGGCTCAACGAGCACGCCAGACGCAGCAGGGCCGAGTGCCATGTCGATGACCCACTTCACGAGCCTTGCGGCCTCGTCGGAGGTCGTGGCCCGATCTGCGGGCAGGTCATAGCAGGCCAAAGCAACCGCGACGGCAAAACGGACAAAGGATTCTCTTTCGACTTTCATCAATAAACACCTCTTTCGTCAAATTGTTCTTGAGTACTGGGGCTCCAAACACGAAGAGATCAGCTCGGCACGATTATCCGGATCCGCAGAGGCAGAGGAAATGATGGTGGACAAGGCTGACTCATACGGGTCATGAGTTACCATGGTGGACAGCACCCAACTCTTGAACTCACGCATACCGCAGCTGCCGTCCGTAATCATGGTCTGGCGGCAGCGCTCAGCGACGTCACGCACGACAATGGCCATCTTCGTCGCCTCCTGCTCATCGGTAAAACCGGTGACATTCATGACGCGTTTCACCATCGTGTTCAAGTCGGGAGCTTCCATGTCATAGATCAGATCCATACGGGAAATCACGCTCTGGTTCATGTCGCGACATCCGGAGTAGTCCGAGTTGGTCGTGACTACGATCACCGTATCCGGATGGCGTTTTACACGCTCTCCGGTGGGCAGAGTGATCACCTGGCAGTTATCCAGCAGAGAGTTCAAGCCGACCAGAACGCCGGGGTTTGCGATACAGGAAGGCTCCTGCAATTCACAAACATAGCCGTGCCGGATCGCCTCAACGAGAGGTGTATCCACATAGCGGATGCGCTGGCCGGGTGTTTCTTCCTTCTCCACCAGATTTCCAACAGCAATCTCGATGAGCTTCTGCAGCACATCGTCTTCCGTCTTCTCCTCGTCGTACTCACCGGTCAGCATCATATAGACACTGGGCGGATGCATGGTGATGTCGGAGATCTTCGGGAGATCCTCGATAGGAGTACTGCCATGAAAGCCGTTGGTATCAGGAATAAACTGTCCAACCAGGTCGGTGATCTCCGTGTTGGCGCTGCAGGTCATAAGCGTGTAGGGCAGATTGAGCCCTGCTGCGATTGCCTGTGCGCCCATGGTCTTGCCGGTACCAGCCTCGCCCCGGAACAGGAAGTTACGCATTGGCTGGCTGGATGCCGTAGTGACTTTGGCGTGCTCACAGACACGGACGACCTCTTTGGGGATGATGTACCAGTCGGGCAGCGTGGGCACCATTGCCAGCTCTCGTGCCGTAAGAGTACGGTTGGAGAGCGCGTACTTGGCTACAAAATCCTCCTTCTGGAAGGAAGACGCTTTCGCCGTAGGTGTCCCGGACATCTGCATGATGGTGAACTCCCCATAAGAGGCGCCGGTGGGAGCGTAGTTGCCGCTGTCCATGGCCATCTGGGTAATGACGGAGATATTGCCAGTCGTAGGGATGGAGATCTTGACGCCATCAGAACCCAGCTGCTTACTGTTCTCAATGCGACGGTAGACATTATCACAGAGAGTCAGTGCGCATTCGAATGCCGCATCCATATCTGCCCAGCCACTCTCAAGGAGGGAGACAAACTCCTGGAACTTCTGCCGGAACTCGTCATCCTCGTTGAGGACGGGCATGAGGCAGAACAGGAGGCCCGAACCGGTGCCGTTGCCGGCACCAACAGAATAGGGCTTCAAGGCCTGTGTGCCGTCCTCCACCTGTGCGGCATTGAATTTGCCGGTGACGGGGTTGAAGACCACACAGTCCGTCTTGTTGGCGGATCGATACTCACTGATGCGGTAAGTAGTGCCCTGATGCCCGATGGCGCCGAGGCCATCGACACTCTGCCCATTCTCCGTTGCGCTCACCAGCTTGGCGTATGCGAGCAAGGCCCGCATCGTAGGCGCATGGAGCGTGGACTTCTGAGCTGTACTGGATGTGTTGTACTGGGAAAAGCCCATCGACTTGGATCCGGCATATTTCGGGTCGTCAAAGGGCGCCGGTTGCTGGAGACGGAAGCTCCAAGCTTCAAACAGTTTGGTCTTAGCCATAATCACACCTCATTGAAAAATAAGTTAGGCCCAGGACACGGTGAGTTCCTGGTTACACACTTCAGCGGCAATGTCATCTTCGCGTGCCAGAACACACAGATCCTCCCACGCAGGACGGGGCGGAAAGTCGGGGATGGTATCCACCGGCTGCTGCTTACCACTGGCTGTGACGAAGACATCTCCGTTCTCCTTGATGGTCAGGCGCTTGTGGCCTTGCACATTCAGCTCGTCAATCAAAGCGCTGAGCAATGCGATGCCTTTCTGCGTGTACCACTGCTTCACATCGCTGCGATCCAGGATGTCCTGCTCTTCCAGGTCCTCATCGTTGTGCGGCTGCAATTCAGCCTCCGCAAGAGGAACCATCTGGACCAGGGCGATCTCCAACTTTCCAGTGGCGCTCAGCGTCACCTCACCGAAGTTGAATGGATCACAGTGATAGAGCTTGATGCGTTTGGTGCAACCCTTGCTGATCTCCTCGGAGCTCGGACGAGCCTCCCAGAGCCATGCGACCGTGGGATAGCTCTGCTTCAGCTGCTCCATGATTCGATAATTGACCTGTCTGAGCAAGCTCAGTCGGGTATCATCATCTGCTTCTTGCGGAGTCTCCGTAAGCGGTTTGGTCTCCTGCTTCGCAGGAAAGGCCTTTTGCTCTGCGGGCATCTTTTTGCAGTGTTTTCTGTGCGAGCGAAATAGCTTCGAGATCACGAAACACACCCAGACAAAAAGCGCAGCGCAAGCGATCCATTGGAATATGGGGCGCTTGAAGATCGCGCAGAGAAACAGACAGGGTACAACAAGAACCCTCAGCAGGGTCCATGCGTCAATTCGGCTTTTGACAGCCACAAATAGTCAGTCCTTTCGTATGTAGATTTTGGAATGGACAAAACAAAATGGGCTGCAAGCATTCACAACACTTACAGCCCATATATGTATGTCCAGATCAGAGGGGGAGGTCGTCATCGTCATCGCCACTTGGAATCGTCTGCTCCGGGCGTACCTTACCGGTGCTCTTCTGTGCGGTTTTTGCCGTACCCTGCGAAGAGTCCGCCTCATCGCCTTTCGGCTTTGAACCAGTAAAGTGCCACTCGAGGACACCGACATCCGCAGAGATCTGACGGATGCCCTCATCCGTCTCGTAGGGACGCAGATTCAGATTACCGATGATCTCGATCAGACGGCCCTTCTTGATGCCGGCCTTCTGCATCCGATTGGCGATGTACTCGCTTGCGGTGCAGTTGAAGAAAGAGGCGTTGTCCTGATTTCCATATTTTGTGTTGACCACAAATCGGAATGTGCAGTAGTCTCCATTCTTTCCGCTCTTGATCTCCGGATCGGTGACCAGACGGCCCTCCATAATGATGGTTGCGTGCATAATCCTTTTCCTTTCTGCCTTACGGCTTAAAATATTCCAAACGCCTTACGACGCATGGTACAAAGTCATCCAGCCGAAGCCGGACAAAGAAAAAGACAGAGGCGGATGGCAATAGAGTCACAATCCACGATTCTGCCTGATATGCCTGCGTGGTTGGTCACAGGCTCACATCTTAAAAAGCTCCAGTTGGAGGATCAATCTAATAAAGAACACAGTAAGCATATCATCCGCTTCGGCACCCTTCCAGAATACCTAAATCTGCTTTCCTGACGAAAAAGGCAGCTCTTCATGACCAAGGACGATGATGGCCGGCTGGAGGATTTCTGGGAGTTCAATCTGGATCTCGGCGATCGGTTCCCGCTTGAGATAGAAGCGATAGTCGGTTCCAATCTTGAGCTTGTATCGGCCTTCCAGGATTCTCTGCTCCAACGAGCCGTCTTCCAAAGCCAGCACGATCATGTGCCGCTTCCTTGCATAGCCGGCCTGTTCCCGGACAAGCGTCCCTTCAATGCACTCATAGTGCTCTCCCTTGATCGTTCGATAGTAGTCGATGATCTTCACGCCTCCAGCAACAGCTACACCAGCTGATAGCATAAGGAGCGTATGGTCTTGGGAGACGAACGAGAGGATGATGCCGAGAATGGTAATGGCAAGGATCGTAAGAACCAACTGAGTGAACTTAGTTGCTATGGGTGGTGGCATTTTCATAACAGGTTCCTTTCTCTGTTTATAAGACAGTGGTAAAATCAAGCGCCCAGAAAGCGATGAAGCTTTCTGGGCTTGTATCTATGCATGTTCCAAAATGACCTGGCGTGTCAGGTAGAGATTCGCTGTCGCCTCCAGGACATCGTGGCGGTAGTCTGAGAGGCTTGATGCGTTGTTCAGCCGCGCCTGATTGTCGGACTCCTCCGTGTAGATGGCGGAAATGACCTTGTCGGCCGAACTCACATCGCGCACATTGTTCTCAAAGCAGCGAACCAGCTCCGGTACGCTCAGCGGGGTCTGAAGCACCAGCTTCATGATCCTGCGCTCGGCAACCGAACTCTTCTCCGGCTGCAGCAGATAAACAGCCTCGAAGAAGTTTACCTTCTTCTGCTTGAGCAGCTTGGCTACATTCATGAGCTTCCGGGTACCCTGGACGCCTCGAAGAGGAATCACATAGGTGTCCGAAAGCATATTGTAGAGCGCATCCGCACCGGTGTATCCTACACCCTTGATGATGAGCTTGCGCTTAACCAGCATCTCCAGGGACTTATCAAAAGAGGAAGGTTCGATCTCTGTTTCCTCCATCTTGTCATAGAACTTTTTATGAAGCTCCTCATAGGTCAATACATCCCACAGGAGCATACTCCAGAGACTGAACTCCGGAATGGAGACTGGCTGCAGCTTTCCCAGCCGCATGATATAAGGCATATTCTTGCCGTCTTCGCTTCTGATCTGATAACTGCCTGCAGCAGCATAAAATGTCATCATTGCTGTATCCTCCTTATCCGTTCTACACTTTTCTTACGAAGGTGGCTTGGGAAGAACAACAAATCAGCACAAAATTTCCATCAGGGCAGGTTCGTTCCGGAGCTTGCTGCGGGCTCGCGAGATCCATGCATTGACATTATTGACGGTGGTCCCGTAGAGATCTGCAATCTCAACAGACTCATATCCCTGCAGCTTCAGCTCAATGGCCTCGACGCCTTTCCGAGCAACACCCTGGTACTTCTCCTTACAGGCGCGCAACGCTGCCATAGCGGAATCGTCAGTGACCTCGGCCTCGAAGTCAACGGTGGTATGGGCAAGCAGATCAAAGAGTACCTCGCCCTCTTCAAAACCTGCATCTACACTTCTCTGGAGTCGGTAATTCATCGCACGGCAGTGATCGATAATGGCATTGTAGATATAGCGACATGCGAAGGGTGCGAATTCGCCGCTATCCGCCTGGTACTTCAAAGCGGCACGGCAGATGGCCTCACAACCGATGGCATAGAAGTCATCATAGGTCAATAGCGGTCTGTTGGGAACTGAGATTCTGGTTCGGATGACCCAGTTGACCAGATCCAAATGTTCCATTACAAGCTCATTCTGATAATCAGTCATGTCAGGCACCTCCTTTATGCGACACGATGGTTTCTTGCGAGCACTTCATCGCAAAGCCGGATGAGCTCCTTGCATCGGTACTCGCTGCACATTCCAATGTGGGCATCCTTCAGACTCAATCCAAAGGAGTCCGCAAACCAACGGTAGGCATTCTCTCGTGTCATGATCCCGGTCTGCCAGATGCGGTCAAACTTCCGGTGCGCCTGGATGCGCAGGTTCCGGAGGTCTCCGTTCGCCGGCACGCCCATCGGCTGATTGGTGCCGGGATGCGCTGCCACATAGGTGTTGCACGCGGGGTAGTTGTGACAGACATAGAGTTTCCGATCGTTCTGGCAGTCGCGGTAGATCTCCGCTGCTGGTCTCAAGATCATGGCTGCTCCGCAATGGGGGCAGCGGAAGGGTCTGCTGCGCTGGGCTCGGGTCTTTCTTTTTTTCAAAATGGTCATCTCCTTTTTGCGTTCTACTAGAGTTCACTCAAAAAACAGGGGGGTACCCCCCGTCGCTTCGAAAAGAAATTTGTAAACTTTTTGTGAACGGATGTGAAAAGAGCTATTGCACGCAAAATGCAATAGCTCTTGAAGAGAAATACAGAGTTTTGTAACGTGGTCATGTGAAATTTGACACGTTGACCAGATTATGCTATAATGTATCAAAATTAAATTAGTTGCATATATTCGATGCGAAGGAGGAAGAACAATGGACTATAGAAAGCTATGTGTAGAACTGTTCGGTACTGACGATGAGGCCACACTTCGCAAGATCGCTGCAGAATATAGGAAGAAGAACACACGCAACGCTGGCCGGAAACGCAAAATAGCCGACGAAGATATCCATAAAATGAGGGCTATGCGCAACGCCGGCACATCCATGCAGGAACTGGCAAGGACATTTGGGCTCTCTCGTCAAACGGTTGAGCGATACCTAAACACAGCCGCAGGCGATGGATGCACAATGCGCATCACTTATATGTTCAGAAGGCAGCCTTGTACGGTTATTGATGTAGACTTCCTTGACCAAAAGGTGGTCATCCAGAACAAAACGGATGACATTCTGCATCGTGCATTCGGTGTGCTGGAGCACCCAACCTGGAATGACTTTGAAAATTTCTTACGGGATCGCTGCTTTCCTCAGACACGCGGCAACTGCAAAGAACTGCTTCAAGAAATGGATCTAACGGATTATGATCCGTTGAAGATCGTAGAAAAGACGAGGGGTCGTTTAGCTGATGACGAAATGTGGTTAAGACTTCGTTATCTTCCGAGGAAGGAGATCATTTATGCAAGTCATTGATTTTACGAGCGCGGATAGAATTATGAGCGAAGGCCATACCTCAAAGGGTGATCAACCCAAATGGAAGCAGTCAGGCAATTGGTATAAAGCGGACCACATGGGATACGAAGCACTCTCGGAAATAATCGTTTCACGTTTGCTCACATGGTCAAATGCGGATGATTTCGTGGTTTATCAACCAGTGTTCATTCACTATAACGATAAAGTAATACCGGGATGCTCCAGCCATGACTTCATGCGCAAAGATGAAATGCTGATTCCATTTGAACGGCTCCATCGCGCCTATGAAGGTCGCGGACTTGCTCAAGCGCTGACAAAATTCGACTCTCCTGCGGATCGAATTGCCTACACGGTTGGTTTTGTTGAGCGCGTCACAAATCTAACCGGTGTTGGAGCATATCTTACTGCTATCCTTGAATTGGACTGCCTGACGCTCAATGAAGATCGCCACACAAACAATCTCGCTGTATTGCGGAATGAAGAAACAAAGGAATTTCGCCTTTGCCCGATCTTTGATAATGGGCTCTCTCTTCTTTCAGATCTGAATGACTACCCGCTTACCGATGATCTATATACCTGTATTGAGCGAGTACAAGCGAAGCCTTTTGATTCGGATCATGTGGAGCAGGTGACGGCGGCTGAGCAACTCTATGGCAGACAACTCACCTTTCGCATATCGCATGAAGAACTGAGGTCAGAACTGAATTTGCTATCTGAAGCCTATTCTCCAGATATACTCCAAAGAGCGGAGCGTGTACTGCTTGAGCAGAAGCGAAAACACAGCTGGCTCTTTTAGACTACTTGACCAAAGAGAGCAGCCTCGAGGAACATCCGGATAACGATGCAATAAAAGGACACTCATAGAAAGCCACGGGTTGAATACCTGAGAGTATTCAACCCGTGGCTTTCTTTTTGCGATACAAATAGCCATTATCGAAGGTTGTCCTTTCTATTGGACAGGGTTTATGTTATGATATCGTTGCTTGACAGAAATTGGTTCGACCAGGTTGAAAGGATGATGAACATATGCCTCGCTCCTCATTTCAGAAGCTGAAGATTATCTACATCATGGAGTACCTGCTGAAGAACTCAGATGAAAACCATGCCGTAACCACCAGCCAGATCATTGCCTACCTGAAGTCTCATTATATTACTGCGGAGAGAAAGACGATCTATAGTGATATTGAAGCTCTGCGGGATTTTGGCTTGGACATCATTCAGGTATCCGAGGGGAACAATCACGGCTACTATGTAGCAAGCCGGGACTTTGAACTGCCGGAACTCAAGCTCCTCGTGGATAGCGTCCAATCCTCAAAATTTATTACACATAAGAAGACGCTGTCCCTGATCAAGAAAATCGAGAAGCTGGCCAGTATCCATAGCGCACAGCTGCTCAACCGACAGGTATTCGTGAAGAACAGGATCAAAACGATGAATGAGTCCATCTACTATAATGTCGATGAGATTCATAATGGCATCTCAAGCAATCGGAAGATCCGGTTCCTGTATTTCGAGTATAATGTCGCAAAGGAGCGCGTGTACCGCCATGACGGAGCTTATTATGTTGTCAGTCCCTTTGCAATGACATGGGACGATGAGAACTATTACATGGTTGCCTTTGATTCTGCTGCAGGGATCATCAAACACTACCGCGTCGATAAGATGGAAAAGATCACCGTTCTGGATGAAGAACGAGATGGTCAGGACGCTTACGAGGCGCTCGATATGGCCGTCTATGCGCGTAAGACATTCGGCATGTTCACCGGCGAGGAGGTCAAGGTTCATCTCCGTTTCGAAAATCATCTCGTGGGCGCCGTACTCGACCGTCTCGGGCGGGATGTGATCTTAGTCCCGGATGGAAAAGATCACTTTACAGTATGGACAGATGTGATCGTCAGCCCACAGTTCTTTGCGTGGCTCTGCGGATTTCAGACGGCGGCGAAGGTCATTGGGCCTGATGATGTAGTCAAGCAGATGGCGGAGCACGTCAAGTCGATCGCAGCACAGTACGAATAAAGCTTGAACCTTGGACGCGGAGGAACGGTATATGTCCTATCCAAAACCACTATCGGAGAAATCTCTAAACCGGCTATATATGCAGGCGGGTTTATCAACGGAAACATGTGCTTTCCTCCATTCTCTATTCGCCGCCTGTGCAAATCTATATGGCACCATCGCCCTTCGCGATGTATGGTCGGTTTATCAGGAGCTAAAAAGCGATGTGCCGCGGATTCATCGACGCGATCTTATCGCCTTTTCCTCTATTGTCCGTCGAGAGGTGCAACCCTATTGGGTTTATGAGATTGAAGAACTGTACACGGAAGAACCGCACAATGATCTGGATCGGCACATCGTATCAAAAGAATTGATTGGTGCTGGCTATGGTAAGATGTTTTCCTTCTATGCACTGATGGACGAGCGCGATGATCGCCCCTATTGTGTCCCCGATGATTTTCTCTCATATGCGGAACCAACAGCATCTGTAGAGGAGAAATCACTCGCAGATTTTATTGGGAACCTGAAGTCCACGGCGATGGAGTGCGCCCCAAAACAACGTAAAACCTATCCGAATGAGAATCGCGGGAAGAAATTAAACGAGTTTTCTTTTCTCAATTTGAACGAGCGGTTCAATTTGGATTATTACAAGAAAGTCCCCGCCACTTATTCTGCCCTGTTGGCAGAGTACAGCGGTACAGAGGCGGAAAAGATTATGCGGTTTCATCGGCGAGCCGAGAATGTTGGTCATCTGCGCACAACGGATATGATCCAGAATGTGCTGATTGAATTGTGCGAGGTAGGTGTCCGCCTGACTGAAAAGCAGCAAGATACTCTTATGCAGCTCATCGTGCAGTATCACAATGGAAGCCGCTTGTGGTGTACCTGCGGTTGGAAACCGGATGAGCTGGCAGCTAAGTTTAGCGGTATTGGAGCATTCCCTGGTCAGGAGGCATCATCTCCAGAGGGAATGATGGATGAGAAAGATATCATTCGCAAGATGAAAGAGTTGGGACTGAAGGTCTTGGAGTGAGCAACATGTCAACCATTGAGCAAACACTTTTACGCCTACAAAAGTCTGCTTTCCGCGCAAAGTTCCATTTGAGTGAAAAGGACAGGCAGTACATAATGGGCAAGGGCATGGAAACCATTCAGCATCATGCGGCCGACTTCATCCGAATGCGGCTTGCGCCGGCGATCATCCCAAATGACGGCAAACAGACACCGATGCGCGGGCATCCAGTGTTTATTGCCCAGCATGCCTGCGCCTGCTGCTGTCGCAGCTGCTTAAACAAGTGGTATCATGTCCCGATAGGGCGTGAGCTGACGGAGGATGAGCAGAAACGCATCGTGAGGTTGCTGATGGCATGGATCGAGCGACAGCTTGCAACGGATGCGAAATAGCGAGAAATTGAGGTGACAACTATGTCTACGATTGGAAATATTCTTTGGTTCCTATTTGGAGGATTGATCGGCGGGCTTGCCTGGGTACTGGCCGGCTGTCTTTGGTGCATCACCATCATCGGCATACCCGTTGGCCTGCAATGCTTCAAATTCGCAAGTCTCGCCTTTTTCCCATTTGGGAAAGAAGTTGTGTATGGCGGTGGAGGCTTTTCCTTCCTCGTCAACCTAATTTGGATCATTTTCTTTGGCCTTGAGATGGCAATCGGATACTGCATTCTGGGCTGTCTCTGGTGCATCACGATCCTTGGCATTCCAATCGGAAAGCAATGCTTCAAAATGGCCAAGCTGTCTCTAATGCCCTTCGGGGCATCGGTCGTGTAAAGCAATATTGTATTCGACCGCTCCCACATGGCCTTTTTCCAATCCGCGAAAAAAGCAACGACTCTAATGAGAACACTCTCAATCGATTGAGGAGGATAAGACATGGGAGAGATCATCAATACGAATACCGCTATAGAGACTCAGCCTGGCGGTGATACGGGGGCATTATTGGATATTACCCAAAGCCTCTTGGCGGATACAAGGATTGCTCTGAACAGCAGCGGTGTGTTAAGCGTTCCTATTGCGGAACTCTCTACGCTTGGTGCTGGAGTCTCTTCGCTCATCCCTGCGTTGAATACTGTCACGCAGACGACGAGCATCGCAGCGGATGGACTCTATACGATAGCCAACGCTGGTGTCGGTGATGTACTGAAAGCGGCAAAGAACGGAAACTTCTGGGCCTCACTCAAAACTGCGGATGGAGCGTCTAAAATGGTTCAGCTGCAGGAAGCAGGAGCAATTACCGCTACCACACAGACAGCGGCAGCATTCAATCCCGCCACTATGATGATGGCGGTCGCACTATTCTCAATCGAACAGGAACTTGGGGAAATTGAGGATATGCAGAGGCAGATCATCTCGTTCCTTGAAATCGAAAAGGAATCTGAGATAGAAGCGGATGTTGAAAGTCTCATGAGCATCATCAAAAAGTATAAGGACAACTGGGACAATGAACGTTTTGTCAGCGGCAATCATAATCAAGTCCTTACCTACCAGAATCGCGCACGCAAAAACATGCTTGGTTATCAGAAGAAGATCGTTGAGTCGATTGGGAAGAAGCCGCATATCGTCACACAGGCTGGCGTAAAGCAGGCGTTCGCCTCTTTGGAGAAGGAATTCAAATACTATCGCTTGTCCCTTTATACATTCTCACTGTCATCTCTCATGGAGGTCATGCTCAGCGGCAATTTCAAAGAATCCTATATTTCTGGGATTCGGGATGAACTGCAGCAGATGTCGGACGCTTACCGCGATTTGTTTGAGGAGAGCTCACACTATTTAGAGAAGCTGAGTAACTCAGCAGTAGATGCTAATGTCATGAAAGGTATCGGCACGGCAGGAAATGCAGTCGGGAAATTCATTGGAAGTATCCCTCTTGTAAAAGAGGGGCCAGTTGATGAATTCCTTCAGGATGGCGGGATACACTTGAAGAAGAGTGCTCTCGATATGGAAAAGGATGCCGTACACCGGTTCGCTTCCATAGGCAATCCTGGCACACGGATGTTCATGGAAAAGATGGATGAGATGATCCAGATCTATAACCGTACCGAGCTAATCTGCTTCGATGATAAAAAGATATATCTATTGCCAAAGAAGCTCGCCGTTTGATCACTCAAAAGGCAGCTATCACAGGAGGTCCATTTATGCCGCTCCAGATCGTAAGAAATGACATCACAAAAATGAAGGTTGACGCGATCGTCAATGCCGCAAACAGTTCCCTCTTGGGTGGTGGCGGCGTAGATGGCTGCATTCATCGTGCCGCCGGCCCGGAACTCCTGGCCGAATGTGAAATGCTCAATGGATGCAAAACTGGTAGTGCTAAGATAACAAAGGGATATAAGCTGCCATGCAAATATGTGATCCATGCGGTTGGCCCTCGCTGGTGCGGTGGGCAGTATGGGGAGCATGACAAGCTTGTCTCGTGCTACCAGACGTCACTCGCGCTCGCAAAGGAGCATGGTTGCGAGTCGGTCGCATTCCCTCTGATCTCTTCGGGAATCTTCGGCTATCCAAAGGATGAGGCACTCAAAGTAGCTATCGACACGATCAGCAGTTTTCTGCTTGAAAATGATATGATGGTTTACATCGTCATCTTCGATCGCAAGGCGTATCAGATCAGCAGCAAGTTGTTTGCGGACATCAAAGCCTACATAGACGACCGATATGTCGAAGAGCATCGAGACAGCTATGCTGAGCGGATCAGCCGGCTGCGTAGCCTTGCAGCGGAAGAGAGCTGCCCTATCCCTGCTGCACCTATGGTAGCAAAGGCAGCTTCCCTAGACGATGCTCTGAAGCAGATCGACGAGAGCTTTTCCGAGATGCTGCTTCGTAAGATTGATGAATGTGGTATGACGGATGCAGAGTGCTATAAAAAGGCCAACATTGATCGAAAGCTGTTCTCAAAGATTCGGTCGGATAAGCTCTATCGGCCATCAAAGCCTACTGTGATTGCCTTTGCGCTTGCACTCGAATTGCCGCTTGACGAATTGAAGGATATGCTCTCGAAAGCAGGATTTGCCCTGTCGCACTCCAGCAAATTCGACATCATCGTGGAGTATTTTGTCGAGCGAGGGAACTACAACGTGTTTGAGATCAATGAGGCGCTGTTTGCATTCGATCAAAGCCTGATTGGCGCATAATAGTTATCAGGTGCTGCGACTTTTCGTCGGTGGAACTCTGATTGATATGCTATCTTTTCCGGAGGTGTGCTGCGATGGAACAAAAAGAGCTTGAGTATCTGCGTCAGGTAGAAGATCATGCTTCACGGACAGGCTGGGTGTCTCCGTTGACTCGTGAGGACAAAGAGTATTTTGCCTATTTGCGTCAGGTCAGTAAGCGGTATAACATCGACATGTCCAAGGCAAATCGACTGGAATACAATTTCGTGATTCGTGTTGCAGAGAGCGAGTTTTACGCACATCACACATCCTGAGAAATCCAGAGGCGCAAGCATCCTTGCTTGCGCCTTTCATTGAATTGTCGCTTAACAAGCGACCAAATGAAGCGAATATCAAAGTAAGATATGGCTGTAAGGTGAAACACCAAACAGCCATAATTTATTGGAGGTATTTGCAATGAATAAGAATCTGACTGAGATCGTCTTTATCCTTGACCGCAGCGGTTCCATGAGTGGACTTGAGTCCGACACAATCGGCGGCTTCAACGCCATGATTGAAAAGCAGAAGAAAGCTCCCGGCGAAGCGCTGGTCTCCACTATCCTCTTTGACAATGTCAGCGAAGTGATCCATGACCGCGTTAATATCCGAGACATCAAGCCCATGACTGATAGGGAGTATTGTGTGCGCGGCTGCACCGCCTTGCTGGATGCGATTGGAGGCGCAATCCACCACATCGGCAACGTCCACAAGTATGCGCGAGAGGAAGATGTTCCGGCGCACACCCTGTTCGTCATCACGACGGATGGAATGGAAAATGCGAGTCGTCGCTATGATAGCGCTCGTGTTAAGCAGATGATCGAGCATGAGAAGAGCAAGTATGGTTGGGAATTCCTGTTCCTCGGCGCCAATATTGACGCCGTCGAGACGGCAAAGCATTTTGGTATTAGTGAAGACCGCGCGGTCAATTACCACTCCGACAGCGTGGGGACAAGGCTGAACTATGAAGTGGTCAGCTGCGCGATTACAAGCATGAGAAGCGGAGCTCCTATGAGTGCCGATTGGAAAGCGCCAATTGAAGCGGACTATAAGACCCGGAAGGGTGAAAAAGACTGACCGCATCGATTTCGACACGGTTAGTACTACCTCCTAAGCCGCACCATTTACATGGTGCGGCTTTTTCATTTGATTCACACTCGCCGGCTTATGAGCGTATCAAAATATATATCAGCTCTATTGACACTTTCGCTCGTTGTGGATATAATAATGGTGAAGATCAAAATCGGAGGTCTATCATGAGAGATTACAGCAAGTACGAAAAGACACCCGTGTTATTCTCTGGGGCAGAAAAGAAGTTCGAAATCATTATTGACGGGTATCGTTATATCGTCAAGTTTCAGAAAAATTCCGAAGTGGGCTTGATCTTCAATTATGTTTCTGAGTATTTGGGAAGCCATATTTTTCAACTACTTGGCATTCCCGTACAGGAAACCTTCCTTGGCACTTATGAGGGCAAAAATGTAGTCGTTATGAAAAATTTCTTAGAGCCCGAAGATGATCTTGTTGCCTTCAACGGTGTCGGCGAAAGCTCGCTGGAAAGGGACAAAGAGCTCTATCAGTACACTTATGAAGATATTACCGCAATGCTGCGCGAGAATATGAAGTCAACAAATGTCGAGGAGACAATCGACCGTTTCTGGGATATGTTCATCGTGGATGCTTTGATCGGCAATTTTGACCGGCATGGTGGGAACTGGGGCTTCATTAAGAAAGATAATCAATACCGGATCGCCCCGGTATATGACAATGGCTCAAGCCTCTACCCGAAGCTGAATACGGACGAGAAGCTGGAGGCCGTACTCTCCTCCGGGGAAGAAATTGACCAACGGATCTATAAGTTCCCAACCTCACACATCAAGGTGAAGAATCGCAAAAGTTCCTATTTTGAAGTGATCAGCAGCTTGCAATTCGAGGCTTGCAATGATGCCCTAAAGCGAATTGTTCCTCGCATTGATTTTAATCAAATCAATACTCTTATTGACGAAGTGGAAGGGATCTCAGAGGTGCGTAAGCGTTTCTATAAAGTCATGCTGCAGCAACGATATGAAAAGATCCTTATGTACGCATATCGCCAGTTGTGACATGGAAAGGAGTGGCTCATGAGGCCTGTTACGCATGATTACCAAAGCCTAAACGAATATACGCTTCCCCTGCAGGGAAAGCCCTATTACCGCAGCAGCGGCATAATCTATGCCGTGGACCGCAACGGCAATAAGTATGCTGTGGGGCGAGTTGATCTTGAGCGCTTTGATGATCAGAACTTCCAGTATGTTTTCACTCCTGAATGGAGTGTAATCGATACCCTGCCGTCCTCCATTTTCCAGGGTATCCCCGGGCTGGATATGTCCATGCGGCTTGAGCGATATTATCGTGTTAATATGACGCCGTACTTCATTTCTGAGCGTACCCCCAGCGAAAGTCGAGAAGATCTCTGGGAACTACTTGAAGCAGTTGGTCTGGATTACTATGATCGCTTTGAGTGGCTGCTCCGGACGGATATGCGCTGTGGTACCGATAACCTGATCGTTGAGCGGGCGGAAGTTGCTCGTACTATCACATTTGAATCGATCAACAGCCTGCCGCCCGATCTCCAGCCAGCCGACCTTGTTTCGATTCAGGGATTTCAAAGTATCGCGAAGACCAGCCGCCAGCTCAGAAAGATTCTCCTTCAGATTTTGAGGAGTGGCGCTCATATCTGGGATGAAACAGACTCGCACCAGCTCTCTGAAGAGGAGTGCAGTCTGCTACTAAACCTGCTCATGGTTCAGGAATCGATGGAAGCGAAGCAGAATAAGCAGCGTCACCAGGAAGGTGTCGCACAGGCAAAGAACAACGGAAAATACGCTGGTCGGAAGAAGATTGTGGTCGATCCAAATCTGTTCCGCCAAATCGCCGAGGATTTCCGCAACCATAAAGTAACGGAAGTAGAAGCCATGCATCGCACCGGTATCCGTTCGAGATCAACATTCTACAGGCGCCTGAAAGAGATATAGACTAAGAAACGAGAGGGTTCCCGCACATTGCTGCAGGAATCCTCTCTATAGTTAATACAATGTCCACCAGTAGTCAAAAAGGCGCCGATAGTAGTTCCCCTTTCTGGGCAGATCCTGACAGTTCCGGAACTTTCGGCTGGTTTCCTGTTTCATCCACCGCTGGCAATTACTGTTCTTGGGATACTTGATGTACTTCCCTGAATGGAGCAGCGTGTTACCCTCAAAGCCGTAATCGATATAACCGGCATGAGGCACATACCTTCTTGTGACAATGCGCATGAGCGCGTCATTCTTGCGGATGCGCATTTCTCTTCGATACGCAGAGCCAGTTCGTCTGGATGGTTGCCTGGTAGCTGACTCAGTCAGCAAATTCTCGATCTTCTTGTTTAACTCGATTTCGGTCATAGGCTTTACCGTTTGGCACAGTTCTTGTGATGGGACAAATACCATACCAGCTACCGCGCTGCTTCGCATGTTGCTCCTTTTGCGCTTTCTTGCTCTGCTTCTTGAGTGGTATCATCTGTTTCATTGGTGAGAACACCTCCATTGTCTCGAACGGTTTGGACTTTCTTTTTGAGATCCGCGCAGAATGTAAGGTAGTCAGGATACCCGCACAGGAGCATCTTGTTGGGCAATTCACGGATCGCTGCCAGGAAAGCATCGACATCACGCTTGCGGCACTTGCACATGATGACGCGATAGGGAGCATCCGGGCACACGAACTCAGGGCCGAACCCAACTCTGACCTGATGCTTGATAAAAAGCTGGTCTGCAAGGTAATCCGCTGTATCGATGATTGCGAAGTAGTTGTGGAAGAATGAGAACTTTTCAATCGTCCAGCAGCAGAATTCATTGTATTCTCGACTCACGATTGGACCTCCTTATGTGACAGTTTCTTTACAAAATTGCGTTTGCTCTTGCTTTTTGAAGCCTCTTCCAGTATTCTGGAATACTCCCGTTTGGGAAGACTCTTTAGATGGAGGCGATTGCCATGAACACGAAGCAGTTTCCAGTCATTGATCCGATTGCGACCGGAAAGAACATCATCCGCCTTCGCGTCGAGCGCGGGATGAGTGTCCGCGACCTGCAGGCATACTTCGGTTTTGAAGAGCCACAGGCGATCTACAAATGGCAGCAAGGAAAGAGCCTGCCTTCCGTTGATAATCTGTATGCTCTCGGCGCGTTGTTTGAAGTACCTATGGAGGACATCCTGGTATCTCGGACATCACAACTGAATCTGATTATTTGTGAGCAGCAGGCCGAAGCCTGCTGCTCGCCTCTATTTATGGGAGAACTGCTCCGACTATCACGGATACGGCAGAGAGCCAAGATCGCTTAGACCATTTTTGCCAAGGCCATGCGCTTACTGGCTCCCTGAGGAGCGAGGGTAGCATGCCTCGACGTATGAACGGCTCAAAGGCCAGCAATATCAAGATAGGAAATCTATCTATATCCAACAGAATAGGGAGATGTGAGGTGGCAAGGTCGAGATTCGGCGTTAGCGTATTCACGATATGGTGAAACAGCGTTGGGCGCTGATGGATAGGAAGACGGTTCGTAGCATCCGTTAACAAGACGGATCATGTCTTCTTTTGGAGCTCAGAATCAACCGAGCGGATTGTTTTGATTTGCAGCACTATAGTTCGTCTGCAACTGAACCGGTCGCCACGTTCTCTTCTTCTGCCGCATCCATGATAGTCGGAGCAAAGCCGCAAGGGCTTGATCAGCTCAGTGCGGACATATGCGCTTCAAAAGCCTCTGCGAAGGTCTCGTTCACATCGAACGGAGCTTCGTACTCCACCGGGGTGTTGACCAGAGCGGCATCCAGAGCGGCAGAGGTCTCATCGGACTTCTTGCTCAGATCAGCGCACATCTTCCGGATCTTATTGCGATCGAAATTGATGGTGGTCACACGCTTGACATCGCAGCGGTAGGAGACCTGATTTCCCTCGTTGTTGAACCGATAGCCGACTCCCCCGTTAGAGATCAAAACCTCGCCATTGCGCAGGCCGGCCATGTGACGGAGCAGAGTGGCAATCTCCTGGCGCTTCCCATTGAGGCTCACTTCACCATCCAGGCCAGCGCCAAGAGGAAGAGATACCTTCGCCTGATGAATTGCCGCACTCAGCTTTTCCCGCTCGTCCAGGAGGAACAGCAGAAACTCTGCCATCTCGGTGATATTCTCGCTATACTCGGTGGAGGGGGTCTCCATAGTGACCTCATCCTCTGCCTCTGCCATGACCTTGTGGCGGAGATAGGTGTTCTGCACCTTGGTGATATTGCCATTGTTGCCGAGGATGCTCTGCGCATCGGTCATCATGGACTGCAGCTTATTCTGAAAGCGGAAAGCTTCTTTGAGATTCATATCGCTCACTCCTTGTTCTTGTCGTTGATATCATGATAACCTTGTTTTTTGAAGTTGTCATTGAACTGCTGGTTTAATAGCAACAAAATAGAACGAGAGGGTCAAAGCCTCTCGTTCCAATATGCGGGACTATTTTCCAAGCACGATCGTTGCTTCCCCGTTGGGAGAGATATCAACATGCATGGTTTTAATGTACTTGTCATAAAATTGGTTCTTCTCTGCGGTCGTCATGTCAGCTCTGGTCGCCCTACAGGCCTCATCCAGAATATCTCGAACATTAAGGTGAAATGCCTGGTCGAGTTTCTGGCGAACCTCGCGAAGTACTGCCGCAACCTTGATATCATTACTGTTACCAGTACAAAAATCGTCGATATAGCAATAAGAAATGCCGGCATTGATCAACGCATTTTTGATGGTCGGACTGCATTTCTCGCTTTCTACCATCACGAAGAACCGAACCTCAGGCATTGCCGAAATCAGACCCCAATAGTCGGAGTCGCTGGATACAAGAATGAACGAGTCCACATTGTTCTGATAATACTCACGGCAGGTCCCGGTGGTCAAACGAATGTCAACAAGTGACTTGTTTTCTTTGATGCGTTCGATCAGGACATGCTCAATTGGAATTTGGGTGAAGCGCTCCAAAATCTTCCACGCCGATGTGGTATGAATATCATCATAGAGGATGATTTTACAAATCTTATTGAGTAGTGCTTCCTGATTAAGATTGTTCAAGGTTGCGTACAGTTTGTAGGGATCGGAGTTTTCACAATCCACCACAACGACGACGCGCTCACTCTTGTCCAGGAACTTGTATATACCAGCCTTTGTGAGGTTACCGGCATCAGACACTTTGCTCAAGTCTGTGAAATAATCCTCATTGGCTTCATATAGAAGCGAAACAAACTTCTTGTCATTGTAGAGGATGTTGCCAGAGTCCATGTAGGACCAATTGATATAGACTTGGTACGGGTACTTATTTTTGTTGGCGTAATAATCTGCCGCTGCTGCCTTGATGCCCTTCTTGTTGAGGCCATCCGGCATGAGGAAGAGCTTCCGGACATATTCCCACTTCAGCCATAATGGAAACAGCGACTTGCAGTTGTTAATGCGGTTGCTGATATGCTTATTGATATCTACAATATACTCGGCAGGCAAAGCTCTGGATCTAACAATCGTAATACCATCCTGCAAGAGTTCGTTCAGGCTATCCTGCGGAACATACTCTGGAAGCGAGTGGAGATTGCACATATCGAAACGCATACGGTTATTGATGGCTTTAAAATTGAGTTCCAAAGCCGTTCGAATCATGCAGAGGTTGCGCACGATGCGGGCATTCTTGTCTGCGTGTAATTTCTCATACCATTCCATCTTTGGTGGTTCATATTCGTTTTCAAAAATGCGCTTTTGGACTCCGATTAAATAAGCCACCTTCGAAACAACAGTATAAGTACTGTTCTCATAGTCAGTATATGCTTTTCTCGGGTTCCGAGTCGCTGTATCATCGTATGCCTGGTTATTCATAAAAGCCCCCTATTCCACGGGTCACGGTACAGCTAAATACTGCAAAAACTGATGTTTTCTTGCGCTTAGAATACCATATTCAAGGGCTTCTGTCCATTGGTGCCGACAATTAACTGACCGAGATATTGGTCTGTCCTTCGTTCTCCCACTCAAAGAGTTCAGGCAGGGCTCGTGGCGCATAATCGCGGGAGCGCGTTCCCACAATGCGAGCTGATGGATCGTTCTCCACAAACCGCTCAGGGCGCTGCTCTAAGATGAAATCGATCCAAGCGATTGCATTCTTGCACTTGCGCCGGCGCACACGGGCATCGTGCAGAAGTTTATAGAGTTGGTATCCATGTGAGGCATCCAGGTTATAGAACTCCGCTGCGTGCTCGATGTCTTCAATCTCCAGCTCCGCCTTCCGCTGGCCGGTCACCAGTGTTTCTCTCTGGCATTGGATGGTGTGAATGAAATCACTGAAATTCTTCAGCCGTGTCAGGTAGAATTCAGGCGTCAGTAGCTCCAGTTGCAGATCAGGATTTTTGGGATCGGGGTTTGAGATGAAGATAACCTTATACTTCAGGTTTTTCATCGCCTTTGGCAGCAAAGAGCAGTATTTCTCTGCCGTCTTCTTATTGTTGAATGTATGCGCGCGATCGATATAGGCAGTGGTGATCATCTGATTGTTGCCGATAATCTCCACATAGCTTTTTCCATTGCTGATAATCCAGGGCATATTTGATCCTCCTTCGTCCGAATAGAAATAGTGGGCGCACATGATGGAAATGCCAGTTCTGGGTGTTTGGTTGAACATGTCCTCCTATGCAATATTGATATAGAGCCATCAGGTGGTTCTAAGGGCGCGTAGGAGTTGTGCACGAGCCACCTGCGCAGTCTGCTGTTTCACTCCAGCTTTCAAGTATTCAATGGCATCATTCCACTGGAAAAGTGTGTATTCTGCTGCATCAAAAGTCTCAAGAAATGCTGCTAAACGGGATCGACCGTCAGTGGACAGGAACCGCAGGTAAGAGAGGTATTGTACTTTCATGAAGGTTGCTGCTTCATCAAGTAGACATGGAGTGTGATTGGTCATATCGGAGTTCCTCTTGCAGATGCAACGAGGTCGCACCCTCTTTCTTTTCATTTGTGCCATATAGTTGGGAGGCATCGAAGTGATCGCAGCGAAACATCGTACCATCGGACATATAGATTTCCGCTCTGCCATCGGATTCCATCTCCACACGGATAATGTAGCTGGTGTTGACAATCGCGATACCAAGGTTGATAAATCTGCCCATGTTTGATATTCCTCCACTTGTTTTGGAATAGAAGGCCGCTGCCGGAGCAGCGGCCTTCGTTATTTACTTGGTTGGAACGAATCCGGTAAAACCGGTATGGCCTTTATTGGCGATTCGCTCGATGTCTTTGTCCGTTGCAAAGACGAAAGGCTCAATTTTGCCGTCAGACATCAGCATCACAAAAGCGCAGGGGCAGATTTCGCTGTCGCCATCATCATCCAGATAGACAGCGCTGACGCCCTGGCAAGGGATGATGGCACGAATGGAGTTGTAGTCATTGACTTCGTCGTGAAGGTCGATCTCACTGTGGAAGTGCTGACCATCTTTGGTGAGGATGATGCATCCGCCATCTTCCTTGGGAATGATGCGGGCGATCATGTCGCTGTTCAGCAGCTCACCTTTGGTACCAATAGGTAAAAACTTGCTCATGATAATACTCTCCTCATGTTCAAAAGATCAGCCCCGAAGCGTAAGCTCCGGGGCTGGCGGGGGTTATAGGAAACGACCTCTCTCGAGATCAATATCCGGTCTTCGGCAGCGGCGTGGTATTGAAGCGACGGACGGTAGTGACCCAGGTGGTCTTTGCCGTCTGCCACTCATTGAGATACTGGCCCCCAACATCGGCACGATTGATGATTTGGTAGCCATTGCTCACGGTACCAAGCACCTGCACACGCATGGTAGGCTTCACAACAGAAGAGAAGCCGCTGGGCACCGTGCCAAACTCGAAGCGGACATCGGTAACATACTCGCCCTGCACGAGCCGCAGCGTAGCGGCATTCAGGCTCAGGGAATAGTTGTTGGAGGTCAGCAGGTTACTGGCCAAAGTCCGGTAGTCATTGAGATTGGTCTTAAAGGTGACCTTATAGTACAGGCGCGCATTGTAGGTACCCGTGCTGATGCTGAGCGCACGCGTCGCATCCGTAGGAATGCGATCATGCCAGAAGAAGTGGTTGAGCGCGACATTGGAGGTATTGGCAATACCGGAGAAGTCATAGCTCATGGTCTGACCGGACTGCACTTCATAGTTGCCGCTCTTCTTGATGGTCACGCCTAGGGTCGCGGGCTTATTGTAGGCGGAGAGTTTGATGATCTGACTGGGATACTCGATCTCAGCTTCCATCTTCTCGCCACTCAGCTGATAATACTTCGGTGCGGACACCTCCGTCACGAAGTAGCGGCCAAGAGGCAGGGGGCCAGAAGCGGCAACGCCACGCGCGTCTGTCACGATATAGCCAACAACCTTGCCAGAGCGGGCCTGCGTGATCTCAAACACAGCGCCTTCCAACGGGGTGCCAGCAAGCTGACCTGTGACGGTGTTGTCTTCCGAGCTATACTTCCGGATCTGGATCTGACCCGTCACAGCACTATTCTCCCACTCGATCTGTGCGCATTTACCACGTTCGACATAGACGGTCTTATACTGCTCATCGCGAATATAGCCATCCGCCGCCTCCAGTTCACGCAGGTAGTACTTTCCGGGTACCAGCTCATCATCAATGTAGATGTAGCCGTCCTGATCCGTTGTGTACTCGCCGATCGGGTTCTTCCCAGAATCATAGAGCACGAACTTGACACCATAAATGCCTGCACCAGTCGCTGCATCGATCTTGTGGATCATGATAGAGGCCATGCGCTGGTTGGTGATCTCTACCGTCGTAGTCTCGCCATCCTTGACGCATGCATTGACGGGCGTAGTATCGAGTGCGTATCCGTCTTTCGCCTTGCGCTCAACGATGGTATACCAGCCACTCTCTGCGTTGGGGATACTGATGACGCCGTCGCGGTCGGTGGTATAGGTCCCGAGGATTTCACCATTGATTTTGCGAATCTCGAACTTGACACCACCGAGCCGCTCTCCGGTGTCCTCATCGGACTTGATAATCTGCAGGCCGCCCGCAGGGACGTTATATACGATCAGAGTCTGAAGATCGTCGGGGTTAACAACGATGGTCTGGCTTCTTGTGGCTTCGTCGATGGTGTAGCCAGGGATCGTTTTCACTTCCGTCACAACAAGTGTGCCGACAATATCTCTGATGAGGATCTCGCCATTTGCGTCAGTCATATAAAGGCCGTTGGAAGAGAGCTTACCGCCCTCATCTGCCACAAAGCTGCCATCGCTGTAGGTGATGCGGAACTGAACCCCTTCCAGAGGCTTCTTCGTGACGCTATCAAGCTTAATGATTCGAAGCCCACCGAGCGGTTGGTTGCGAAATTCCAGCGTAATCATCTCGTTGGATTTGACCTTGACCGTCTGAGGAGTATCATCCAGCAGATAGCCATCCTTGGCGCGCGTTTCTTTGATGATAAGCGTCGTGCCAGGGGCAATGTCGGTAATGGTGAAGGTACCAGTACTATCGGTAATGAACTTGCCATTGGCATTCCCAATGAAATTGCCGTCAGAATCGGTCACGAGGAACTCAACATCAGAGATTGGTTCATTCGTTGCAGCGTCCACCTTTTTCACCAAAACGCCACCCTTAGGCTGATTACGGAACTCCACCGTGATGACTTCGTTGGACTTAACCTTGACCGTCTGAGGGGTATCGTCCAGGATATAACCATCCTTGGCACGAGTTTCCTTGATGACGAGTGTGGTGTCGGGAGCAACATCCGTAATGGTAAAAGTACCTGCGCTGTCCGTCACATATTTGCCGTTGGCATTGCCGATGAAGTTTCCATCGGGGTCGGTCACGAGGAACTCAACATCGGAGATCGGTTCGTTCGTTGCAGCATCGACCTTTCGAACTAGCACGCCGCCCTTGGGCTGGTTGCGGAACTCCAGCGTCATGACAGAGTTTCGCTTGATCTTGATGCTCTGCGGGGTATCGTCGAGGATATAGCCATCCTTGGCGCGCACCTCTTTTACAATGACCGTCATGCCAGGAGTCAGGCCGTCAATACGGATAGTACCTGCGCTGTCGGTCACGTAGCGGCCATTCGCCGTACCGATTACACTTCCGTCCGAGTCGGTCACAAGGAACTCCACATCGGAAATGGGAGCGCCGGTCACGGCGTCCTTTTTGACGATGAGGAGGGAACCCATCTTATCATTGCCGAAGGTCACGGTGATCACGTCCTGATCCTTGCCAGAGAGATAAACGGTTTCCGTGGCGTCGGTGATGACGTACCCGTCCGGCGCGGAGATCTCCTCGCAGACATAAGTGCCTGCGGCGAGGCCTGTTAAAATGGCGGTCCCGTTTTGCGAGGTTTTGATCTCTCCGACCACAGTACCGCCAGTGCCGGAGGTGCCGCCGAGGTAGCGGACGCGGAACCATGCGCCCTCCAACGGCTGGCCGCTCTCGCTGTCCACCTTGCGGATGATGATGGCGGAAAGGGGCGTGTTCTCGAAGGTCAGGACTTTACTCTCACCACCGGAGATGAAGCATTCCTGTGTGGCAGGCTCCTTAATGGCATACCCGGACGCCGGCTCCAATTCCGTTACTTTGTACCAGCCATCTTTTACTTCGGGGAGAATGATCTTTCCGCTTGCGTCAGAAAAGTAGGTGCCGAGGTCGTTGAGCTCGCCGGTGTCGGTGTGGTTGCTGCCATACCAGATCTGGAACTTGGCACCCTTGACGGGATCACCGGTGACGCTATCCAATTTGCGGATTTCCAGACTGGGCTTGAGAGCGTTGAAGAAGGTGACGGTAGAGGTTTCGCCGGGCTTCAATGCCACTTCCTGCGGGATGGGGCAGAGAATGACATGGTTGGGAACATTGATCTCCGTTACTTTGAATGTGCCAACAGGAACAGAGTCGAGGAAAATCCGCCCATGGTTATCGGTCGTGGCGCTGGTAGAAAAGCTGCCGTCGATCTGCTCGATACGGAAAGTGACGCCCTCGATAGGCTCTCCGTTGGCAATGTTTTTCTTCAAAACTTCAAGTCCGGGCTTTTCGTAGTCCACAAAGGTGACCTCGGAGGTTTTACCGGGGCGCAGCGCCACGGTCTGCTCCGTATTGCTCACAATGTACGGCTCTGGCACGGATTCTTCCCGTACTACATAAACATCTGCAGGAATGGCCGAGAGCGTTGCGGAACCGTCCGTGCCGGTAGTAACGGACGTGGAGAAGTTGCCCGTGACAGACTTAATGGAGAACACCGTCCCGGCAATCGGCTTGCCGCTCATGGCGTCGCGCTTGATGATCTTCATATTGGGCAGTGCGTAATTTTCTGCCACAATGGTATACTGCTTGTCGCCATCAGTGGTATCGACATAGACGCTGAGGGGCGTGGAGTCCGCACAGAAGCCCTCCGGGGCCTCAACCTCAACAAAGGACCACAGGCCTTCTGTGACATTCTTGACTTCAATGATGCCGCCATTCATCGTCACATCACTACCAACGATCTGACCGTTGCGGTAGACGTTAAATTTAGCGCCGTCCAGGCCGCGGGTGGTGCCGGCGGCTACCTTTTTTAAAGTAATGTCAGCGTCACCCGCAGGCGGCTGATCCGGTTCATCGCCAGGAGTGTTGGTAACCAGCTTTCTCGGCGCGTAGTAGTTAAAGAAAGACTGTCGGCCCTTGACACTGGACTTTGCGTAGACCGCCCATTTGGCAGCATCATCTTCGACAACGGTAGCGACGATGCCCTGAGCAGCGTATTCTTCGATCTGCTTCTGGAATTCTGCGTCTTCCTTGGCCTTCTGGTTCAACATCCAATCGATATAGCCCATGTACATTTCATAGGTATCAGCGTTGGCGTAACCACCGCCATCGATGTCACCATCGCCCTCACCCTTGAAGGTCTGGTGATCCCACACATACGTCTGCGCAGCCATAAAAAGGCTGCCGGGGATGTCACCCTTATAGTCCGAAATGAACGTCATCATCCATTTGAAGTTTTCAAGCTGCTGGGCATCCAGTTCACCCATGCCGCTCTGCGCCAGCGCCGTTTTCAGCACGGTATCCGCGTCCGCTCCGGTGGCGGAGGTATAGGTGTAGCTGTTCAGAAAGCTGGCAGTGCCCCAGCGGTAGCCGTAGCCGCGGTCAAGGCAGTACAACAGCTTGCCTGCGGCCATGGGAGGCTTATAGCTGTAGGGAGTGCCGTCATGGAGAAGCCGCGTTGTCCAATAATTCGTGTTGCTGGTGGGTTTAATGCCTGTGCCCGTACTGGTTGCAGCGAATGCTGTGGTTGGAAACAGGCTGAGAATTGTCATAATCAGCAAGAATGCTGAGACAAGTCTGGTTTTGATTGATTTCATAAGAGATCTCCTTCATTTGTAACACAAGAAAAGCAGGTTGAGTTTCCTCAACCTGCTTCGTCGAATGATTCACTTTTCGAACTGACCATTTTGGAATGGATTGATCCACCGCAGAGGCAATCATTGATTAGCCTATTGCGGGAACGTCCACCCATGTGACCTCGCATCCGTCTACGAGGAAGACCTGCACACAGTACCAACACGCCAAGCCATTACTGTCCGTGCCACGCGCTAAACCAACGCCAATCTCGCCGTAGCGAGCATTCAGCATGTTATCCGCATGGCCCTTGGAATTCGACCAAAGATTGACGACGGCATCAGATAAAGTCTTGTGCTGTTGTTCGAGGTACAGTTCTGTGATGCAGTGGATGTTTTCGCCGGTGCGTCGGCTATCTGTAACGGTATTGCTTCTGCGTCCATCGGGGCGAGTGTGAGAATAAGCACCACTAGCCGCCATCTCATCTGCGCGGACTTGAGCCGCATCCATCAGAAGGTTATTAACCTTCAATACAGCAACTCCCTTATTAAGCCGCAGAGTGTTGGTACGGGTAACGACATCCTTCTTTATGGCATCAACATCAGTCTGGTGGAGTTGGCCACTTGTCTTCTCTCCCTCTTGCTTTGTAGGCGCAATCCCAGTATAGGGCTTGTCCGATTCGACCTGGACGCATTTGGCAGTATCATCCCAAAAGACGTTAAAACCGACAGCCTGGCCAATATCACGCAATTTCACATAATTGTGGCCGTTGATCACATACGCCTCCATGGGGGTAAGTGTGCCATCCACAAAAATCTGATTGTTGCTGAGATCGGCAAGAATGCCGGAAGCGTATGCAACGCTGCCGCCAAACATGACTGCGCCGACAACCATGCCGGAAAGGAATGAAATGAAACGCTTTTTCATGTGAGTCACCTCGTAGAAGATAGTTTTCCAGCCACTCTCTACGCATGTTCTTCAGCCGACTTTCTGATTCGAGCAGGCTGCGATGCCTGCCATGAGGATATCCGCTTTGGAGAGTTTGTGTTCACTCAAAAGCTGACGCATCTCCTCATAAGCGGAGCGCGGCAGAAGCATATGGACGGTTACGGTAGCTTCTGCGGGAATGGATCGGGTGCGATTCTCACGATTGCGAGGCTTTTTACTATTCATGGTTTTCCTCCAATGGTTTATCGAATCTCTACGGCCTGCACACACAGGCGCAGAGAGGGCTGGTTAGCAATACAGGTGATCAGGGTGATGCGATTATCTCCCATCTCATTGAGGTAAGAGAAATCGGTGTAGGAGATCGCACCAACGAATGTCACTTTGTAGGTCTTCGTGCCGATTGCGGTCTTGTACTTAACAATGTCCCCAACCTTCACATTCTTCAGCTTTCCGAAGTAGGGATGGTTCCCTCTGTTGTGGCCGAACAAGCCAACATTCCCGGTGTAGAGGCCGGAAGAACTGTAATGACCGGCGCCCTTAGACATGGAACTGTCGGTGGCGCCTTCATACACTTTGCAATTCAGCCCGACACGGTCAATGGAGACTTGGCCGATACTGCCATCGCTCTGCTTGAGATCGTTCAAGGTGACAGAGGGTTCATACGGCATCACGATCGTACCACCGTCGGAGATGATACTGGAACTACCGAAGTCGGACTCCGGGTACTGCGTATTCGAGCTGCTCCCGCCAAAGCCGTACTGTGTGTTGCCATTCAGGTAGGGATTATTGAGGGAGCTTTCCAGAAATTCCTGACTGAGTCCGTATTGGATCTCAGGGATGTCGTAATCGATCTGATTGCGTGAGCCGTAACGATACTCAGCGTCGTAGAGATCCTCGTAGTTCGTGCTGCCGTAATAGACAGGGTCAGGAGAGGTTTTGAAGGAATAGTCTGCGGCACTAACGAAAGTCACCATGCCGAGTGCCATACTCAGCGCACAGCACAAGGTCAAAAGTCGTTTGAGCTTCATATTAAGGTTCCTCCTCATAATTGGATTCACCTTCCTGAGAGCCAATATCGACTTTGAACCAGTACGAACCGTTGACCTCACCAACGGTGTGCTCGACAGTATTGTCATAGCAACGGATGGCGATGGTCTGGCCGAAGAGCTTCTTTGCGACTGCCTGATCCACTTCGATTGCAATCACACCTTCAGGAATATCCTTCAAGCGGTCAATACGCAGCTCGGGATTCTTGGCCTTCAGATGAAGCCGGCCGCATTTTTCATATTCGTTGCCTTTGCCTGTTGCTTTGTAGACTGTAGTATTCTTACGAAGCGTGAGGCCGAGGAACAACAGTGCGGCCAAAAGAGCGGTTCCGCCGATAATGGAGATCACCAAGACCGCACCTTTGAAGGTGGGTTCCGCTTTCGTCGGTTCAATCTTGGTGCCCAGGTAGGTTACGGTATAGAGAATGCTGGAAATACCAGAGGATACGACAGTGCCTTTGTATTCGGCGGTCGTAATATAGCCAGTTGCGACGGTAGAACTGGCAGAGCCCGAATAGGTGGCTACCGCAGAGTAAGTTGCCGGGACGAGCTCATCGCCGACCAAAGCAGTACTCTCAACGCTCCAAGTTACATTGGAGAGGCTCAAAGTTCTGCCATTCTTCTCTACGGTCTTATCGATGTAGGAAGAATCATTTCGGTCGAGGCCGGTGTAGTTCTTGGTTGCGGTGACAGTGTAAGAGCTGCTCTTGTAGCCGGCTGCCTCCGTCTTGATCGTGCTATGGTCCAGAGACAGAGTACCGGAAGAAATGCCATCGTCGAACTCGATCGTGGGCTTCAGCTCTGCGAGGATATCTTCGAGGTTCTTACTGGCAGTTGTGACAGTGACGACCTCAGTGTGCAGATTCTCTTCCTGAAAGTGCTGCTCTTCTTTGATGATGTCACCCATGGAGTACAGGAATCCATCATGCTCGAAGTCCTCTTCATAGAGATCAGCAGGGTCCTGGTCGGGCAGGAGCGTATAGGTCTTGATCGCGAGCTGCTGCCCGTTGAGATTCTGATAGGTCACATCGTCCGGAATGTACGATGCTGCACTTGCTCCCACCGTCATGGACATGGCAACGACGAGAACAAGCACCAAGGAAGTGATTTTTTCCTTCATGGATCTTGATCCTTTCTGTTCGTGGGTGTCATGCGACCGGGTTAGTCGGATGATCACCGGTAGTAAGGCGGCCTTTGCCGCGCTTGTATTCGCTGATGCATTCTTTCAGCATGGCGAGGAGGTCTTCGTAGGTCAGATTCATCGAAAGCCAGAGGCATTGCCGGAACATGTAGATCATGCTGTCATCTGCCAGGAAGACGGAGTGCCAACCTGTGACCGAGTCCAGATTCAGTTCGTTCGCAACGCCATACATCTGATCGGCATTGATGTCTGCGAACAGGATCTTATCAGCGACAATGATGGACATGATGGGATAGCTTCGAATCATGGAGACAAGGACGACGCAGTCAATCTCGTCGTCCTTGTGGATGGCGACATAGGTGTCACCATGCTGCTCCACAATGTTGAGGCAGGACCGGATGACCTCCCTGCAGTGAGCGTCAAGAGCATCTCGGCTGCTGGGAGAGTATTTCATAAGGTTACCTCAATCTGGTATGGCGTTTGATGATTCTGGTGATGAAGCCCAGCGCAATGCCGTTTTCCTCATCGACTCCGGTGACACGGAAGCTGACCGTATCCAGTCTGCTGGGCATGTCGATGGAACGATAGAGCTTAGTCTTGGCATTGACGCCCACCTGAAGGCGGACGAAGAACACGCGGTCTTTCACGCCGGTAACGACACCGAAATAGTTGGAGTTGGGAGTGATCTTCTCCAGGGCTGCCCGATCGGGATTCTCAGATGCCTCTTTGATGGAGAGGGTGACCGAATAGACATCCCGCTCCTCGTTGTAAGAAACATCCATGACCCTGGCAACGACCAGATCGCCGGTGGAGTGCAGATCCGCAATGTCAGAGAACCATTCCCAGGAGACATTGCGGGCATAGATCTCAGTATCCACACCGCAAGCCTCCACCGTCATGGTGTTGTTGCCGACACCCAGAACACGGCACGCCATCAGGATACCGGGCTTTACACGGCCGGTGGCATAGTACCGCTTCTGACGCTGCAGCATGGCCGCCTTACGGGAACCAACTGCCGCACGATTACGGATATCCACGGCCGCTGGGATGAAGTCTATGGTCGCACCCAGCATACGCCCGATCTGGATTCTGACAGATCGAGGAATGGGATCATCTTCAGGCCATTCCGTCAACACCATCTCACGAATGGGGATTAGGATGCGGAGGCCTTCAAAATCAACCGGGCAAACAGGAAGACCATTCTCGGTCTGAATAATGCCGCTGCTGACGATGCCGGTCAGGATCTGCTGCCTGCGCGCTGCGCCGGCAAGATAGCCCCACTTGGCGTCTTCGCTATCCTCACGGGTAACGCCACGCTCCAGATCATTGAGTTCAAGCAGGTCATCACTGCCTTGACGCCGGGCCACCTGAGGCGGCACAGGTTCAAAAACAACCGGTTCCTGAACGACCTCTTCAACAGCTTCAGTTACTTTCTTCTTAGGCATTTCTTCTGCTCCTTTCCTAGAAGATATCATCCGCATTCACAACCTCGCGCTCAGTGTTACGGGCTGGCTTCGCAGGTGGTTTCTTCTGCCGATTGCCGCTGCCCTTTTCCACAGGGGTGGCCATGGATGAGGATGGTGAAGGGCCGGTTGCAGATACAGAAGAAGCCTGGCTGGTCTTCCAGTCAGGCTCATGCAGGATCGCTTTGCGGCTCTTCAGCTTTTTATAATCCGGATGCAGGGAGTAGTCATAGCGCTTGGCTCGCATGACTTTCTGACCTCGAATGAAGATCAGAACTTGATCCGGGGGTAAACGCAGGACCTCATCAGGGGTAAGCAGTTGACGCCGGCCAAGTGAGTTGGTCTTGCGGAATCTTGGTGTGTAGTTGGTGATGTGCATGGTATTGAGTTCCCGCATTGTACCCTCCACTTCAACAGAAGCGGTACCAATGCGATCACTGAAGTACTCCGCCGTAAGCATATCGGTACAACCCAAAAACACCGTGGAGTCACAGGCACCGAGGATCTCCTGCCATTGGTCATCAGGGTATCGGTTGCGCATCTGACCTACATTTTGGAAGAATACGGCTACCGAGCATCCGCGTGACCGGATGGTAGAGCACTTTTTGGTGAAGTCAGGGATCAGGCAGCAGTTCGGAAATTCATCTAGCACGAACTTGACCTTAGTGCTCAGCATACCGCCTTCGCAGTATCCATCTGCATAGCGAATCAGGCGGATAAATAGAAAGCTGAAGAATAGAGAGCTGAGAAAATCAAAGGTACTGTCCTGATCGGACACAATGCAGAAGTAGGCACACTTTTGCTTTCCCGGAAGTTCCAGATCGATCTCGTTATAGGAAGTGATGTTCCGCACCTGCTGCGCCTGCAGTACGGCCAGCTTGCTGCCTAGGCCAATGATGACACTGGTTCGAACCGTATCGCTGGACTGCTTGAAGATGGCGTAAGGTGCGGCTGCAGGGGATGGCGGAAGAAGCTCGCCGGTGTATTGGTTCACATGCTCATGGCTGATACTAGCCATGATGTCGGACAGGCCCTTCTCCGTCTGTGTATAGAGCAGATCGTAGACTGTAGCCAGGTTGCGTTGCTCCGGGGGCATTTCCAACGCCACATACAGTACCAACGCTTTTAGCAGGTTGAGCTCAGCGTTGTACCAGAAAGCATCTTTCGAGTCTCCGCTGGTGTTTTGCAGTACGATGTCGGCGAAGGTCTGAGCCATCAGTTCGCTGGAACCAACTTCGTTGAGGCAGTTCCACGAATCACTATGATCCATTTCAATCAGGTTGAAGACCTTAACTGTGTATCCATTGTCTCGAAGGTATTCGCTCATGGATTCATACAGTTCAGATTTTGGATCGGTAAGGATCAGGCTCTCACCACGCTTCACCGCCTGGAGGACCAGATTTCGGGATATGGATCTGGATTTGCCTGTGCCCGACGAGCCACATACGGCGAGGTTGGAATTGAGGCGTGTGTTTTTGGGGAGTGTGAGGATTTGACCATCAGGCAACATGCCAAGGATGTCCTGCTCGGTCTTCTTCGCACTTGTCACATCAAAGCAGGCGCTTGCCTCCTTCGGTGACATGAAGCTCGCTGTGCCGTAGCTACCAGAGCTTGAGACAGTGAGATTCCGATCGGAATCGGTGACTCCGTTTTGGCCCCATCCGATCCGGAGTCCAAAAATGCAGATGAGTACAATTCCCACCACTACCACACCGATGGCAATCAGGCCTTCTGGAAAGTGGAATATGGATCGAAAGACATCTGCAAGCTCCAGGGATGGGAGACCTGGGGAGACGCTATAGTCACTGCCGGCCGCCTTCCATGCGTTGATGTTGATCATGAACTGGGCGATAATGCCGGCAATATACAACACGCATGGGATCAGGACAGCAAGGCTAAGGGTTATTTTCAGTTTTCTTCTTTCCATGGTTATTCATGCTTTCTACTGGACGCACTTCGATGGCCGGCCCGACAATTCCCTGAACCGTTTGAGTCTGGTAGTCGAAGCAGAGCATAATGGGGCTTCCACGGAATCCTTCTGGGATCGGACGGATATCCGATAGTTTCAGGAGATCACATTGATAATTCAGAATGACCGGTTTGTCGTGCTGGACATCGATGGCGTCATACTCCCGGTTGGGAGTCCGTGGTGGATGGTAAGGTGCAAGGATAGCCTGGTTCAGTTCCAGCGCCATGTCCGGATTGAGGATGATTTTCATTAGAGAATCACCATCGGGGTTGTTGGTTAGGAAGAGACACTGGGCGAAGAATGTGGAAACTACAAAGTACTTGTTGCCAAATGGTTTTGCACTGTGGCATAGGCGCTGCGCCACGCTCATAGTAGAGCCGATCACGACCTGATGGATCGTGGTGACGCCAAAGCCTCTAGCCAGAAGTAAGCTCTTCACAGCTGCGGCGTAGTTCTCCTCACTGTTCTTCATCCAGTACATCCGTGTGCTACCGGTGAAGTAGAGGAAATAACAATGCTTCCCCTTGACCACAATACCAATCGTGCGGGAACTCTTGGAAACGGATTCCGGTGAGTACTCCTCGATGGCGACTCGCAGTTCGTGGGACGCATAGTAGTAACACTGGGTTGGATCTGGGGTGATTGTGTTTGAGGTGCGCTTTGCCGGGGACATCAGGGATGGCTTTTGTGAGATCAAAATCTCTGCATCGGCCGCATGGGCCATGACCGTGCCCACGGCGATAGCGTGAAGTCTCAGGATTTTATCGACTTTTGATGGGTACACGCGCTCGGAACAATTGATTCGAGAATAGATCATGGCCACTGCCTCAGGATCACTCTGCGCCACATAATCAAATCCCTTCTGCGTTAAGCTCAGAGACCGGATTACATGCCGCTTATGTTTCCTGCGGTAGCACTTCACATAGCCCTCTCGAATCGCCCGATACATCACTCTGCGATTCCACTCAGCACCACCACCGATGCGAACCGCCAACTGCGTCGGAAACTCAATACAGTACCCAACAAACCACAGCAGTTCAAGCAACCGATCGTTCTTGCAAGTAATCATAGGCACTCCAATCTTGAAAACAGTAAGGCTGCCGACAGGCTGCCCGAGGCTGCGGCATGCATTGCCGAAGTTGCGCAGAAACTGACCAAGCAAAAAACACCCAGCCAGAACACCTCACTCAAATCACTACCTATTTCTGCAGCCCCTGGGTGAGGACAGCCCGAAGGCTCAAAATCACTACCTATTTCTGCCTCTCATTCAAAGCAGGAATTGGTAGTTGATTTTACGTGGTTTTTAGCCCATGTAGAGAGGGTCTCGGGTCGCATCAGATAGAACTCTGTGCAGTCTCGATCAGACACCTTTGTGGCCTGAAGCACCGTACACAACAGCCCGCTGTCGTTGGTCAGTAGCATAGACTCGATCACATCCAGATATCTCTTGGTTTCGATGTTATCGTAGTCTCGAATGCGCCGCTTACCGAGTGCCTCATCGTAGTTATGGACAATGCAGATAGCACAGCTTCCGAACCGTTCCATCGGATTTTCCTTGAGGAAGTCGAGGAGTGCATAGCGCAGAGGGCGTGTCAGAAACGCCTGATTATCCCTCTGGTTTCGCTTCGGTAGGATTGCAGGCACTGTGATTTTGAGCCAGTCATGGGTCTCATCGATCCGAATTCCAAGCAGATCAGCCACCTCACCGTAGAAGTGTGCGGTATCATCACGGACCGTTCGAGCCGTGAGATTTCGCAGGGAGACCGTGGAAACTTCAGCGTTACGAACCAGGCTGAACAGTTTCTGCTGGGGGTTGAACTGATCCATGCGCTCCAGATTATTGGCTATCTGGAAGAGTTCATGGCTGATGCCGTCATAATCTGAAGCGACCTGGCGCATAACAAGGATATATTTGGGGTTTTCCATCGTGTAACCTCACATCTTATAGATTTGCTCAACACCATTCGGGCCGACTAAGATGCCATAATCGTTGACCAGTCTGGGCTCTACCTCATCCAGAGTGCTCAGATCATCAACAACGATCAGGCGGACTGTCGCTTCCGCAACCACGGTACGAGCTGCATTGATTGCAGGGATATTCTGCTTACTGCCAGGGATCAGGTCATAATCCTTGGCCGCAGAAGAGAACGATAAAATAGCCGGAGGGTCGCTTGCGCAGAAGTCCAGCACATTGTCTCGCATTTTGATGAATGCCCAGAATACCATGACAGATTCAAGGGTCTTTCCGTGGTCCAGCGAGTACCTACTTGTGGCAAGGAATTGGCCGTCCGGCGAAAAGTAGGCCAGACCCTCTCGCCGGAGTCGTGCGAGGATCTGGCCATAGGAACGATTGCTCAAATGATTGAAGAGCAACCGCATTTGTCGCTGTTCAACGACCCCGAAGATGGTCAGCAGCCGAATGATAAAGGCCACTTCTCGATCTCGGGCAGCATATGCAAACTTCATTTTGCTCTCCTTTGTGTAGACTTAGGAAACCGCATAGTGTAAAAGATCTTTGCTGTTACGCATAATGTAGAGCTAATGTAAACGACATTCGTGGTGTGTTTTCATAAGTCAGCATTATGCGCATTTTGAGCCATCTTTTCCTGGAGGATTTGATTGAGCTCCATGCGGTCTGTAGTGATCAACTGCTTCTCCAGAGGGGAAGCTTTGAAGGAAACAGTGATGTGGTTGGAGTTTGTTGAGATTAGGCCCTGGCCGCGCTCAAAACGGGTAATCGACATGATCTCAGCATCCGACAGGTGGAGGATGCTCTGTACTCTTCGGGCTTCATCGTCCTCCAGATTCAAAATGATCTTCGTCTTGGCAACATTCAGGATGCCTTTGCCAAATCGGCTCCTGTCAAGGTCGCCGATATCCTGCGTAGCTGCAACAGCTGCGCCGCCATAGCCACGGATGATTTTGAAGATTTCTTGGACCCATTCTCCGGCCAGCGCCTTTGCATTATTCGGGTTACTGGTATCGTCGTCTCCGATCAGCTCCCACGCCTCATCAATGAAGATGGCTTTCTCCTTGGTGCGATCCTCCTTTGCCTTATCCCATACATAGTCCAGAGCAACGAACATGCCCACAGGGAGCAGCTCGCCTGTAAGCTCAGAGATGTCCAGTACGGTATAGAGGTTATCAAGTTGGACATTGGTGTGTTGGTTGAAGGTCTTTGCAGAACCGTTGACAAGACGATTGAGAATGTTGCCCATGCGCTTCGTTTCCGGAGACTCCATAAGGATCTCATAGACATCTCCCAGCAGGGGCATCTCGCGATACCGATCCGGGTGGTCTGGGTCGATCAGCGACTCGTTGTTGTGAGTGATTCCTTTTTTTGCATAGGTTCGAATCAGAGCCTCATCCAGAAGCTGACGCTCTTCATGGTTGATATCGGGGATCAACAGAGAGAAGAAGATGTGCAGCTGTTGGATCTTTTTTGCCAGAATGGAGTTCTCATTGACAACGCCATCTATCAGCTGATTGGCGCTCAAGTCTTGCTTACGGATCTCACAGACATTGATGCACTGCTTGGAGGCAGGGCTTATGGAGATAAACTCACCTCCGATATTGTTGCATGCGCGCAGGAACTCATGTCCCTTCAGAGGAGCGATAATGAATACCTGCGTGCTTTTACGCCTCATGCGCAAAGCAATCAGCTGGAGCGTGAAGGTCTTACCTGCGCCGCTTGTTCCAAGAAGTACCATATTGGCGTTTTTGTAAACCCGGCTATTGAAGATATCCACGATGACCAGGCTGTTGTTATGCTGATTAACACCGAGCAAGATGCCATTCTCGTCACTCATCTCAAACGAGGTGAAGGGATAGCAACTGGCCGCAGAGGATGTCAGCATATTGCGCTTGCTGGCCTCGAACAACTTCTTATCCAGCTTACAGAACGGAAGGATCGAGAGAAGCGCCTGTTCCTGCCTGAAGCGGCAGATACGAATGTCCATATCCTGTGAGATCATAAGGCGACGCACTTCAGAGATGCGCCACTCCAGGTTTTCCAGAGTATCTGCAGTAACCGTGACCAGGGTGTTGCAGTAGTAGAAGTCCTCGTAGTTCGCAAGACCTTCCTTCAGGAAGTATCCGGATCGAATGGCGCTTTCGAAATCATCGAAGTCCGTATTCGTGTCCGATGTATCCTTGAGTCGGCTGCGGTTAATTCGGATCTGCTGACCCAGCTTAGCCTGGATACGCTCTTTTGGCTCGCGGGAAAAGAAAAAGTCCACATCGATGCCTTCGCCCGCATTGACGAGAATGCTCGTCCAACCGGCGACCACTCGGGGGTTATACCCGTCAGAGGGTACGATCAGATATGCATGATAGACACCATCCATGACGACATAGGACCCACGGGTCAGGTCAATGGACTCAGGTGCCAGCACACTTTTGAGTGGTACAGGAACCGAAATGTCGGTGTCCTTCCGCGCTGCCTGCAGTTCACGGACCCGCTTCTCAACCGGCTTCACTTCGCAGGTGGCACGATTGAAAATGGTGTAGAGGACTTCCATAAGGAAGATGTTCTCATCCTCATGAGCGACAACGGCATTGTCACAGTGCAGAAAGTACTGACGCGCTGTTTGAACAGCGGTCTCCAGTGCAGATACAATCTCTGCGTATTCCGGCTTACGATTGGTGACTGCCTCATACTCAAAGATGACGAGGAAGCGTCGCGTGATGGCCTCACGGGAACCGATCGTCTGGATTAGATGGTAGTAGTCCAGTTGGAGATCCCGGCACTTGGGATTATCCTCTGCCTCCATTTCACGCTCAATGGTATTGAGGTGCTTGCCGATATCGGCCTTTTTTGTCAGCACTTTGATTTGGACCTTTACAGGAGAAATCTTCATCCAACTTGCGAAGCTGGCGACGATGTTCTTCTGCTCGGAAATGTTGCGGAGCAAGAAGTTGATCGGCTCCACCTCAATCACACGGAGATAGCGATCATCTGTAGTCTCGATAATGCCGTTTCGGATATCTTTGACCGGGATGAAGTCCTCTGCGTGGAGGGGCTGCTTTTTCTTTGCAACTGATGATTTGTGCTTGCTTGCTTTATGGAGTTTCTTCACAGGTTTGCGCTTTTTCCGCTTCTTGGGGTTCTCCTTGATCTTGATCCCTAACTGCTCGGGCGGCTTAGGTGCCGACATTCCCGACACAGCCTTCATTGGTTTTTCAGGTGCCTCTGGAACCGGAGTGTCTGATCGGTATAGTGTCCTGCGATGGATGAGCCAACGCACCCAGTTAACAGCGAACTCAGAAAGCGAATCACCTTCAAATCCAATCACACCAAAGATTCCAAGTGGCAGAGACACCAGGCACAAAATGATGATCCGTGTAGTAAGGGAAAAGGGCAACTTGATAATGGGGACACCTGTTAATAAGACGAGCACGCAAGCTTCAATCGCATTGCGTGCTCGAATCATGCCACCAAATAAGCGCCCACTTGTGAGAAAGTTTGGTGGGATATAGTAGACATCCCGATCTTCATTCGGTTTGCTCATGTTCTGCCTCTATTCTATTGTCAGTTTCCGATGATCCAAAACGGCCCACCGGATCCAGCGCGCTTACTAGCTTCGTTGAGGATAATGGACATATCCCAACTCTTCTCGGAGCGCTTATAACTGGAAGGATCTGCGACGAGTATCTTCCCATCGGATGTGCAGCCTCTCAGGACAATGAAATGGCCACTCGATGTAAAATGGCCTTTCGTCATGAGTGCAACGACTAACTTGCCCTCTGCAAGCGCATCAATGATACGCTGTGGTTCAGAAGCTGTGCAGCCATCGACACTCAGGCTCCACGCTTGCGCTGCTCCTGGTATCAAAGAACGATAAGAACCATTGCCGCTGCACCAGTACCCGTGCTCGTATGCCCATTGTGCCATATGAGGTGGATCAATGGTTTCTGAGGTAAGACTGGATATCACTATGGCCATTGCAGTCGGGCCGCAGGCATAACCACCAATCGTATCTGTACCATAGGGCGAGTACTTCCACCGTTCATCTAACTGATTGTAATAGACAACCTGTGTTTCGCCGTCAGCAAAAACGATCCCGTCGTAGGATAGGTCCATTGCTGAGAACTCTGTTTCACTTAGACCTTGGTAAATTCCATCGCCCAAGAGGACAGTCAAGTTTTGCGCATATTGGCTTGCAAGGAGTTTCTGATCGTCTGACAGGTGGAAGACCTGATCGGCAAAATACGCTTCTCCATTATAGGAGATGGTATAGATCCGAATGGTCTCATGAATGGTTTCGCCCGAGTTTTCGTCACCTTGCTCAGGGGAAATTTCTCGCTCTTCATCCGTGAAAGCAAAAGAGTAGAGCTTATCCTTATTAGCGGTGAGCAAAGCCTCCATATCTTCCTTGGAAATAGATGCAATATCTGTGTCCTTGTGTGCGCAATACTGGGAAACAAACGCATTTGCATTAAACACCACATCAGCGCCAAAGGGATTGTTGATCTCTTTTCCATCACAGCCGGACGATGCAAAATCAGAATCAATGCGTTCAAGAACATCTGTTAATCCTTCAGAGAGGATGGAACTGATGCTCTCGTTGATGGCTGTCATATTTTGGACTAACACTTCATCGCTCGAGATTCCATTCGGGGTGTCCGTCCCATCGCCCAATAATGATCCGAAGATGATAGAAGGAAGCATAGCTACAAGAATTAGAGGCAACAAAACTGCCGCGATCAACGGAATCAGCCATTTTGCAGATGACTTCCCGGCTTCAATTGCCGCACCATGAGCACCACCTGCAGCGGCGCCCTTGGCAATATTAGAAATTGCTTTGCCAGTCTTTGCGGCACCCGCAACTGTGGATTCGGTCGATGTTTGCTGCTGACTTTTTTCATCACTCATTAGATTTTGTCCTTTCTTTTGGGAACAGGCGGCATCTGAGAAACGATGCGTTCCTCATACCTAATCTTGTCACCTTCATCGGTATAGGGCGTTTTCTCAACTTTGGGCTGAGCATACTGCCGATACCACGAGGCACCGTCTACTGTTTGGACTGTATCATACGGGCCACTTGGGGCCATGTATTGCTCTGTGCTATACATAGCGAACTCCCGTTCAGACTGACCATCAGGAGCAACTTCGTGTCCTGTGATGCGGCCTCCGCCAATTTCGACATTGCGGAATGTGGGAGGCGAACTGGGAACACCAGCCCCCTCGCGGACAGTGCCGGGAGATGGGGCCGTGGGGGTGGCAGAAGCTGTGTGCGTAGCAGTTGTGATCACGCCGGTCAATGCGCCTCCTTCAGAAACTGGTTTTGCTCCCACAGGAGAGGAAACCACCGGGTTGGGGGCACTGGGCGCCGCCCCCGGTTGAGTTTCGGGTGGGATAACACCGGCTGCTGATCCTCCATCGAGGGTGACAACATCTTCGCCGTTCATTGGGGCAGGCGCCATGGGAATTGTGACCGGATCATCCGTTTGTATCTCACTCGCCGCAGCACTTGAGTAGCCAAGATAACTGGTCAATGCTTCCGACGCCTGTTCTCCGGTGATCGAACCGACAGAGGATATATCTCCTTTTGCAACAGCTCCGATCACACTAGTTGCGAACTTGCCCCCGCTTGCTAAGCTGGAGCCGAACATAGCACCACCGATGATGTTGCTAAGACCAGATCCGGTGCCTGTTGCACTTGATGCTGCAGCATTACCCACAGCTCGTTTGGTGACCCCGACAAGGCCGTTTCCGCCACCGGTGAATGCTGCGCCGGCTGCCTGACCACCATTGTGTGTACCGTGCGAGGAGTGACGATTAGAAACCGTGCTTCCAAATGCACCTGCAGCAGTGGCGATACCACGGCCGGCTACCATGAGCTCTGCCAGCATACTTCCTCCTGTCCTGCCAACATTGACTCCTAGGGAAGCCATGAAGCTATCAATCTTCTGACTCACTTTGAGAAACCCAATGGCACACAGGAACCAGATGAAGATATTGCCGGCAACTTCTTCTTGACTGGACGCTGCAATGGCACTTTCCACTTCACTCTCATCGATGGCAAAAGCAGTTGTGGACAGAGCACAGGTGAGCAGCACGAGCACAAGGATTGTAAATATGCGTTTTCGCTTCATGTCTACCTCCTCATATGGACAGCGGATTGGCAAGGAAGTTGCCAACCATGCTTGTGAACAGGCGCAGGCACCATGCATTCATGATCAAAAGGAAAAGCTGACCACTAAGCATTCGGCACCACGCGCTGAATACATTAGATGTGCTTTCTGACGCACCTGTCGCAAACGCAATGGGCGCCGTATAGACCAGAACTCCAACAAGGATATATCGTTCCGCTGCCTCAAACAGGAGCTTGATATAGTTCCAGGCAATGATGATCACAAGGATCAAAACAATAAGGCTCACGGATCCGGAGGCGAGGCATCCGACTATCACCGTGAGCACGCTACCGAAGTTGGAAAACTCAATGGGAGGTAGTGCTGTATCGACAACCCAGTCATATGGTGTGCCGGCGATTCCCAGGATGAGCACCATGATCTGATCGGCAAACAATGCCAGAAAAATGAAGAGGATAGACTTGATAGCAAGCTTGGTAGGGTCCTCCGCACTAAGGCCCACACCAAGCCCGAAGTTTTTGAAGAGCTGCCACACGAGGTTCAAAAGGATAAAGCCAACAGCAATCGCTGCAAAGACTTCGTAGAGCGTCTCAGCGGCTGGAAAGTAACGCAAGAAAGTGCTCATGTCACAACCCAGCGCTCCAAGAACGGATCCTGTGACCAGGTCCAGCAGGTTCATGATCTGCGTGGCAATCCACTCAACAATGCTGTCTAAGATACCCATGTAACACCTCCTGCGTCAGATCAGAAGCAGCCCAACTCGTCGTCGAAGCTGCTCTCAGGCAGGAAGTAAGCCGCTGTCAAGCACATGGCGATACCAGCGACGATACCGGATACCAAGCAGATGATGCTTTTTTTCATGTCTTGTTTCTCCTTTAAGGCGTCCAAGTGCCACCGGCGAAGAAAGGCGTCACATAGGCCATGATAAAGCCAAGGCTATTCAGGATAGCCCAAGTAATGATGATCCGCTTCAACCAGGCACGGGACTCGTCAACCGTCCGTCCGGATCTGGAGAAGTTCATCAGAAGAAGCGCAACGGCAGCCGTAACAACTGCGGCAATAGTGCTGATACTGAGGATTTGCGTATACACATCCTGCATGATCGCACTTGCCTTCGTCCAAATGGTATCCGCGGCAAAAGCACGAGTGGAAAACATGCTCAGCATCGTAGGCATCATAAATGCCATATACAGTCCACGACCAACGCTTACATTTCTGAATCGCTCCTGCAGCTTCTTGACGACGGCAGGTTTGTTCTGATTCATACTGGGAAGTCCTCCTTTCAACTAGAGCCGAAAAGAAAAGCCGGGGGCTTGGGTAGTGCGACCCAAACTCCTGGCTTATGCATGAAAAATGCCCCCAGCAGAGCGGAGGGCCGTCCATCGATGAAACTTTTCGACGCTATCATCTTAACATTTATGGAATACAGATGCAATTAAGCAGGACTTCAAATACAGTTCGGAAATAGTTCAATTTTAGTTCAGGGCAGAAATTGCTTGATGATTTCCATACAATCACGAGCCGTATAACCCCATAAAATGCGGTCTATGGCTTTGATCGCCATATTGAGGTAACTGTGATAAGTCACCATCGACATTTGGAAACCTATTCGCTCGAGCTCTGCAAGGATTGCTTCACGGTTGGCCAGCTTCCTCTCCGAGAAGTAGGTGAGATAGAGGATCTGGTACATCAACTCCCCATGATCCGGATCCAGCCTTACCGTGTTCAGCGCGTTTTTGATGATCTGGAGCATATTCTTGCTCCGTATGACCGTGCGTGCGTATCCTTCAAGCTTTGAGCCGGATAAATCAACCCCAGCAAGCTCTGCATTGACCTCCAGTGTGGAAAGCCGGGTGCCATGTTCCATCTCCATCCTGACATTCATGTCAGACTCCGAGATCTGGATTGCATAGGCCACCTTGCGGTATTGCTTGAGCAAGTACCTGGTGTTGTGATACTTTTCCACCGGCTTGCGTTTCATCGGCTTGTCCTCCAGATGATCTACGCCAACCTGAAGGCCAGTCTCAATCTCAGTCTTCAACGCTTCCTTCTCAAGCGCAAAGACGGGTGTGCTGTCAGAGGTCATGATTTCATCTCCTTTCCGAGTGTGGATTCTTTGGGCGGGTCACGACTACTCTTCTCCTGTTCAGACATCTCCCAGTCTAAAGAACTGTAGAAGACTAATGGAATCTGCCGAGCAAAAAAAGAGGAGCGAACCACCAGAAACACCTGTATTTTCAAGGACTTTCTGGCTTTACCTATTGTTTTCTCTGGCGGGACGCGAGACTCGACGCTGATATTGAGTTTGCTGTCGTCTGCTTCCACCACATCAATCGCCTTAGCAATACCAATGATCTCGCCAATCCTGCTTAGTTCGAGTTCCTCACAGCCTTCACCGTAGATCATCTCACGATAGCGGCACATTGAAATGACAGAGCCGCGTGAGCTGGAAAAACTCACACGGCTGATAATTCCATATTCGCCGGCCTTCAACATGAAGCGTCCGACTCGGGACTTGGACCAACCCCAACGACGAGCAAGGTAAGTATATGAGAGCAGCGGCATACCTCGCATATTAGAATAATAGACAACTGGCATATACTCAGATCCTCGCACTTTGGGGTCATTCAGGATTGTGTGGAGCCACATATCCATGATGGCGTCCAATTCACTGAATACAATTCCGACTTTCTTTCGTGCAGTCTTCAGAAGCAGTCTGCCGACAGGCAGCGGGAAGAAAAAGAATCCCGATCCTTTATAGCTGTAATAGTTATACTGTAGGTGTGTGCAGTGCTCTTTCCAATCAGCAATCGTGAAGCGGAGTATTTCCTTTTCCCCATCCAAGATCTCAAAGGTAAGGAATCCATGATCCTGGAAGTGCTCCATCAGCTTAAGCGCCTGAGCCTTGGAGTGGACTCGAAGGATTCTGGGCAATGCCCCGAGCTTGCAGATCCACTGACCCGGTGCCTCCATATATCGGTCGCCATTGATCACGCGTTCATTGGATCGAAAATTAGCGTAGCTGAAGAGCGCCATGAGACTGAATAGATGGACAGTTCCTTCGTTCCGGAAATCCTTGTGATCATTGAAGTGTCGGAACCACGGCTTATAAACCCTTACCTTCGGAAAGCACACCAACTGTTGTTTTTGTGTGCAGCTCATCTCATACACCTCCTTCCTGACAGAGTTGTAAATAGAGTCGATTCCAAGTCCCCTGGTCAGGGGGACACAGGCATTTCAGCCTCGGCCCATGCTTGTGGGTGCGTCGTCCCTCGGTTTGAGACCTAGCCGGACGAGTGTACCATTATTTTCCCGTGCTGTCGTCGCAATGGAGCTTGACCAGGCCCCTTTCACTTGCTCATAGTGGCTCGAACACGGTGATGTCTTGGAATCGTATTCGGTTTTCAAGGTACAGTGCTGTGGTAACAGGTTGAGAGTCTGCGGTCGGCAAGTCATAAAACACCTCGAATGCACCTCTCGTAATGAATGTAGAAATGGCACCCTTTTTGACCACCCTTCAAAAAAGAAAAATTTCCCCATCGACTAAAATAGGCTGATGAGGTATTATGAAAATGCATTGAAAACAAAAATAGCACGCACCCACCATTTAAGGTGAATGCGTGCAAATGATAAGTCGGGAGGAAGCTTTGATTTTGGACTAAATCAGCATACTCACTCCATAGAACCGACTGTATGTCTATTATAGGTCAATCCTCTGCCCGGAAGTCGATGGCCGGCGAGGCTACGGCGTTGGCGAAGCCGGTGATGGGCACCAGCGTGCCTGCCCCGGCGTACCGCGCCAGCCGGTGGTACAGCCCCAGCGCCGTCAGCAGCACCGACAGGAACACCAGCGTTACCGAGGTGGCGGAGGCCGCCTCCTGCTGCGTCAGCCCCAGCGCCTGCCAGCCGTTGGCGATCAGCTGTCCCACGGCGCAGATCCCGCCGCCGACGACAAAGGCCAGCGCCGTGTCCTTGCCGATGGGTGAGCTGGGCGACAGCTGCCGTACCAGCGCGTCATATTCCTTAGGTGTCACGCCATCACATCCTTTCGCCGGTAATATGTGCCGCTTCCGCCGCGGCTATACTTGTCAAAACCCATGAAAGCGGCTATAATAATACGGTGATTTCAGGAAAGGAGGGCGTCAGTTATGTACGACCCTGCCCATCCCTTCGGGCGCAAGGCGGTCCAGCTGGCCGTGATCGACCCGGTGAGCTGCACTGGCTGCGGCTGGTGCGCCATGTTCTGCCCCATGAAGTGCATCGACCTGCGGCCGGACGGCTATTATGAGGTCCGTCAAGATGACTGCATCGGCTGCCGCAGCTGCAAGGTCAACTGCTTTTACGGCGCTGTGACCATACTGCCGCCTCAGGTACGCTGATATGCAGAAAGAAAAAGCCCCTCTGGGGCTCTATATCCACATCCCCTTCTGCCGCCAGAAATGCGCCTACTGCGACTTTTACTCTCTGCCCCGCAGCGAGGAGAAGATGGACGCCTATACCGCCGCCCTGCTGCACCATATCGAAGAGGTCGCGCCCCGCACTGCTGCCCATCGGGTGGACACGGTGTACTTCGGCGGCGGTACCCCCAGCTATCTGGGACCGGACCGCCTGACAAAGCTGCTGCGGACCCTCCGCAAGCGCTGCCCTGTGGCCCGCGACGCCGAGATCACGTTGGAGGCCAACCCGGACTCCGCCTGTGACGTCAAGGCCCTGCGTGCGCTGCGTCGGGCGGGCTTCAACAGGATATCTCTGGGCGTTCAGTCGGCGGATGACGGCCTGCTTCGCGCCATCGGCCGCATCCATACCTTTGCCCAGGTGCAGGAGGCCGTGGCCGCCGTGCGGAAGGCCGGGTTCAAAAACCTCAGTATGGACCTGATATACGGCCTGCCGGACCAGACCATGCAGCAGTGGGAGGACACCCTCGCCGCCGTCATCGCCCTGGCCCCGGAGCATATCTCCTGCTACGGCCTGAAGCTGGAACCCGGCACGCCCCTGTATGACCGCCGGGACAGCGAGTGCTTTCCGGACGACGATGCCCAGGCGGATATGTATCTCTACGCCGTCACCGTTTTGGCGCAGAACGGCTATGAACAGTACGAGATATCCAACTTTGCCAAGCCGGGCTTTGCCTCCCGCCACAATTTGAAATACTGGCACATGGAGGAGTACGCCGGCTTCGGGCCCGGTGCCCACTCCGACTTCGGCGGTGTGCGCTACGCCTACGTCCGGGACCTGGACAGCTACATAAGCGGTCGCCTGATCCTGTCGGAGTCCGAGTCCGACGCTACGCTGACCCGGGATTATGAGTACGTCATGCTGTCCCTCCGCACGGCGGAGGGCATCGACCGCCGGTATTTCGAGACGACCTACCGCCAGCGATTCCAGCCCATGGAGGATCTGTTCGTGCAGTATGAGCGCACGGGTCTGGCCGCCCGGACGGAGAACGGCTGGCGCCTGACGCCCCGCGGCTTTCTGGTGTCCAACAGCATCATCGTGGCCCTGGAGGAGGCCCTGGCTACCCAGAAAATACGCCGGGAGCAGGCCCTGGCCCAGCGGGATTATCGGATAATTTAACTGAAAAAGGCGGCTGTGTGCCGCCTTTTTCCGCTTTCCTCTTGACATTTTTTCAAAACCGTGCTACATTGTCAGCAATATCGAAAGTTGCGATGAAGGGGACAGGCCGTGCCTCATGTCCACGCGAAGAGAGCCGCCGTTTGGTGCAAGGCGGACGGGACAGGGACACCGAACATCACCCCGGAGCATCCGCCTGAAAGCTCGCCGAGTAAGCGCGGACGGCAAGGGAGCCGTTACCTTCTCCCCGCCCCATTCCGTGGGGGATGAGTGGCCGCCCCGGCGGCAACGAGAGTGGTACCGCAGAGGACGTTTTTACGCGCCTTTGTCTCTTGAACGAGACAAAGGCGCTTTTTATTTTATTTTCAAAACTATTCAGATAAAGGAGAAGCAACATGGAGTACAAGAAGACACTGAATATGCCCAAAAGCGGCTTTCCCATGCGCGCCGGCCTGCCCGCCCGCGAGCCGGAGATGCTGAAGCACTGGGAAGAGCTGGACCTTTACAATGAGCTGCTGAAGAAGAACGAGGGCAAGCCCCTGTTCTCCCTCCACGACGGCCCTCCGTTCTCCAACGGCGCGCTGCACATGGGCCACGCCCTGAACAAGTCCCTGAAGGACTTTATCACCCGCATGTACGCGATGCGCGGCTACTATACCCCCTATATCCCCGGCTGGGACAACCACGGTATGCCCATCGAGTCCGCCATCATCAAGCAGAACAAGCTGAACCACAAGGCCATGAGCGTCTCTGAGTTCCGCAGTGCCTGCCACGAGTTCGCCGACCACTACATCGATGTCCAGCGCGACGGCTTCAAGCGCATGGGCGTGGTGGGCGACTGGGAGCACCCCTACAAGACCATGGATCCCGGCTTCGAGGCCCAGGAGGTCCGTGTGTTCGGCAGAATGTACCAGAACGGTCACATCTACAAGGGCCTGAAGCCCGTGTATTGGTGCCCCCACGACGAGACGGCCCTGGCCGAGGCGGAGATCGAGTATAAGGACGATCCCTGCACCACCGTCTATGTAAAGTTCCCCATGCACGACGATCAGGGCAAGCTGGGCCATCTGGACCACAGCAAGCTGTACTTCGTGATCTGGACCACCACCGTCTGGACCCTGCCCGGCAACCTGGCCATCGCCCTGCACCCCGACGAGAGCTACGCCGTGGTCAAGGCGCCCAACGGCGAGATGTACATCATGGCCGAGGCACTGGTCGAGAAGGTCATGAAGATCGGCGGCTTCGACAGCTACGAGATCGTGGAGACGCACCCCGGCTCCTTCTTCGAGAACATGCTGGCCGACCATCCCTTCCTGCCCAAGACCTCCCGCCTGGTGCTGGCGGATTACGTGACCATGGACTCCGGTACCGGCTGCGTCCACACCGCACCCGGCTTCGGTGCCGATGACTATGTGACCTGCAAGCGCTACGGCATGGACATGGTAGTGCCCGTGGACGATCAGGGCAAGCACACCGCCTACGCCGGCAAGTACGAGGGCATGACCACCGATGCGTCCAACCCCGTCATCCTGCAGGATATGAAGGACAACGGCACGCTGTTCGCCAGCGAGGACATCGTCCACAGCTACCCCCACTGCTGGCGCTGCAAGCAGCCCATCATCTTCCGTGCCACCCCCCAGTGGTTCTGCTCCGTGGACAGCTTCAAGGACGAGGCCATCGCTGCCTGCGAGGACGTGCGCTGGGTGCCCGCCTGGGGCAAGGACCGTATGCGCTCCATGATCCTGGAGCGCACCGACTGGTGCATCAGCCGCCAGCGCCGCTGGGGCCTGCCGATCCCCGTGTTCTACTGCAAGGACTGCGGCAAGCCCGTCTGCACCCCCGAGAGCATCGAGGCCGTGGCCGGGCTGTTCGAGAAGGAGGGCTCCAACGCCTGGTTCGACAGAGACGCCGCCGACATCCTGCCCAAGGGCTTCACCTGCCCCCACTGCGGCAAGGCCGCCGGATTTGATAAGGAGACGGACACGCTGGACGGCTGGTTCGACTCCGGCTCCACCCACTTTGCCGCTATGGAGCGCGATCAGGGCTTCTGGCCTGCCACCATGTACATCGAGGGCCTGGATCAGTATCGCGGCTGGTTCCAGTCCTCCCTGCTGGTGGCCGTGGGCGCTCTGGGCCGCGGCGCACCGTTCAAGGAGTGCGTCACCCACGGCTGGACCGTGGACGGCGAGGGCAAGGCCATGCACAAGTCTCTGGGCAACGGCATGGACCCCGCCGAGATCTTCAACAAGTACGGCGCCGATCTGCTGCGTCTGTGGGCCGGCAGCTCCGACTACCATGTGGACGTCCGCTGCTCCGACGAGATCTTCAAGCAGCTGAGCCAGAACTACCTGAAGTTCCGCAATACCGCCAAGTTCTGCCTGGACAATCTGGTGGGCTTCGACGCCGATCATCTGGTGGAGCCGGGCGAGATGCTGCCCCTGGACAAGTGGGCCATCACCCGCCTGAACGACCTGCTGACCAAGGCTTATGCCGCCTACGACAACTACGAGTTCCATGTGGTGTCCCACATGATCAACGACTTCTGCGTGGTGGACCTGAGCTCCTTCTACTTCGATATTCTCAAGGATCGCCTGTACTGCGACGAGGCCGAGGGCCTCTCCCGCCGCAGCGCCCAGACCGCCCTGTTCCTGATCCTGGACGCCATGACCCGCCTGTTTGCCCCCATCCTGGCCTTTACCTGCGATGAGATCTGGCTGGCCATGCCCCATCGCTCCTGCGATGACGCGCGCAACGTCCTGTTCAACGAGATGGTGCTGCCCTACAACGGCTACGCCCTCTCCGAGGACGAGATGGCCCGCTGGGCCCGTATCGCCGCCCTCCGAACTGCCGTCAACGGCGCGCTGGAGACCGCCCGTGCCGACAAGACCATCGGCAAGAGCCTGGAGGCTGAGGTGGACCTGACCGTTACGCCGGAGGATGGCTTCCTGGCATCCATGGACGCCGCCCAGGTGGCCGATCTGTTTATCGTCTCCCAGGTCCGCGTGGACGTGGACGCGGAGCAGAAGGTGGCCGTTCGCCCCGCCAACGGTGCCAAGTGCGCCCGCTGCTGGAAGGTCCTGCCCACCGTGGGCAGCGACAGCGAGCACCCCGACCTGTGCCCCCGCTGCGCCGCCGTGGTCAAAAAGCTCCCCGTCATCGAGTAAAAGACGCATAAAAAAGAAACCGCCCCGGGGGCGGTTTCTTTTTTACTCCTTCACCTGCTTCATGGACAGGCTGATGCGATGCTTTTTCTCGTCCACGTCCAGCACCAGCACCTTCACGATGTCGCCTACGGCCACCACCTCGGAGGGGTGCTTGATGAACCTGCTGCACACCTGCGAGATGTGTACCAGCCCATCCTGATGCACGCCGATGTCCACGAATACGCCGAAGTCGATCACGTTCCGCACCGTTCCGGTGAGCACCATGCCGGGCTTCAGGTCCTTCATGTCCAGCACATCGGTGCGGAGAATGGGTGCCGGCAGGTCGCTCCGCAGGTCGCGTCCGGGCTTCATCAGCTCCTTCACCACGTCCCGCAGTGTGGGCACGCCCACGCCGATCTCTTCGGCTACCTTTGCCTCGCCCATGGCCTGCACCTTCCGCATCAATCCGTCCACCGCGCCCCGGCGCACGTCTTCGTCGCCGCAGCCGCACAGGGCCAGCAGCTTCTCCGCCGCCCCATAGCTCTCCGGGTGTACGCCGGTGTTGTCCAGCACGTTTTTGCTCTCCGGCACCCGCAAAAAGCCCGCGCACTGCTCATAGGCCTTGGGCCCCAGCTTCGGAACCTTCAAAAGGCGCTTCCGGTCCGGGAAGGCGCCGTTGGCCTCCCGGTACGCCACGATGTTCTTCGCCGTGGTGCCGTTCAGCCCGGATACATAGCCCAGCAGGCTGGCGCTGGCGGTGTTCAGGTCAACACCCACGGCGTTGACGCAGTCCTCCACCACGCCGCATAGTGCCTCGTCCAGCCGCTTTTGCGGCATATCGTGCTGGTACTGCCCCACGCCGATGGCCTTGGGGTCGATCTTCACCAGCTCCGCCAGCGGGTCCTGTAACCGCCGGGCGATGGAGATGGCCGAGCGCAGGTTCACGTCGTAGTCCGGGAACTCCTCCGCCGCCAGCTTGCCGGCGGAGTACACCGACGCGCCCGCCTCGTTGACGATCATATAGCTGACGCCCGGAAGGCCCCGCAGCATCTCCACCGTCATCTGCTCTGTCTCCCGGCTGGCGGTGCCGTTGCCGATGGCGATGTGCGCCACGCCGTGTTTTTTGCACAGGGCCGTCAGCTTGGCGATGGCCTCCCGCTTCTGGCGCTCGCCGTAGGTGGGGTAGACCACCGTGGTGTCCAGCACCTTGCCGGTGCCGTCGATGACCGCCACCTTGCACCCGTGGGCATAGCCGGGGTCCAGCCCCATGGTCACGTGGCCCTTTACCGGCGGCTGGAGCAGCAGCGGCTTCAGGTTCAGCGCGAACTGTCCGATAGCGCCCTCGTTGGCGCTATCCGTCAGGGCGGACCGCGCCTCGCGCTCCAGCGACGGATAGATCAGCCGGTCATAGGCGTCCTCACAGGCGGCCTTGATGAATTCCATGGCCGCCGAGCCGGGCTTTACCACCGCCCGCCGCAGTGCCGGCAGCGCGGCCTCCCGGTCCAGCAATACCGTGACGGAGAGCAGCCCCTCTTTTTCGCCCCGGTTGATGGCCAGGATCTGGTGCCCCGCCAGCTTGGGAATGGCCTGCTCAAAGTCGTAGTACAGCCGGTACACGCTGTCCTCCTCCGTGGCGGCAAGGCTTCTCAGCCGTCCCTGCCGCATCAGCAGGCCCCGCAGTGCCTTGCGGATGTCCGCGTCGTCGCTGATGATCTCCGCGATGATGTCGTTGGCGCCCTGCAATGCGTCGGCCGCGGTCTCCACGCCCTTCTCCGGATCGATGTACGCCTGTGCGGCTGTCTCCGGCGCGGGACAGTCCTTCTCCTGCGCCAGCAGCAGCTGCGCCAGGGGCTCCAGCCCCTTCTCCCGGGCCACCGTGGCCCGGGTGCGCCGCTTTTGCTTGTAGGGGCGGTACAGGTCCTCCACCTCCGCCAGCGTGGCGGCGCTGTCGATGGCCGCCGCCAGTGCTTCGGTCAGCTTGCCCTGTCCCTCGATGGCGGACTTGACCTCCTGCCGCCGCTTGTCCAGGTTCCGCAGGTATTGCAGCCGGTCCTCCAGCTTCCGCAGGGTGGTGTCATCCATGGAGCCGTGCTGTTCCTTCCGATAGCGGGCGATGAACGGAATGGTGCTGCCCTCGTCCAGCAGGGCGATAACGTTTTCCACGTACTGGACCGGCTGGCCCAACTCCGATGCCAATATCTGTGCGATGCTCTGCATATGTGCTCCTTTCAGAAAGCTGTGCCCGCGCACGGCGCGGGCACAGACGCTTATTTACTTGTGATACAGGCTCTTGACCTCATATTTCGCCTCGCAGCTGACGTTGATGCCCAGCCGCTTGTACAGCTTGGCGTCCTCCTCGGAGATGATGACCGAGAAGTGGGCCTCGCAGCCCCGCAGGTTCTTCAGCTGCGCCTGCACCATGGCCGCCAGGGGGTTCGTCAGACCGGAGATCGCCAGCGCGATCAGCACCTCGTCCGAGTGCAGCCGGGGATTTCGGTGGCCCAGGCAGCCGGTCTTCATGGCGCTGATAGGTTCGATCACCGATGGGGGGATCAGGTCCAGCTTGTGGTCGATGCCCGCCATCTTCTTCAGCGCGTTCAGCAGCAGCGCCGCCGACGCGCCCAGCAGGGGGGAGGTCCGCCCCGTCACCACGCTGCCGTCCGGCAGCACCATGGCGCCCGCCGGTTTGCCGGTGGCCTCCGCCTTTTCCAGCGAGGCCGCCACCGCCGGGCAGATGTCCGGCGTCACGCCGGCCTGCTGCATCACCAGCTCCAGCTTCCGCACCACGCACTCGTCCGCCTGCCCCTTGGCCCGTTCCACGCACCCGGTGTAGTACCGGCGCAGGATCTCCATGCGGCTGGCCTCCTGACACACCGCGTCGTCCACGATAGCGAAGCCTGCCATGTTCACGCCCATGTCCGTGGGGGACTTGTAGGGGCACTCGCCCTGGATCATCCGGAACATGGCCGCCAGCACCGGGAAGATCTCCACGTCCCGGTTGTAATTCACCGTGGTCTTGCCATAGGCCTCCAGGTGGAACGGGTCGATCATGTTCACGTCGTTCAGGTCCGCCGTGGCCGCCTCATAGGCCAGGTTCACCGGGTGCTTCAGTGGCAGGTTCCAGATGGGGAACGTCTCGTACTTGGCGTAGCCCGCCCGGATGCCCCGCCGGTTGTCGTGGTACAGCTGGCTCAGGCAGGTGGCCATCTTGCCGCTGCCGGGGCCGGGAGCCGTTACCACGATCAGCGGCCGCGTTGTTTCGATATATTCGTTCTTGCCCAGGCCCTCGTCGGACACGATGTGCGCCACGTCCGAGGGATACCCGGCGATGGGATAGTGCTTATAGCTCTTCACGCCAAGGGCGCTCAGCCGCTTGATAAAGGCGTCCGCCGCCGGCTGGCCGGCGTACTGGGTGATGACCACGCTGCCCACATAGAAGCCCAGCCCCCGGAATACGTCGATCAGCCGCAGCACGTCCACGTCGTAGCTGATACCCAGGTCGCCGCGCATCTTGTTCTTCTCGATGTCCCCGGCGCAGATGGCCACCACGATCTCCACGTCGTCCTTCAGCGTCTGCAGCATCCGTATCTTGCTGTCCGGCTGGAACCCCGGCAGCACACGGGAGGCGTGATAGTCGTCAAACAGCTTGCCGCCGAACTCCAGATACAGCTTGCCGCCGAACTGGGCGCGCCGCGCCGTGATGTGCTCCGCCTGTAATTGCAGGTACTTTTCGTTGTCAAATCCGATCTTCACCCTGATCCACCTCTGTCTCTCCAAAATATCGTCTGCTATTATACAATATCTTGTGGGGCAGGGAAAGAAGAAATCACAACTTTCCCGGGGGAAAATGTGACGAACTTTGACTGTGTTTTTTGGCAAAACCCACCGTTGCTTTTTGCTTCCGGCGGGGGTATACTAAAAATTACCCCCATTTTGCAGGAGGAATTTCTATGCGTTTTCACGTTATCTGGCGCAAGAGCCACGAGCCGGAGGAGGCCTATCGCGACTTCTTCGAGACAAACGATATTTACGAGGCCAAGGATTTCGCCATGCGCCTGGCCTTTGACGAGACAAATCTGGTCTGCGTCCGCGACGAGAAGCGGGACGAGATCGTCCGCGACTTTGACGCGGAGGTCTACCGCTGAAGCTCATAAACCAACCGCCTCCGGCCATACTAAGGCCGGAGGTGATTTTTATGCCCAAACGCAAGTGCAGCCGGGAGGGCTTTCCCTATGACGCTACACCGGACGTCCACCACTTTCCCGGCGTACCGCGCAGCAGCTTCGACCTGGTGAATATGTACGGCACCTATAACATTCAGCCCACGTCCGACACGGAGAACACCTTTCCCCTCATCGCCCCCGGCCTGCCCAAGGCCTACCGGAACATGAAGCTGGACAAACACGACCTGGAGCCGTGAACCGCAGAAAGCCGCATGGCGCGAGCGCGCCATGCGGCTTTCCCATACTGCCATGACGAGTTTCCAAAGAAAACGCAACATTGTCCCGGAAAAATCCGGAAAGATTTAATCATTTAAAGCGCGGCTCGGTACAATGCACAAATAATTGTTATTTCTTTGGCAATTTGCATAATTGACGCAAATTTAACAAACCCGTATAATATAAGTAAACTGGTAAGACCAGTGCGGCGCGCGGTATCTCCGCACCGCGGGAAAGGGTATTTCTGCCCGATCGCACAGAATAGGGAGGACCCCATGTACACCTTAGGTATCGACATCGGCAGCACCACTTCCAAGTGCGCCGTTCTTAAAGACGGAAAAGAGCTGGTGGCCCACAGCCTCCAGACCGGCGGCCTGGGCACCGGCGGGCCGGAGGAGGCGCTGGCGCAGCTGTGGCAGACCAGCGGCCTGACCCGGGCCGATATGGCCTGTGCCTTTGTCACCGGCTACGGCCGCAAAAACTACCAGGGCGCCGACGGCGAGATCAGTGAGCTGACGGCCCACGCCCTGGGCGGGCGCTTCGTGTTCCCGGACCTGCGTACCGTCATCGACATCGGCGGGCAGGATGCCAAGGTCATCGCCCTGTCGCCCTCCGGCAAGATGGTGAACTTCGTCATGAATGATAAGTGCGCCGCCGGTACGGGGCGGTTTCTGGATGTGATGGCCTCTATCCTCCGCCTGGATGTGGACGATCTGGATGCCGAGGCCGCCAAGGCCGCGGCCCCCGCCGCTATCTCCAGCACCTGCACCGTGTTTGCCGAGAGCGAGGTCATCAGCCAGCTGGCTAACGGCGTCAAGCGCCCCGACCTGGTGGCAGGCATCTGCCGCAGCGTGGCCAGCCGCGTGGCGGCCCTGGCCCGGCGGGCGGGCGTCACGGAGCAGGTCTGTCTCTCCGGCGGTGTGGCCCGGAACGACGCGGTGCGGCAGGCGCTCAGCGACGAGCTGAACGTCCCCGTCAGTGTGGACCCGCTGGCCCAGTATTTCGGCGCCATCGGCGCGGCCCTGTGGGCATATAAGCAGACGACATGAATAAACAGAAATATGTTTCGATAAAAGCTGTGAGGAGGAACTGAAATGGCAGAAGAAGTGAAGAAGGCCCCGAAGCCGGTGGATCCCAATTCCGCCAAGTACAAGCTGGGCAAGATCGCGGCGGACGCCTATGTGGATGCCATCGAGGCCAAGAAGCGCGGCGAGAAGGTTGCCTGGGTCTCCAGCAACTTCCCTGTGGAGATCCCGGAGACTATGGGCATCGCCACCGTGTATCCCGAAAATCAGGCCGCCGGCATCGCCGCCCGCGGCGCGGGCACGAGAATGTGCGAGGTGGCGGAGTCCGAGGGCTACTCCAACGACATCTGCGCCTACGCCCGCGTGTCGCTGGCCTACGCCAAGCTGAAGTCCTGTCCCGAGCAGGACGTGGCCATGCCCGACGTACTGCTGTGCTGCAGCAACATCTGCTCCTGCATGATCAAGTGGTACGAGAACCTGGCCCGTGAGCTGAATATCCCCATGATCCTGCTGGATATCCCCTTCAATCCCGACTACGAGGTGTCCGACGCGGAGGTGGCCTACGTTACCGGCCAGTTCTGGGACGCCGTGAAGCAGCTGGAGGAGATCACCGGCAAAAAGTGGTCCGACGAGAAATTCAAGGAGGTCACCGGCTTCTCCTGCCGCTCCAGCCGCGCATGGCTGGCGGCCACCGGCTGCGCCAGGTATGTGCCCTCCCCCTTCAACGGCTTCGACCTGCTGAACCACATGGCCGTCATGGTCACGGCTCGCGGCAAGTCCACCGCCGCCGACGCCATGGAGACGCTGCTGAAGGAGTATGAGGAGAACCACAAGAACGGGACCTCCACCTTCCGCACGGAGGAGAAGTACCGCATCATGTTCGAGGGCATCGCCTGCTGGCCGTACCTGCGTGCCACCAGCACCGGCCTGAAGTCCCGGGGCATCAACATGGTCACCACCATCTACGCCGATGCCTTCGGCTTCGACTACAACACCTTCGACGAGATGATCCGCGCCTACTGCAAGGTGCCCAACGCCATCAATTTGGAGATGAGCCGCGACAAGCGCATCAAGCTCTGCAAGGACAACCACGTGGAGGGTATGCTGGTGCATACCAACCGCTCCTGCAAGCTGTGGAGCGGCTTCATGTACGAGATGAGCCGTCAGATCGGCGCGGCCTGCAATATCCCCGTGGTCAGCTTCGACGGCGATCAGGCCGACCCCCGCAATTTCTCCGAGGCCCAGTACGACACCCGTGTGCAGGGTCTGACGGAGATCATGGAAGCCAACAAGGCTGCGAAAGGAGTGTAAGGCATGAACGACATCCTCAACAAGCTGCATGAGGTGGCAGCCTCTCCCCGTGCGCAGATGGACGGCTATCTGGCCCAGGGCAAAAAGATCGTCCTGTGCGCTCCTGTTTACACTCCCGAGGAGCTTATCCACGCCATGGGCTTCGTGCCTATGGGCGCGTGGGGCGGCGATGTAGCGCTGAACCGCGCCAAGGAATACTGTCCCGCCTTCCTGTGCGCCATTGTCCAGTCCCTGCTGGAGCTGGGCATCAACGGTGCCTACGAGGGCGCGTCCGCTATCGTCATCCCCTCCCTGTGCGATACCCTCAAGACCGTGGGCGAGAACTGGAAGTACGCCGTGCCGTCCATCCCGTTCATCCCCATGACCTATCCCCAGAACCGCAAGCCCGCCTACGGCGTGGCCTATACCAAGGCCGGCTACGAGCGCGTGATCCGCGACCTGGAGAAGCTGGGCGGCGCCTTCTCCGAGGAGAAGCTGCTGGACTCCATCAAGGTCTATAACCGCCACAACGCCGCTATGCGGAAGGTGAACGAGCTGTTGGCTGTTCACCCGGAGATCACCGCCGCCCAGCGCAGCGACATCTTCAAGAGCGCCTTCTTCATGACCAAGGAGGAGCACACGGAGCTGGTGGAGGCGCTCATTGAGAAGCTGGAAGCCCAGACTCCCGCCGCGGAGAAGCTGCCCATCGTCATCTCCGGCATCCTGACGGACGCCCCGGCGCTGAACGCCATTCTGGACGAAATGGGTCTGCACATCGTGGCCGACGACGTGGCCGCCCAGTCCCGCCAGTACCGCACCGACGCACCGGAGCGCGATGACGCCCTGAACGCGCTGGCCGAGAAGTTCGCCGCCATGGGCAACTGCTCCGTGCTGTACGATCAGGAGAAGAACCGGGTCAAGTGGATCGTGGACACCGCCAAGGCGAGAACCGCCAAGGGTGTTCTGGTGGTGCTGACCAAGTTCTGCGACCCGGAGGAGTTCGACTATGTGATGATCAAGAAGGCCTGCGAGGCCGCCGACCTGCCCCTGACGCTGGTGGAGGTGGACCGTCAGATGGTGCGATTCGAGCAGGTGCGCACCAACCTCGAGACCTTCCGCGACCTGCTGAAAATGTAAGCAACACACCATTTATTAACATACATGGAGGAACGATATGAGTGAAGTAAAGCGTCCCCTCGAGGGCGTAAAGGTGCTGGAGCTGGCCACCTTTATCGCCGCCCCCTGCTGCGCCCGCTTTCTGGCGGATCTGGGCGCCGAGGTCATCAAGGTCGAGGCTCCCGCCGGTGACCCCCTGCGCTATACCGCTGTCAATGAGGGCCGTCCCCAGGATCAGAAGGAGAACACCTCCTACGATCTGGAGAACGCCGGCAAGACCTGCGTCTGCCTGAACACCAAGACCCCCGCCGGCCGTGAGGCGCTGGAGAAGCTCATCGCCGAGGCGGACATCTTCATCACCAACTGGCGGCAGAACCCCCTGAAGAAGGCCGGCCTGGACTACGAGACGCTCCACGCCAAGTACCCCAGGCTGGTGTATGGCTTCGTCTCCGGCTACGGCGAGAAGGGCCCCGACAAGGACCTACCCGGCTTCGACTTCACCGCTTTCTTTGCCCGCGGCGGCATCCTGGGCACCCTGTTCGATAAGGACGCCCTGCCCATGCTGACCATCGCCGGCTTCGGCGACCATCAGGTGGGTATGTACCTGGCCTCCGGCGTGCTGGCGGCCCTGTACCGCGCCCGCGAGACGGGCATCGGCGACCGCGTGGTGGTCTCCCTGTTCCACAGCGCCATCTGGGATGTCTCCCTGCTGCTGCAGGCCAGCCAGTACGGCGACCCCACCACCCAGTACCCCCTGTCCCGCCGCACCCTGCCCAATCCCCTGGTGGTGGCCCACAAGACCAAGGACAACAAGTGGCTCCAGATCGCCATGCCCCAGTACAACCGCCACTATCCCATCTTTATGAACGCCATCGGCCACCCCGAGCTGGCCGAGGATCCACGCTACTATCCCCAGACCAACCTACAGGCCAACATCGAGGAGTTCTACGACTTCCTGGTGGCCGAGATGGCCAGCCGCACCCTGGACGAGTGGTGCAAGCTGATGGACGCCAACGATCTGCCCTACGCCGTGGCCCAGACCTGGGATCAGCTGCTGGTGGATAAGCAGGCATGGGCCTCCGGCTGCTTCTACGAGATGGAATATTCCAACGGCAATAAACGCACCATGGTCCGGCCTCCCGTTATCTTCGAGGAGACGGAGCTGCCGCCCTACAACCGCGGTCCGTACCTGGGCGAGCAGACCGAACTGGTGCTGAAGAACCTGGGCTACACCGACGAGCAGGTGGCCGCCATGATAGCCGCCGGCGAGGCGGTGCCCATGGATCCTTCCCTGAAAGACTGACGGCGGCATCTTTTCCGCCCTGCCATCGTCAAACCGTCTCGACGTACACGCGGTACGCCATCGCCGGTTTGCCATCGGCAGAACGAAAAATCTCTCCGCCGTAGGCGGAGCGCGACGAACACGAACACCCCGGCGACTTGAGGAAAAGCAAAATATAAGGGCGCGGCGCGTTGAGGAGCGCGCCGCCACCCGAAAATATGAAGGAGAAGAATCATGAAAATCGCTGCTTATGAAGTACGTCCCGACGAAAAGCCCGTCATCGAGAACCTGTGCAAAAAATATGGCATCGACCTGATCTCCACTCCCGCAAATCTGGATAAGACCACCGCCCATATGGCCGCCGGCTGCGACGGTGTTACCACCCTGGGGCAGAGCGACTACTGCAACGAGGTGCTGGACGAGCTGAAGGGCTATGGCGTGCAGGTGCTGGCCAGCCGCTGCGTGGGCTATAACCACATGAACTGCGACTACGCCCGCTCTCTGGGCTTCCGCCTGTGCAACGGCGCTTACGCGCCCAACGGCGTGGCGGAATACACCGTTATGGCCATCCTGATGTGCATCCGCAAGTTCAAGAAGGCGCTGTACAACACCAACGACAACGACTTCACCCTGAAGGGCAAGATGGGCCGCGAGCTGCGTACCATGACCGTGGGCGTCATGGGCACCGGCAAGATCGGCTTCACCATCATCAAGTGCCTCAGCGGCTTCGGCTGCCGTATCATCGCCAACGATGTCTATGAGAACGACGCCGTCCGTGCGTACGCCGAGTATGTGGACCTGGACACCCTGTACCGTGAGTCCGACATCATCACCATCCACACCCCGCTGCTGCCCGAGACCACCGGCATGATCGACCGCGAGGCCATCGCCAAGATGAAGGACGGCGTGGTGTTCATCGACAACGCCCGGGGCGAGCTGATGGATATCGATGCCGTCACCGAGGCGGTGGAGTCCGGCAAGTTCGGCGCGCTGTTCATGGATGCCTTCCCCGGCGAGACCGGCATCATCCACGTTCCCCACGATGAGGATATCATCCGCACCCCCGGCATGCCCTACTTCAAGCTGAAGTACCTGCGCTCCTTCGTCAACGTCTACCACACGCCCCACATGGCCTTCTTCACCGAAGAGGCCGCGGAGCAGATGGCCGAGTGCGGCGTCAACAGCATCTATGAGATTTTGACAGAGGGTAAGTCCAAGCACGAGATCCCCTGCTGAGCAGAGCAGTGACCCATACTTTAACAGGAGGAAAACTATGATTTTCGACGCAAAGCATGAAATGATCCGCAAGCTGGTCCGCCAGTTTGCCGAGACCGAGCTCACCACCGAGGTCCTTGACAAGGTGGAGGAAACCGGCGAGTTTCCCGAGGAGATCGTGGACAAGATGGCCAAGTGCGGTTTCCTTGGCCTGAAGATCCCCCGCGAGTACGGCGGTGCCGGTGCCGATACCCTGGCCTATGTCATCATGATCGAGGAGATCGCCCGTGTCTCTGCTGTGGCCAGCCTGTACGCCAATACCCCCAACTCTCTGGGCGGCGGCCCCCTGATGCAGGCGGGCACCCCCGAGCAGCTGGAGAAGTATCTCCGTCCCTCCGTGGAGAACAAGGTGAAGATCGTCTTCGGTCTCACCGAGCCGGGCGCCGGCTCCGACGCCAGCAGCATGGTCACCACCGCCGTGAAGGATGGCGACGACTACATCCTCAACGGCCGTAAGTGCTTTATCTCCGGCGCGCCCCTGGCCGACTACTGCATCGTCTACGCCAAGACCGACATGAGCCGCGGCAATAAGGGTATCTCCGCCTTTATCGTGGACATGAAGGCCCCCGGCGTCTCCTGCGGCAAGCACGAGGCCAAGATGGGTCTGGTGGGCTACGCCACCTCCGACGTGGTGCTGGAGGATGTCCGCGTCCACAAGAGCGATATGCTGGGCAAGGAGAACATGGGCTTTATCAACGCCATGAAGACCCTGGACGGCGGCCGCCTGGGTGTGTCCGCCCAGTCCATCGGTCTGGCCCAGGGCTGCCTGGATGAGGCTATCAAATACTCCAAGGAGCGCGTCCAGTTCGGCAAGCCCATCTGCAAGAACCAGGCCATCGCCTTCATGCTGGCGGATATGGCAACCAAGCTGACCGCCGCCAAGGAGCTGGTCTATATGGCCGCCCAGATGAAGGACAGAAACGACCCCAACGCCTCCATGTACTGCTCCATGGCCAAGTACTTCGCCTCCGAGACGTGCAACGAGATCGCCGCCAAGGCCGTGCAGATCCACGGCGGCTACGGGTACATCAAGGAGTACCCCGTCGAGCGTAAGTACCGCGACTGCCGCGTGTTCACCATCTACGAGGGCACCTCTCAGGTCCAGCAGATGGTCATCTCCGGCAATTTGCTGAAGTAATGCGGAAAGGAGCAAGAATAGAATGAAGCTTATCGTATGTGTCAAGCAGGTGCCCGACACCTCCGGCAAGGTCGCCGTCAACGCCGACGGCACGCTGGACCGCGCCTCCATGCAGACCATCATCAACCCCGATGATATGAACGCCGTCGAGGCCGCCCTGGCCCTGAAGGATCAGCTGGGCTGCCCCGTTATCGCCGTGTCCATGGGCCCCCCTCCCGCCGCCGGTATGCTGCTGGAGCTGAAGGCCATGGGCGTGGACAAGACCGTGCTGGTGTCCGCCCGTGAGTTCGGCGGCTCCGACACCTTCGCCACCTCCCAGATTTTGGCCGCCGCCATCAAGAACCTGGGCGTGGACAAGGACGACATCATCTTCTGCGGCCGTCAGGCCATCGACGGCGACACCGCCCAGGTGGGCCCCCAGATCGCCGAAAAGCTGGAGATCCCCCAGGTGTCCTATGTGGCCGACATCGAGAAGGACGGCGACACCCTCACCGTCCGCCGTATGCTGGAGGACGGCTATATGACCGTCCAGGTCCAGACCCCCTGCCTGCTCACCTGCATCAAGGAGCTGAACACCCCCCGCTACATGACCATCCGGGGCATCCTGGATTGCGACGCCGAGCCCGTCACCGTGCTGGATTACAACGCGCTGAAGGACGATCCCCTCATCGAGGTGGACACCATCGGTCTGAAGGGCTCTCCCACCAATATCTACAAGAGCTTTACGCCTCCCCGCAAGGGCAGCGGCATGATGCTGGAGGGCAGCGGCAAGGAGACCGTGGAGCAGCTGTTCGGCATCCTGTCCGCCAAGCACATCATCTGAGAAGGGAGAAACGATATGTCTACTTTTATGAATACCGATCCCAAGGCCTTCTCCGGCGTGTGGGTCTTTTGCGAGCAGCGGCAGGGCAAGATGATGCCCACCACCTTTGAGCTGATCTCCGAGGGGCGCAAGCTGGCCGACGAGCTGGGCGTCCAGCTCTCCGGTATCCTGCTGGGCGACAGCGTGGACAACATCGCCGCGGAGCTGGGCGGCTACGGCGCGGATAAGGTCTACGTCTACAACAGCCCTCTGCTGAAGGACTACACCACCGACGCCTACACCAAGATCATCACCGACGCGGTGCACGAGTTCAAGCCCGAGATCATGCTGTTCGGCGCCAGCCATATCGGCCGCGACCTGGCGCCCCGCTGCGCCGCCCGTCTCCACACCGGCCTGTGCGCCGACTGCACCCACCTGGACGTGGATCTCAACGGCTATATCAACTTCCTGCGTACCGGGTCCTCTCTGGACGTGGACAGCATGAACTTCGAGACGAAGCTCTTTGACGTCAACACCAACCTGAAGATGACCCGTCCCGCCTTCGGCGGCCACCTGATGGCCACCATCGTCTGCCCACGCTTCCGCCCCGCCATGGCCACCGTGCGCCCCGGCGTGATGAAGAAGCGCGACTTCGATGAGGCCGGCGCGGGCAAGGTGGAGCTCATCCACCCCGCCTTTACCCTCACCGAGGCCGACATCCACACCAAGGTGCTGGAGATCGTCAAGGCCGCCCGCGCCATGGTGGACCTCACCGGCGCTGAGGTGGTGGTCTCCGTGGGCCGCGGCATCGCCAAGGACGTGGAGAAGGGCATCGCCCTGGCCGAGGAGCTGGCCGCCCTCATGGGCGGCGTGGTGGGCGCGTCCCGCGCCGTGGTGGACGCCGGCTGGATGACCGCCGACCATCAGGTGGGACAGACCGGCAAGACCGTCCATCCCCGCATCTACGTGGCGCTGGGCATCTCCGGTGCCATCCAGCACAAGGCCGGCATGCAGGACTCCGAGTGCATCATCGCCGTCAACAAGAGCGACGTGGCCCCCATCTTCGAGGTGGCGGATTACGGCATCTGCGGCGACCTGTTCAAGGTGGTCCCCATGATGATCGAGGAAATGAAAGCCCTGAAGAAGTAATATCCCCCTCCCCACAGCGGGAAAGCCCGAAGGCACCGTCCTCCGGGCTTTCCTGCATCCTGCCCTTGCTATTTTCCCCGGGATGCGCTATACTGTCCGGGTATTTTCTGTGAAAGGAGGCCCTTCCATGCCGGAAGCCGTACATATCCCCTGGCAGCCCATCGGCGGCGGGCGGGCCAGCGAGGCCATCTATGACCAGCTGCGGGAGCTTATCACCTCCGGAGTGCTGAAGCCCGGCGACCGCCTGCCCTCCGAGCGTGCCATGATGGAGCAGCTCCACCGTTCCCGTCCCACCATCCGCGAGGCCCTGCGTATGCTGGAGCAGGGCGGCTATGTGGCCTCCACCCACGGCGCCAGCGGCGCCGTGGTGCAGGAGCTGACCATCGACGGCGTGGAGCAGCCGCTGTCGGCCATGCTCCAGCTGAACCAGATCTCTCTGGAGGAGCTGGGCGAGTACCGCGCCGTCAACGACGGCACCATCGCCGGCTGGGCGGCCCGGCGCCGCACCGACGAGGATCTGGCGGCGCTGGACAGCTGTCTCACGGCGGCGGAGCAGGCCCTGGGCGACTACCGCCGCTTTGCTGAGCTGGACGTCCGTTTCCACAGTCTGCTCTCCCGCGCCACCGGCAACCAGGTGGCCATGATCGTCACCGATGTCCTGGGCCAGGTGGAGCAGCATACCCTGCTGAAAAAGATGGAGACGCTGAACGACAGCGCGTGTCTGGCCCTGGAACGCCGTATTCTGGCGCGCCACCGGGAGATACTGAGCGCTATCCGCCGGCAGGATGACGCGGCCGCCAAACAGGCCATGCGTGAGCACACCCGCGCCGCCGCCACTGATCTGAAGGTCTGACCCCCAAAGCTTTCCCTCTGGGGGTGGTTTCAAAAGGAGGGGGCCGGAGCCCCCTCCTTTGTCGTTTCAAGGGGATAGGATACTTAAGGAAAGGGGGAAATTCGAAATCCCCCTTTCCTTAAGTGGCGTTCTTTGGCTGCTTTCTTTCGACACGAAAAGAAAGCAGCTCGCGCCCGCAGGCGCGAAATCCTCCCTGCTGCCGCGCAGCGGCGTAGAACTCCCCGTCCCGCCGCAGGCGGCATTTTCTCCGCCCCAACTTCCATTTCCTGCCAAATTTTCCTGTTTTTATTCCCGGTAACAGAAAAAATGTGTAAAATTTCCATAAAAAGGCTGGACAAACGGTGTAACTGTGCTATAATTTGACTATCCGCAGAGGTACCTCTGCATTTGCGTTTTAATAACCATTAAAACGAGCGCACCTGCGGAAATCTACTACCATAAGGGGAATGAACAATGAAAAAAGTATTAGCAACCATTCTGGCCCTGGTCATGGCCCTGGCACTGTGCAGCGTGAGCTGGGCGGCGGAGCCGACAAGCGTAAATAGTGCGGAGGAATTGAAAACAGCGATTGCAACCGGCGGCGAGATCAAACTGGCCGCAGATATTACGCTGACTTCTACACTCAATCTTGCAAAGGACGTTACTATTGACGGCCAGGGCATGTATACCATTAAGGCGGCTGACAACTTTACTTCCGGCAGCGATAATAAGACCGCCTGTGTTTTGTATGTTTCCGCCATGGTCACATTAAAAGATGTTACCGTGAACGGCAACGAAAAGTGCCGTGTGATTTTCTGCGACAAGGGCAAGCTGACCATTGATGGTGCGACCATCACGAACGGCAAGGCTCCCAATTTCATCGGCGGTGTTTATATGACCAGCAGCGCGTCGTTTGAGATGAACTCCGGCAGTATCGTCGGCAACAAAAACGTTGAAAATTATCAGAACGACAATTATTTACAGTACAGTTCCGATCTGTGGATCGGTGCCAATGCCACCGGTGCACTGACTGCGATCAACGGCGGTACCATCGGCAATGTGTTTGTGAATTCCAATGCGTATTCTGCCAGCAACCCCGGTAGCTTTACGATGAATGGCGGTACGGTTACCAATCTCTATGTGGAGCATGATGCGAATTACGGCGCAAAGTTTAAATACACCGACGGTACCATTGAGCATCTGTATCTCTCCAAAGAAAACGGAAACGGCCAGTCCATCGAAGTGACACCGGTCAAGGGTACAGACTATAGCGGAGGTGTCAGCGAGGAGCAGATGGTTACTGTTACTCTGAATTATAACGATAACCAGGCTACCCCGGCAAAAGCACTTAAGGTGGCGAAAGACAGCACCATTACCCTGCCTACCCCCACCCGCAGCGGGTATACCTTCGCAGGCTGGTATGATGGTACCACAAAGGTGGATGCTGAATACAAAGCTAAGAATAACATTACTCTCACCGCCAAGTGGACATCCACTTCCTCCGGCGGCTATTACTACTACCACCCCACCACCGACACCAAGACCACCGACACCAAGGGCAGCCCCAAGACCTTCGATGCGGGCATTGCTCTGTATGTCGGCATGGCGCTGACCTCCGCCGCTGGCGTGGCGTTTGTGGGCAAAAAGCGCGAGGACTGACACCGTTTTCCGCGGTGTCTTACCCCGGCGCCGTGTGAAATAACAGAAAAGGCACCCCGTCAGGGGTGCCTTTTCTCATGCCTCAAAATAGGCTTCTGCCTGCTGAATATTCCGCTGTATCTCCTGCCGCAGCGCCTCCAGCGTGTCGAACCTCTGCTCGCCCCGCAGCCGGCGGCAGAACTCCACCCGGAGCTCCTGCCCGTACAGGTCGCCCTCGAAGCCCAGCAGGTACGTCTCCACGGACACCCGATCGCTGTCGGACACCGTGGGCCGCGTGCCAACGTTGGTCACGCCGGCGCACCGCCGTCCGTCCGGCAGAAATACCTCCGTCACGTACACCCCGTGCGCCGGGGCCAGCACGTGCTCCGGCACCGCCAGGTTTACCGTGGGGATGCCGATGGTCCGCCCGATCCGCTGTCCGTGCTGCACCGTCTGGCTCAGGCAGTGCCGGTGGCCCAGAAAGTCCGCCGCGCGCTCCATGTCGCCCGCCTCCACCAGCGTCCGGATGTACGTGGAGCTGACCGTGATGCCCTCTCGCTGTACCGGCGGGATGATGTCGCACCCGATGCCCATCTCCGCGCACTTCTGCCGCAGAAGCTGCACGTTCCCGGCGTTTTTATGGCCGAACCGGTGGTCGTGCCCGGCCACGAAGTGCACCGCGCCGTATGTCCCGATCAGCATTTCCAGATAGGCCTCCCACGGCATGGTCATCATCTCCCGGTCAAAGGGCGCGAAAATGACCCGCTCGATGCCGTACAGACGCTCCATCAGCCCCTGCCGGTCCCGGTTGGAGTTGATCAGGTACACGGGCTGCCCCGTGACCACCTCCTTCGGCGGCCGGTCAAAGGTGAATGCCGCGGGAACGGCTCCCAGCTCCCGGGCGCGCTCCGCCGTCTTCCGCAGCAGTGCGCCGTGGCCCCGGTGCACGCCGTCGAAGAAGCCCAGGGCGATAACTGTCTTTTCCAAGTTGTTCACGCTCCGAAAAAGTTTTTCTCTGATGTCAGAACACCCGCTTCCCAGCGGCTCAGGCACAGAAACGCCCCATCCGGGCTGTACACCCGGTACAGCCCCGGCTGCAAGCCCTCCGCCGCCAGCGGATTGCCGCACAGGCACCGTCTGTGGTCCCGTTCACCGGCGATGTGATAGGCCGGGTACTGCCGGAACAGCGAGTCGGTAGGGGAGAGCAGGGCCTCGCCCTGCGCCTGTACGTCCTCAATACTGCGGCTCTCCGCCAGTGTAAACCCGGCGGCCATGGTCCGCCGCAGAGCGCTCATGCATCCGCCGCAGCCCAGCGCCTGCCCGATGTCGTGGCACAGCGCCCGCACATACGTGCCCTTGCTGCACCGTATCCGCAGCCGCCAGTCGCCGTCCTCCGGCTCCAGCAGCGCCAGCTCGTGTATGGTCACCCGCCGTGGGGGCCGTTCGATCTCCTGCCCCTTCCGGGCCAGCTGATACAGCTTCTGCCCGTTGATCTTGATAGCCGAGTACATGGGCGGCACCTGGTCGATCTCCCCGGTGAACCGCGCCAGCACGTCCTCCAGCTGCGCCCGCGTCACGGACACAGGGCGCTCCGCCACCACCTCGCCGGTGGTATCCTGGGTGTTGGTCGTCAGCCCCAGCCGCAGCCCCGCGACGTACTCCTTGTCCCCGCCCTCAGCGTAGGACACCGCCCGCGTGGCGTTTCCCACGAACACCGGCAGCACGCCGGTGGCCATGGGGTCCAGCGTTCCGGCGTGGCCCACCTTTTTCGTTTTCAGTATGCCCCGCAGCTTGCCGCACACGTCCATGCTGGTCCATCCCGCGGGCTTGTCGATAATGATGATCCCGTCGGCCATGTTATCCCATGACCTCCGTATAGGCCGCCAGAATGGCCGCCTTCGCCTCGTCCAGGGTGCCGTCCACCGTGGCCCCGGCGGCGCCCCTGTGGCCGCCGCCGCCCAGCACGCGGCACACGGCGCTGGCGTCCACCCGCGGTCCCGTCCGCAGCGACAGCTTCACCCGTCCCGGCTTCAGCTCCCGCAGCGTGATGCCGCAGTCGGTGCCCTGCACCAGCGCCGCCAGACTGCTCAGCTCCTCCACGTCGGACTCAGCAGCGCCCAGCTCCCGGCACAGCGCCAGAGGGATGGACATCACCACCACCCGGCCGTTGTCGTACAGCTCCATGTCCGCCACCATCCGGGCCTCCATGGCCAGCCGCACCGGCGACTTCGTGCGGAACAGTGCCTTGTTCACCGGCCCCACGTCGATGCCCCGCTCCATCAGCGCGGCGGCGATGCGGTGCGTCCGCGCCGTGGTGTTGGCATAGACGAAGCACCCGCAGTCTGTGGACACCGCCACATACAGCGCCATGGCTATCTCCGGCGTGATATCCGTCAGCCTGCCCACGATCTCATACACGATCTCGCCGCAGGCGGCGGCCTCCGCGTCCAGGCACGTCCGTTCCGCGAAGAACTCCTGGGATCCGTGGTGGTCGATGGCCAGGCAGATGTCGTTTTTATACGGCACCGCGTTCTCCGGCAGCAGATTCAGCGCCGCGATGTCTACTGATACCACCGCCCCGGGCACAAAGCCCTTCGGTGCCCACAGCCCCTCGGCGTAGGGCGTGTACGTCTCCGTGATCTCCGGGTTTTCCAGCAGATACGCCGTCCGGCCCAGCGCCCGCAGGGCGCGGCACAGCGCGGCGGCGCAGCCCACCGTGTCCCCATCCGGGCGCACATGGGTCAGGATCAGCACGCCGTCCAGCGTCCGCAGAAAGTCCGCCGTCTCCTGCACCGTCAGCCGCGCGCTCATTCCCGGTCCTCCGGCAGCACGATGTCCGCGTTGGCGGGGTTGGCGGGCTTCACGTGGTTCAGCAGGTCCAGAATGTGCGCGCCGTGGGCGATGGAGTCGTCCATGAAGAACTGCAGTTCCGGCGTGTAGCGCAGGTCGATGGCCTGGCCCAGCTCGTGCCGCAGATATCCGGCCGCAGACTTCAGCCCCTTCATCAGGCCCTTTTCATCCGCGCAGTTCAGCGCGCTGATATACACCCGCGCGTACCGCAGGTCGCTGGTGGTGTCCACCCGCGTGATGGTCAGCATCCCCTCGGATACCCGCGGGTCCTTTACGGTGCGGAGCAGGGCGCTCAGCTCCTTGCGTATCTCCTCATTGATGCGCCCGATGCGGTTTCCGGCCATAGACCGTTCCTCCTCTCAAGAAAGAGAGGGGTGGGCTTTGCCCACCCCTCGGCTGTTGCTTATACCTCGATCTGCTCCATGGTGAAGGCCTCCACGATGTCGCCTTCCTTGATGTCGTTGAACTTCTCGATGCTCAGGCCGCACTCGTAGCCGGCCTGGACCTCCTTCACGGAGTCCTTGAACCGCTGCAGGGAGGCCAGCACGCCCTCGTGGATGACGATGCCGTCGCGGACCAGCCGTACCTGGCAGTCCTTGCGCTGCAGCTTGCCGTCCTGCACGTAGCAGCCGGCAACGGTGCCCACGCCGGACACCTTGTACGTCTGGCGCACCTCGGCGTGGCCCAGCAGCACCTCGCGGAACTTGGGGGCCAGCATACCCTTCATGGCGGCTTCGATCTCGTTGATGGCATCGTAGATCACGCGGTACATCCGCATATCCACGTTGGCCCGGGCGGCACTGTCGCGGGCGGCGGCGTCCGGCCGAACGTTAAAGCCCACGATGATGGCCTGAGAGGTGGACGCCAGCATGACGTCGCTCTCGTTGATGGCGCCCACGCCGCCGTGGATCACGCGGACGCGGACCTCCTCGTTGCTCAGCTTCTCCAGCGAGGACTTCACCGCCTCCACGCTGCCCTGCACGTCCGCCTTGACGATCAGGTTCAGGTTCTTCATCTCACCGGCCTGGATCTGGCTGAACAGATCCTCCAGCGACACCTTGGTCACAGGGGCGTTGGCCTTGGCCTTCTCCTCGGCCTTGCGCTGCTCCACCAGCTCGCGGGCCAGCTTTTCGTCGGCCACGGCGTTGAAGGTGGCGCCGGCGGAGGGTGCCTCGCTCAGACCCGTGATCTCCACGGGCACGCTGGGTCCGGCCTCGGTGATGCGCTGGCCCTTGTCACTGACCATGGCGCGCACGCGGCCCACAGAGGTGCCCGCGATGATGATGTCGCCCTGATGCAGCGTGCCGTTCTGTACCAGCAGCGTGGCCACGGGGCCGCGGCCCTTGTCCAGACGGGCCTCGATCACGGTGCCCTGCGCCGCGCGGTTGGGGTTGGCCTTCAGCTCGCCCACCTCGGCGGTCAGCGTCAGCATCTCCAGCAGATTATCCACGCCCATGCCGGTCTTGGCGGAGATGGGGCACACGATGGTGTCGCCGCCCCACTCCTCGCACACCAGGCCGTACTCGGTCAGCTGCTGCTTGATGCGCTCGGGGTTGGCCTCGGGCTTATCCATCTTGTTGATGGCCACGATAATGGGGATACCGGCGGCCTTGGCGTGGTTGATGGACTCCACCGTCTGGGGCATGATGCCGTCCTCGGCGGCCACCACCAGAATGGCGATATCCGTCACCATGGCGCCGCGGGCGCGCATGGAGGTAAAGGCCTCATGGCCGGGGGTATCCAGAAATGTGATGGGCTTGCCGTTGATCTGCACCTGATAGGCGCCGATGTGCTGGGTGATGCCGCCGGCCTCGCCGCTGGCCACGTGGGCGTTGCGGATATAGTCCAGCAGGCTGGTCTTGCCGTGGTCCACGTGGCCCATGACCACCACCACGGGTGCCCGGGGCACCAGATCCTCGTCCTTGTCCTGATGGTCGTCGATCAGGCGCTCCTCGATGGTGACGACGACCTCCTTCTCTACCTTGCAGCCCATCTCCTCGGCGATGATGGCAGCGGTGTCGAAGTCGATCATCTGGCTCAGGGAGGCCATCACGCCGTTCTTCATCAGGCACTTGACCACCTCTGCGCCGGTCTTCTTCATCCGGCTGGCCAGCTCGCCCACGCTGATCTCGTCGGGGATCTGCACGGTCACAGGGGTCTTCTTGATGACCTCCAGCCGCAGCTTCCGCAGCCGGTCGGCCTCCTCCTGCTTGCGCTTGTTGCTGGCGAAGTTATTGTCCCGCCGCTGCTTATTGCTGCGGAACTTCTCCTTGCCCTGTGGGGCCTGCTGGTCCCGCTTGCCGCTGCTGCGGGCGTCGGCCATATCCTGCAATTTCTCGTCGTACTTGTCCAGATTGACGTTGGTGGCCTTGCGGGTGTCCACCACCTGCCGCTGGGGCACGCGGGACATGGGCTGCTTGGGCTGCTCCGCCTTGGGCGCGCCGCCCTGCTGGGGCTTGCCGCTCTGGCCCTGACCCTGTACCGGCGCGGATGCGCTCTGCGCCGGCTTGGCGGCGGGCTTCTCCGCCTTCTTCTCCTCCGGCTTGGCGCCCTCGGCGAAGATCACCGCGATGCTGCTCACCGGGTTGTGCTGGGTCAGATACTCAAAGATCAGGCTGAGCTCCCGGTCCTCCAGCACCTGCATGTGATTTTTGGGCGTTTCGGCGTACTTGGTCAGGATCTCCGTGATCTCCTTCGTGGACACGCCGAAGTCCTTGGCCACCTCATGCACTCTGTATTTGTTAGCGATACTACCCAAATAAAGCCACCTCCATCTCAGTTGCTCGCGCCGCGCTCACGGCGCGCTGTGTTCCTGTTATCTGCCGGTCGTCTTCCGGCTTCCCTTGCCCTTCTTTACCGGCCGCGCGTTTTCATACCGTGCGCCGGGGGCCTCCTTCTTTGCCGGCCGTTTATCCCTGGGCGGGCGGCCGCTCCGTTCCTTATAGACCCGGTCGGGGCGTCCCTCCGGATACTCCCGCCGCGGCGGACGCCGGTGTTCCGGCGCGGGGGGCCGGTGCTCCGGTGCCGGAGGCTCCGGAGACGCGTGGGGCGGCTCCGGCGGCTTGCCGCCGTGAACGCGGTGCCTGCCCTGCCGCAGGTTCTTCTCGTGCTGTAGTTGCTCTTCCTTCCGTTCCCTTGCCCGTTTGGCCTTCAGGTCCAGCGCCTCCGCCGCCGCGCCGTAGATCTCCGGCTCCGCCGCCGCCAGCTTTTTCACCAGCGACTGGGCGAACCCGATGTCCGTCACCGCGCACATGGCCACGCTGGTCCGGCCCAGCGCCCGGCCGAAATCCTCCTTGTCCGCCGGGAAGGGCAGGCACAGGCAGCTGCCTGCCCGGCCGAAGCTGTACGCCCGCCGCACCGAGGATGCCGCCGCGTCCCGCGCCGTAAAGATGACCCTGGCCTTCTTGGCCCGTGCCGCCGCGCCTACGGGCTCCTCGCCCACGGCCACCGCACCGGCGCGCAGCGCCAGACCCAAAGTGGATAACAAATGCTCTGTCACAGTGCCACCATCTGCCCTTCCAGCGCGTCGTACACCTCCGCCGGTATGGCGGTGTCGAAGGCGCGCTCCAGCGCACGGCTTTTCCGTGCTTTTTTCAGGCACTCCGGGTCCGGGCACACGTACGCGCCCCGGCCGGACTTCTTCCCGGTGCTGTCCAGCAGTATCTCCCCCTCCGGGGTCTTCACGATACGCAGCAGCGCCTTTTTGTCTTTCATTTCCCGGCAGCCCACACATTGCCGCTGGGGTATCTTACGGGTCTTCTGCATCGCTGCCGTTCCTTTCCGCAGCCGCCGCTTACTCCGCGTTGGCCGCCTTGATGTCGATCTTATAGCCGGTCAGCCGCGCGGCCAGACGGGCGTTCTGCCCCTCCTTGCCGATGGCCAGACTCAGCTGGTCTGCGGGCACCGTCACGCGGCAGGCCTTGCCCTCGTCGGCCAGCTGCACGCTGACCACGTCCGCCGGCGCCAGCGCCGCGGCGATAAACTCCGCCGGGTCCTCGCTGTACTTCACGATGTCGATCTTCTCACCCCGCAGCTCGTCCACGATGGCGTTCACGCGCTGCCCCCTGGGGCCCACGCACGCGCCGATGGCGTCCACGTTGGGGTCCTCGGACCACACGGCGATCTTCGTGCGGTTGCCCGCCTCCCGGGCGATGGACCGCACCTCCACGGTGCCGTCGTAGATCTCCGGCACCTCCAGCTCAAACAGCCGCTTCACCAGACCGGGGTGGGTGCGGGAGATCATCACCTGCGGCCCGCGTGTGCTGCGGCGCACCTCCACCAGATACACCTTCACCATCTGCCCCTCGTGCAGCTCCTCGCCGGGCACCTGCTCGTTCATGGTCAGCACAGCCTCCGTGGCCTCGCTGCCGCTGCCGATCCGCAGGATCACGTTGCCGTTCCGGGGGTCGATGCGGCTGACGGTGCCGGTGAGGATCTCGTGCTGCTTGCTGCCCCACTCGTCATAGATCATGCCGTGCTCGGCCTCCCGCAGGCCCTGGATGATGACCTGCTTGCCGTTGCCGGCGGCGATGCGGCCGAATTCCACGGACTCCACCGGGAAGTTCACCATGCCGCCCAGCTCGTTCTTGGCGGAGATGCGCTTGGCCTCCTCCAGCGAGATCTGGCTGGCGGGGTTCTCCACCTCCTCCACGATCTCCTTCTGGACGTACATTTTCAGGTCCTTCTTCTCCTCATCCACGTCCACCACCACATACTCCACGCCCTCGTGGTCGCGCTTATAGGCGGTGGTCAGCGCCTGGATGATCTTGCCCATCATAAAGCTCTGGGGAATGCCCCGTTCCTTTTCCAGCATAGCCAGTGCCGCGAAGATCTCGTCACATTTCATGGTCGTTTCTCCTTCTATCTCAAGTCGTGTTGTCTCAGAATTCTACCCGCAGGCGCACCAGCGCCGTCTCGTTCTTCTCAAAGCGCACCGTCTCGCCGCCCATGTCCAGCAGCACCGCGCCGTTGTCATAGCCAGCCAGAGTCCCGGCGAACTCCTTGCGCCCGTCCTTGGGCTGGTACGTTTTCACCAGCACGGGGCTGCCCATGAACTGCGCAAAATCCCCCGGCCGCTTCAGCTGGCGCTCCAGCCCCGCCGAGCCCACCTCGAACACGTAGCTGCTCTCGATGGGGTCCGCCTCGTCCAGCAGATCGCTGACCGTGCGGCTGATGGCCTCGCAGTCCAGAATGTCCACGCCGCCGTCCTTGTCCAGATACAGCCGCAGGTACCACTGTCCCGCCTCCCGGACGTACTCTACATCCCAGATGCGGCAGCCCTGCGCCTGCACCGCCGGCTCCGCCAGCGCCCATACGACCTCGGTGATCTTTTTCACAGCAAGCCCTCCAACAGAACGTCCCGGTCATCATAGAACGATGACCATTAAAAAAAGCGGACGATCTCGTCCACTCCAGTCAATACCTTAACCTTACGTACACACATAGCATACCATATAAGCACACGAAACGCAAGGGTTTTTCCGCAAAAACACCCGCAAAATAGGTCGAAAAGCTGAAAAGAACGCCCCTTAGGACGCTCTTTTCAGCTTCATAACGCCTCTCGACAGCAAAAACGCCGCCAAATTTACCAGCACCACCGTGGCGCCCACCGGCGTGCCCCACAGGTACGACCCGGTCAGCCCCACGCAGAAGCACACCACACTCAGCCCCGCGGCGCAGATGACCACGCCCCGGAAGCTCCGCAGCAGCGTCATGGCCGTCAGCGCCGGGAAGATGACCAGACTGGAGATCAGCATCGCGCCCATCATCCGCATGCCCAGCACGATGGTCAGCGCCGTCAGCACGGATAGTATGGTGTTGTACAGCCCCACCTTCACCCCGGTGGCCCGGGCGAAGCTCTCGTCGAAGGTGATGGCGAACAGCCGATGGTAAAACAGTACATACAGCACCAGTACCGCCGCGCACAGCCCCACGCTCAGCGCCACATCCGCCCGGTCCATGGCCAGGATGGAGCCGAACATAAAGCTGTCCACATCCGTGGTCATGCCGGTGGTCAGACTGGTGACCACCACGCCGATGGCCAGCGCCGACGCGCTGACCACCGCGATGGCCGCGTCCGCACCCATGCGGCTCCGCTCCGTCATCCGCAGCAGCCCCAGCGCCGCCAGCACCACCACCGGAATAGACACCGGCAGCGGCGCCCAGCCGCAGGCCAGTGCGATGCTCAGTGCGCCGAAGGACACATGGCTCAGCCCGTCGCCGATCATGGAGTACCGCTTCAGCACCAGTGGTACGCCCAGCAGCGCCGCGCACAGCGCCACCAGGATACCCACCACAAAGGCCCGCAGGATGAACGGGTACGTGAACATTTCCAGCAGTAAGCTCATGCCTCGTCACCTCCGAACCGTTTGCCCCAGGGGGACGTTAGATAGTCCGCCGCCGTGCCGAAAAAGTACGTTCCATGGCCGGCGTGCAGAATATGGTCGGCGTAGCGCAGGGCACTGCGTATATCGTGTGTCACCGCCACGATGGCGATGCCCTCCTGCTTGTTCAGGTATTCCAGCGTGCGGTACAGCTCCTGGGCCGCCGCCGGGTCCAGCCCCGTCACCGGCTCGTCCAGGATCAGCAGTTCCCCGGCGGCGCACAGCGCCCGCGCCAGCAGCACCCGCTGCTGCTGCCCGCCGGACAGCTCCCGGTAGCACCGGTCCTTCAGCTCCAGCACGCCCAGCTTGCCCATGTGCATCAGCGCGGTGGACTTCTCCTTCGGCGTGTAGAAAAACCGCATTCCCTTCCCGCTGAGAAAGCCGCTGCGTACCACCTCCGTCACCGTGGCGGGAAAGTCCTTCTGCGCCTTTGTCTGCTGGGGCAGATAGCCGATGGCGCCGGAGCGCAGGGAGGGCGAACGCACGATCTCGCCCGCCATGGGGTGCAGCAGCCCCAGCAGGCTCTTCACCAGTGTGGACTTGCCGCTGCCGTTCTCGCCCACGATGCACACATAGTCGCCGCTGTGCACCTGAAAGTTCAGGTGCTCCCACACCGGCTTGCCTTCATAGCCCAGCGCCGCGTCCCGGCAGTCCAGCAATATGCGTTTCTCCTGTTCCATCAGGACAGTCCCTCCTTCAGTGCCGCCGCGTTGGCGGTCATCAGACTGATATAGGTGGCTCCGCCGTCGAATTCCGCCCGGCTCACCGTCTGGCAGGAGTGGAACGTCCGCACCTGCGCCCCGGTGGTCTCGGCGATGGCCTGCGCCACCTTCCGGCTGCTCAGCTCGATGGTGTATACCACCGGTATCTCCTGCTCCTCCACCACGTCGATCAGATATTTCAGCGTGGCGAGGGACGGCTCCGTGTCTCCCGCACAGCCGTGGAACGCCGCCCGGTAATCCAGATCATATTCCCTGCAGAAATACAGCAGCGGGAACCGATCGCCGAACACCAGCAGCCGCCGTGCCGCATGGTCCGTGATGTCCCGGAATGTCTCGTCCAGCGCCTGCAATTCGTCCAGATAGTCCGCCAGCCGAGCCCGATAGCCGTCGGCATTGTCCGGATCGGCCTCACACAGCGTATCGCAGATGGCCCGGCACAGGGCCATGGCGTTCACCGGCGATGTCCAGATGTGCTCGTCGTACTCTATTTCCTCTTCGTGGCCGTCGTGCAGATGCCCATCATGCGCCTCATGGTCATCGTGCTCGCCATGTTCGTCATGTGCGTGGTCATGGCTGCCCTGCATCCCCTCGGCGTACTCCTCCCGGTATGTCTCCACGCAGTCCATCATAGCCAGCCGGTAGGGGATAGCCTCGCCTGCCGCGTCCAGAATGTCCTCCACCCACAGCTCGCTTTCCCCGCCGTTGTAGATGAACACCTCCGCCTCGCTGACGGCGATCACGTCCAGCGGCGTGGGCTCAAAGCTGTGTGTCTCCCGCCCGGCGGGCACCAGCAGCTGTACGTCCACCGCGTCCCCGCCGATCTGCCGCACAAAGTCGTAGTAGGGGAACAGCGTGCACACCACGTTCAGTTTCCCGCTTTGCGGACGGTCCTGCCGCCCGCAGCCCGCCAGCGTCAGCGCCAATACCGCCGCCAGCACCGCTGCGCCTGCTCGTCTCACGTGTCCCGCCTCCTTTGCGTGTCTTGTCTCATAAAACCATAGTATACCACACAATGCGCAAAAAGGGAAGTGCCCGCCTTTTGCGTCCGGACACCGTCTCCCAGCGTATAATTAACGCACTCTTAACACGACGATGAAAAAGTTTCCTAATATGAAAGCGAAGATATTTACGCCGGAAAACATGGAAAAACACCTGTGCTTTGCATATATTTAAACGCAGAGCGGTTGAAAAATACCACAAAAACCACGTTGCAAACGTTAAGATAATGTTAAAACAGAAAAAGACGTTAAAATTGCTGATCGAACCATTCGACGATTTCCCGTATACTTTTTCCATAGTCCGCAGCGTTTTTCTGCGGATGTGTTTTCAGTTGTTCCCGAGACCGCCATCCGGTCAACCTCTCTCCTGACAGATCGAAAAGACCGCCGTCCGGCGGTCTTTTTTGTCCCCTTCCCCCGCCTGTTAATAAACCTACAATCGGTTTCCTCAAAAGAAAATCATTCGCCGTCCGTTGCAAAAATCCCGGAACCCCGCCAAAAACTGAATGGTTCAATGTAAAAAAAGAAGCAAAAGCCATATAAAATATGTGGAGAAATCCGTTCATAGAATGTTAAAAATGTACAATATGGCGCTCAATTTTTATAAAAACTGCTAATTGCGGGCGGAAAGAGTTTCCTGTATACTTTTTTCAGGTAGCCTTGAAGGGATTTTATCCCGTGAGGAAATACCTGCGGGGCATGGCGGTGCCCCGTGCCGTTTCCTGTCAATAGACGGGTGCGGTAAAATATATCAGCTTCTGCGGCGACGTAGGGGCAAAAATCTGTTAAGGAGAGAAAACAATGGAAGAAAGAAAAGGCTTTGGATCCAATTTCGGATTCCTGATGGCCGCGGTCGGCTCTGCAGTCGGCCTGGGCAACATCTGGGGCTTCCCCAATAAGATGGGTGCCTCCGGCGGCTTCACGTTCCTCATCATCTATCTGATCCTGGCGGTCCTGTGCGGCTTCATCGTTATGGTGGGCGAGCTGGCCATCGGCCGCAAGACCGGTCACGGCGCCGTGGGCGCGTACAAGGCTCTGTCCAAGAAGTTCAAGTGGATGGGCTGGCTGGGCATCCTGTCCGCCTTCTTCATCCTGTTCTTCTACTGCGCACTGGGCGGCTACTGCATCAAGTACACCGTTCTGAACATCGGCGATCTGTTCGGTGCCGGCTTCGGCTCCAATGGCCTGTCCGGCGGCGAAATTTTCGGCAACTTCCTGGGCAGTCCCGCTGAGGGTGTTATCTACGGCCTTATTTTCGTGGCGCTGACCATGCTCATCGTTATGGGTGGCGTCGGCGGCGGCATCGAGAAGGTCTGCTCCGTGGGTATGCCCGCCCTGTTCGTGGCGCTGCTGATCTGCATCATCCGCGCCTGCACCCTGGAGGGTACCGACGTGGCCGTGCAGATCCTGCAGGCGGACGGTTCTCTCGTGGAGGGCGTTGTTAACGGCAGTGCTCTGGACGGTCTGAAGTACATGTTCTCCCCCGGCTGGGCGGCCAATGTCGGCTATTATGTGCCCGCCAAGGCGGTTGTTGATGGCGCGGAGGTTTCCTCCATCATGGTCAATGGCGTGGCACAGGCCATCGTCGCCTACAAGTCCGGCGCTCCCAGCATCTTTAACGTTGTTTCCACCGCTGGCGGCCAGATGTTCTTCTCCCTGTCTCTGGGCATGGGCGCCATGATCACCTACGGCTCCTACCTGCATAAGAAGGAGAACCTGCAGAAGAACGCCCTGCTGATCATCATCATGGATACCATGGTGGCGCTGATGGCCGGTCTGTGCGTCATGCCCGCCCGCTTCGCGCTGGATCCCGCCGGCAACATCGGCGGCCCCAAGCTGCTGTTTATCACCATGCAGAACGTGTTCCACTCCATGGGCACACTGGGTCCCATCTTCGGCATCCTGTTCTATCTGCTGGTGGTGTTTGCCGCCATCTCCTCCTCCATCTCCCTGCTGGAGGTCATCGTGGCCCACTTCGTGGATAAGGCCCGTATCGAGGGCAAGGGTGACAAGCGCAAGAAGTACACCCTGATCGCCGCGGCTCTGGTGGGCCTGGGCTGCATCCTGGTCTGCGCCGACTGCCTGGGTTCCAGCGGTATCGCACCGGCCAATATACTGAATATAGCGGAACCCAAGAACTGGGCGGCTGACTGGCTGGACTTCTGGGATGCACTGTCCGAGGGCGTTATGATGCCCCTGGGCGCCCTGCTGATGTGCCTGATGATCGGCTGGGAGATCGGCCCCGAGTTCGTCAAGGAAGAGGCGGAGCAGTCCGGCCATGCCATGGGCAGCTACGGCTTCTTCAAGGTCTGCGTCAAGTTCATCACCCCGCTGTGCATGGTCCTCATCCTGTACGGCCAGATCAAGGAGTTCTTCTTCTAAGTAAATGCAGAACGCCGGAGCAATGCTCCGGCGTTCTTTCTGCCGCAAAAGGCCGGGCGCTTTCAGCGCCCGGCCTTTTGCTTACTTAAGCGTAATGCTGTTTTGCAGTACGGCAACGCTGTACAGCAGCAGTACATCCGCCCCCTCTGGGAATTCCGTCACCCGTGCCAGCGCGTCTGTGGCCATATACCGGATATCGACCACATAGACGGTGCGGTAGCCGCCCGCCAGCAGCGGCACAAGGCTGCTGCCGAAGGAATCCCGGAACACGATCAGCGTCCGGTCATTGTTAGCCGCCGGGTTTTCGATCCGCAGCAGCGCCTTCGGCCCACCCAGAAACAGGTCGTAGGGCGCCTTCTCCGCTGCCGTCAGATCATACACGCCGCCGGTGCTGTCCGTCTCATAGTCGTACACCGTGCAGCCATCCAGCAGGGGAGAGGTGATATAGGACAGGACGTCCGCCGTCAGCGGCTCCGCCGTCTTGCCCCAGTAGCTGCCGTGAAATTCGCCCGCCAGCGCGCACAGCGTCTCCTCCGTCGTGTCCGGCACAGATGCACCCATGGCCTCCGATATGGTCTGCGCCACGGCGGAAAGACGCTCCTGCTGCCAGTGGGGATCGGTACGGTAATAGTCCTCCAGCGCCAGCAGCGGCGCGATGTCGATGATCTCCACCGGCAGCCGCTGCGCCAGATAGTCCGCCGTCTCCGCTGCCCCGGCGGGCGTGTAGCCCTCCGGCGTCTCCATAAAAGCGGCCTTATCTGGGATCACGCTCATATATACGTGTTCCGACCCGGGAAAATATGCCTCCAGCAGATGGGAAAACCGCTTCACCGCGAAGTCCAGCGATTTTTCGTCCCACGCCGCGTCAGCGGCGGCGGCATAGCCACGGTACACATATACCTCCGGCTGCGTATCCTCCTGCACCCGCCGGGTGGGAATGGCGGCAGCAGCTATGACCATAGCCGCTGCCGCCAGCAGAAATACGCCTCGCTCTATCCAGCGCTTCACAGGATGGCCTCGTCGTAGACGGGCTGCACGCCGAAGATGCCGTTCAGGTGGGACATAAAGGTGTCCACCAGGTCCTCGGCGCCGAACACGGACACCACATACTCGCCCACCACGGCCACGGCAACCTTATCGGGGAAGCCGCACATCCACTGCCGCTGCTGGATGTTGTCCCGCAGGGCGGTGGCCAGCGCATCGGCATCATCGGTGCAGTGGTACGCCGCGGCGGTAAAGGTGTTCTGGTTCATCATATGGACCAGCGACGCGGCCTGATCCACCTTGGCCGTCTCCGGCAGGCCGAGGGCGCTGTCCACAGCGGCGCGGTCGGTCAGGTCATAGACGCCGGGGGCGTCCTCCTTGCTGTTCGCCTCGGAGTAGTCGCCGCCGGAGGCGGGGAACTTCTCGTCGTCGGTGTAGGTGCTCCACACCTTCTCCAGCAGGTCAAGAGCGCTGGCAGGCGCGGCGGGCTGGTCGCCCTTGCTGTCGTTCTTCGTGCCGCAGGCGGCGAGACTCAGGGTCAGCATGGCGGCGAGCACAAGGGAAATGATTTTTTTCATCGTGTAGTTTCCTCCTGAAATAGGTTTCTGTCCATTGAGACGGAGCGCGGTGCGATTTGGTTCCATGGAAAGCTTTTCCGCTTTTACAGCCAGCTCTGGTCAAAGCCGTAGGGCAGCAGCTCCTTCAGCGCGAAGCGCTTGCTCTCGCCCTTTCCGTTCAGGCAGATCACCGTCAGGTCGGGTGCGAACTCCATCATCACCTGCCGGCAGGTGCCGCAGGGCACGCAGTAGTCCTCGCTTTTCCCGGCGATGACGATGGTGTCAAAGTCCCTGTGCCCCTCGCTGACCGCCTTGACCATGGCCGTCCGTTCGGCGCATATCGTGGCGCCGTAGGCGGCGTTCTCCACGTTGCAGCCGGTGAATACTGTGCCGTCCTTACACAGCAGCGCCGCCCCCACCGGGAAGTGGGAATAGGGCACATAGGAACGCTCCAGCATGGCCACCGCCATATCACAAAGCTGTTTTTCCGTCATGGTGCATCCTCCTTTGATCTTTTCCGGTTTCTTCCTCGTTTATACCTCAGCTCAACTCCGCCTTGCCGGTGTAGAGCTGATAATACTTGCCCTTCTGCGCCAGCAGCTCCTGATGGTCGCCGCGCTCAATGATGCGTCCGTGCTCCAGCACCAGAATGGCCTGACTGTTCCGCACGGTGGACAGCCGGTGCGCGATAACGAACACCGTCCGGCCCTCCATCAGCGAGTCCATGCCCTGTTCGATCAGGTTTTCCGTCCGCGTGTCGATGGAGCTGGTGGCCTCGTCCAGGATCAGCACCGGCGGGTCGGACACCGCCGCCCGGGCGATGGCCAGCAGCTGCCGCTCGCCCTGGCTCAGGCTGCCGCCGTCCCCGGTGATGACCGTGTCATACCCCTGGGGCAGGTGGCGGATAAAGCTGTCGGCGTTGGCCAGCTTCGCCGCGGCCCGTACCTCCTCGTCCGTGGCGTCCAGCCGTCCGTAGCGGATGTTGTCCGCGATGGTGCCGGTGAACAGATGGGTGTCCTGCAATACCATGCCCAGCGAACGGCGCAGAGAGTCCTTCTGGATGTCCTTCACGTCGATGCCGTCATAGGTGATGGTGCCCTCCTGCACATCGTAGAACCGGTTGATGAGGTTGGTGATGGTGGTTTTGCCCGCGCCGGTGGAGCCCACAAAGGCGATCTTCTGCCCCGGCTTGGCAAACAGCGATACGTCGTTCAGCACGGTTTTCTCCCCGTCATAGGAGAAGGTCACGTGGTCGAAGCGCACGTCGCCCTTCAGCTCCACCAGCGTGCCGTCAGGCTTTTTCCACGCCCAGCAGCCGGTGCGGCGGTTCGTCTCGGTCAGCGTATCGCCATGCTTTTCCACCCGGACGATGACGGTCTTGCCCTCATCCACTTCCGGCTCGGCCTCCATGACGGCGAAGATGCGCTCCGCGCCGGCCACCGCCGCCAGCAGCACGTTCACCTGCTGGCTGATCTGCGAGATGGGCTGGCTCACCTGCTTCACATACAGCAGGTACGCGCCCAGCGAGCCCACATCGAACATCCCGCCGATGGCCAGCAGTCCGCCCACGCAGCAGGTGACGGCGTAGTCGATGCGTGACAGGTTGGCCATGGCCGGCATCATGGCGCCGGAGTAGGTCTGGGCCGCCGTGGCGGCGTCCCGATAGCTGTCGTTCAGCCCGGAGAACTGCGCGATGGCCTTGCTCTCGTGGTTGAACACCTTGATGACCTTCTGGCCCTCCACCATCTCCTCGATATAGCCGTTCATGGCGCCCAGCGCCTGCTGCTGTGCCTGAAAGCTCACGCGGCTTCTGCCGCCAACGCCCTTGACCACCAGCAGCATCAGCACCAGAAAGGCAAAGGTGATCAGCGTCAGCACCCAGTTCATATACAGCATCATAACAACAATGCCGATAAACGTCAAGGCGCAGGACACCACACTGGCGAAGCTGGAGTTGATCATCTCCGACACGGTGTCCATGTCGTTGGTAAAGCGGCTCATCAGGTCGCCGGACTGGTGGGTGTCGAAGTACCGCAGGGGCAGGTCCTGCAATTTGTCGAACAGATCCTGCCGCATCTGGGCTACCGTCCGCTGGGAGATATGCACCATGATCCGGGCGTAGGCATAGGAGCACAGGCCCGACAGCAGGAACAGCCCCAGCAGCAGCGCCAGCATCTTCAGCAGCCCGGCGAAGTCGCCTACCAGAATATAGTCGTTGATAATAGGCTTGAGCAGATAGCTGCTCATCACCGAGCCCACGGAGCTGATCACCAGGCAGATGAACACCACCACCAGCGACGCCTTATAGCGCCCGATATAGCGCAGCAGCTTGCTCACCGTGCCCCGGAAGTCCTTGGGCCGCTGGAAGCCGTGTCCCTGGGGCCCGTGGCCGCGCGGTCCGCCGCGTTTTTGTTCAGCCATCGATGCTCACCCCTTCCTGCTGGGAGCGATAGACCTCCCGATAAATGTCGCTCTGCGCCATCAGCTCTTCATGGGTGCCTATGGCGGAGATGTGCCCATCGTCCATCACCAGTATCAGGTCGGCGTCCATAACGGACGTGATCCGCTGGGCGATGATGAGCTTTGTGGTGCCGGGCAGCGCCGTTTTCAGCGCGCCTCGGATCTTCGCGTCCGTGGCGGTGTCCACCGCGCTGGTGGAGTCGTCCAGGATCAGTATCTTCGGCTTCCGCAGCACCGCTCGGGCGATGCACAGCCGCTGCTTCTGCCCGCCGGAGACGTTGGTGCCGCCCTGTTCGATATAGGTGTCGTACCCGTCCGGCATCTTCTCGATGAACTCGTCGGCGCAGGCCAGACGGCAGGCCGCCTCGATCTCCTGATCGCTGGCGTTCTCGTCGCCCCAGCGCAGGTTCTCCCGGATGGTGCCGGAGAACAGCGTGTTCTTCTGCAGCACCATGGCACAGCCATCCCGCAGCGCCTCCATGGTGTAGTCCTTCACATTGTGGCCGCCCACATACACCGCGCCGCCGTTCACGTCGTACAGCCGGGGGATCATGCTCACCAGCGTGGTCTTGGCGCTGCCGGTGCCGCCTAAAATGCCCACCGTGGCCCCGCTGGGTACGGTAAAGCTCACGTCCTCCAGATTCCAGGCCTCCGCCGTGTCGTGGTACTTGAAATACACATGGTCGAAGCGGATGGAGCCGTCCTCCACCTTCAGCGCCGGGTCGGCCTGCTCGTCGGTGATGCGGGGTTTCTCCTCCAGCACCTCGGCGATACGCTTGCCGCAGGCGATGGCCCGGGTCAGCATCATCAGTACCACGGATACCATCATCAGCGACATCAGTATCTCACTCAAATAGGTAAAGAACGCGATCAGATCGCCGGAGAGCAGCGTGCCCTCCCACACGTAGTGGCCGCCGATCCACATGACCGCCGTGATGGTGCCGCCCATGAGAACCATCATCACCGGCATGAACAGCACCACAAAGCCGAAGGCGCGCTCGGCCATGCTCCGCAGCTTCTCACTGCGCTGGGTGAACTTCTCCTTTTCCTGCGCCTCACGCACAAAGGATTTCACCACGCGGATGGCGTTCAGGTCCTCCTGCACCACCAGGTTCAGCTGGTCCGTGGCCCCCTGCAAAGAGGTGAAGAACGGCCCTACCCGCTTGATGACGATGACCACCGCGATGACCAGCAGGGGAATGACCACCAGGAACACCTGGCTCAGCCTTGTGCTGATGATCAGGGCCATCACCAGTGCCGTCACCAGCATGGTGGGGGCCCGCACCAGCATACGCATTCCCATGAATGTGGTCATCTGTACCGAGGCCACGTCGTTGGTCAGCCGCGTCACCAGACTGGCGGTGGAGAAGCGCTCGATGTTGGCAAAGGAGAAGCGCTGTACCTGCTCGTACTCCGCCTTCCGCAGCGCCGCGCCGAAGCCCATGGACGCCTTGGCGGCCAGTGCCGCAGCGCCCACGCCGCAGCCCAGCGCCAGCAGCGCCATGATGACCATTTTCAGCCCCGCCGTCAGGATATAGCCTTTGTCTCCGTTGGCGATGCCGATATCCACGATGTCGCTCATCACCTGGGGCAGCGTCAGCTCCAGCACCGCCTCTCCGGCGGAGCAGGCGATGGCGAACAGCATCAGCAGGCGGTAGCCCTTGGTATAGGGCGCCAATTTTTTTATCATGCTTCCTCCTCCTCGTCGGTCAGGTTCCGTCCCGCCCGCAGCAGAAACGCGGTGAACTGCGCCTTTTCCTCCTGCGTGAAGCCGCGCTCCAGCCGTTCGTTCACCTGGTGCAGCACGGTCTGGAAATCGTCATGGAACCGCTGGCCCTCCTCTGTCAGTGCCAGAATGCGGCACCGTCCGTCCGTGGCGCTGACGGTGCGGTATACCAGCCCCTTCTCCTCCAGCCGGTCCACGATGCCATTCACCGTGCTGGGCTTGATCATCAGATGGCGCTCCAGTGTTTTCTGGTTCACGCTGTCCTCCGCGTCGTGCAGGAACATCAGCGTCCGGCACTGCATGGGCGATACGTCGTAGCGCTTCAGCATCCGCCCCATCAGCTTATGCACCTGGTGATCGCAGTAGCCGAACAGTGCGCCGAAGTGCGCCGGGTGCTCGTCAAAGCAGAATTTCATGGCGGTCCTCCTTCTTTGCTTTTAAATTTTTAGCATACAAACTATTAGCGTGCTAAATGGTAGCACCAATATTTTTTGTTGTCAATAGGGAAGAGGGGCGGCTCTGTAAACAATCTGTGAACGGCGGGCGCGCTTTGTGAATGATTTGTTAATTCTTTATCAAGCCTGTTGACTTCCGCCCCGGATGCGTGTATGATACGCTCATCCGAAAGGATACCCACCCATTGTATTTCTCTCTCCTTTTACCGAAAAAAAGGCGGCGCTGAAGCGCCGTCTTTTTTCGTCTCTGCCCTTGTCAACAGAGGGTATAATAAAAGCAAAAGCGAAACAGGCGGCAAAAAAACAGTTGCCATCGCGGAAGAATTGTAGTAGAATATATCTCACGAACTTGTCCTCCGCCGTGAGCTGCGGGGCCGGTCTCGCGCAATGGATACCCACGAATCATGTCAGGCGGGGAACCGAGCAGCATTAAGAGGGATCATCCATGTGCCGCGAGGGTGCCGGCCCTGTGGCTCACGGCGGAGGACTCGTTTATTTTGTTTGTCAGCAGGGAGGTGTGCCCATGTACCAGGCGCTGTACCGCAAATACCGGCCCAAGACCTTTTCCGAGGTGGTGGGCCAGCAGCACATCACCGATACGCTCCAGCGCCAGGTGGCCGACGGTCAGGTGGGCCACGCCTACCTGTTCACCGGTACCCGCGGCACCGGCAAGACCACCTGTGCCCGCATTCTGGCCAAGGCCGTCAACTGTCAGCACCCCATTGACGGCGCGCCCTGCAACCAGTGCGCCGCCTGCCGCGGTATTGACGACGGCTCGCTGCTGGATGTGACGGAGCTGGACGCCGCCTCCAACGGCAGCGTCAACGATGCCCGCAGCCTGCGGGAGGAGGCCGTCTACCCGCCGGCGGTGCTGCAAAAGCGCGTCTACATCATCGATGAGGTGCATATGCTCTCCCGCGACGCCTTCAACGCCCTGCTGAAGATCATGGAGGAGCCGCCCGCCCACCTGCTGTTTATTCTGGCCACCACCGAGATCCAGAAGGTCCCGGCCACCATACTCTCCCGCTGCCAGCGGTTCAACTTCAAGCGCATCCTGCCCCACGATATGGAGCAGCAGCTGCTGAAGGTGGCGAAGGCCGAAGCCATCGACCTGACCCCGGATGGGGCGGACCTGCTGGCCCGCATGGCCAACGGTGCCCTGCGCGACGCACTCAGCCTGCTGGACCAGTGCCGTGCCGCCGGCGCGGTCGTGGACGGCCGCAGCGTGCTGGACACGCTGGGACTGGCCGGCAGTACCCAGACGGTGCAGCTCATGCGCCTGCTCCTGGCGCGTCAGGGGGGCGACGCTTTGGCGCTGCTGGACCAGCTGTACCGGGGCGGTAAGGATGTGGGCGCGCTGCTGGGTGAGCTCAGCGACCTGTGCCGGGATATGACCGTTCTGGCCGCCGCGCCGGAGGGCGGCGCCGCCCTGCTGGGCGGCCTGTATGACCGCAAGACCCTCTCTGAACTGACGGCGGAGGTCCCCATGCGCCGCCTGCTCTATATGACCGATACCATCCAGCGCACCGCCGCGGCCCTGCCCCGGAGCATCCGCCAGCGAACGGATGCCGAGCTGTGCCTGCTGCGTCTGTGCGACGAGAGCCTTTCCAACGACACGGAGGCCCTGGCGGACCGCGTCTCCGCCCTGGAGGACGCCTTGAAGAAGGGCGTCGTCCCGGCGGAAAGACCCGCCGCCCGTCCGGCGGCCGCGCCGACTCCGCCGCCCCGGCGTGAAGTGTCTCCGATCCCGCAGGAGACATCTCCCGCACCGGAACCCGCACCGGTCCCCATGGCCCCCGCACCCGCAACGCCTGTGCCGGAGAGCGCCCCGGCGGCGCCCGCCGCCGGCGGTGACAGCCAGGTCTGGGCCGCGCTTATCGAGCACTATAAAGGCCCGCTGACCATCCCCGACCGGGTATGGCTGAACCAGGCGACAGGTACGCTGGAGGGGGATGTGCTCACCGTTTCCTGTGCCAACGATCTGGTGAAGCAGCAGCTCAGCCGCAAGGCCATCGAGGATGTGCTCTGCGGCGTCACCAGCCGCCATGTGGGCCGTCCCGTCCGGGTGCAGTTCACCGTAGGCGGCGGCCCCGCCGCGCCCGTGCGGCGCGCCCCGGTCCGCCCCGCGCCCCGGCCTACGCCCGCCCCATCGGCGGACGACTATGAGCGCCCGCCCCTGCCGGAGGAGGCGCCGCCCGCCCCGCCGGACCTGCCGCCCTGGGAGGTGCCGGCTCCCCACAGGGACAAGCTGGACGAGTTGGTGGAAAACGCCAAACAGCTGGACAATTTTCGCATCAAATAAGCCGACAGTTTATGCTGAGCGCACCGGTGTCTCACATGGAGCACACCAATGTTACACAAAGAGCGCATCGGTATTACACATGGGTAAACCGGTGCTGCACATAAGATGTCCGATAGTTTACACTGGCAAAATGAACAGATCGATATAAAGGAGAAACGAATATGGCAAAGGGATACAGCGCCCGCAGGGGCTTTACCGGCGGCGCCGGGATGATGCAGCAGCAGGCGCAGATGCAGCAAAAACTGCTGAAAATGCAGCAGGATATGGCAAAAGCGCAGGAAGAAGTTGAAAAAACGGAGTTTGCCGCCTCTGTGGGCGGCGGCGCGGTAACGGCAGTGGTCACCGGCAAAAAGGAGCTGACCAAGCTGACCATCAAGCCCGACGTCATCGACCCGGAGGATGCCGAAATGTTGCAGGATCTGGTCATTTCTGCGGTAAATGAGGCACTTCGGCAGGCAGATGATGCCATGAACAACTCCGTGAGCTCGCTCACCGGCGGGCTGAACATCCCCGGCCTGGGCCTGTAAACCGTGATAGAAAAGCGCCCGCCCTGCATAACGCAGGGCGGGTGCTTTTCGCGCAAAAGGACAAAATATTCGGATATTTCACGCGATATATTGACACATTCGACAAGGCGGTGTATTCTGCGTATGTAGAAATTCTGTTAAATTTCTGCTTATCATATGGATAAAAAACGGGAGAAATACATCATGGAAAACGAAAAAAACGAGATGAAAAAGAAACCGGGAAAGGTGCTGCCGTGGTTGGCCGCTGTGCTGCTGGCGGCGGTCCTGGCAGCGCGGGCGGCGGTGCCCGTGCCCGCGGGCCTGTTTATGCAGATCTGGAACATCGGCACACAGCTGATCATACTGTTTTCCGGGTTGGTGCTGTTTTCGGCGGCGGCCAGAGCCGTATTTCAGAGAGTGTCGCCCAGCAGCAACCACGGCAAGACCGTGTTCACGCTGGCGGACAGCGCTATCCGATATCTTCTGATCATCGTGGTGCTGCTGTGGGCGCTGTCTATCGTGGGCGTGGATGTGCGGGCGCTGCTGGCCGGCGCCGGCGTGCTGGCGCTGATCATCGGCTTCGGTGCGGAGAGCTTGATCGCCGACGTGATCACCGGTACATTCATGCTGTTTGAGCACCAGTACGAGGTGGGCGACATCATCGTGGTGGGCGACTTCCGTGGCACGGTCACACAAATCGGCATCCGTACCACGCAGATCATGGACTCCGGCGGAAACGTGAAGATCATCAACAACTCCGATATCCGCAGTCTGATCAACCGATCCAACGACCTGTCCTTCGCCGTGTGCGACATGGCGGTCCCCTATGACAAGGAGAGTCTGGCGCGGGCGGAGAAGGTGCTGGGCGAGGTACTGCCGAAGCTGCACCGGGAGCATCCCGACCTGTTCAGCAAGGCCCCGGCCTATCTGGGCGTACAGACGCTGGACTATGAAAATCGCGCCGTTGTGCTGCGGGTGGCGGGTGAGACGCACGAGGAGAATATTTACAAGGCGCAGCGCCTGCTGAACCGCACGCTGTTCATGGCCTTTGAGGAGGAGGGGCTCTCCTGCCCCGTCCACAGGGTGGAGCTGGATCGGGAGTAAGCCATGAACGACAAGGAATTTTCACCGGCACCCGCGGAATTTTCTCCGCCGAGGCCGGAGTTCTCCGCGCCGCCGCGGGAGTGGGCCGCGCCGGGGAACGAGATATCCCGCGACGACACCGCGCCGCCGCAGAAGAAGCGCCGCAGTCTTCCGGCCATGCTGGTGGCCGGGGCCGCGGCGGTGGCCATCGGCTTGTCGTGCTGGGGCGCCGCCGTGACGGACAACACGCCCCGCGCCGCGCTGACGGCGGAGCAGTGCGCCTATCTGGACGCGGTCAGCGAGGCGCTGCTGGAGGAGGACATCCCCGGTCTGGAGGCGCTGGCGCTGGATCCCATGATGCGGCAGCTCTGCGAGGAGGTCATAGAACCGTATTACTACGACGTGCTGCTGCCCTACGACGCTTCCTACAGCGATATGGTGCGCAAGGACGAGCTTTATACCTACTACCGGGACATCGATTATGACGGGAAAACGCTGGGTGCCATTAATGATGCGGTGGATATCTTTAAGCTGGGGAGAAACCTGCATATCTGGTACAGCAAGTATGAGAGTGGAGATCCCTCTGTTGATTGGGATGATACGACATGGCGGTATACTCAAAGGCACGGCGATGAATATACCTACCACTGGCTTGAATGCGACAGCAGGGCGGAGGGCCTTAACAATCTGGAATTCTATACATACACATGGAACTGGACATATGAGGACGGAGTAAGATGGCCCACGGATATCCATGGTGTCAGACAGTATCGGGCGGCCTATACGCAGGGCGTCTGCAAAAGCGTATGGATCAGTGAGGGAGACGCTGTGTATGTCGCCGATGACTACCGGGACGGCATGATATATGGGAGCGTATGTCTGGAAAACGGCGAGGTCACCCTCCGCACCGGAGACGGGCGCTATGAGACGACATTTCCCGTTGTCAACGGGAGGGCGCAGCCGGGAACGGATGTAGAGGTCGAAATGCGATCCGATGAAAACGGCAATGTCTACGCATCGGCGCTGCTCTGGCATACGCCGGACGGGGAGACGCTTCGGATAGGGCTGCAAACGCACTGGGGGCAATCTGCCGATGCGTCCAATGCGGAAGAGCTGTATCATATTATCGTGCTGGAGCGTATGAGCATAGAATGATCCCAATAGACTGCCCGGAGGCTTCGCCGGATCAAACGGACCAATAAAAAATATTCCCTTAGGCCAACTGGCCTAAGGGAATATTTTTTATCCGAAATAGGCCACCAGCAGATCCGTGACCACGCCGTAGCTCTTGCTGCCGTCCGTGTCGCCGTTGCTCTTGAGAAAGCCGTCATACACGGTGTCCGAGACCTTTGAGACGACGCCGCGGAACTGCGCCCAGTAGGCGTTGTCCGCCCGCAGGTCGGCCACCACCGTGTCCGGCAGTGCGTCCCGTATGGTCTGCCACGCCTCCCGGTCGGCGCTGTACAGAGCGTTGAACAGATACCCGAACCCCGTCAGCCAGCCGGAGTAGCGGTACCCTGCGTCCTCTGACCGGACAGCGGCCAGTATGCCGATGAAATTGCACGCCTCCTCCGCCGTGACGCCCCGCTGGTGGGCCAGCTCATGGCATACAGTGGCCGGCAGAAAGGCCGCCGGACTGTCCATGTTGACGTTCGGCTCGCCGGTGAAGGGGAAGTAGAACCCGGTGAAGCGCAGGGCACTCAGCGCCCGGGAGCAGCCGAAGCCCTTGGCACCGCCCGTTTCCGCCCGCAGGAACGGGAACTCGCCGCAGAGCACATCCAGCGCGGAGGCGCTCCGGTTCAGCACCGCCTGCCGGTCCAGCGTGCAGACACCGCTTTCATCTCTGGGGACGTCATCGGCGCAGGCGGCCAGATTGCCGGCAAAATAGGCCGTTACCTCCGCCAGCGTCTCCGCGGTGGAAGGCCGGGCATGGATGCCGCTTTTCTCCTGGAAGCTGTCGGTGTTGTACCCGATGCCCCAGGTGAGGCAAAAGCCGGCGTACACCGTCAGCACGGCGCAGAGGGCGGTGAGCGTCAGGTGCAGGGCCATGCCCCAATGGCGGCCCCGCGCGGCGATGATGCGCCGGGGCACATTGGCCAGCCACAGTATGGCGCAGAACACCGCCGTCAAGATCAGGACCTCACCTACGGAGAGCGTCAACCTCCCACACAGCCGCCCCAGCCACTGCTCCGCCGGCAGCACGGCGCCGTACCACAGGGCAGTCATGGCCGCGCGGCTGGTGCGCAGGGCGAAATACGCGGCAAAGAACACCGCCAGCGCAATACACCAGCGGCACAGGGCGCGGCGGCTCACAGGGGCAGCGCCCTGCCGGTGAAGCACATGACGCAGTGGGCGCGGACGATGACCTTGCCGGTCTCGTCGGTCATTTCGGCGGAGCAGAAGGCCAGCTTGCCGCCCAGGCGGTCCACCTTACCCACGGTGGTCAGGGTGCTGCCGGCGGCAGCGGCGGACAGATAATCGATGGTGGCGTTCACGGTGACTACCATCTCCTGCCGCAGCGTCATAATGGCCATGCCCATGGCCACATCGCACAGCGAGAACAGGATGCCGCCGTGGGCGCCGCCCCAGCGGTTCAGACTTTCGGTGTGCATGGGCAGCGTTACGGTGGCGGTACCGTCATCCAGGTCGGTGGTCCGCATAAAGTTGTGGGCGAGAAACGGCTCCCGGTCGTTGCCGAAGACCATCAGCTTATCGTAGAGGTCTTTTGTCATGGAGGTGCTCCTTTCAAAGAAAAGGCAGGCGGGCTGCGTGCCCGCCTGCCTGCCATATCACGCGGGATCTTTGGGTTCGGGAGCGGGTGTATCCTCCGGCGGGGAATCCTTGGCCCGACCCACATAGGCGTAGGCCTCCGTGGGCATATTCCGCTTCCGCAGCCGGCGGTCCATCAGGAATTTCAGCAGTTCCTGTATGCAGGCGAACACCGGCACGCCGATGAACATACCCAGCACGCCGGCGAAGCCGCCGCCCACCAGGATGGCCACGATGACCCAGAAGCTGGAGATGCCCGTGGCGTCGCCCAGAATTTTGGGCCCCAGGATGTTGCCGTCAAATTGCTGGAGGATCACGATGAAGATCACGAACACCAGACATTGCTTGGGGCTGACCAGCAGGATCAGGAATGCCGACGGCACCGCACCTAGGAAAGGGCCGAAGAAGGGGATCACGTTGGTCACGCCCACCACCACGCTGACCAGCGGGGTGTAGGGCATTTTCAGGATGGAGCAGCAGATAAAGCACAGGATGCCGATGATGAGGGAGTCCAGCAGCTTGCCGCGGACAAAGCCGGAGAAGATGGCGTTCACCCGCCGCGTGCCGCGCATGACCGCGTCGGCATTTTCCTCCGGCAGCGCGGCATAGACGGCCTTGCAGCAGCGAGCCAGGCTCTTTTCCTTCATGCCCATCAGATAGATGGACACGATGATGCCCACGATCAGGTCAAAGGCAAAGCCCACCGCGCCGCGGATGCCGCTCCAGATACCGTTGGTCAGCGGCACAATGGCCTTCTGGGCCCAGGGCAGCACCTTGTCGGTCAAAAAGGCCATACCGTCGGTATAGCGCTCGGTGATGAGCCCCGCCAGCCAGACACCGATCCCACTGTCGCTCTCCAGCAGGTCGTTGGCCCAGCGATAGACCTTGCGGTAGTAGGACTCTGCGTTGTTGATGAGGGTGGTCACGCTGTCCAGCACCTGGGGCACCAGCACGCTCATCAGCAGGTACAGAAGGAAGATGACCACGGCCTCGGTCAGCAGGATGCTCACCAGCCGCAGCGCGCCCGACGGCTGCTTCAGCTCTTTTTTGAAGAGCTTTTTCCACAGCGCCGCAATGGCTCGTTCCAGCCAGGACATGATGGGCGTCAGCAGATAGGCGATGGCGAAGCCATACAGCACCGGTGCCAGGATGGATGCCAGCTTGGACACGAACTGCTGCAGCGTTCCTGCCTGATAGAAGGTGTCGTAGAACACCAGCACGGCACATACGGTCAAAAAGGCCGTCAGTCCCCATTTGAAATACTGCGTTCGCTTCATGGCAGGACCTCCCACTGCTGTTTTTTCTATCATACCCGTATGCGCGGCGTTTTGCAACAATTTTCGCACACAAACACCCGCGGCGGAATGTGTATTGCAATCCCGCCGCAACTGTGGTATCATACTCGGACAACCCCGCGCAAAATGCGAGAATTACGATGGTATGGAAGGGTGTCCCTATGAAAAAGCTCTTGTTTATCGTCAATCCCCGTGCGGGAAAGACAAAATCCCGCGCCCCGCTGTTCGATGCCGTGGCGCAGTTCTCCCGTGCCGGCTATCTGGTACGGGTCTATATCACCGAGGCGGGCGGCCAGGCCCGCGATATCACCGCCCGGTGGGGCGGACAGTACGACATGGTGGTCTGTGCCGGAGGCGACGGCACGCTGAACGAGACGCTGTCCGGGCTTATGCAGCTGGAGCAGCGGCCCCTGCTGGGCTATCTGCCCTGCGGCAGCACCAACGACTTTGCCATGAGCCTGCATCTTCACACCATGCTGCCCGCCGCGGCAGAGGCGGCCGCCACCGGCACGCCCTGCCCCCTGGACGTGGGGCGGCATAACGACCGCTATTTCGCCTATGTGGCCTCCTTTGGGGCCTTTACCCGGTCCTCCTACTCCGCCACCCAGGCGGCCAAGAATGCCCTGGGCCATTTTGCCTACATTCTGGAGGGGCTGGGCGATCTGGACTCCCTGCGGCCCTACCGCTGCGCGGTGGATGCCGATGGTGAGCGCTTTGAGGGAGAGTTCATTTTCGGCGCTGTGTGCAATTCCACCTCCCTGGGCGGCCTGGTGAAGCTGGATCCCTCCCGTGTACGGATGGACGACGGAAAATTCGAACTGCTGCTGCTCCGTATGCCAAAGACGGCACTGGATCTGCAGAACCTCATTACCGCCATGACCCGTATGCAGTACGACTATCCCGGCGTGATACTGCGCCATGTCCGGCGCGTTACCCTGACCACCGAGGAGAACCTCCCCTGGTCCCTGGACGGTGAATACTGCCCCAGTGCGCCCCGCGTGGAGATCGAAAACCTCCCCGCTGCCATCCAGCTGGTCCGCTGAGGCCGAAACAAGTTGAAAAGACCCGCCATCGGCGGGTCTTTTTCTATGCACGCTGCAATTGTGCGGCGAAAATATACGGATCGCGATCAGAAGGACACCATCTCCGGGTCCGGCTTGGTGGTGGCGGCGATGGAGGTGACGTACAGCACGGGGCCCTCACCCTGATAGGCTTCACAGGCCTCCTTCTTCACTGTGGCGTGTATCTTCACCCACTGCTTGTCCTTATACTGCTCCAGCCCTTCGCCGCGGCACACCAGGGCCAGGAACTGCATATCCTTGTCGCAGCACACCATGGCGAAGCGCCCCGGGCAGTGCACGCCCTTGAACTTTTTGGAGTGGCACATCAGCGCCTTGAAGGACACCTCCACGCCCTCGTAGCGTCCCGGGTTGTCCATCATGTCCACATACCAGATGCCGTAGTCCTCGTCCGGCACCTCCAGCTTGCCGCCGGTCAGGTCGAAGGGCGACATCTCCGGCGTGACGTACTCCTCGCTGGTGCCGTCCTCGTTTTCCAGGTAGATATCCGCCCGGCGGTTGGCCATCCGCAGGTTGCGGCTGCGAAGCTGGGCGCGCAGCTGCTCATTGCAGCGGTTGAAGATCAGCATATCGCAGTTGGTGATCTTCTCCATCATCAGCTGCCCCATGTTCTTCAAATACATCTCGAAGGTCGTGGCGTCCACCAGACACATGATCTGATAGAGTATCCAGTTGGCGGGCAGTCCTTCGCGGTACAGCTTCTCCATGCTCCACATGCCGTTGTACTCCACGATGACTTGCTTGGGCCGGTACTGCTTTTCCAGCTTCTTCAGAAAGTCCGGTGTCAGTTGGTCCTCGTCCTCCACGGTATAGGTGAATACGTTGCCCAGTACCTTGGGATCATAGCCGTTTTCACCCTCCTCGCAGCACAGCAGCAGCGTCCGGTCCTCGGCGGCAAAACCGTCCCGCAGGATGCCGTTGATGAACTCGGTCTTGCCGGCGTCCAGAAATCCGGCAATAAGATAAACAGGAATATCCATGTCAGCCACTCCTTACAGTCCGAACAGCTGAGAGAGTTTATCCTCTTTCAGCTGGGAGCCGATCACACAGATACGGCCGGTGTAGTCCGCCGGACCGCGCCGCACCTGGTGCTCCTCGGGCACAAAGTCATAGTGCAGCCACTGGCCGCCGTCGGCGGCAGCCACGATACCCTTGGCCCGCAGGATCGCGCCGTATTCGCCGCTGTCCAGCGCCGTCAGGATGTGCTCCAGCTCCGCTTCGGAGTAGGCCTTCACCGTCTCCGTGCCCCAGCTGGTGAATACCTCGTCGGCGTGATGATGGTGATGGTGGCAGCCGCAGTGGGGATCATCGCATTCCTCGCCGTCGTGGTGATGGTGGTGATGATCGTGGTCATGCTCGTCCTCATCGTGGTGATGATGGCAGCAGTGCTCATGGTCGTGGTCGTCGTCATCGTCATCATCATGGTCATGGTGATGGCAGCAATGGTCATGATCGTGCTCATCCTCGTCATGGTGGTGATGGTGGTGCTCATGCTCGTGCTCCGCCTCATCCGCCTCGTGCTCAGCGCGCATATGCGCCAGCAGCTCGTCCGCCAGAGAGACCTTTTCGATAGCGCTGAGAATGGTCATGCCGTCCAGCTGGTCCCAAGGTGTGGTGAGAATGGCGGCATTGGGGTTCTTCTCCCGCAGCAGCGCCACGGCGGCCTCCAGCTTCTCCTGGCTCAGCCGTTGGGTGCGGGAGAGGATGATGGTACCGGCGGACTCGATCTGGTTGTTGTAGAACTCGCCGAAGTTCTTCATGTATATCTTGACCTTGGTGGCGTCCGCTACGGTCACAAAGCTGTTCAGCTTCATGTCCGGTACGTCCTTCACGGTGTTCTCCACCGCCACGATCACGTCGCTGAGCTTGCCCACGCCGCTGGGCTCGATGAGGATGCGGTCAGGGTGGAACTGCTCATGTACGTCCTTCAGCGCCTTGTTGAAGTCGCCCACCAGAGAGCAGCAGATGCACCCGGAGGACATTTCACTGATCTGCACGCCGGAGTCCTTCAGGAATCCGCCGTCAATGCTGATCTCGCCGAACTCGTTTTCGATCAGTACCAGCTTCTCGCCGGGGAAGGCCTCGGCCAGCAGCTTCTTGATAAGGGTCGTCTTACCTGCGCCCAAGAATCCGGAAACGATGTCGATCTTTGTCATAGAAAAAACCTTCTTTTCTCTGCCGCCCACTGCGGCGTAAATTTTGTTCCGTGCCCCGCGTCCGCCGTTCAGAGGACGAAAAAAGGGGGCGGGGACGTTTTTCACCTATATAATATCCCATTTTTTGAAAAATGCAAGTCCTGCCGGTAAAAACCGCGCGGCGGACATCCTGTGCCCGCCGCGCTTTTGTCATTCGCCGATCCGGTTTAGGATCAGCTGACTGAGCGACGCTGCCAGTGCCCGGTCGTACCGCCGCGTTTCCACGGTGCCGTCCATCTGTCCGTCCTCATCCGCCTGGCCGCTTTCGTTGTGGCCGCCGTTCAGGTCATCTTTGGCGCTGCCGGTGTCCGTGCCGTTGGTGTCCGGCTGTGTGGTGATGCTGCCGTTGGGTGTGGTGTCCGGCGCGTTGCCGTTTGTCTTGTCGTCTGCCGCGCCGCAGGCCGCCAGCGTCACCGCCAGCATCACTGCCGCCGCCAGTGCAGCGAGTCGATCTGTCATATCTTTTTTCCTCCTTTTCCCATGTGCGCCGGCCGATCCGCGCAAAAACACGCGCACATGCGCGGAGAACAGCCGCTGCCAAACGTAGGTTTTGCCGCGGGCGGTTTTATAGCCCCGACACTTTTTGCCTTTTGCATCATTTGTACAGGAGAAGCCGTATCTTTTGTGGCGGAAGTATTGCATTTTCCGAAAAACCATGATATGATTTCTTCTACCTCAGAGATGGGTAAATGTTTGATTACGAACCGTGTTATTTGCTTAGGACATAACGACTTGAACATAGATGGAGGACGATATATCATGCAGAAGCTGGAAAAGCAGTATCATATCCACTGTGCCGAAGGCGACGTGGGCCGCTATGTTATTCTTCCCGGCGACCCCGGCCGCTGTGAAAAGATCGCGGAGCTGTTCGACGACGCGCATTTTGTTTCTCAGAACCGCGAGTACACCATCTATACCGGTACGCTGCTGGGGGAGAAGGTCTCCGTCTGCTCCACCGGTATCGGCGGGCCCTCCGCCTCCATCGCCATGGAGGAACTGCACAACATCGGCGCTGACACGTTTATCCGCGTAGGGACCTGCGGCGGCATCGAGCTGGATGTCCGCAGCGGTGACGTGGTGGTCGCCACCGGCGCGATCCGCTTTGAGCATACCAGCCGGGAATATGCCCCCATCGAGTACCCCGCGGTGGCGAACTTCGAGGTCACCACCGCGCTGGTCCAGGCGGCCAGGGCGCTGGGCAAGCGTACCCAGGTAGGCGTCGTTCAGTGCAAGGACGCGTTCTACGGCCAGCACAGCCCCGAGCGTATGCCTGTATCCTATGAGCTGCTCAACAAATGGGAGGCCTGGAAGCGCCTGCACGTCAAGGCCAGTGAAATGGAGTCCGCCGCCCTCTTTGTGGTGGCTGATGCCCTGAACTGCCGCTGCGGCAGCTGCTTCCATGTGGTCTGGAACCAGGAGCGGGAAAAGGCAGGTCTGGACCAGGATATGAGCGAGGACACCACCTCCGCCGTTCAGGTGGGAGTGGAGGCCCTGAAGCGGCTCATTCAGGCCGATCGCGCGGCCCAATAAGCTTCCCTGAAAAAAGCGCCCCCTGTCATGCGCCCCCGGATGCGGACGGAAAGCTGACCTGCCCCGGTCGGTACCCCATGCGGCTATCCCATCAGAATCATGTCAGTTATACCCCGGCTGACACAGTCCCCGGAGAACAGAAGGAGGCACCCCCACCTCCTTGCCCTCGGCCACGCCGGGGGCGCTTTTTTGACTGGCATCTGAAAAAATTTCAGAAGACCTGACAAAAAGTCTTGTTTTTCCCGTTAAAAAGCGTTAAGATGATGCTTGCGCCGGAGGGCGTGCAGCATTTTACAAAGGAGAAAATCACATGGAGCGTATCTTTCATCTGAAAGAGAACGGCACCTCCGTCAAAACGGAGATCCTGGCCGGTCTCACCACATTCATGACGATGGCCTACATCATCGCCCTGAACCCCAACCTGCTGACCAACTTTGCCGTGGGCACACCCCTGTGGAACGGTGTGTTTCTGGCCACCTGCATCGCCAGTGCCATCGGCACCGTGGTCATGGCCTTCCTGGCCAACAAGCCCTTTGTCATGGCGCCCGGTATGGGGCTCAACAGCTTCTTTGCCGTCATCGCCGGCAATGTGGCCGCCATGCTGAACACTGACTACACCAGCGCTTTCCAGGCGGTGCTGTGCATCATTCTGGTGGAGGGTATCGTTTTCCTTCTGCTGAGCATTTTTAACATTCGTGATAAGATCGTCACCGCTATCCCTCTAGGTGTCCGTCTGGGTATCGGTCCCGCCATCGGCCTTATGCTGATGAACATCGGCCTGGGCTCCAACGTGGGCATCTACGCCGAGGGCAACGGTTATACCTCACCCTTCTATGTCATGCGTGACTTCTTCGGCGCCATGACCCCCAGCGTGATCAAGGATCACATGGGTGCCGAGTACAGCCAGATGGTCCTGACTGTTATCACCATGTTCATCGGCCTGTTTGTCATCATCCTGCTGGCCAAGAAGGGCGTCAAGGCCGCCGTGCTGGTGGGTATGCTGGTAGCTTCCGTGATCTACTGGGCCGGCTGCTTCATCTTCCTGGGTACCAATCCCTTTGCCTCTCTGGAGGGTGCGTCCTTCCTGCCGCCTTTCCACGACATGGTGGAGACCACGCTGTTCAAGTTTGACTTCACCGACTTCTTTAATATCGGCTGGTTCACGGCGATCAGCCTGATCATCACCTTCTGCATGATCGATATGTTTGACACCATCGGTACATTGGTGGGAACGGCCTCCCGCGCCGGTATGACCGACAAGGACGGCAATATGCCCAACATGAAGGAGGCCCTGCTGTCCGATGCCGTGGGTACCGTGGCCGGCGCCTGCTGCGGCACCTCCACCGTTACCACCTTCGTGGAGTCCGCCTCCGGTGTGGAGGCCGGCGGCCGCACCGGCCTGACCAGCCTGACCGCCGCGTTCATGTTCCTGGCCTGTATGTTCATCGCGCCCGTGGCGGCCGTCATTCCCGCTGCCGCTACCTCCTCCGCCCTGATCTACGTGGGCATCCTGATGCTCCAGGGCCTGAAGAACGTGGATTTCGACGATCTGGATCAGGTGGTCCCCGTGTTCCTGATGCTGCTGGCCATGCCCATCTCCGGCTCCATCGGCCACGGAATCGGTATTGCCATGATCTCCTACACCGTGATCAAGGTGTTCTCCGGCCGTGCCAAGGAGGTCTCCATCCTGACCTACGTTATCTCCCTGCTGTTTATCATCAAGTTCTTTGCCGTCGTCTAAACGGTCAGCGGCCCCCGGCACAGCCGGGGGCCGCTTTTCAGCCATGCGCACCGGCTCTTGGTCGGAGCGCATATTTTTATTGTTCCTGCTCGGCCTTGTATGCCATGGCCTCCTTCTGGTAGTCCAGCGCCGCCTGCCGCAGCTCGGCAATGGCGGCCTCGTCCAGCTGGCCTTTGATCTTGGCGGGGGAGCCGAAGGCCAAAGACCCGTCCGGTATCTCCACGTTCTGCGGTACCAGCGCCCCCGCGCCGATCAGGCAGTTGCTGCCGACCTTCGCGCCGTTCAGCACGATGGCGCCCATGCCGATGAGGGTGTTGTCACCCACGGTGCACCCATGGAGAATGGCCCCGTGGCCCACCGTTACGTTTTCACCCACCGTCACCGGATGGTCGTAGTCCACGTGCACCACACAGTTATCCTGGATATTCGTGCCCGCACCGATGGTGATCGGCGCCCGGTCGCCCCGCAGCACCGCGCCGAAGAACACGCTGCTGTTGGCGCCCAGGGTCACGCTGCCCCGGACGGTGGCGTTGTCCGCCACAAAGGCGGAGGGATGGATGACAGGTTTTTTCATGGCTGCACCTCGCAAAAGTTTTTCTGCATTGTATCACAACTTTCCGGGAAAATCGACAGTCACGGTAAAATTTGTGCTTACATTTTTCGTCAGAATATGTTATACTGATGTCAGGTAATGGTGAGCAAAAGGGGAACGCATGGTCGTGTGCCATGTGCCTTTTTGTGTATATATGTGTATGTATGTTGCGGATAAGGAGCGTGTGTGATGTTTGCAGCGGGTGATCTGGTGGTATACGGCGGCGAGGGCGTCTGCCGGGTGGAGTCCATAGGGCCATCCGGTCTGGCCTATGACGGCGGCGACAAGGTCTACTATCATCTCTCGCCCCTGTACCGCGGCGGCACGGTCATGACACCGGTGGACACCGCTGTCCTCATGCGCCCCATCATCAGCCGTGACTGTGCGCTGAAACTGATCGCCACGCTGCCGGTCCTGCCGGAGCAGAAGCCCGCCGAGCGCGGTATGCGTGCTGCCAAGGATTTCTACCACCAGCTGGTGCTCCGCTGTGACTGCGCCGAGCTGGCCGCCATGATCCACGGTATCTGCCGCAAGCGGGCGTGGGCCCTGCGCCATGGTAAGAAGGTCAGCCAGATGGATGAGCGCTATCTCAAGCGGGCTGAGGACCAGCTCTACGGCGAGCTGGCCGCGGCACTGGATATGCCCCGGGATCAGATGATCCCCTATATCCGCCAGACCTGGGCCAAGTGGCCCGAGCAGCTGCCCAAGCAGGGGCAGGAGGAGCCGGCGGAGGCTGCTGAAGTGGAATAAGCGGACAGGGACGGCGGGAGCCGTCCCTGTTTTAACAGCAACTCGTATCAAACATTTGGGGCGGAAAGGGTGTATTCTGTTCACAGCGAGAGAAGGGAGCAAGCCTATGTACGAATGGCAGCAGCTGATCCAGACCGTCGTCAATGAGATGGACGACGCCATTATGCGCCGGGACGATCAGGCGCTGACACTGCGGGCGCTGGCGGCACGTCTGCACTATTCTGAGTACCACGCCACCCATAAATTCCGCGAGATCGCGGGTATGTCCCTGCGTACCTACCTGCACCAGCGGCGCCTGGCCTTTGCCCTGAAGGAGGTGCGCGATACCGACCGGCCTTTGTTGGACATCGCGCTGGACTACGGCTTTTCCGGGCAGGAGGCTTTTACCCGCGCCTTCAAGGCGCTCTACGGCGTTACCCCGGTGTCTACCGCCGCCGGCCCCGCCCCGTAGTGCTCCGCACCCGCATCCATCCCTTCGATCGCTATATCTTTGGATTGGGAGAGATCGGTATGGTCAAAAGTGAACAGGGCGTCAAGACGTATTTCTATTTTGTGCCGGGGCAGTACTTCAAGTATATCCGGCCCATCAGACGGGAGAAATAAGAAAGCAGGGCAGCCCAACGGGCTGCCCTGTTTTTCAGATCAAGAATTCCGCAGGGACGTCGTGGGAGGAAAACAGCAGCGGCGACAGCGTTCTGGCGTAGGCCCCGGTGTTCCCCACGGCCACAAGATCTCCCACCGCCAGCGCCGGACCGGTGAAGTTCTTAGCCAGCACGTCCGCGGCGCAGCAGAGGTTTCCTACGATGTCTACGGTCTCGGTGATGCCGGTATCCTCCGCAGGCAGGGCGGTGATGGGGAAGGCGGTCTCGCCGGTAAACAGAGGTTCCTGAGGCGCAAGGGGGCCTTCTCCGGCGGCGTTACGCAGCATGGCGGCAAGAGAGGGCTTCTGGAAGCCGTTGAGACAGTTTTCTACGATGACATAGGTGGTGCCGTGGGACGTCTTCTTGTCTACCACAGGCAGATAGTACGTTCCCGCCTGTGCTGTCAGAAACCGCCCGGACTCCACCAGCAGCCGTGCGCGGAGGGTACGGGCGTTTTCCTCTGCCACGGCCTGCGTACATTGCTTCAAGGTGCTCATGTTCAGCGGCGGTTGGCACGCCGGGTCGTAAACGATGCCTACTCCGCCGCCGAAGTTGATATACTCGATGGCACAGTCCAGAATATCGCGGACGCGGAGGGCCAGCGCGAAGCAGTTTTTGTAGTAGCGGGCGAGAGTGTCCGCGGAGAGGTTCTGGGAGCGCAGGTGGACATGGAGGCCGCAGACGGCTATCGGCAGCGTTTGCAGCAGGATTTTCAGTGCCGGGAGATCGGACTCGTCGATGCCGAACTTGGATGTCCCGCCCGCACCGCCGTCCATGCTGAAGGCGGGGTTTACGCGCAGACCGATGGCCTTCGTCTCGCCGCGGGCAGCGGCCATAGCGGCGATTCGCCGCACCTCGCCGATAGAATCGGCGATCAGATGGCAGTTATCCCACGCGGCGGCCAGTGCACGATCGCTTTTGCCGGCTGCGGAGAAGTAGATATCCTCCTGCGCGATCCCGCATTCCGCGGCCAGGCAGACCTCACCCGCACTGGCCGCATCCGCGCCGATGCCCAGCGCCGCAAGGTGCCGTATTACCGGTGGGAAGGGGTTGGCCTTCACGGAGAACAGAATATCAAAGCCGGGGAAGGCCCTGTGGAGAGTCTCTGCCTGTGCGGTAAGGATCTCGCGGGAGTAAATGTAGCAGGGCGCGTGCTGACGCGCCAAGGTGAGGGCATTTTCGTTCATGGGGCACCGTCCTTTCGTGTACTGTTGATGACAGTATAGCATAGGGTGGAGGGGAAAGGCAAAACATTCCTTGCACGCCGACGTGAAGTGTGCTACAATACGGCGTGGATATGCGGGCGTGGTGGAATTGGTAGACTCGATGGATTTAGGTTCCATTGCCAACAGGCGTGCGGGTTCGAGTCCCGCCGCCCGCACCAAAAAGGGAAAGACACATATTCATGTGCCTCTCCCTTTTTGGTATGATGAACAGGAGGCGGCTCTATGAAACGAATAGCGTCCATACAGGACATCTCCTGTCTGGGGCGGTGCTCGCTGACGGTGGCGCTGCCGGTGATCTCCGCCATGGGGGTGGAGTGCGCCATCGTGCCCACGGCGGTGCTCAGTGCGCACACGGCGTTTCCGGGCTTTGTCAGCCGGGATCTCAGCGACCAGCTGCCGGCCATCGCCGATCACTGGCGGTCCCAGCAGGTGCATTTTGACGCGCTCTATACCGGTTACATCGCCTCCGCGCCCCAGGTGCAGCAGGTGATGGACTTTTTCGACGCGGTGAAGAGCCCGGATACGCTGCTGATCGTGGACCCGGCCATGGCGGACCACGGGAAGCTGTACAGCGGGTTTGACGGCGCTTTCCCGGCGGCGATGGCCCGCCTGACGGCTCGGGCGGACGTGGCGCTGCCCAATATCACGGAGGCCTGTCTGCTGACCGGTACGCCGTACCGGGAGGTGGTGGACGAGGGCTTTGCCCGTGAGCTGCTGCGGGGAGTGGCTGCGCTGGGGGCGAAGAAGGTGATCCTCACCGGGGTGTCCTTTGCGCCGGATAAGCTGGGCGCTATGGGCTATGACAGCGGCGCGGGGACGTATTTCACCTGTCTCGGCCCGCGGAACCCGGCCTCCTTCCACGGCACGGGGGATATTTTCGCCGCCGTCGTCACCGGCGGGCTCATGCGGGGCATGACGCTGGAGCAGGCGGCTTCGCTGGCGGTGGAATTTGTACTTGCCTGTATCGACGCCACGGCGCGGGACCCGCAGGCCGGGTGGTACGGCGTGGAGTTTGAAAAGGCGCTGCCGCTGCTGTGCGAACGGGTGCGGGAGCTGCCGGAAAACTGAAAAGAAAACAGCCCTGCGGCGCTGCCGCAGGGCTGCTGTGCATTTATTCGGGGTCGCCGTCCGCGTGCTCCGCCGGTTTGTCTTCGGCGGGGGTGCTTTCCGGGTCCTTATCCTCCGGCTTCTCATCGTAGTTCGGCATGGGGATGGGCTCGGACACGATGTTGATGTGCCTGGCGGGGGCCTCGATGGTCTCCGGTACGCTGGGCCGGAAGGCGGGCTGGCTGCTCTTGCTGGCGCCGTAGTTGTCCACGGTCTCCGGGTCACGGCCCTCGATGATGGCCATCATCTCCTGGCCGGTGATCGTCTCCTTCTTCAGCAGGTACGCGGCGATCTTGTCCAGCAGTTCCCGGTTCTCCCGCAGGATCTGCTTGGCCTCCTCGTGGCACTGGCGCAGGATCTTGATGGTCTCGCGGTCGGCTGCGGCGTAGGTCTCCTGGGCGCAGGTCATGGAGTAGCCGCCGTCCAGATACTGGCTCTGGACGCTGCCCAGGGCCATCATGTCGAACTCATCGCACATGCCGAAGCGTGCCACCAGGTTCCGGGCCATCTCCGTGGCGCGCTCGATGTCGTTGGCGGCGCCGGAGGTCATGGTGTTGCACACCACCTCCTCGCTGGAGCGTCCGGCCAGCAGGGTACGGATCTCGGTCAGAATGTCCTCGCGGGACATGAGGAACTTTTCCTCCTCCGGCAGGTGCAGGGTGTAGCCCAGCGCACCCTGGGTGTGGGGTACGATGGTGATCTTGCTGACGGGCTGGGCATTCTTCTGCTTGGCCGCCACCAGCGCGTGACCCACCTCGTGGTAAGCGATAATGCGCTTTTCCGCCTCGGTGATGACGGTGCCCTTTTTCTCGCTGCCGGCGATGACCAGCTCAAAGGACACCAGCAGATCGTCCTGATTTACGGCCCGGCGGCCCTTACGCACGGCCCGCAGGGCGGCCTCGTTTACCAGGTTGGCCAGGTCGGCGCCCACGCAGCCGGCGGTGGCCTGGGCGATCTTTTCCAGGTTCACGTCCTCGGCCAGGCGGATGTTGCGGGTGTGGACCTGCAAGGTGGCCAGACGGCCGGCCAGGTTGGGCCGGTCCACGGTGATGCGCCGGTCGAAGCGGCCGGGGCGCAGCAGCGCCTTGTCCAGTACCTCGGGGCGGTTGGTGGCGCCCAGCACGATGACGCCCTTGCTGGGGTCAAAGCCGTCCAGCTCGGCCAGCAGCTGGTTCAGCGTCTGCTCGCGCTCATCGTTGCCGCCAAAGCGGCTGCCGTCCCGGGATTTGCCGATGGTGTCGATCTCGTCGATGAAGATGATGCAGGGAGCGACCTTGGCGGCCTCCTTGAACAGGTCACGGACGCGGCTGGCGCCCACGCCAACGAACATCTCCACAAAGTCGGAACCGGAGATGGAGAAGAAGGGGACGCCGGCCTCGCCGGCCACAGCCTTGGCCAGCAGGGTCTTGCCGGTACCGGGGGAGCCCACCAGCAGCGCGCCCTTAGGCAGCTTGGCGCCGATGGCGGTGTATTTGCCGGGATTGTGCAGGAAGTCGATGATCTCCTCCAAAGACTCCTTGGCCTCGTCCTGACCGGCCACATCCTTGAAGGTGACGCCGGTGGACTTCTCCATGTAGACCTTGGCGTTGGACTTGCCCACACTGCCGATGCCGCCGAAGCCGCCGCCTCCGGATTTGCTCATCAGACGCATGACCAGCATGAACGCGCCCACGATGAAGATGGTGGGCAGAATATACTGGATCATGATCATCAGGAAGGGACTCATCTTGGCCTCGTAGAAGCCGGTATAGGCCACATTGTGCTTCTCCAGCAGGGGGAGCAGATCGGCGTTGGAGAGGTACACGGTGTACAGCGTCAGGCCGGAGTCCTTGGACTGGGTGTAGGTTTTTGTCTCCGTCTTGCTGCCGGAGGTGACCTCCTCGGTGAAGACGTAGCCGTCCACAGGGGTGACATAGATGGTGCTGTCCTTGAACAGGATCTCCTTCACCTGATCCTTTTCGATCATGGAGATCATGTCGCTGTATTTGATCTCGTGACTGGTGCTCTTATTGGCGGCGTTGTTGTTGTAGGCGTTGAAATACTGGAACGCCACCGTCAGCACCAGTGCCCACGCGATCAGCGTGAGAACGCCGCGGAAACCGCCGTTTTTGCCGTTCTTGCCGCCGCGGTTGTTATTGTTGCTGCTGTTGTTATTGGACATATGTTTATCCTCCGTTTGACTTGTGAGGGGAATATAGTTTCCAAACAGTATACCACACCTGCCCAAAAGTCTCAAGGCAAAGGCAAAGGGTTTTCCTGTAAAATTTCTATGAATGTGCCTTTATATTGACGAAAGGATGTGGTATACTGATGACAATTATATGGATCGCGAGGTATGCCCCATGAGAGAGATAAAGGACACCGAGAACAGACGGCCTCTGCCCGACGCCGAGGCGGACGGCATCATCGAGGGTCGCAACGCGGTCATCGAGGCCCTGCGGACGGAGACGGCCATCGATAAAATTTACATCGCCAAGGGCGAGACGGACAAGACGCTGGGGCACATCGCCTCCAAGGCCCGCGCCGCGGGTATCGTGGTGGTGGACGCCGACCGGCGGAAGCTGGACGCCATGAGCCGCACCCATGCCCACCAAGGGGTCATCGCTCTGGCGGCCGTGCGGGAATACGCCACGGTGGAGCAGATCCTGCAGTCCGCCGCCGACAAGGGCGAGGCGCCGCTGCTGGTGGTGTGCGATGAGATATCCGATCCCCACAACCTGGGCGCGATCCTGCGTACCGCCGAGTGCGCCGGCGCCCACGGGGTCATCATTCCCAAGCGGCGCAGCGCCGGGCTGACGGCCATCGTGGCAAAGACCTCCGCCGGCGCGGTGAGCTATATCCCGGTGGCGCGGGTGCCCAACATACCGGCGCTGCTGAAGGACCTGAAAAAGCAGGGCGTGTGGGTGTTCGGTACGGCGGCGGATGGGAATACCACGCTGTACAATGCCGATCTGAAGGGACCGGCGGCCATTGTCATCGGCTCCGAGGGGGCGGGTATGACCCGCCTGGCGGCGGAGAATTGCGATTTTCTGGTGAGCATTCCCATGAAAGGGAAGATATCCTCGCTGAACGCCAGCGCGGCGGCGGCCATACTGCTGTACGAGGCTGTGCGGCAGCGGGGATAACGGAAAGCGACGCGGAACAGGACGAAAACAGGAAAGAACAGCATGAGAAGGCGACGGGACGAGGAACTATACGGCGCGTTCGACGAGCAGGAGGACGAGCTTTCACTGGAGGCCATCCTTGCCGAGTACGGCAAGGGTGGGCGTCAGCCTGTCCTGGAGGAGCCGTCGGAGGGGCCTCCGTCCCAGCCGGAGCCCGTTCCTGAACCGGAGCCTATTCCGGAGCCGGAACCGGTCCAGAAAGAGGAGCGGGTCCCGGGACCGGAATATGAATCCCCCGCGCCGGATCGGGTGGCGTTGAAGGATATCATGTCCCAGACGGTGGACGCGGTGCTGGAGGACGAGGATGACGGCGTCATCGCCCAGCCGGTGCCCCTGCGGGAGCGTCTTGCGGCGGTGCTGGAGAGGTTCCACCGTCCGGCGGCGGAGCAGAGGCGCCGTCCGGCTTTTCAGGACACCGAGCAGCTGTTCGACGAGCCGGAGGAGGAACCGGAGCCGGAGGAACCGCCGGAGCCGGAGCCTCTGCCGGAGGATGTGCTGCGGGAGGCCAAGCGCCGGTGCAGCCGACTACGCGGCGGACTGATATGGGGGATGCTCCCGGCGCTGGCACTGGTGGCCGCGGCGGTGCTGCAGGAGCTGGAAAAGCTGCCCTCCGCATGGCTGGACGAGGCACTGCTGCGCTGTGCCGTGCTGGGCGGCGGTCTGCTGCTGACGGCGCTGGCCTGTATGCCGGTGTGGAAGCAGGCTGCGTCGCTGCTGCGTGAGGGAAAGGCGGGCTGTGAGCTGTGCGCCGCTGTCGCCGTGCTGACGCAGCTGATCTGCTGTGTGTGCGGCGTGGTCACGGGCAGTACCCGGGCCACGCCCTATGCCGCCGCCGGCGCGCTGCTGATCCTGGCCTGCCAGTGGGGGCTGTACCTGGAGGCGTCGGCACTGCGGAACGCCTACCATCTGCTGGTGCTCAACGGCACCGTGCCCTATGTGGCGTCGGTGACGGCGGCGGGCGTATGCAGGCAGCAGGGGACGGCAGAGGGCTTTTACCGTCTGTGCAGCAAGCCCGATCCGGCGCGGAGATGGCAGAATTACGCCCTGCCGCTGGTGCTGGCCACGGCGGCGGTGCTGTCCGGCGTGGTGTGCTTTTCCAGCGGGAATATGAGCGATTTCCCCTGGGTGCTGACGGCGCTGACCACCGCCGGCGCGGGGCTGGGGACCCCCCTCAGCGGGGCCCTGCCCATGTACTATCTGTCCCGGCGGCTGAGCCGCAGCGGCTGTGCAGCCGCAGGCTATGCCGGGGCGAAGGCGGTCAGCCGGCCGCGGCGGCTGGTGCTGACGGACGACGATCTGTTCCCGGCGGGAACGGTGACACTGAACGGCTATAAGGTCTTCGGCGAGGAGCGCAGCCGCGCGGTGTCCTACGCCGCGTCGGTAGCCAGGGCGGCTGGCAGCAGCCTGACGCCGCTGCTGGAGCGCCAGCTCACCGCCGAGGGAGGTTTTCACCTGTCGGTGGAGTGGGTGAACTACTGCGAGGAGGGCGGCGTGGAGGCCAATATCCGGGGCGAAACGGTGCTCATGGGCAGCGCGTACTTTATGAAAAAGCGCAAGGTGGCCCTGCCCCGGGATATGAAGCTGTCTACCGGTGTGTTTCTGGCGGTAGACGGGGCGCTGACAGCGGTGTTTGCCGTGAAATATCAGCCCTCCCGCAACGCGGAATGGGCCCTGCGGACGCTGAAGCGGTTTCACATCGTGCCGGTGCTGGCCGTGCGAAGCGGCAACGTGACACCGGGGCTGATCAAGCGGAAATTCGGCGTGGACGCCAAGCCGGTGTATCCGGACGTGTCCACGCGGTTGGCGCTGGCCCAGCTGGCGGAGCAGCAGGGCGAGCAGCCCTGCGTGGCCATCTGCCGGGAGGGGCTTATGCCGCTGGTGGAGTCTGTGGCCGGGAGCCGCCGGGCGGTGAAGGCTGTACGGACCGCCACCATCCTTAGCTATATCGGCGCGGCGGCAGGCGTGGCGCTGGCCTACTATCTCACCTCTGTGGGCAATTTTGACCTGCTGACGCCCATTGCCATGGTGCTGTATCAGGTGCTGTGGCTGCTGCCGACGCTATTGCTGGCGGGGCTGGTGAAGCACTATTGACGGAGACTCCGTCGCTTTGCCCATAGAACAAAGCCTGCCATTGTACAACCTGACGAAAAGTGCGGGATACTCCCGCACTTTTCCCACAAATATCTAAATTAGAGGTTGTCAGGCTTGAAGAAATACTATATAATCGGTACGTTGAGCTACTGTCCGCGGCTGTGGGCGGCGGACTTCAAGAAAATGAAGGGAGAACATCATCACTATGACTGCTAACGACATTCGCAATATCGCCCTGCTGGGTCACGGAGGCTCCGGCAAGACCTCTCTGGCTGAGCAGATGCTCTTTATGACCAAGGGTACTGACCGTCTGGGCAAGACCGCCGACGGCAACACCACCTGCGACTATGATGCCGAGGAGATCAAGCGCCAGATATCCATCTCCCTGGCCTTTGCCCCCGTGCAGTATAAGGGCAAGAAGATCAACGTCATGGACGCCCCCGGCAACTTCGATTTCTCCGGCGAGGCCGTGTGCGCTATCCGCGCCGCCGAGTGCGCCGTCATCGTGGGCAACGCCAAGGACGGCCTGTCCGTGGGTATGGAGCGTACCTGGAAGATGCTGGGCAAGAAGCCCCGGATGATGTTCATCAACCGCGTGGAGGAGGCCAACTCCGACTACGCGTCCTGCATTGAGGCCATCAAGGCCAAGTACGGCACCGCCATCGCCCCCATCGTGGCTACCAAGGCCGACGCAAACAAGGCCGTCACCGTCATTGTGGACCTGCTGCACAACAAGGCCTACGACGCCAAGGGCGAGTGCGCCATCCCCGGCGACATGGCCGACGAGGTGGAGGCCCTGCGCGCTGAGCTGATGGAGGCTGCCGCCGGCGCCGACGAGGAGCTGATGGAGAAGTTCTTCGAGACCATGGAGCTGTCCGCCGAGGATATGGCCAAGGGCCTGAAGATCGGTGTGCGCGACGGCAGCGTGTGCCCCGTGCTGTGCGGCTCCGCCGTCACCGGCATGGGCGTGGATATGCTGATGCAGACCATCGTGGACCTGGTGCCCGTGGCCACCGATATGCCCGCCGAGGCCGCCGAGGACGACGACGGCAACGCCATCGAGGTCGCCTATGACCCCAACGGCCCCACCGCTGCCTTCGTGTTCAAGACCATCTCCGACCAGTACGGCAAGTTCTCCATGATCAAGGTCATCCGCGGCAAGGTCACCAGCGATATGTCCCTGTATAACATGACCACCGGCAACACCGAGAAGCTGGGCCGCCTGTACACCATGAAGGGCAAGAAGGCCGAGGAGACCAAGGAGATCTGCTGCGGCGACATCGGCGCCATCGGCAAGATGGACAAGGTCAAGACCGGCGACACCCTGTGCGAGCCCAAGACCTATGTGAAGTTCGCGCCGCTGGCCTTTGCCCCCGCCTGCTACGAGCGCGCCATCTCCCCCAAGACCAAGCAGGAGATCGAGAAGCTGGGCACCGGCCTGAACAAGCTGAACGAGGAGGACCCCACCTTCTCCGTCACCAATAACGCCGAGACCCACCAGACCGTGATCTCCGGCGCCGGCGACATCCAGATCGACGTGCTGTGCAGCAAGCTGAAGAGCCGCTTCGGCGTGGACGCGGAGCTGGATACTCCCCGCGTGGCCTATCGTGAGAAGATCCGCAGCACCGTCCGCAAGCAGGGCCGCTATAAGAAGCAGACCGGCGGCAGCGGTCAGTTCGGCGATGTCCATATCATTTTCGAGCCCCAGACTGAGCAGGAGGATATGATCTTCGAGGAGAACGTGTTTGGCGGCTCCGTGCCCAAGAACTACTTCCCCGCCGTGGAAAAGGGCCTGCGCGAGAGCTGCCTGCACGGCGTGCTGGCCGGCTATCCCGTGGTGTTCCTGAAGGCCACCCTGGTGGATGGTTCCTACCACCCCGTTGACTCCTCCGAAATCGCGTTCAAGCTGGCTGCCAACCTGGCCTTCAAGGCCGCGCTGCCCGAGGCCAAGCCCGTGCTGATGGAGCCCATTGGTGAGCTGAAGGTCACCATCCCCGACAGCTATCTGGGCGATGTGATGGGCGATCTGAATAAGCGCCGCGGCCGCGTGATGGGCATGAACCCCACCGGTGACGGCGAGCAGGTGCTGGAGGCTGAGGTGCCCATGGCCGAGATGATGAGCTACGCCATCGATCTGCGATCCATGACCCAGTCCCGTGGTACGTTCACCTTCAACTTCGTCCGCTACGAGGATTGCCCCGCCGCGGCGCAGGAGAAGGCTATTGCCGAGGCTAAGGCGCTGGCCGAGGCCGAGTAAATTGAAATGAGGAGCCCGGTACGCTGTGTGTACCGGGCTCCTTTGCATATTTTCCGCACCGATAGGGGAGGCTAACAGGCGCTGGAAAAATTTTTTGAAAAATTTTAAAAACCCTCTTTACAAAGCAAAATCAATGTGGTATTATAATAATGCAAACGATAATTGTTAGCGATAAGAGAGGAGCGCCGCAGATGCATAACACACGGTACAGCCCCAAGCGGGACGCCATACTGCAATGCCTGCGTTCCACCACCTGCCACCCATCGGCGGAGTGGGTGTACAGCCAGCTGAAGCCCCGCATACCCGACCTCTCTCTGGCCACCGTCTACCGCAATCTGGCGCGGTTCCGGGCGGAGGGCGCGGTGCAGGTCATCGGCTGTGTGGACGGTGAAGACCGCTACGACGGCAACACCGCCCCCCACGGGCACTTCGTCTGCCGCACCTGCGGCGCGGTCATCGACCTGCCGCCGATCCCGGTGGAGCTGCCGGATATGACAGCGGTGGGCGAGGCGGACAGCTGCGGCGTCGTGTTCTACGGCCGCTGCAACGGCTGCCTGGCCGAGAAGAAAACCAGTTGACAAATGCCGCTGCGGCGGCGTCAAAATAACAAACACAACGACATGAATACATTTATGGAGGTAACGATTATGAAGAAGTGGGTCTGTCCTGTTTGCGGTTATGTTCACGAGGGTGATGTTCCCCCCGCCGAGTGCCCGGTCTGCCACGTCAGCGGCGACAAGTTCCTGCTGCAGTCTGAGGAGAAGTCCTGGGCCGCCGAGCACGTCGTGGGCGTAGGCAAGGTCTTTGGCGACGATGTCCCCGAGGATGTCCGCAAGGAGATCATCGATGGTCTGCGCGCCAACTTCGAGGGCGAGTGCTCCGAGGTCGGTATGTATCTGGCCATGGCCCGTGTGGCCCACCGCGAGGGCTATCCCGAGATCGGCCTGTACTGGGAGAAGGCCGGCCTGGAGGAGGCTGAGCACGCCGCCAAATTCGCCGAGTTGCTGGGCGAGGTCATCACTGACAGCACCAAGAAGAACCTGCAGATGCGCGTGGACGCCGAGAACGGCGCTACCGCCGGCAAGTTCGAGCTGGCGAAGCTGGCCAAGAAGTACAATCTGGACGCCATCCACGACACCGTCCACGAGATGGCCCGCGACGAAGCCCGCCACGGCAAGGCCTTCGAGGGTCTGCTGAACCGCTATTTCGGCAAGTAAGCAAGTTTGATAAGATAGAAAAGCAGGGAGCGTTTCGCTCCCTGCTTTTGCTGCTCCGGCCTCGTGTCAGCCGGCCATGATCTCGAATTTCAGCACGCCCTCTGCTGCGGCGGGGACGGGGGGGCTTTACGCCGCTGCGCGGCGACACCTCATCCGCTCCCAGGTGGAAGGCGTGGGAGGTCAGTCCTCGCCGTTTTCGGCCACCCAGCGGCGGACGTAGTCCACGAAGCGGCGGGTGGAGGCGGACTGGGCCTTTTCATCCTTGACGGCGATGCCGATATTGCGGTAGAAGCGCTCGGGGGCATGGCAGGCGGCCACGGGATAGGGGCTGCGGCGGACCATCAGCTCCGGCAGGAGGCTGATGCCCAGGCCCTTGGACACCATGGCCAGGATGGTGCGGTCCTCGCGGGCGGTGTATTTCACGTTGGGGTGGACGCCCATGGCGTCCAGGGCGGCGGTGAGCTCGTAGTCGTGGCCCTCCTCCAGCCGGATGAAGGGCTCGGCGGACAGGGCCGACAGGGGGAAGGCCGCCGCGTCCGCCAACGGGTGGCCGCAGGGAACGACCACCAACAGCTCATCCCGGTACAGGGGGTGGGCGCAGAGGGATTTGGCTGAGGGCAGGCGCAGGAAGCCGCAGTCCACCTTGCCCTGGAGGATCCACTCCTCGGTCTGGCCGTAGAAATCGGCATCCACCACCTCGAACTCGATGTTGGGGTAGACGTCGCCGAAGCTTTTGAGGATGGAGGGGAGCCACTGTGCAGAGACGCTGGAGAAGGTGGCCACCTTGACCAGGCCGGCGTCCAGGCCCTTCAGGTCCGCCGCGGACTGCATGAGGGCATGGTGGGCGGCGCAGAGGGCCTCGACCCGGGGCAGCAGCGCGCGGCCGTCAGCCGTCAGCACCACGCCGCCGCGGTTGCGGCTGAGCAGCGTGATTCCCAGCTCGTCCTCCAGCGCCTGGACGGCGTGGCTGACGCCGGACTGGGTGAAGTTCAGCTCCTCCGCCGCCCGGGAGAAGCTGCCGCACTCCACGGTCTTGAGGAACATCTGGTATTTGGATACGCTCATGGCGGGACCTCCTGTACAGTCGCTGTCGCTATTATATCATACTTTTTCTCATACTTGCAAATACAATTATGCGTTTTACAACTGAAAACTTTTGTGGTAGTATAAGGACAACGAAACGAAACAAGAATATGGAGGTAATACATTATGGCTATCGTATCCAAGACCACCCGCTGCGCCGTTTGCGGCAGCACCGATGTTACGTTTTCCGAGGCGACCAAGCACTATCACTGCGCGTCCTGCGGCGCCGATGAGGCACACGCCATGAACGCCGCCGATGTGGCGGCCATCAACAGCATCGCCGCACTGGGCGACACCGAAGGCAAGCTGGACGAGCTGCGCCGCCGCTATCCCAACCTGGACATCACCAGCTGGACCCGCGAGAACCGCGTCCAGATGTGATCTTACCCCCTCCTTTCACAAAGCAAAAACCGGCGCCGGGGGGCGCCGGTTTTTGCTTTGTCTTTGTCTTTCACCGCAGCACCGCTGTTACAGGGCGGCGCGGATGGCGGCCAGCAGGTCGCCGTAATCCTCGAAGGCGGGCAGGTCGGGGTAGTCCTGCTTGATCTTGTCGGGACCGCGGAAGAGAAAGCCGGCCTTGCTGTGGAGGATCATCTCCAAATCGTTATAGCTGTCGCCGCTGGCGATGGTGTCGTAGCCGATAGACTGAAGGGCCTTGACGGTGGTGAGCTTGGAGTGTTCACAGCGCATGAGGTGGCGGGTGATGTAGCCCTCGCTGTCCATCTCGAGGGTGTTGCACAGCAGGGTGGGATAGCCCAGCTTGGCCATGAGGGGCATGGCGAACTGGTCGAAGGTGTCGCTGAGGATGACCACCTGGGTATCCTTACGCAGCGCGTCCAGGAAGTCCTTGGCGCCGGGCAGGGGGTCGATGCGGGAGATGGTCTCCTGAATAGCGCTGAGCTTCAGGCCGCGCTGCCGCAGCAGATCGATGCGCCAGCGCATGAGTTTGTCATAATCCGGCTCATCGCGGGTGGTGCGGCGCAGCTCGGGAATGCCGCTTTCCTCGGCAAAGGCGATCCAGATCTCGGGGACGAGGACGCCCTCCATGTCCAAACAAACGATATTCATAGGGAACGGTTCCTTTCTTTTATTTCAGCACGTCGGACAGCACATAGTCCAGCATGGCGTCCTTGTCGATGACGTCGGTGTGGAGGACGGGACGACCCTCCAGGCCGCGGAGATTTTTGGGGATGTCCATGCCGGTGAGGGCGTGGAGCTGCTCCATCATGGCGAACTCATCGTCACCGGATGCCTCGCCCAGGGCGTGCAGCACGGCGGCGGGGAACTTGTAGGGCGAGGCGGTGGACAGGACCACCATGGGAACGCCCTCGCGGGTGTGCTTCTCCGCCACGGCCCAGGCCACGGCGGTGTGGGGGTCGCAGAGGTATCTGTGCTCGCGCCACACCCGGCCGATGACCTCCGCCGCGCCGACATCGTCGCAGCAGCCGCAGCCGAAGACGGCACGGAGCTGCTCCAGCATCCAGCCGCTGACCTGATACCAGCCCTGGGTGTTCAGCTCCCGCATCAGGCGCTCCACGCAGCTGGCATCCTGGCTGACCAGATAGAGCAGGCGCTCCAGATTGCTGGACACCAGGATATCCATGGAGGGGGAGGTGGTCTTGTAGAAGGGGCGGCGCTTGTCGTAGCGGCCGGTGGTCAGGAACTCGGTGAGCACGTCGTTGGCGTTGCTGGCGCAGATCAGGCGGCCCACAGGCAGGCCCATCTGCCTGGCAAAATAGCCGGCCAGAATGTCGCCGAAGTTGCCGGTGGGGACGGTGTAGTCCACCACGTCGCCCAGATGGATGCGGCCGGACTTCACCAGATCGCCGTAGGCGCGGAAGTAATAGACCACCTGGGGGGCCAGACGGCCGATATTGATGGAGTTGGCGGAGGAGAGCATGGCGCCGTGGAGGTCCTTGTCCTTGCAGGCGGCGAAGATCTCCTTCACGCCGGTCTGGGCGTCGTCGAAGTTGCCGCGGACGGCGCAGACGCGGACGTTAGCGCCCTCCTGGGTGGCCATCTGGGCCTGCTGAACGGCGGAGACGCCGCCGTAGGGGTAGAACACGGTGATGCGGGTGCCGGGCACGTCGTGGAAGCCCTCCATGGCCGCCTTGCCGGTGTCGCCGGAGGTGGCCGTCAGGATGACCACGTCGCCCTTCATGCCCTCAGCCTTGGCCGCCGCCACGATGAGGCGGGGCAGGACGCTGAGGGCCACATCCTTGAAGGCGGAGGTGGGGCCGTGGTACAGCTCCAGCACGTATTTATCCGCCACGGGGGTCAAGGGCGTCAGGTCGGACGTGGGGAACTTGCCGGCGTAGCTGTCGCGGACAAGCCGGTCCATGTCCTGAAAGTCCGGCAGCAGGGCGTGGAGGATATCCGCCGCCATGGAGAGGGTGTCCTTTTCCAGGGCAGCGCGCCAGTCGAAGCGCAGGGCCGCCGGGTCGCAGATGTACAGGCCGCCGTCCGGGGCGATGCCCTGAAGCACCGCGTGGGTGGAGGATGCGGTGAGCTGCTCGTTTCTTGTGCTGTGGTAGATCATGGTAAAAAAGCCTCCGGAAAAACTTTTGAAATTGGGTCTTGCATTTCTGATAAGGCTATGATACACTGTCCCCATCAAAAAAGCAAGTGTTTTTCTCCTGTGGACAGAAAATATTTTTTTGTCACGCATGAAAACCCTGCACACAATAACCAAAGCGAAAGAGGCAAGGACTATGTTGAAAGTGTTGAAATTCGGCGGGTCGTCCATGGCGGATGCCCACCAGCTGGAAAAAGTACGCTCCATCGTGGAGGCAGACCCCGCTCGCCGGGTGGTGGTAGTCAGCGCCGCCGGAAAACGGTTCAAGGACGATCACAAGATCACGGACCTGCTGTATCTGTGCCACGCCCACCTGCAGTACGGCGTCAGCTGCGACGGTATATTCGATATGGTACGCAGCCGGTATCTGGAGATCCGGGACGAGCTGGGCCTGTCCACGCCGCTGGAGGCGGAATTCGACGCCCTGCGCGCCAAGATGGACAAGGGCATCTCCGCCGATGAGCTGGTGAGCCGGGGCGAGTATTTCGCCGCCCGGATCATGGCCGACTGCCTGGGCTTTGACTTTCTGGACAGCAGCCTGTGGCTGCACTTCCGCATGGACGGCACGGTGGACCAGGAGGCCAGCTATCAGGCTCTGATCCATGCGGCCAGCGGGCGGAAGGTGGTTATTCCCGGCTTCTACGGCGTGCTGCCGGACGGCAGCATCCACACCTTCAGCCGGGGCGGCAGCGACATCACCGGTGCGCTGGCGGCGGCGGCGCTGGACGCCGACGTGTATGAGAACTGGACGGACGTGTCCGGCTTCCTGATGGCCGACCCCAAGATCGTAACCGACCCGCGGCCCATCGAGCGCATTACCTACGCCGAGCTGCGTGAGCTGAGCTACATCGGCGCGCAGGTGCTGCACGAGGGCACCGTCTCCCCGGTGCGGGAGAAGAACATCCCCCTGAACATCCGCAACACCAACCAGCCGGAGCACCCGGGCACCATGATACGGGAGGCCTTCGACGACACGGCGGCGGAGCTGCAGGAGAGCAGCATGATCACCGGCATCGCCGGAAAGAAGGGCTTTTCCGTCATCACCATGACCAAGAACGGAATGTCCTCGGAGCTGGGCGTTATCCGCCGGGTGCTGGAGATATTGGAGCGCTATCACATCAACGTGGAGTACATCCCCTCCGGTATCGACTCGGTATCGCTGGTGGTGGAGACAGGCAAGGCCGCGCCGTATCTGTATCAGGCACTGGGCGACATGGAGAAGGAGATCAAGCCCGACAGCCTGCACGTTACCGACGGCATGGCCGTGGTGGCGGCCGTGGGCCGGAAGATGGCCTTCCAGCCCGGTTCCTCCGGCAAGATCTTCGCCAAGCTGGGCGAAAACGGCATCAATATCCGCATGATCACCCAGGGACCGGAGGAACTGAATATCATCGTGGGCGTGGACAGCGCCGACTTTGAGAAGGCTATCCGGGTGCTGTACAACAGTTTTGTAAAATAAAGTGCGTCTCCTGCGCCCATACTTCGCCGCAGCGGCTTGCCGTACACAAGGTGCGCCTGCGCCGATGCGCCGCATCTGAACGCAGGATACGTCACTTATTCGATATCGAGAAAAGGAGTACATCATATGAAAAAGTATAAAGTTGCTATTCTGGGTGCCACCGGCGCGGTGGGCCGCGAGATGATGAAGGTACTGGCCGAGCGCGATTTCCCCATCGAGGAGCTGCACCCGCTGGCGTCAGCCCGGTCTGTGGGACAGGCCATCCACTGGAAGGGCCACGACCTCCCCGTGGAGCTGGCCTGTGACGAGGCCTTCAAGGGCATGGACATCGTGCTGGGCGCGGCGGAGAACGACATCGCCAAGCAGTTCGCCCCGGCCATCGTCAAGGCGGGCGCGGTGTTCGTGGATAACTCCAGCGCCTTCCGCATGGACCCGGACGTGCCCCTGATCGTGCCGGAGATCAATCCGGAGGACGTGAAGAAGCACAAGGGCATCATCTCCAACCCCAACTGCACCACCATCGTTTCGCTGGTGGCCATCAACGCTCTGAACCACGACAGCCCCATCGAGAGCATCGTGGCCAGCAGCTACCAGGCGGTGTCCGGCGCCGGCGCCGGCGGCCCCATCGAGCTGATGGACGAGGTGGAGCTGCTGCGGGAGGGCAAGCCGGTGGAGCCCAAGGTGTTCCAGTACCAGATCGCCTATAACGTCATCCCCCAGATCGGCGGCGAGGCCTTTGAGGGCTATACCTCCGAGGAGATGAAGATGCAGAACGAGGGCCGGAAGATCATGCACCTGCCGGAGCTGAAGGTCAGCTGCACCTGCGTCCGCGTTCCCGTGGTGCGGAGCCACAGCGTGTCCATCGTGGTGCGGACCAAGGAGAAGATCAGCGTGGAGCGCGCCCGGGAGCTGATCGCCGCCGCCCCCGGCTGCCGGCTGGTGGACGACCTGGCCAACAAGCGCTATCCCATGCCGCTGGAGACCAGCGACCAGGACCTGGTGTTCGTGGGCCGTATCCGGGACGACCTGACCAGCGACAACGGGCTGAACATCTGGTGCTGCGGCGACCAGGTACGCAAGGGCGCGGCCACCAACGCCGTGCAGATCGCCCAGCTGCTGATCGCGGAGTAATTGTAAACAAAGTGAGGCCGCCCGGAGGGCGGCTTTACTTTTGGCGCAAAAGCATATATAATGGGGAAAAGTCTATTCCCGGAGGAAGTCCTATGAAACGATGGAAACGGGGCGCGGCCATGCTGCTGTGCCTGTGTATGACGACGGCGCTGCTGGCCGGCTGCGGCAGCGGCCGCAGCGGCGAGAGCACCGCGTCGGTGGTGATGACCGGCAGCGTGTCCACGGTGGACCCGGCCTATGCCGCCACACCGGCGGAGCGCACCCTGGTGCTGCACCTGTTCGACAACCTGTACCGCTGGACGGCGGAGGGCGCGGTGCCCGCAGCGGCCCACGCCTACGACTGCACGGACAACGAGGACGGCACGCAGACGTACACGTTCCACCTGCGGCGCGACGGCAAGTGGTCCGACGGCAGCGACGTGACGGCAGAGGATTTCGTGTACGCCTGGCGGCGGCTGGTATCGCCGGAGACGGACAGCCCGGAGGCGGAGATCCTGTCCATGGTGGCGGGCTATGAGGACGCCCACGCGGGCGACCCGGAGGCGCTGGGCGTATACGCCGAGGACGAGCACACCTTCGCGGTGACGCTGAGCACGATGTGCCCGTACTTTGTGGACGCGGTGTGCACAGCGGCGGCCACCATGCCGGTGCAGCAGAAGGCTGTGGAAGGCGGCGAGGGCTGGAGCGCCAGCCGGACGTGGTTCGTGGGCAACGGGCCGTACCGCCGCACCGGCGACTGGAGCGACAGTCTCTTCGCCACGCTGGTGAAGCAGGAGGACCACTATAACGCGCGGCAGGTGCGCGCGGACCGGATCGAGATCCGGTTCAAGAGCGCGGCGGAGGCCGCCAAGGACGCGGGCACCGCGGACGCGGTCATCGGCGCGGCAGGAGAGGACGGCACCTACGGCGGCAGCAGCACCGTGGGCGTGCTGCTCATCAACCAGATGGCCACCAACATGGACCGGACGGAGCTGCGGCAGGCCATGAGTCTGGTCATCGACCGGGATGCGGCGGCCGGCGCTCTGGGCGCGGACTATGCCGCCGCGGAGGGGCTGGTGCCTCACGGCATACGCACCGCCGGGGGCGAGGAGTTCCGGGCGGTCAACGGCGCGGTGATCGACTGCGAGGCGGATACCTACACGGACCGGTGCAGTCAGGCGCTGGAGCTGATGACGCAGGCGGGCCTGCGGCGGCCGGAGGCGCTGATAAGCCTGGGGACGGTGACGCTGCTGTACCGGAATACGCCGGCGCAGACGGCACTGGCCCAGCGGCTGCAGAAGGTGTGGCAGGAAAAACTGGGACTGAGCGTGACCCTGCAGGGTGAGGATGCGGAGACGTATCAGCAGATGCTCAGCAGCGGCGCGTTCACCCTGGCCCTGACGGAGCTGGACGCGCTGTACAACGATGCATCAGCCTATCTGGACCTGTGGCGCAGCGGCGACACGCGGAACTACGCGCTGATCTACATGAACGCCTATAACATTCTGATGCGGGTGGCGGCGGCCAGCACCTCCGCCGAGGCGCGGGACGCCTATTTGAAGGATGCGGAGTGGCTGCTGCTGGACACGGCCAACGTGATACCGCTGTATGAGAAGGAGCAGGCCTACGCCCTGCGCGGCGACGTGACCGGCGTGGTGTCCGACGGCATGGGTGCGTGGTACTTCGGCGCACTGTGGCGCGTGGAGCAATAAGTGAAAAACGCCCGGACCAACAGGCGTTAAACGCCTGCCCGCTATACTGTACGGAGAAAGCGCATATTTCCGACCCCGCAGCAGAGAGGAGCGATCATACAGATGATAGAAAAAGCTGAGGTCACAGCACTTTTGCAGCAGCTCACGGCCATCAAAAGCGAATATTTCCATGAGGACGAGATCATGGCCTTCGCCAGGGATTGGCTGTGCCGGCAGGAACTGCCCGCCCAGCTGCACGAATACCACGATGCCAAGGTCACAGATTTCCATGGGAAAAATGTCATCGCCGTTATCGACGGCGGCAGACCCGGACCGGTCATCTGCCTGAACGGCCATCTGGACACCGTGCAGCTGTGCGGCGGTTGGACCCGCGATCCCTACGGCGAGCTGGACGGCGACAGGCTCTATGGTGTGGGCGCGCTGGACATGAAATCCGGCTGCGCCGCGCTGATGGTCACGGCTGCCCGCTTCGCCGCCGCCCACAAGACCTTTGCCGGGAAGATCAAGCTGGCGCTGGTCTCTGACGAGGAGGGCCCCTACGGCCTGGGCACCAATGCCCTCATCGAGGACGGCTATCTCTCTGACGTGGACTTCTCCATCATCACCGAGCCAAGCGCCGGCTTTGACGGCAAGCCCTTCCCCGATGTCTGCCTGGGCGCCCGGGGCGGCTATGGTCTGGAGATCCGCTTCTACGGAAAGTCCGCCCACGCGGCCAACCCGGAAAAGGGCCACAGCGCCCTGCTGGACGCGGCCAAGGTGGCGCAGGCCCTGGAGCAGGTGGACTATGTTGAGGACCCGCACCTGGGCAAGGGCACCTGCTGCGTGGTAGGCATCAGCGCCGACGGCGGCGCGTGCAGCGTGCCGGACTTCGCCGTGCTCCGCCTGTTCTGGCACATCGTGGTGGGCGAGAGCCCGGACACCATCGTCCGCGAGATCGAAAAGGCCGTGCAGCGCGCCGGTATCACCGGGCGGTACGAGATCTGCTTCCGCGAAGCACCGTCTGAGGGCTCCCGGGGCTTCATGCCCTACACCGTCCCCCAGGACGAACCCATGACCGTCTCCCTGCTGGAGTCCATCCGCAAGGTCACCGGCAAGGAACCCACCATCTCCTACTTCGCCAGCATCGGCGACTTCAACTACCTGGGCACGCGGCTGGGTGCGCCGGCCATCATCTTCGGCGCCGACGGCGAGAACTATCACAGCAGCGACGAATACGTCCTGCTGGACTCCGTCCACCAGACCGCCGAGGCCGTTTACGACTTCCTGGAGAAAACACTGCTGCCCTGAGCAAGCAAAACCACCCCCGGCGAGGAGCCGGGGGTGGTCTGTTTTTCAGAAGGTCATCTCCAGCCCGCATTTCAGCTGGTGCAGTCTGTCGCCCAGGACCGTCTCCATCACGCCGCAGGCCCTCTCCTGGGTGCAGCGGCGGCGCAGGCGTACTGCACGGCCAATTCCACTCTTGCGCTCCGCCATTTTTCACGGTAAAATAGCACCACAAAAAAGGAGGGCAATGCCATGATCTATCGTGATTTTCAGGACCTGCACCTGTCCCTGCTGGGCTTCGGCACCATGCGCCTGCCCACCACGGTGGACGGCGCCATCGACGAGGACACCACCCAGGCGATGGTGGACTATGCGCTGGCCCACGGCGTCAATTATTTCGACACCGCCTGGGCCTATATGCAAAATCTGTCCGAGACGGTGGTAGGCCGCTGCCTGAAAAAGCATCCCCGGGACAGCTTTTACCTGGCTACCAAATACCCCGGCCATACGCTCACCTGCGACCCGGACCCGGCGGACACCTTTGCCCAGCAGCTGGAGAAGTGTCAGGTGGACTACTTCGATTTCTACCTGCTGCACAACGTCTATGAAAACGATGTGGATATCTATACCGACCCCAAGTGGGGCATCATCGACTACTTTGTGGAGCAGAAGCGCCTGGGCCGCATCAAGCACCTGGGCTTCTCCACCCATGCGGACCTTCCCTGCCTCACCGCTTTTCTGGAGCGCTATGGCAAGGAGATGGAGTTCTGTCAGATCCAGCTGAACTATCTGGACTGGACCATCCAGCGGGCCAGGGAGAAATACGAGCTGCTGGAAAAGCACCATATCCCCGTCTGGGTCATGGAGCCGGTCCGCGGCGGCAAGCTGGCCGCCCTGGATGCCGACAGTGAACAGCAGCTCCACGCCCTCCGCCCCAACGCCAGCATCGCCTCCTTCGGCTTCCGCTGGCTCCAGGGACTGGATAACGTCCACATGGTCCTCTCCGGTATGTCCGACATGGCGCAGATGGCGGACAACGTGGCCACCTTCGAGCACCTTGACCCCCTCTCCCCCGCTGAGGAGGCGATCCTCTTTGCTGCGGCGGATAAGATGAAGAATTCCATCCCCTGCACTGCCTGCCGCTACTGCTGTGACGGCTGTCCCCAGCAGTTGGATATACCGGATCTGCTGCACAAGTACAACCAGCTCCGCACCGGCAGCGGCAGCACCATCAAGATGCAGCTGGACGCGGTGCCCGCGAACAAGTGGCCTCACGCCTGTCTGGGCTGCGGCGCCTGCGCCGCTGTCTGTCCCCAGAAGATCGTCATTCCCAACGAACTGGCAGCCTTTGCCGCCGAGCTGGACAAGCTGCCCGACTGGGTGGAGGTCTGCCGCCAGCGGGCGGAGGCCGAGGCGCGGGAGCGCGCCTCCCGCGGGCTGTAAGCGCATAAGAAGAAGTCCCTCCCGTCGGGAGGGACTTCGTTTGTTTACACCTGATATTTCGCCGCGCAGCGTTGGTACTGCTCCCGGAAGTCCGGGTCCCGGCGCCGCGCCGCATCCAGCGTGGCGTGCATATTCAGGTCGTGGTGGGCTGCGTCGATCACGCACCCGGCGATATTGGAGCAGTGGTCCGAGGTACGCTCCAGATCCGTCAGCAGGTCGGACCAGACAAAGCCTGCCTCGATGCTGCACTGGCCTTGCTGCATCCGCAGGATATGTCGGGTACGCAGCTGCTCCTTCAGATCGTCGATGACCTGCTCCAGCGGCTCCACCTGCCGGGCGGCGGTCATATCCTGCTGCCGGAAGGCGTCCAGCGCCCGCATGAGGATATCGTTGACCGCGGCGGACAGCACGCTCAGCTCCCGCTTCGCCTCGTCGCTGAAGGCCAGCCCCTTCTCCCGCAGCTCCTCCGCCGACTCCAGCACGTTCACCGCATGGTCGGAGATACGCTCAAAATCGCCGATGGCCTTCAGCAGCTCCGCGGACTCCTCGCTCTCCTGCTCACCCAGCTTCTGGGCGCTGAGCTTTACCAGATAGGTGCCCAGCACGTCCTCGTAGTGGTCGCAGCGGCTCTCATCCTCCCGGATGGCGGAGGCCAGCGCTTCGGTGTAGTGGTCAAAGCTCCGCAGGGCGTTTTGCAGCGCCCGCACGGCAATCTCCGCCATCTCGCAGGTGACGACCCGGCAACGCTCCAGCGCCACGGCCGGTGTGGTCAGCAGGCGCTGGTCCAGCTCCACCGTTTTATCGGCCGCGTGGGCCTTATCCGGCACCAGGTGGATAGCCAACTTCTCCAGCAGGTCGCCGCAGGGCAGCAGTATGGCCGTACACAGGATATTGAACACCGAGTGGGCCACAGCGATACCCGCCATAGACGCCGCATTGTTCAGCAGTACCGGGGCAAAGATGGCCTTGACGATGCAGAACACCGTCAGCAGCACCGCCACGCCGATCACATTGAACATCAGATGCACCACGGCCGCCCGCTTGGCGTTTTTGTTGGTGCCGACGCAGGAGATCAGTGCCGTGACGCAGGTACCGATGTTCTGGCCCATGATAATGGGCACCGCGGCGGCGTAGCTGACCTGGCCGGTAGAGGCCAGCGCCTGCAAAATACCCACCGAGGCGGAGGACGACTGGATGATCGCCGTCAGCACCGCACCCACCAGCACGCCCAGCAGCGGGTTCGTAAAGGCCAAAAACAGCTCTGCAAACCCCGGCACGTCCTTCAGCCCCGCCACCGCGGCGCTCATGGTGTCCATGCCGAACATCAGCGTGGCAAAGCCAAGCAGAATGGAGCCAGTCTCCTTTTTCCGACCGTCCTTGCAGAACATATAGAAAATAATGCCGATCAGCGCCAGCACCGGCGTAAAGGCGGTGGGCTTCAGCAGCTGCACCCACACGCTGCCGCCGTCGATCCCCGCCAGGCTCAGCAGCCAGGCCGTCACCGTGGTGCCCACGTTGGCACCCATGATGACATTGATAGCCTGCCGCAGGGTCATCAGCCCGGAGTTCACGAAGCCCACCACCATGACGGTGGTGGCCGATGAGCTCTGAATGATGGCGGTGATGCCCAGTCCGGTCAGGAAACCGGCACCCACGCTGCCGGTCATTTTATCCAGCAGCGTCCGCAGCTTGCCGCCGGCCCGGCGCTCCAGCGCCTGGCCCATGAAATTCATGCCGAACAGAAACAGGCACAGCCCGCCCAGCATGGTCAGCGCATGAAAAATATCCATTTTCTTTCCCTCAACTTTACATTTTCTCAGATGTCACCTTATTGTCCATCTACATTGTACGGTATAAATGTCAAGTTCGCAGGCCATCTTTTGTAAAATCCATGTAAAACAGCGCAAAAAAGAAGCACCCGCGCGGGTGCTTCTTTTTTATGCTTCTTTTACCGCTGGCCCTTGTCGTAGGGGATACCCTCTGCCTTGGGCGCGCGGGATTTCTTGGATGTGAAGGCCAGCACCACCAGCGTGATCAGGTACGGCAGCATACGGTACACGTGGGAGCTGATGCCGATCTCCGCCAGCCAATACACGCCGTCGCCGTTGATATCCAGGCTGGAGTACGCCGCGGCGATGCACTTGAACAGGCCGAACAGCAGCGACGCCCCGGCGATGTTCAGCGGCTTCCAGTTACCGAAGATCATAACGGCCAGCGCCAGGAAGCCGAAGCCCGCCACATCGCCGTTGGCCGTGCAGTTGGCCGTGGTCAGGGCGTAGACAAAGCCGCCCATGCCGGCCAGCGCGCCGGAGATGGTCGTACCGGCATAACGCATCTTGTACACGTTGATACCCACGGAGTCCGCCGCCTGGGGATTTTCACCGCAGGAGCGCAGCCGCAGGCCAAACCGGGTCTTGTACAGCAGGATCGACAGCACCACGAAAATGATGATGCAGATATAGGTCGCCAGATACACCTTGTGCAGGAAGGTATTGCCCAGGAAGCCAAGGTCGTCCGTCTTTGCGTAGCCCAGAGTGGTCTTCTTGATCATGAACCAACTGGCCGCATCGCCGGTGGCCATTTGCAGAGTGTTCTGGTTGGCGATGATACGGATGAGGAACAGCACCAGGGCCGGAGCCATCAGGTTCAGCGCCGTACCGCCGATGGTCTGGTCCGCCCGCAGATTTACGGAGGCAAAGCTCAGCAGCAGGGAGAAAATGGCGCCGAATATGGCCGCCACCAGCATAGCCAGCAGCTCAAAGCCCTGCAAAGCCACCCAGTCGCCGGCAGCCTTGGCCGCGTCGTAGACGTGGTTGGTCTGCATGATGTTCACGAACAGCACGCCGATAAACGCACCCAGGATCATAATACCTTCCAACGCCAGGTTGATGATACCGCTGCGCTCAGCGAACACGCCGGCCAGCGCCACGATCATCAGGGGAACGGCGTAGATCATGGTCTGTTGGATCAGAAATGTCATGCCTGCTCCCCTCCTTCCTCCGGCTGCTCAGGTACCTGCGGCGCTTCCTCCGTCGGTATGTCCGGTCTGTCCTCCGGCGGCGCATCCAGTGGCTGTGTCTCCGCCTCTGCCGGTATATCCGCCGTGGTGGTCTTGTTGGCCTCCACGACGAGCTTCTTTTTCCGTCCAGTCAGCATCATCTGGATGAGCAGAGAGAAGGCGGACAGATACACGATGACGGAGATGATCACGTCGGTGATGTACTCGTTGTAGGCAGTCAGGTTGGTCAGCTGCAGACCGACGATATCCAGCATGGCCATGAAGATGCCGGTGAAAATGACCGCGATGGGGTTGTTCACCGCCAGCAGGGCCACGGGGATTCCGTTAAAGCCCACGCCGGGCAGGGCCTGGTAGGTGTTCCAGTAGAACTCGGTGTTGCCGCTGAGCCAGTACAGCGCGGCGCCGGCGCCGGCCAGCGCGCCGGCAATGGCCATGGACAGCACGATATTGCGCTTATCGGGGATACCGGCGTAGCGGGCCGCATGGCGGTTGGCGCCGCAGGCCTTCAGCTCATAGCCGAACACCGTCTTCTCCATGATAATGTACACCACGATGGCCAGAATGATGGCCACCAGAATACCCGCATTGACCTGGGAGCCTGGAAACAGCTGATCCAGTCCCAGCTTGGGTGTGGCCACACCGTTGAAGGTGGTCTTGTAGATGTAACCGGACTTCGTGCCTTCTGTTACGTTCTTGAAGCTGCTGATATCAAACATCCAGGTGACAAGATTGGCTGCGATCCAGTTGGTCATGATGCAGGCCAGCACCTCGTTGATATTCAGCAGCGCCTTCAGCAATCCGGGGATCGCACCCCACAGGGCGCCAGCCAGCATACCGCCCAGAAAGGCCAGCAGCCAGATGATGCCCACGGGCACGGACTCGGAGGGGATGCCCAGCGCGACGGACAGCGAGACAAGCGTACCCATCAGATACTGGCCGGGTGCGCCGATATTGAACAGGCCCGTCTTGAAGGCCACCGCCACGGAAAGGCCGGTCATGATCAGCGGCATGGCGCGGAAGAGCATATTGCCCACATTCTGGGCGTTAAAGCCCCAGGTCAGCGCGCCCGCAGCGTCGCGGCCTGTGCTGAGGATGCCGGCAAAAATCAGCCGGACGCCCTCCCACATACCGGCAGTGGTGATCTTCTGCTCCGCCAGGCCCACAATAATGACCACGATGCTGCCCAGCAGCAGGCCGGCCAGGATGGACAGCAGAGAGGCCAGGACCTTCTTGGTGCCATTCTTGGCATACAGATCTGTCAGTTTTTGCTTCACGCCGTCTCACCCTCTTTCTTGTCCGCCCGCTTGGCGCCGGCCATATAGAGGCCCAACTCCTGCACGGTAATCTGCTTCGGGTCGAACTCACCCACGATCTCACCCTCGTACATGACCAGGATGCGGTCGGAAAGGCTCATGACCTCGTCCAGCTCCAGGGATACCAGCAGCACTGCCTTGCCGGCATCACGCTGCTTCACCAGTTCCTTGTGTACGTTTTCGATCGCGCCCACGTCCAGGCCGCGGGTAGGCTGGACCGCCACGATCAGCGGCTTGTTGCGGTCCACCTCGCGGGCGATGATCGCTTTCTGCTGGTTGCCGCCGGACATACTGCGGGCGGTGGTCACGGGGCCCTGTCCGCTGCGGATATCGTATTCCTCGATCAGCCTCTCGGCGTAGGCACGCACCGCGTCCTTTTTGATAAAGCCGCCCTTTTCGAATTCCGGCTCCTTATACCGCTGCAGCACCAGGTTCTGCTCCAGCGTAAAATCCAGCACCAGGCCGTGCTTGTGCCGATCCTCGGGGATGTGGCTCATACACTCTCCACGGCGACGGATGCTGGCGTGGGAGATATCCTTGCCGCACAGTGTCACCGTGCCGCCATTGCTCTTATCCAGGCCGGTGAGCGCGTGAATGAACTCCGTCTGTCCGTTGCCGTCGATACCGGCGATACAGAGTATCTCGCCGGCGCGTGCATCAAAGCTGACATGGTCCACGGCGTTGCGCTTGTGGGTATGAGAGGGCACGCACAGATCCCGGACCTTCAGCACCACATCCGTGGGCTTGGCCGGCTCCTTTACGACCTCCAGCTGCACCGGGCGGCCCACCATCATGTTGGACAGCTCCTGCTTGTTGGTGTCGCAGGTGTTCACGGTACCCACATAGCGGCCCTTACGCAGAACCGTCACCCGGTCCGCCACCGCCATGATCTCGTTGAGCTTGTGGGAGATGAAGAGGATGGATTTCCCCTCCGCCGTCAGGTTCTTCATAATGGCCATCAGCTCGTCGATCTCCTGGGGCGTCAGCACGGCGGTGGGCTCGTCGAAGATGAGGATCTCGTTGTCGCGGTAGAGCATCTTCAGGATCTCGGTACGCTGTTGCATACCCACAGTGATATCCTCCACCTTGGCGTCCAGGTCCACGTGCAGGCCGTACCGCTTGGAGAGCTCCTCGACCTTCCTCCGCGCTTCCTTTTTCTGCAGGAAGCCGCACTTCGTCGTTTCGGCGCCCAGAATGATGTTGTCCAGCACGGAGAATACCTCCACCAGCTTGAAGTGCTGGTGGACCATGCCGATACCCAGTGCCGTGGCATCGTTGGGATCGTTGATCTTCACCGTCTGGCCGTTCTTGCGTATCTCGCCCGCCTCGGGCTGGTACAGGCCGAACAGCACGCTCATCAGCGTGGATTTGCCGGCGCCGTTTTCGCCCAGCAGCGCGTGGATCTCTCCCTTTTTCAGTTGGAGGGTGATATCGTCGTTGGCCTTGATGCCGGGGAACTCCTTGGTAATGTGAAGCATCTCGATCACATACGAGGGAGTCTTATCCATGCCGCCACCTACTTTCCTCTATTATTTTGCCTAATGGCGATAAAGGCATAAATTTATTATATAGCATATATGCACAGATTGCAAGAAAAACAGCGGCGTTTTACTCCTCATATCACGGCGCTTGACGCAAAAAAAAGAGACGCCCGCAGGCGTCTCTTTTTTTGTTAAGTACGTTCCGATTACTTGACCAGGTTCAGGGTCAGGCTGTCGGTGCTGTCCAGCTTGGAGTAGTCGTTGTCGACGACCAGAGAACCATCGGCCATCTTGGCCAGCATGGCGTTGTAGTCGTCCACAGTCCACTTGGTCAGGGACCAGGTAGCGGTGGGCAGGCCCACAGCGTTGTCCTTGGCGCCCAGGGTCACGAAGGTGCCGCCGATCTCGTCGAAGGAACCGTCATAGACCTTGCCGCAAGCCCACTGCACGGAGGCGGACAGGCCCTTCATAGCGGAGGTGATAACGGTATCGGACTGGCTGGACTGGTCAACGTCCACGCCCACCACGGCGCCGTCGTTAGCGGCAGCGGCAGCGGCGACAGACTGGAACATATTACCGCCGCAGGCGAAGATGACCTCGGTGCCGTTCTCATACCAGCCGGAAGCCATGGTCTGCAGCTCGGTGGAAGCGGAGAAGGAAGCGCCATACAGCCAGGAGTAGTTCATCTCGACCTTCACGCCCATCTCAGCAGCAGCAGCGGAAGCGCCCTGCACGAAGCCGTAGCCGTAACGGCAGCAAGCGGGGTTGTCGCCGCCGCCACCACCGGTGAAGCCCAGCTTGGTGTAGCCTTCCTTAACAACAGCGTAACCGGCCAGATAGCCGCACTGCTCTTCCTGGAAGCAGATGCCCAGAACGTTCTTCAGGGCGGTGCCGTCCTCAGTGGTCACAGCGCTGTCGCGGTCCACGAACACGAACTTGACATCGGTGAACTCAGCAGCGGCCTTGGTCAGGGCAGTGGCCTGCATAAAGCCGGCAGCCACGATGACCTTGGCGCCGCCCTCGGCAGCAGCCTTCATGGCATCGTAACGGTCGTCATCGGTAGCCTGGTCGCCGTTGGCGGGCTGATAGTACTTGTAGCTCAGGCCGTTGTTGGCAGCGTACAGCTTCACGCCGTCGAAGGTGCCCTGGTTGAAGGACTTATCCTTCAGCTGGCCCACGTCGGTGACGAAAGCGATCTCGTACTTGCCATCCTCGGAGGTCATCTCGTCGGCGATCTCGTCGGCGTTGGTGATCTCGGTGACTTCGGAGTTGTCGCCCTGGTTGTCGTCGGTCTTGGGGTCGTCCTTCTTGTCGCCGCAAGCGACCAGGGACAGCGCCATAACCAGAGCCAGGATCATAGCAAGAAACTTCTTCATGGTTATTCTACCTTCCTCAATTTTTTTATTTTCGCGCCTTGCGGCGGGAAAACCATCATTTCGGCACGGGGTCTTCCTCCTCCTGTGCCTTGCGCATTATAGCAGACTTTTTCGCCTTTGGCAAGTGAAAACCGCATTTTGCGGTAGAAATGTAAACAAATGTCATCAAAAATTTACATTTTGTTTGCGCGAAATGCACAAATGTATCACACATAGCGACAGCGCGAGATATCCTCCCGCGCTGTCGTGACCGTTGTTTACTTCTTGGCGGCCATCTTCACAGCCACCTCCAGGGCGATCTTCATCATGTTGGTGAAGGTGGTCTGGCGCTCATCGGCGGACAGCTCGGTGCCGTTGACCAGGTTGTCGGAGATGGAGCAGATGGCCAGCGCCCGCTTGCCGGTATAGGCGGCGGTGCAGTACAGACCGGCGGCCTCCATCTCCACGGCCATGACGCCCATCTTGGCGAAGCGCATATTGCGCCCGGCGGCGTCATAGAACGTGTCGGAGGAGTACAGATTGCCAACGGGCATTTTCACGCCCAGCTCCCCGGCGCTCTCTACGGCGGCCATCAGCAGGTCGAAATCGCAGATGGGCGCGTAGCTGCCGCCCAGCTCGTACTGGCTGGCAAAGTCGGAGTTGGTGCAGGCGCCCTGACCGGCCACCACGCTGCCCAGCTCCAGGTCGGCACGCATGGCGCCGGCGCTGCCCACGCGGATAATGTTTTCCACGTCGTATTGGGTGTACAGCTCATAGGAATAGATGCCGATGGACGGGATGCCCATGCCGCTGGCCATCACGGACACCGGCACGCCCTTGTAGGTGCCGGTATAGCCCTGCACACCGCGGACGTTGTTCACCAGCTTCGGCTCGGTGAGGAACGTCTCGGCAATGAACTTGGCCCGCAGCGGATCGCCGGGCATGAGAACGGTCTTGGCGAAATCGCCCTTGTTGGCGTTATTGTGGGGAGTCGGCATAGTGGTTCCTCCTTATATTTACTGTTCCATGGCCTTCACGGCCTTGACGATACGGCTGGTGCCCAGACGGTCCGCGCCCAGGGCGATGAAATCTCTGGCGTCATCCAGATCCGCGATGCCGCCGGCGGCCTTAATCTTCACATGGGGCGCCACGTGGGCCTTGAACAGCGCCACGTCCTCACGGGTAGCGCCGCCTCCGCCAAAGCCGGTGGAGGTCTTGATGTAGTCCGCGCCGGACGCGGACACCACGCGGCACAGCTCGATCTTCTCCGCCTCGGTCAGCAGGCACGTCTCGATGATGACCTTCAGCAGTCTGCCGTCACAGTGACCCTTGATGGCCTTGATCTCCTCCAGCACCTTGTCGTACAGGCCGTCCTTCACCCAACCGATGTTGATGACCATGTCGATCTCGGACGCGCCGTTTTTCACCGCGTCGGCAGCCTCGAAGCACTTGGCGGCGGTGGTGTCGTAGCCGTTGGGAAAACCGATGACGGTGCAGACGGCGATCTTGCCGTCCACATAACCCGCCGCCTGCTTCACATAGCTGGCGGGAATGCACACGCTGGCGCAGCCGTACTTGATGCCGTCGTCGCAGATGGCCTTGATCTCATTCCAGGTGGCACCTTGTGCCAACAGCGTGTGGTCCACGCGGGAGAGGATATTCTTCAACTCTTCGTTCATTATCTTCGCTCCTTTTCGGGATTTTGCAGTTATATATGTATATTGTACCACACACCGCGCGAAATAGCAACCCGCGCGGCCCAACGGCGCCCACCTGCTGCCGTTCCGTAAAAAAGGACCCGCCTGCTGAAGTGCGCTCTTTTCTCATTTCTCGCCGACAGTCACGCTGCCGTCCTCGCCCAGCACGGCGGGCACGATGGTGCTCCGCGTGTTCCGCGCGATGTTGTCCAGCCGCAGCCGGCTGGGGAAGTCGCTGAGCAGCGTGTACGCCACGCCGTGCTTCTTGGCCCGTCCCGTCCGGCCGATGCGGTGGATGTAATACTCGTTCTCCTCCGGCACCTCATAGTTGAACACCGCGTCCACATCGTCCACGTCGATGCCCCGGCTGGCCACGTCCGTAGCCACGAACACCCGCAGCTTTCCGTCCCGGAACCGCTGCATGACCTCCTCCCGCTTCCGCTGGGGGATGTCCCCGTGGATGCACTGGGCGTCCACGCCCCGCATCTGCAAAAACTTCGTCAGCCGTTCCGTGCTGCCCTTGGTGTTGCAGAAGCAGATCACCCGGTCATAGCTCTCATGCGCCAGTATCTTCGCAATGGCGTCCACCTTCCCGTCGGAGGGCACCTCCAGCCGGTACTGCAAAATGTCCGGCTTGTTCTCCTTGGTGGCCTGCACCGTGATCTCCTCCGGATCCCGCTGGTATACCCACGAGATGTCCATCACCTCCCGCGAGATGGTGGCGGAGAACATCCCCAGGTTTTTCCGGCTGGGGATCTTGTCCAGAATACGCGTCACGTCGTGGATAAAGCCCATGTCCAGCATCCGGTCCGCCTCGTCCAGCACCACCGTCTGCACGCTCTTCAAATTCACGGTCCGCCGCTTCATGTGGTCACTCAGCCGCCCCGGCGTGGCCACCACGATCTGGGGCCGCCGCTTCAGCGCGTCGATCTGCTTGCCGATGGGCTGTCCGCCGTACAGACATACCAGCCGAACGCCCTCGTGGCACACGGCGATGTCCCGCATCTCGTCGGTGATCTGCATGGCCAGCTCCCGCGTGGGGGCCAGAATGACCGCCTGTACCTCCTCGCTCTCCCGGTCGATGCGCTCGATGATGGGGATGCCGAAGGCCATGGTCTTGCCCGTGCCGGTGGGAGCCTTGGCGATCACGTCCTTCCCCGCCAGCATGGGGGGGATGCACCCGGCCTGCACGGGGGTGCTGACGGTGTAGTGCTTATTTCGTATGGCGCGCATGGTGGCCTCTGACAGGCCAAAGCTCTCAAACGGTGCGCCCTGTGTTACTTCCATAGTCGTTTCCTCATTTTTCCACATAGTATACCAATAAAGAATTATACCATATCTGTCAACGCCTTGCAACCGCGCAAAAAACCGTCCCCGCCGGCGGGGTAGCTCCGGCAGGGACGGTGCGGGGGAAGCGAATGTGTGCTGGGAAACATGAAGAATGTGAAGAAGATCGTGGTATCCTGGCGGCGCAGTGGTCAGCTGCGCCGCCGCGCGGGACCGATATCAGCCCCGGTTGCCGAAGAAGTAGTTATAAAACTCCTGCCAGTTCTCGGGGATCTGGCCGCTGTAACCGCCGTTATTACCGCCCTGAGAGGAGGTGTCCTCCTCCGTGTCGGTGCCGGTGATCTGGGGCTGTTGGTCGAAGGTGATGTCGGTGGTGATGTAGCTGCCGTCGCGGAACACGGTCAGGGTGGCGGTGTCGCCGGCGCGGTAGCTCTTCAGCGCCGCGGACAGATCCTGACGGCTGGTCAGCGTGGTGTCACCCATCTTGGTGATCACGTCACCCAGGCGCAGGCCGGCCTTGTCGCCGGCGCCGCCCTTGACGACGGAGTAGACGAACACGCCCTGATCGATGTCGATGCTGTACTGAGCGGCCATCTGGGAGTTCATGGTGCCCACGGTCACGGCCATGTATGCCTTGCCGGTGACGGCGCCGTTCTCCATAATGTCGGTGATGATGGACTTCACATCGTCAATGGGAATGGCGAAGCCCAGACCCTCCACCGTGGTGGAGGAGTAGGTGGAGTACTTGGCGGACACGATGCCCACCACCTCGCCGTATAGGTTCATCAGGGGGCCGCCGGAGTTGCCGGGGTTGATGGAGCAGTCCACCTGGATCATGTTGAAGGGGGTGCCGTCCACGTTGATGGCGCGGTTGCAGCTGGACACATAGCCGCCGCTCATGGAGAACGTCAGCTCGCCCAGGGGATTGCCGATGGCCAGCACGGAGTCACCCACGTTCACATCGGCGCTGTTGCCCAATGTCACGGGGGTCAGCCCGGCGGCGTTGATCTTCAGCACCGCCACGTCGTAGTCGCTGTCGCCGCCGATGACGGTGGCATCGTAGGTGTCGCCGTTATACAGCGTCACCTTCACGGAGGAAGCGCCGCTGATCACATGGTAGTTGGTGACGATATAGCCGTCCTCGCTGATGATAAAGCCGCTGCCGCTGGAGGCGGACTGGGTGGTTTGACCGAACACGTTGGTGGTGGTGGAGCAGTTGATGGACACGGTGGAGTTCACCGTGGAGGCGTACACCTCGGCGGGCTGCATCTTGGTCTTGCCGTCCACCTTCTTGATCTGCACGGCAGTGGCCGTGCGGTCACTCTCATTGATGGTGGTCTTGCCGCCGGAGATGCTGCCGCCTGCCAGCGCAGCGCCGCCGTAGCCTGCCGCGCCGCCTGCCACGGCGCAGGCCAGCACCAGCGCCGTGACCTTTACCCACGTCCTGCGGAAAAAGCCCTGCTTCCTCACCGGCGCGGTATACGTGTTCTCCTGCCGGGGTGCGGGCGCGTAGTCGTCGCGGGGCACCTCCCGGTTGGTGAAGCGGTACATATCGTTGTTGTTGAATTCGTCGTTATACATCGTAATGACCTCCTGTGTCGCAGTTTCGTATAAGGAGCACTCTCCCATCTTGCCGCCGAGGGGAAAGCGTGGTATGATGGAGAAAGCAGACATGAAGAAGGGTGCCTGCTTCGAAGGGGCTCATCGCTCTTTCTGTTTTATAGCATACTCGCTTTCCTTAATTCTACCTTTAAGTTTTGCAGGAAAACCGTGAACTTTCTTTGAACACCCGCCCGCAGGCGCCAAGCCTTCCCCCTGAGAGGTCCGCGGTATTGAATGACACGCCGGTGGCGTGTCAGATCCGTGGACCGACTCGCAGGGAGACAGGTGTCAGCGAAGCTGACGGATGAGGGGCCTTTCGTCTCCTGTCCCGCCCGCAGGCAGTGTCCCCCCAATACCACGGCGGCGTTAGCCGCCACCTACCCATTGCGGTGCTCCGCGCCGCGATGGGCGCGATTTGATAATCGCCATTCGATCAGCGCACCAGCCCCTATCCTCTCACTGCATCAGCGGCAGCGGCGCAGGAGGTACAAGCAGTCCCCCGAACCGACAACGATACCCGCCGTACCAATTCCGCGAGATCAGCACCGCCAAATTTGCACTTGCCCGCCCCGCGCCAAGGGATCCTTAAACCGTAGGTCTAAGTGGTTTTCTTTGGTACCTTTCTTTTTACAAAAAAAGAAAGGTACTCGTGCCGGGGGCACGAAACTCCCCATCCCGCGCCCGCAGGCGCAACGCCTGTTCGCTGCCGCCCGCGCTTTCCCTCACGTAACCGGCGTTTTCCTGATCGTTGTCGTTCCCCCGACTGTGCCAGCACCGCTTTCCGCTGCCGCTGCCTGCTACTACGGCAAAAATTATTCGTTCTGCCGTGTCGCAGGCTAAGAAATAATTATATCCGTGCCCAACGGGCACACCTACCTTTGCCGCCTTGCGGCGGCAAAGGCGCGATTTGATAATCGCCACTCGACCAGCGCACCAACCCCTACCCTCACTGCATCAGCGGCAGCGGCGCAAGAGGTACAAGCAGTCCCCTGAACCGACAATGTTACCCACCGCACTTCATGCGCGAGTGCATACCGCCAAATCTGCATGACCCACAGCGCGCCAAGGGACCCTTAGACCGTAGGTCTAAG
>CEAA01047755.1_pt1 | contig 176415 bp, 155 predicted proteins | sample 557551 | NCBI WGS metagenome assembly CEAA01 (sample SAMEA3182115, study PRJEB8094) | gut metagenome | biome: human; feature: gut; material: Stool; isolation source: human stools | place: Canada | collected 2013-06-11
GTCCGGTTCGGCTTCATCCTCCGAGACAGCGTTTACAACGTAAACATCATTATGTTGTAAAAATTTTTACGGCGTATCTCTTCCATAATTTACCAAAACCGAAATACGCTCCCCACCCCTGCGGGGGCGGGGAGCGTTCAGCTTTCCGGAAATCTCCCGGTTTTCCTCACCAATTTCGTGTCCGGCAGGGCCACCACATTTCTCGCCTATCCCGTTCGCGATTTGTTTACAATTTATTTCGCTAAAGAGAATTCCTGCATTCTGACGTAAAGTGCCTTCACTTGTTTTTACCCCCCGGCGGCCATATCTTGTGCGTACGCTCCGTCGGGGGACAGGCCATCCCGGCGCGGAGGAAGCTCACTTCCACATTTTTGCCCAGTATTTTCCAAAAAACGCTTACAAAACAGCGCGCAGGCCTTATAATACACCTATTATACATATTGGAGGCCCGCCATGACCATCACAACCGACCAGCTGACGCAGTTTCGCGCCCTGCTGAAAAACGAGGAAAAATCCGCCGCCACCCTGAACAAATACCTCCGCGACATCCAGCGCTTCGCCCTGTGGCTGGGCGACACGCCGCTGGAGCGCGACGCCATGCTGGACTACAAGGCCGACCTTATGCGCCACTACGCCGCCGGCAGCGTCAACTCCATCCTGGCCGCGCTGAACCGTTTTCTCCGTATGATCGCCCGCGAGGACTGCCGCGTTCACCGCCTGCGGATCCAGTACCAGGCGTACAGCCCCGAGGAACGCGAGATCACCGCCCAGGAGTACGCCGATCTGGTCCGTACCGCCCGGGAGACGGGCCGCGCCCGCCTGGCGCTGGTGCTGCAGACCATCTGCGCCACCGGCATCCGCGTCAGCGAGCTGCCCGCCATCACCGCCGAGGCTGCCCGCCGCGGCGTAGCCGTGGTGCGGTGCAAGGGCAAATCCCGCCGCGTGCTCATCCCCACCCGCCTGCAAAAGAAGCTTCTGCGCTATATGAAGCAGCACCGCATCGCCTTCGGCCCGGTGTTCGTCACCCGCAGCGGCGCACCCCTGGACCGCAGCAACATCTGGCGCGAGATGAAGGCCCTGTGCCGCGCCGCCGGCGTCTCCGACAAAAAAGTGTTTCCCCACAACTTCCGCCACCTGTTCGCCCGCACGTTCTACCGGCTGAACAAGGACCTGGCCAAGCTGGCCGACCTGCTGGGCCACAGCAGCATCAACACCACCCGTATCTACATCCGCACCACCAGCGCCGAACACCGCCGCTGTCTCGAGCGTATGCGCCTGGTGCTGTAAACCGCGCCTCCCGCCCTTATTGTCCCCCTTGGCGGAAAAGATGCACCTTGACAACTGAATTTGACAAAAAATCGCCCACCATATATAATACAGCACAAGGACGCTGCATACATAGGCGGGCGGTTAGTCACCTCCTCTCGAAGGGAGGTGGGACAGTATGTTTTGGACGCTGACGTTCCATATCTTAGGCTATTCAGTCTCGATACGGATTCAAAAGCTGAAAAGCAGAAACCGCCACCGGGCAGGGTGACGGTTTCTGTAGGCTACAAAGCCTGTAAGCAAATCTCAACTCACCGGGACTGACCGCCTGTCGCAGCGTCCCCTTTTCATCTCCTATTATACCCCATCCCCGCGATTTGTCAAGCGCCGCCGTTCCCCGAAATTTGACAAACGCCGCCCCGCGGTGTATACTTCGCCACAAGGACGCTGCATACATAGGCGGGCGGTTAGTCACGACCCCGAAAGGGGGTGACGCAATGTATTTTGTAGTTACGTTCCATATTCTGGGCCACTCGGTCTCGATACGGATACAGAAACTCAAAAGCAAAAACCGCCACCCTGGCCGGTGACGGTTTTTGCGGGCTGACATAGCCCAAAATAAACTCTCAACCAAACGGGGTCAACCGCCTGTCGCAGCGTCCCCTTTTCATCTCCTATTATACCCTATCCCCGCGATTTGTCAAGCGCCGCCGTTCCCCGAAATTTGACAAACGCCGCCCCGCGGTGTATACTCCGTCACAAGGACGCTGCATACATAGGCGGGCGGTTAGTCACGACCCCGAAAGGGGGTGACGCAATGTATTTTGTAGTTACGTTCCATATCCTCGGCCATTCGGTCTCGATACGGATACAGAAACTCAAAAGCAGAAACCGCCACTCTGCCAAGTGACGGTTTCTTTGAGTTGCTGAAACTCATCTAAACTTCTCACGCAACGGGGTCAACCGCCTGTCGCAGCGTCCCCTTTTCATCTCCTATTATAACCCCTCTCCGCGATTTGTCAAGCGCCGCAAAACAACCCCAACCCCTTTACATTCTGCAAAACCATGCACACGTCCGCAAAACGCGCACAAATTGCGAACAAATGTCCGCCTTGCGCGCTTTCGCGTCTCAAAGTTTTCCCATTTTTTCCCAGCGTATTTGTGCTGCAACGCACATACACGACAGCAAAATACCGAATATCGCATACAAAGCGCATTTTTTCGTGTTTTACACACCCCCGGACGCCGAACCAGAACAGTCATAAAAGTTCCGAAAATGTGCTGTTTTTCATTGAAATCGCAACGTTTCGGAAAATGTAAATCTTTTTTAATAATTTTTTACGAGTTTTTTTGCAAATCCCCGGCCAAAACGCCTTGATTTATCTGAGGGATGTGGTATACTTACAACCGTGAAAGGCGAAGCCGAGTTGTTCGGGCCTGCGGTCTACAACATAATGATGTTTACGTTGTAAACCGCTGGCGAGAGTGGCGAGGTCAAGTCCGACACAAACAAATTTTTATGGAGGAAACAAACATGAAGAAGATCATTGCAACTGTGCTGGCCATGGTCATGGCTCTGGCACTGTGCACCACCGCTTTCGCGGCGAGCGAGTATGTTCTCTACGGCAAGGACAAGAAGGCCATCACTGACGATGACGGCGCGAAGGTCATGGTCACCAAGACTGATGCCAGCAGCAAGAATAGCACTACTCTGTACTATGCGGATGAAGACGGCAACTACTACATCCCCGCTACTAAGGACAACTTCACCAACTATGTTGAAGGCAACTATGTCGCGAAGCTGGATGCTGACGATGTTGATGTTATTGCCGACTATATCACCTACGAGGGCAAGCTGACCAAGAAACTGGATAAGTCCAGCGATAAGGTCGAGCGCAACTGCACCACCAATGTCTATGATGAGGATATCTATCTGGATAAGGACAACAAGATGTATGTTGAGGATGCCAACGGCGATGCTATGCTGTTCGACGGTGTTATCCTTTACGTGAGCGATGATGTTTCTGCTGTGGTCGACATGGGTTCTCACCTGTGGATCAAGGGCGACAAGGTCAGCGATGGCGTGTACAACGTCAAGTGCGCTATCTGCGGCGCTACCTCCGTTGCTTATGAGACTTTGAAGCTGGCTGGTTCCACCGCTACTGTGGAGTATGTCCTGCAGGATGGTATCGACACCGCCAATGATATGGACAAGGCCTACGAGGGCGAGCTGCTGGCTAACGGCTGGTATGTTGCTACCGCTAAGGCCGCTGACTCCACCAATGGTGCTTCCAGCCCCAAGACCTTTGACGCTGGTATCGCTATGTACGTCGGTATGGCTCTGACCTCCGTCGCCGGCTCCGCCGTCGTCATCGGCAAGAAAAAGGAGTTCTAATTAAACTCAAAAAAGAGAAAGGCCCATTGGGCCTTTCTTTTTTTGCGCTAAATTATCCCTGGCCTGACGGCCAGGGATAGATAATATCTCACCCCTGACGGGGTGAGATAAATATATAACCCTCCCGCTAACGCGGGAGGGATAGTAAATGCTGCTTTCCTACGGGGCTTTTCTTTTTTTGTGACACCTCATCCGTCACGGCTAAAAACTTTTGCGAAAAAAGAGGATTTGAGGAAGTTTTTTGGTATAGTATATTGTCAGATTTATTTTGCACCGCGGTTCGGCGGGGGAAAGGAGGGCTTTTCGTGCATTTCAGCGACCAGTTTCTGGACGAAGTGGTGGCGCGGAACGACATCGCGGACGTGGTATCCGGCTATGTGACGCTGACGCGCAAGGGCGGCAACCTGTTCGGCCTGTGCCCCTTCCACAACGAGAAAACGCCCTCGTTTTCCGTAGCGCCGGACAAGCAGATCTACCACTGCTTCGGCTGCAAAAAGGGCGGCGGCGTCATCAATTTCATCATGGAGATCGAGGGCCTGTCGTTCCCGGAGGCGGTGGAGTTCCTGGCCAAGCGGGCCAACATCCCGCTGCCGGCGGAGGACGAGGCCCGCAGCAACGCCGACCGGCTGCGGCGGCGGGTGCTGGAGCTGAACCGCGCGGCGGCGCGGTGGTACTACGACCAGCTGCAGCTTCCCCAGGGGGCGGCGGTGCAGGCGTATCTGGACAAGCGGCAGATACGGCGCGGCATCGCGGTGCGCTTCGGCATGGGCGCTTCGTTGGACCAGTGGGACGCGCTGCTCCGCGCCATGACAGACAAGGGCTTCACCAAGCAGGAGCTGCTGGCCTCCGGGCTGGTGGTCAACGGGAAAAACGGCGGGCTGTACGATAAGTTCCGCAACCGGCTGATGCTGCCGGTCATCGACGTGCGGGGCGACGTGGTGGGCTTCGGCAGCCGCGTGATCGACAAGTCGGAGCCGAAATATATGAACACCACCGAAACGGTGGCCTACAGTAAGCGCCGGGTGCTCTACGGCCTGAACCTGGCGAAAAAAACCAAGCGGCCCAACATGATCCTGTGCGAGGGCAACCTGGACGTGGTGACGCTGCACCAGGCGGGGTTCGACAACGCGGTGGCCTGCATGGGCACGGCGCTGACCCAGGAGCAGATACGTCTGCTGAGCCGCTTCACCAAGGAGCTGGTGCTGTGCTACGACAACGATGGCGCGGGCCAGATGGCCACGGACCGGGCGCTGGAGCTGCTGCAGAACAGCGAGTTCACCGTGAAGGTCCTGCGTCTGCCGCAGCGATTGGTGGATGGACATTATGTAAAGCAAGACGCCGATGACTTTATCAAATACCAGGGTAGGGACGCCTTTGAGCAGCTGCTTTCCGGCAGCGCAAACGGCATTGAATTCACGATGTCTGAGATTGCGGCCAAGTATGACCTGAAGGACGACAAGGGTCGCATCGCCTACGCGGGGGAGATTGCTGAAACATTATGTAAATTAAATGACCCCGTGGAACGGGAGGTATATACCACCCGGGCCGCCGAGGCGGCGTCCCTGCCGGCGGAGGCCATGCGGATGGAGGTCCAGCGGGCCGCCAAGCGGGTGCAGGCCAAGGCACGGAAGGCGCAGGAGCGTCAGGAGATGAATCCGGTGTCGGCCCTGCAGCCCGCGGACCGCAGCATCCGCTATCAGAATGTACGCAGCGCGCTGGCAGAGGAGGGCGTTATCCGTCTGCTGATGCAGGACGAGAGCCTGTTCCCGCCGGAAATGCCGGTGCAGCCGGAGGAATTTTCCTCACCGCTGCTGGGCCGCATCTACGGCGAGCTGTGGCAGCGGCGGGGACACGCGAGCATGGCGGCGCTGGCCGCGGTGCTGACGCCGGAGGAGATGAACCACCTGACGGCGCTGCTGCAAAAACCGGAATCCGCAGCCAACGCGCCGCAGGCACTGGCGGATTACATACGCATCATTCGGGAAGAACACACCAAGCGCACCGGCGGCATGGATCCGCTGGCGGCGGCGATGGAGACGTATAAAGATAAAAAAGGTTACGGAGGAAAGCGAACATGACCGAAGAAAAGTACACCGCGGAGCAGTTGGAGCAGATGGCGGACCAGCTTTTGCAGGAGAACGCGCCGGCGCAGGAGAAGCCAGCCAAGGGCGGCCTGGACGAAAAGACCATCGCGTCCCTGCCGGCGGCCGCGCTGCTGAACGGCAACGAGAAGCTGCGCGATCTGTTTACCAAGGGTAAGAAGAAGGGCAAGCTGGATGCCGGTGAGTTGTCCGACGTGCTGGACGAGCTGGACCTGGAGAGCGAGCAGATGGACTCCATCTACGACTCTCTGGAGCAGTTGGGCATCGAGGTAGGCAGCGAGGATTTCCTGGCCGACCTGCCCGATGAGGATGGCGAGCCCGCTATGGATGAGATCGCCGAGATCGAGGAGGAGGAGCTGGTCGACCCCAACACGCTGGTGGACAGCTTCAACATTGACGATCCCGTGCGTATGTACCTGAAGGAGATCGGCAAGGTGCCCCTGCTGACCGCCGATCAGGAGGTGGAGCTGGCCACCGTTATGTCCGCCGGCCGCGAGGCCGAGGCGCGTGTGGCGCAGGCCGAGGCGGACGGCGAGACCATCCCTGAGGCGGAGATGGCCGAGCTGAAAAAGCAGATCAAGGCCGGCGAGAAGGCCAAGCAGCAGCTGGCCGAGGCCAATCTGCGTCTGGTGGTGTCCATCGCCAAGCGCTATGTGGGCCGCGGTATGCTGTTCCTGGACCTGATTCAGGAGGGCAATCTGGGCCTGATCAAGGCCGTGGAGAAGTTCGACTACACCAAGGGCTATAAGTTCTCCACCTACGCCACCTGGTGGATCCGTCAGGCCATCACCCGCGCCATCGCCGATCAGGCGCGTACCATCCGCATCCCCGTCCACATGGTGGAGACCATCAACAAGGTCATCCGTGTGTCCCGCCAGCTGCTGCAGGAGTTGGGCCACGACCCCAGCCCCGAGGAGATCAGCGCCGAGATGAATATGCCCGTGGACAAGGTCCGCGAGATATTGAAGATCGCCCAGGAGCCCGTGTCGTTGGAGACGCCCATCGGCGAGGAGGAGGACAGCCATCTGGGCGACTTCATCCCCGACGAGGCCGCGTCCGAGCCCAGCGAGGCCGCCAGCTTTACCCTGCTGAAGGAGCAGCTGGTGGACGTGCTGGGTACCCTGACCCCCCGGGAGGAGAAGGTGCTGAAGCTGCGCTTCGGTATCGAGGACGGCCGTACCCGCACGCTGGAAGAGGTAGGCAAGGAGTTCAACGTCACCCGTGAGCGTATCCGCCAGATCGAGGCCAAGGCCCTGCGTAAGCTGCGGCATCCCTCCCGCAGCAAGAAGCTCAAGGACTTCCTGAACTGAGGCGGACCATGAAGCGGGTAGTTCTGGCGCTGCTGGCGGTGCTGCTGCTGGCGCCGTCCCTGGCCTGGGGCGACGACAGCCGGCACTATGAATTCCGCCTTGCCGCCAACGGAGAGGCGACGTACCATGCCGCCGCCGGCGATACCGTTACGGTATCGCTTACCCTGTGCCGGACCACCGGCACAGGGCCGATGTTCGCCATGCAGGACGAGATATGCTTCGATCCTGCCTTCTTTGCCTATCAGCCTGATGGCACCCTGCTCCGCGAGGGCGTCAAGACGACGCTGGTCACGCTGCGTGATGGCCGTCAGGCGGTCTACATGAATTGCGTAGACTTTGGCGGCGGCGCGGACTGGGCGGATGAGACGGTCGTCGGCTCCTTTCAGCTGAAGGTCCTGGCCGACGGCGGTGCGTCCGCCATAACCGGCAGCCATTACCTGGTGTCCACCGAGGACGGCATGGGCCGCTACACCGCCGCTGCCCGGGACGTCACGGTGGTGGTGTCAGAGCAGTGCCGCGTGACCTTCCAAAGTAACGGCGGCAGCGGCGTAGCGCCGGCGGAGGTGCTCCGTGGAACGCCCCTGGCGCCGCCGCAGGCGCCCACCCGCTCGGGCTATCGCTTCACCGGCTGGTACAGTGACTACGACCTGACCCGCCCCTGGGATTTCAATGCGCCGGTCACGGCGGATATGACGCTGTATGCCGCCTGGCAGCCTCTGCCGGCCGCCGCGCCCTCCGCCGGTCCGTGGGCATGGCTTATTGTTGGTGCTTCCATTTCGGCACTGACCGTTTTAGCCCTCCGCCGACGCCGCTACAGTTAGATCGCAAAAAGGCAAAACAAAACCGCCCGTCCGGGCGGTTTTATTTTGCCCTGTGCGGGTCAGGGCCGTTCACCGACAGCACACCCCGGCGCGCCGCCTGCAAAACAGGCGAAAAATTCGGCGTTTTAGGGGGAAGCCGTTGCAATACGGTATTAAGATGCTATAATAAGGCTGGTATGATAGGAACGGAGGTCCAGCCATGATCGAGAAGGAAGCATTTATCGCGGCACTGCTGCCGATCTGCGACACCGTATGTGAATATGACAGGACCCGGGGAAAGCTGCGGGTCCGGAAAACCAGTCTGGCCAGTGGGCTGGAGGACAAATGGTACACCGTAGAGGAGCTGCGTGACATCTTCCGGGACAACGGCGGTGTGTTGGCGGAGAAAAGCGTGTGGATGCGCTATCTCAGCAGCGAAAATCTGCGGAGCTTTTTCTACGAAAAGGAGCGAAACGAGAGCTTTCGCCTGCGGTTCCGGCAGGGCGGCGTAGGCTGCCGGCAGTATGACATCCGCATCGACCGGATCAACGACAAAGTGCTGGTTATCTCCGGACGGGATACACAGGAGCAGGAGATAGACGCGCTGACCGGCGCGCTGAGCCGCAACCATTACCAGCGGGAGATGAGCAATGAGGTATACCGCGGCGGTGTAGCGCTCATCGATATGGACGATCTGAAGCTGTATAACGATATAAATGGCCATCAGGTGGGCGACAACGCGCTGCGGGCGCTGGCGGATACCATCTATGAGGTGGTTGGCCGCAGCGGCTCGCTGGTGCGCTACGGCGGCGACGAGTTTTTGCTGCTGCTGCCGGGCGTGGAGCAGGCGGCCTTTGCCACCGTGCTGGGAGACATTCAGCGGCGGCTGCGGACAGTGAGCATACCGGGCTGCGAGGGCGGCCAGCATATCACCATCAGCGTGGGCTGCGTCATGGCGCAGCAGGAGACGATCGCCCAGGCGGTGCAGCGGGCGGACCGGCTGATGTACCGGGCCAAGCGGAGAAAGGACGCCGTGGTCACCGAAGATACCCCCGTGGAGGAGGAGGAGATCAAGCCGCATATTCTTGTGGTGGACGATGCGGCTATGAACCGCGCGATACTGCGGGAGATGCTGGCGGAGGATTTCAACGTGCTGGAGGCGGAGGACGGCCGGGAGTGTATGGCGCAGCTGGAGACCTACGGCGCGGATATCTCACTGGTGCTGCTGGACATGATCATGCCGGAGATGGACGGCCTGCAGGTGTTGGATGAGATGAATAAGCGGGGGTTTATCGAGGATATCCCGGTCATTATCATCACGGCGGACGGCTCAGAAGAAAAGGTGCGGCAGGCCTATGACATGGGCGTGGCGGACTACATAGAACGGCCCTTTGATATCCGTATCGTGCGGCAGCGGGTGATGAACACCGTGAAGCTGTACGCGCGGCAGCGGCGGCTGGCAGCGGTGATGATGCAGCAGCTGCGGCGGCAGGAGCATATGATGGGTATCGCGGCGGATATCCTGTCGCGGGTGATGGGCTACCGCAACGGCGAGGGCGCGGACCACGGGCGGCACGTGGAGCAGATCACGCAGCGGCTGCTGCAGAGAATGCTGGAACGCACGGATAAATACGGCCTGACCCTGCAGGACTGCCGGCGGGCCGCCGCCGCGGCTATGTTCCACGACATCGGAAAGATGGGCGTGCCGGATGCCCTGCTGCGAAAGATCGGCCCCCTGACGCCGGAGGAGTTTGACGAGATCAAGAAGCATACCCTGATCGGCGAGGAACTGATGCGGGGCATGAAGGAGATGGAAAGCGAGCCGTTGGTGGAGGCTGCGGCGGAGATCTGCCGCTGGCACCACGAGCGGGTGGACGGCAGCGGCTATCCCGACGGGCTGAAGGGCAACGAGATACCGATGACCGTGCAGGCGGTGGGCCTGGCGGACGCCTATGACGCGCTGGTGAGCCAGCGGGTGTACAAGCCGGCGTATACCCATGCGGAGGCGTTGGCTATGATACGGCGCGGCGAGTGCGGCGCGTTCGATCCGCTGCTGGTGGACTGTCTGGAGGACATACAGGGCGCACTGTGCCGTGAGGTATACGGCATGAGAGGTAAGGAATGAGCAGGACAAAAAGATTGCTGGCGGTGCTGCTGGCGCTGTGCGGCGCGTTGCTGTGCGGCTGCGGACAGCGGGAGACGGAAACGGAAGAACTGCCGGTGCTGGTCATTGGCAGCGACGACTATGAGCCGTATTTCTATCTGGATGAGAATGGCGCCTATGCGGGTATCGACGTGGAGATCGCCACCGCCGCCTGCGAGAGATTGGGCTGGACGGCGAGCTTCCAAAAAATCAACTGGCAGGAGAAGGACGCCCTACTGGAGCGAGGCGACGTGGACTGCCTCTGGGGCAGCTTCTCCATGAACGGCAGAGAGGACCGCTACCGCTGGGCAGGGCCGTATATGTACAGCCGTCAGGTGGTCATCGTGCAGGCTGACAGCGATATCCGTACACTGGCCGACCTGAATGATAAGCGTATTTCCGTGCAGATATCCACTAAGCCGGAGGAGCTGTTTCTGAAGCATCAGGTGCCCGGCGTGGAGCAGGTGGACAGCGTGTACTGCTTCGCCGACACGGTGGACGTGTTCGCCGCGCTGGACAAAAGCTACGTGGACGCCTGCGCCGGACACGAGACGGCGTACCTCACCTTCATCGCCGGGCGCGCCGGGGAATACCGGGTGCTGGAGCCGGGGCTGCTGCGGGCAGGTCTGGGCGCGGCGTTCTATAAGGACGACGGCAGCGGCAGAGCGGAGGATCTGAACGAAATGCTGCACGAGCTGGTGGCGGACGGCACCGTGGCCGCCATTCTGGAGAGCTACGGCGTGGACGCACAGGCGGCTTTAGCGGGGTTGATCCATGGGCAATAAGTTTTCCAACAAATATATCTGGGTGCTCATGCTGGTGCTGGGCGTCTTTGTGATGGCGGTCACGGCTCTCATCGGCGGCAACAGCAGCATCCGCAACGCCCAGCAGACCGCCCAGCGGACGCTGCAATATCTGCAAAACCAGTGCATCAGCTACCGCGACATCGTCGCCGCCGACCGGCTAAAGAGCCTCGTGCGGCTGACGGAGCAGGCGCAGGAGGTGGCGGAGCGCGAGGGTATGGTGGGGCAGAACCGCTCCAACGAGGAGCTGGCGCGGTACGCCCAGCGTCAGCGCGTAACCTGCGTGCTGGTGCTGGACAAGGATCTGGAGATCGAGTTCAGCTCCGGTGCGGACATGGACTGGAGCGATTACTACACCAATGAGGCGATCCGCTCCATCATGGACTACCCGGAAAAGATCTTCGCCCGCCGCCTGACCCGTGACGGCGCGGTATACGACATAGCAGCCGTGGCGCGCGTCGAAAATCCCGGCGTCGTCTTCTGCGTCCGCCTCCAGTCGAACACGATCATCGCCTCCTACCGTGCGTCCATCGAGAGCCTGCTGGCGGGCTACGAGACGCTGCTCAATGACAAGGTCTACACCTACATCACCGACGGCGAGCGCGTGGTGGGCAGCAGCGCGGCGGAGCAGTGGGACCTACCGGTGGACAGCGTGCCGCTGATCACGGCGCTGGAGCAGGCGGACAGCGGCAGCCGTTTGGCGAAGTTAGACTGTGGCGGTACGTTTTTCGGTATGCGTGGGATGTACCAGAAGTACAGCCTGTATGTGTTCCTGCCGGCAGACTTTGTGTTCGCGCAGACAAAAAATATGCTGATCTCCGCCTTCGGCGTGTACGCGATGGCGGCGGTGGTGGCGGCACTGCTGTTGGTCAGGCTCGGCCAGGACCGCAAACGGCGGGAGCTGGCGTACCAGAAGCAGTTGGAAAAGGAAGTAGAGCGTGCCACAGCGGCGGACCAGGCCAAGACGCACTTCCTTCGCAGCATGAGCCACGACATACGCACACCCATCAACATCATCATGGGTATGCTGGAGATCATCGGGCGGAACCCGGAGGATGTGACGCTGGTGCAGTCCTGCCGGGAGAAGGCGCAGACCGCGGCGCGGTATCTGCTGGCATTGGTAAACGACGTGCTGACGCTGAATCGCCCGAAGCAGGAGGCGCTGGGAAAGACACCCTATTGTTTGACAAGCGAGCTGCACGAGATGCTGGATATTTCGCGCGCCCAGGCGGAGAGCGCAGGCGTTGCGCTGACGGTGATGGACCTGACGCTGGAGCATGAACGATTCACAGGCGACCCGCTGTATATGCGGCAGATCTGCCAGAACATCATTGGCAACGCCATCAAATACAATCACCCCGGCGGATGGGTGCGCTGCAGCTTCCGCGAGTCCCATTATGCGGACGGCGTGTGCCGGCTGGAATTTATATGCGAGGACAACGGCGCAGGCATGAGCGAGACGTTCCAGCGCCATATGTTCGAGGCGTTTGCCCAGGAAAACAGCGATAGGGGCAGCCTTTCCGGCGGCGTGGGCCTGGGTTTGGCCGTGGTGAAAAAGCTGGTGGACGAAAGAGGCGGTACCATTCAGGTGGACAGTGCACGCGGACAGGGAACGCGCTTCCGCGTGGTGCTGCCCATGATGCCCAGTGAGGCCGAACCGGAAGCCGCGCTTCCCGACGCGGCGGCCTCCATCGCCGGACGGCGCTTGCTGGTGGCGGAGGACAACGAACTGAACCGGGAGATCGCGGTCTACCTGCTGCAGGAGGCCGGCGCCATGGTGGATCAGGCCGCCGACGGCAAGGAGGCGGTGGAGATGTTTGCCGCGTCGGCGCCCGGTACCTACGACGCGGTGCTGATGGACGTGATGATGCCGGAGCTGGACGGCCTTTCCGCCACCCGCGCCATCCGCGGGATGGACAGGCCGGACGCCCGCCTGCCGATCATCGCCATGACCGCCAACCTGTTTGACGAGGACGTAGCGGCCTGCCTGGCAGCGGGCATGGACGCGCATATCCCCAAGCCGTTGGAGGCTGGGCAGATGATAAGAACGATCGCCGAGTGGCTGGAGAGGAAGAAACAATGAATTTAGAGAAGCTTTATCAAGAGATGGGCGGCGACATGGCGGACGCCGTGCGCCGGTTGGGCAGCGCGTCCGCGGTGGAGCGTTTCCTGCGGATGTTCGCCGGAGACGACACCTTCGCCATGCTGCAGGCGGCCATGAGTGCCGGAGACGTCCAACGGGCGTTCCGGGCGGCGCACACGCTGAAGGGCCTGGCGGCCAACCTGGGGCTGGTGCAGCTGGGGCAGGCAGCCTCCGCCCTGACGGAGGCCCTGCGCGGCAGCGATATGCAGCGCGCGTCGGCGCTGTATCCGGAGACGGCCGCGGCATACCGTGAGGCGTGCGCGGCAATCGGAGATTTAGAGACGGACGCGTAGAAAACACGGATTTTTGCGAAAAAGACTTGACGAAACGGAACGAAAGTGATACACTACAAATACAATAATGTTCTGTTGGCAAATCGGCTGAAAGGCCGAGACGCAAAGCTACGGTGTCTAAACGGCATTTGACCGCATGATCGACCGGCTGCAAGTGGGATGCGCTTCCAAGGTGCATACATTGCAGCCGGTTTTTTATTTGCCCTGCCCGGCAGGGCCCATATTGCAGTACGGGTCGCGGAGGTCTAACCCCTACCTCGGCGGCATCGAAACCCCCATCTGTCACATGGCAGATGGGGGTTTCGGCGTTGCGGAAGCGGTGCTCACGGCAAAAAAACATCCCCGGCACTGCCGGGGGTGTTCGCTTATGCCTTGCGGCCGTAGAGCGCGGTCATGCGGTCGATCCTGACAGAGAGCGCATCGCTCAGCTCGCCGGGCAGCAGCCGCCAGGTCCAGTTGCCGCCCTGGGTGCCGGGGATGTTCATGCGGTTTCCCTCGCCCAGGCCCAGATAGTCCTGCATCTGCGCCACGAACAGCTCCGCCACGCTGGACATACCGCCGCGGATAATACCCCAGTGGAAGCCCTCCTGCGCTGTCAGCGCCAGGTATTCCACCGCGTGGGCCACATCCTCCGGCGCGGCCTCCTGCCGCCACAGTGCCAGGGGGCTGTTGTCGTGGGTGCCGGTATAGCAGATGCAGTGCGGCGTATAGGCGTGGGGCAGATACCCGCTGGAATCCCGGGAGTCAAAGGCGAATTCCAGCACCTTCATACCGGGCCAGCCGGACTCGCGGAGCAGCTGCGCCACCTCCGGGGTGGGGTAGCCCAGATCCTCGGCGATGAACTCCAGCTGCGGGAACCAGCCGTTGAGCCGTTCGATCAGGTCCATGCCGGGACCGGCGATCCAGCGGCCGTTTTTGGCGGTGGGCTGACCGTAGGGCACGGCCCAGTAGTTGGCAAAGCCGCGGAAGTGGTCGATGCGGATCACATCATACAGCTTGCCGGCGCCGTCGATCCGGCGGATCCACCAGCCGAAGCCGTCGTCACGCATGGCGTCCCAGTCGTAGAGGGGGTTGCCCCACAGCTGGCCGTCGGCGGTAAAGTAATCCGGCGGGACGCCGGCCACAGCCTTGGGCACCAGATCGTCGTCCAGCTGGAAGAACTGCGGCTCAGCCCAGACGTCGGCTGAGTCCATGGCCACGTAGATGGGCAGATCGCCGATGATGCGGATGCCCTGCTGGTGGACGTAGTCGCGCAGAGCGGTCCACTGCCTGAAAAACAGAAATTGCAGATAGGTGAAGAACTGCACATCCTCCCGCAGAAGTGTGCGGTACTTGTCCAGCACGGCCTCGTTCTTACGCAGGCGAAGGTCGTCGTCGGGCCACTCCGTCCATGCCTTCATGCCGAAGTGCCGCTTGCAGGCCATGTACAGGGCGTAGTCCGGCAGCCAGCGCGCATTGTCCTGCGCAAAGGCCGCTACGGCCTCCGCGTCCCGCTCCCAGCCCCGTTTGTAGGCCTTGTGCAGCAGGGTAAAGCGGCTCTCGTAGATCTTTCCGTAGTCCACATGGCGCGGGTCGCTGCCCCAGTCGGGGGCGGCGCACTCGGCGGCCGTCAGCAGTCCGTCAGCCGCCAGCATATCCGGGTCGATGTAGTAGGGGTTGCCGGCGTAGGCGGAAAAGCTCTGGTAGGGGGAGTCGCCATAGCTGGTGGGGCCCAGGGGGAGCATTTGCCAGTAGGACTGGCCGGCGTCTTTCAGGAAATCGGCGAAATCATAGGCTGCCTTGCCCAGGGTACCGATGCCATAGGGGGAGGGCAGGGAGGATACCGCCATTAAAATACCGCTGCTTCGTTTCATAACTCAACTTCTCTCTTGGATAGGATTTGACTTTCAGCCGGACGGTCCCGGCCAAAATATACGGGGGCGGGCGATCAGCCCGCCCCCGGCGTGTTGTAAGTTTAGCCCTTGACGGCGCCTGCCGCCACGCCCTTGATGATGTGCTTCTGGCCGAGAACGTAGATGATGATGATGGGCAGGATGGTCAGGACGATGCAGGCCATCATGGGACCCATCTCCACGCGGCCAAAGCCGCCGCGGAAGTACTGGATCAGAATGGGAATGGTCATGTATTTTGTGCCGTCCAGCACCAGGTAGGGCAGGAGGTAGTCGTTCCAGACCCACATAGTCTCCAGAATACCGACGCTGACCAGCGTGGGCTTCAGCATGGGCATTACCACCAGAAAGAAGGTGCGGAGCGGGCCGCAGCCGTCGATCATGGCCGCTTCCTCGATCTCCAGCGGAATGGATTTCACGAAGCCGGTGAACATAAACACCGCCAGTCCTGCGCCAAAGCCCAGGTAGATGATACAGATGTTGAACGGGGTGTTCAGCTTCGTTTTATCCGCCAGATTTGCCAGAGTGAACATCAGCATCTGGAAGGGTACCACCATGGAGAACACGAACAGGAAGTAGCAGAGCTTCGTGGCCCACGTCTTCACGCGGGTGATAAACCACGCGCACATGGAGCAGCAAACCAGGATCAGCACCACAGAGGTGACGGAGATAATAAAGCTGTTGAAGAAGGCGGCAAGAAAGCCCTTGGAATGGATTGCGTTGGCATAATTACCCAGCCCGGCAAAGCCGTCGGCGGGAGGCAGCTGGAAAGCGGTGCTGGTGGAAATGGCGGAGTCCTTTTTGAAGGAGTTGATGAGCACCACCACCACGGGGTAGACCCACGCAAGACTGAGGATCGTCAGGAACACCGTCCAGACCGTGTTGATGGCTTGAGAGCGTTTTTTCATCACTGCTGTACCTCCTTAGAGCGGGTGAACTTCAGCTGCAGGCTGGAGATGGCGATGACCAGAATGCAGAACAGCACGGCCTTCGCCTGCCCGATTCCCTTCCACATGGGGCCGGAGCGGGCGTAGAACGTCTGGTAGATGTTCATTGCCAGCATTTCCGTAGAATGGGCGGGCTCACCGGCGGTAAGAGCAAGGTTCTGGTCGAACAGCTTAAAGGAGTTGGTCAGGGTCAGGAAAAGGCAGATCGTAATGCTGGGCATCAGATTGGGCAGCTTTACCCGCCAGAAGGCCTGCCACGGAGTGGCACCGTCGATATAGGCCGCCTCGATATAGTCATTGGGAATGGATTGCAGGCCGGCAATGTATATGATCATCATGTAGCCGATCTGCTGCCAGCACATCAGGATGATCAGACCCCAATAGCCGGAGGTGGAGTCCAGAGTCAGCAGCGGCTTGCCCATCAGACTCAGTATGCAGTTCAGAAGGATCTGCCAGATATAGCCCAGCACGATGCCGCCGATGAGGTTGGGCATGAAGAACACCGTGCGGAATGGGGTGGTGCCCTTGATGCCGCGTGTCAGCAGAAGGGCAATGCCCAGCGCGATAACGTTGATGAGCACGGTGGACACCACGGTGAAGGAAGCGGTAAAGCCGAAGGCGTGTGCGAATTGCTCGTCCTGAAACGCCTTGACATAGTTGCTCAGACCCACGAACGTGGTTTTGTTGATGGTGGTGAACTTGCACAGGGACAGATACAGACCCTGAATAAACGGGATCACAAAGCCGATGAGAAAGGCAGCCAGCGTAGGCAGCAGGAAAATGGGCCAGTATCTGCGGATGTTCTTTTGCATAAGCGTGTACCTCCATGTCGGTTTTGTTGAATTATCCGGCTGCCTGCGCGTCCTGTAAGCCGGGGCGCACAGGCAGCCGCTGCGCAGGAGCGCAGGGGCTGTGCGGCGGTCGGGTGAGCCTGTTTCAGCCCACCCGACCGGAAAATCACGGTGTAAAAAGGGATCAGCCGTTCAGAGCGGCTTCCTTGGCCCAGCCGTCCACGAAGGCGGTCTTGACGGCCTCCCAGTCGCCGGTACCGGCGGCGTATGCGGTCAGAGCGGAGCCGACGTCGTTCTTCCACTGCTCAGAGGGCATGGTGGTGAAGTTCCAGGACACAGGAGTCTTGCCGGCGGCGGTCAGCTCCTTGTCCACCTTGACGAACAGGTTGGGGGACTCGGCGGCCTTCTTGAAGGGGATCACAAAGCCCATGTCGTTGGCCATGGCCTGAGTGCCCTTGTCGGAGGTGACGCACCAGTACATGAAGTCCAGCGTGGCCTGGATGTCCTCAGGAGCGGCGTCCTTGTTCACACACCAGTAGTTCTCGGTGCCGGTGCACAGACCCTGATTGGCCTCATCGCCCACGCCGATGTAGATGGGGATCATGGTCATCTCGTCATCGGAGTACTTGGCGGACAGAGCGGAATACTCCCAGGAACCGTTCTGGAAGAACACGGCCTTGCCGTTCAGGAACTCGTTCTCGGAGTCGGTGCCGGTCTTGCCGGACAGATCAGCGGGAGCGCAGGTGCTGTTGTTGATGTACAGGTCAAAGATGGCCTTGTAGTTGTCCAGATAGGTGCCCTTGATGGCATCGGTGCTGTTGATGCCGTCAGCCTGATACTCAAAGTAGATGGGCAGGTTGGCCAGATGGGTCTTGAAGCGCCAGTCGGAGCTGCCGTCCATACCGGCGGAGGTGAAAGCGGCGAAGCCCAGCTCGTCCTTGCGGGCGGTGATGTCCTCGGCGACCTTCTTCAGATCCTCAAAGCTCTGGATGTCCTCAACGGTGTAGCCGGCCTTCTCCAGCAGAGTCTTGTTGGTGATCAGACCATAGGACTCGATCACGTAGCCGATGCCGGCAACGGCGTCGCCGTCCTTCAGGGCAAAGCTGTCGCTGGTCAGCTCACCGTAGATCTGAGAATCCTTCAGATCGTAGCAGTAATCCTTCCAGTTGGCCAGACCCACGGGGCCGTTCACCTGGAACAGGGTGGGGGCGTCGGTCTTGGCGATCTCGGAGGTCAGCTTCTCCTCGTAGGTGCCGGAGGCGGCGGTCAGGACGGTGACGGGCACACCGGTTTCCTCGGTGTAGGCCTTGGCCAGATCCTGCCAGTCCTGATCCTGCTCAGGCTTGAAGTTCAGATAATAGACCTTGCCGGTGGCAGTGTCGCCGCCCTCGGTCTTGGTGTCGTCCTTCTTCTCACCGCAGGCAACCAGAGACAGGGCCATCACGAGAGCAAGAAGCATTGCAAGAAACTTCTTCATGGTAATTACTCCTTTTTTGTTTTTATTTTCACATCACAAGGATGTAAAAAACAGATTATTAGGGTACAAAAAACAAATTATTGGGATGCAGGAAACGGATACTTAGGATACACAAAATAGATCACAAAGATATACAAAAGTATCACCTGGGCGCGGCCACGCTGCGGCCCTGGCGCAGGGTGGTGGGCAGCAGCTCACAGGCGTGGGAGCCCTTGTGCCGCACCATGTCCAGCAAAATCTCGGCGCTGCGGCGGCCCATTTCCTCCATAGGCTGGCACAGGGTAGTCAGCGGCGGCTCAATATAGGCAGACAATTCTAACCCATCTATCGCTATAACGGAACAGTCCTCGGGGATACGCCTGCCGGCGTCCATCAAAGCCCGCATGGCACCAATGGCCATAGAGTCCGCGATGGCGAAAAGTGCTGTAAAATCAACGTTTTCGGCCATTTTTTCCTGCACGGCTCTGTAGGCGTCCTTCGCGCCGAATCCGCCGGTGGAGATCACCAGTTCCGGGTCCACAGGGATGCCGTGACTCTCCAGCGCCTGCACATAGCCCTCATAGCGCAGCTGGCTGATGGACTGATCGTTGGGACGGGAGATCAGCGCGGCGATGCGCCGGTGCCCGTGGCGGTACAGCTCCTCCACCGCCTGCTGTGCGGTGTCACCGTCGGCGATGGACACAGAGGAATACTCGCCCTCGATCAGCGTGCCATAGCGGTTGGAGTAGGAACAGCACACAAAGGGAACGTTCAGCATCGCCAGATCAGCGGGGGTGTAATCAAACCGACCGCCCAGGAACACGATGCCCTGCAGGCGCTTTTCGCGCTCCATGACCGCACCGCATTTGACCTCGTCGTCGCAAGTACCGATCTGCTGCATGACCATTGTAAAACCGGCATCGGTGATGGTGCGTTCAATGGCGCGGATAATGTCGGTGTAGAACGGATTGGACACACCGCGGACTACCAGACCCACAGCGTCGGACTTGGTGCGTACCAGATCGCGGGCACTGTTGTTGGGAATGTAGTTGCTATTCTTGATAGCGGAAAGCACCTTACGCCGGACATCCTCACTGACATCCGGCCGGTCATTCAGCACACGGGAGACGGTACTGACGCTGACGCTGCACTGTTTGGCTATATCCTTGATCGTCATACCTGGGTGTGCCTCCTACTATACCAGATCGAAAGGAACGAAAATCGTCAGAGGAAAGCGAAAACATTACCGGTAACGTTTCCGTTCAGCATAGTTATCCTATCAGTGTTTGCCGCAATTGTCAATTGCTTCGCTGCATTTTTGCCGAAACGCACAGAAAAAGCGGTGGTTTTCTTGTGAAAATCACAAGAAAACCACCGCCCGATTGAACGGGCGGCGGCGAAGTATCGAATGTACGGCGCAAAATGGCGGAATTACCGGCGAAGGAGGGCGCGGCGCGCCCTCCAGTCAGGCAAATAGGCTTCCACCTCGCGGTAGAAGGCGGGGGAGTGGTCGTGGTGGCGAATGTGTGCCAGCTCATGGACCACCACGTATTCAATGGCGGCTTCGGGATAGGCCATCAGGTAGAGGGAGAAGCTGAGACGGTTTTTGCCGGAGCAGCTGCCGAAGCGGGTGCGGGCGGCGGTGACAGTGATGCCGGCGGGCTGCACGCCCATGCGCTGGGCCCAGTGGGCCACCAGGGGCGGCAGTGTCTCTTTTGCCTGCTGCCGCCATGCGTCCGCTTGTGCCGCAGACGGCTCCGGGTGGGCGGATAGATAGGCCTGCCGTGCTGCCAGATGTTTTTCCAGCCAGCCGCGGTGACTGTCCACAAAGCGGGTGATATCCGCATCGGAGGCCCGCAGGGGGGCGCGGACCAGGGCGGTGCCCTGCCGGGTGACCTCCAGCGCCAGGGTGCGGCGGCGGGAACGTATCACAGTATAGTCGATCATTGGCCGTCCTCCGGGATGAAACGCGGGCCGCGGTAGCCGTCCCGGTCCACGATCTCAGACCACATGGCGGCGGGGCGCACCCACAGACCGCCATTATCATACAGGGCACGGTAGACCACCAGTTCCTCCAGTGTTTCAGAGTGGCGGGCGGTGCCGATGACCTCATATTCATTACCCTTAAAGTGGCGGTAGCGGCCTGGTTTTATCGTTGTCATACTATATACTCTCCTGACAGGTAACAGTTGTGTTGACGATACGAATAGTATATACTATTGGCAGTGATTTGTAAATCGGAGGTGCAAAGATGAAAAACACCACGCTGTGCTATATCGAAAACGAACGGGGCGAATACCTGATGCTGCATCGGGTGAAGAAGCAGAACGACCTGAACCACGACAAGTGGATCGGCGTGGGCGGCAAGTGCGAGGAGGGCGAGAGCCCGGAGGAGTGCGTTTGCCGCGAGACGCTGGAGGAGACGGGCCTGACCCTGACCGACTATCGGTACCGGGGCGTCATCACCTTCGTGTCGGATATCTGGGAGGGGGAATATATGCACCTGTTTACCGCCACCGGCTGGACGGGAACGCTGCGGGAATGCGATGAAGGTGTGCTGGAATGGCTGCACAAGGACGCGCTGGCGGCGCTGCCCCAATGGGAGGGGGACAAGCTGTTTCTGGCGCTGATCCACGAGCCGGACACGCCGTTTTTCTCCATGAAGCTGCAATACGCGGGCGATACGCTGGTGTATGCCGCTCTGAACGGAAAGGAGCTGGCGGTATGATCCTGGTGAGCGCGTGCCTGCTGGGCTGTGCCTGTCGCTACGACGGGCAGAGCAAGCCCCATCCGCTGGCACAGGAGCTGGCCCGGCGTGGCTTGGCGGTGCCGGTGTGTCCGGAGCAGCTGGGCGGGTTGCCTACGCCCCGAAAGCCCTCCGAGCGGCGGGGCGATCGGGTGGTGATGAACGATGGCCGTGACGTGACGGCGGAGTACCGCCGGGGTGCGGAGGAAGCTCTGCTTTTGGCGCGGCTGTACGGCTGCACTGCCGCCGTGCTGAAGGAGCGAAGCCCCTCCTGCGGCTGCGGACGCATCTATGACGGAACGTTCACCGGAACGCTGACGGACGGCGACGGCGTCACGGCGGCGCTGCTGAAGGAAAACGGCATAAAAGTGTACGGCGAGAGCGAATTGGAGAAGCTGCTGTGAGCCGTCTCTCCCATTTTATTTTCCGCCAAAGGCGCACAAATTTTGAATTTACATTTGGCAGAAAAGCAGGTATAATATGACCAACAGCGTTGATATATGCGGCGACGGGAGCTCCCGTCATTCCGTGGGTACCCACGGAATGATGCCGCCTGTATGCTATGGGAGAATAAAAGGAGGAGTGTACAATGAAGAAGTGCGTAGTGGGTATATTTTTTGCGTTGGTGCTGTGTTTGGCGATGCTGCCCATTTCTGCTTTTGCGGTGGAAAAGACAGCCATTACAAATGTTGATGAGCTTTTACAATTTGCAAAAGCGGTGGACAATGGCGAATATGATGACGAAACAGATGCGGTTGTATCTCTTGAAGCGGATTTGGATTTGAAGGATGTAAAAACATGGACGCCGATTGGCAGCAGATTTGCTGATGATGGAACTCTGCTGCATTACTTCAGAGGCAAATTTTATGGAAACGGGCATACGATCTCCAATTTAGATTTTTCCGAAAACTATGGAAAGACAGAGTATCCGTCTTTCGGATTTTTCAGTGAGGTTTACGGCGCTGAAATTTCCGGTTTGACAATTCAAGGCAAGCTGGATGTGTCCAATTCAGGGTATGTCTATTTTGGAACGGTAGCGGGCGTTGCAGCAGGCAGTAAAATTACTGACTGCGTCTCAGATGTGTCGTTCACGGATACAGACAAATATATCAACGGCACTGCGGCTTTGTGCGGATATGCGATAAATAGCACGATTGAACACTGCCAAAACAAAGGTAACTTTACAATAACAAAGGATACAACCCGATTTTGGATGGGCGGTATCGTAGGTCTTGCTCAAAACAGTACCGTACAGTATTGTGCTAATACAGGCGATATGACTTCTTGGACACCCCATACCGGCGGAATTGTTGGGGAGTTGTATCAAGACTCAAAGATCATCAATTGTTATTCCACAGGGAAAATGGTTCCTCTTGGCAATGGAATTACAGATTTCGGCGGCATTGCAGGTACTGTTTGGGCAGGTGCAGAAATCAAACATTGTTATTTCGCTGGTGAAATGGATTTATCTCAATATACTGCCACTAAACCTTATAAGCGTTTAGGCGGACTTGTTGGCAAGGTTGAATCCGGCACACCTGTTTTTGAGAACAACTACTATACCGCAACGGAAAATGTTGCTTCCTGTGGCACTTCCACTTTTGCCGCTGGCACCGCAGAATCCATCGATTCCATGAAAACCAAGGAATTTTACGACAAGCTCACCCAGAACGGCGGCGACTACCGCTTCAACCCGAATGGCACACCGCTTCTGCCGGAGCACAAGTATCCGACAGTAGAGGAAACGCCGCGTTACTACTACAGCTCTGCGACTACCGCGAAGGACGAGGGCAAGACCGGCTCCCCCAAGACCATAGATGCGGGCGTGGGAATGTACGCCGTGAGTGCGGCGCTGTCTCTGACCGGGATGGTATATGTGAGTAAGAAGAAATCTTGAGAACGCAAAAAAGAAATCCCGAAAGGGATTTCTTTTTTGTCGGGGGACGAAGCCCCACGCCAGCGTGAGCGCTGGCTCGCAATGACAGGGAAGGGACGTCGTACCCCAAGGGCATTTGTTCCATGCGCTCCACGGCAGGACACCGGCCCCTACAAACGAAAGGACAGCGCCCCATGCGGGGCGCTGTCCTTCTATATGAGGGTGTTACCACTCCAGATTCTTTTCCGTCTCCTTGCTGAACACATGGGCCACATTGCCGCCGAAGATCATGTTGACCTCGCTGCCCATGGGGAAGTGGGCGGCGTTGCCGTTGGTGGGGACGATGACTACCACGTCATGGTCGTGGGTGGAGATATGCAGATGCACAGAGGAGCCCATCAGCTCACTGACATCCACGGTACCCTTGACGCCGTCGGCGCAGAGCATGATGTGATCGGGGCGAACGCCCAGCGTCACGTCCTGTTCCGGTACATTTTTAGCGCTGAGCCGGGCCTGCTTATCCTCGGCCAGTTCCACGTTGATGCCGTCGATAGCCACGGCGTATTTGCCGTCGCTGTTCTTCACCAGCTTCGCGTCAAAGAGGTTCATCTGGGGCGTGCCGATAAAGCCGGCCACGAACAGATTGGCCGGGTGGTCAAAGACCTCCTGGGGCGTGCCGATCTGCTGGATGAAGCCATCCTTCATGATGACGATGCGGTCGCCCAGGGTCATGGCCTCGGTCTGGTCATGGGTGACGTAGATAAACGTGGTGTTGATCCGCTGGCGCAGCTTGATGATCTCGGCGCGCATCTGGTTGCGGAGCTTGGCGTCCAGGTTGGACAGGGGCTCGTCCATCAGGAACACGGCGGGGTCGCGGACGATGGCGCGGCCGATGGCCACACGCTGGCGCTGGCCGCCGGACAGAGCCTTGGGCTTGCGGTCCAGATACTGGGTGATGTCCAGGATCTCCGCGGCCTGACGGACCTTCTTGTCGATCTCGTCCTTGGGGACCTTCTTCAGTTTTAGGGAGAAGGCCATGTTCTCATACACGGTCATGTGGGGGTACAGGGCGTAGTTCTGGAACACCATGGCGATGTCCCGATCCTTGGGCTCCACGTCGTTCATCAGCTTGTCGCCGATCCACAGCTCGCCGGAGGTGATATCCTCCAAACCGGCGATCATACGCAGGGTGGTGGACTTGCCGCAGCCGGAGGGGCCCACCAGTACGATGAACTCCTTGTCGGCGATCTCCAGACTGAACTGCTGGACAGCCACAACGCCCTCATCGGTGATCTGAAGATTGCTCTTCTTTTCCTGGGGTTCTTCGCCCTTCTTGACCTTCTTTTTCTTCTCGGTGTTGGGGTAGACCTTCTTCAGGTCCTTCAGAATGACCTTTGCCATACATTTTTGACTGTAACCGTCCTGCCTCCGCAAAAGACGGCCTCGCACGGGCATTGCCCTCGGTGCCTTACGACAGGTCTCCACACTGCCGCACCGCCAGCCACAGCGGGTATTCCTCCTTATCTTTTGCCGTCCGGCGGCATGAAGTGGAGTGCCGCCTGACGGTGGGAATACGGTAAGTATAACCGAAAACGTTTCCAAGCGCAAGGGCTTTTTGTGATATATATGAAAAAATACTGCCTGCCGGGAACGGCAGACAGTATTTCTCACAAATCAACGACAATAGGCGTGTGGCCGGTGTGGGGCAGCAGCTTTTCCAGCACGTCGGCGGTCTTCAGCTTCAGTGTACTGGTGCAGATGCACGGGTGGCAGGAGAAAAAGGGCGCGTCATAGACCTCGCGGTCGATGAGCAGCCGGACACGGTGCTCCGTATCGTTGGCCAGGCCCAAAATGGTGGCGGAGCCCGGGTGGCAGCGCAGCAGCTCCCACAGGCTCTCCTCCAGGGCGAAGCTCAGGCGGGAGGAGCCGATCTGCGCGCTGAGGTCCTTAGTGTGGAAGGGCTTGTCCGGCGGCATACACAGCAGATAGAACGCGGTTTTCTGCCGATTGCACAGAAACAGGTTCTTGCATACGGACACGTCCAGTGCGCGGCTGACCTCGGCGCACAGCTCCATGTTGAAGGCGGCGTCATGGCTAACGCGGTCGTATTCGATACCCAGCTTGTCCAGCAGGTCGAAGGCTGCGGCCTCCTGTGGCAGCAGCTGGCTCTCCGGACGGGTGTTATGGGATACGGGGGAGATGGTCACTGTGCGTCACCTCGTTTCAGCAGCAGCTCTCCGGCGCGGTAGATGTCGCCTGCGCCCACGGTGATGATCATGTCGCCGGGCTGGGCCAGCTTTTCCAGCTCGTCCGCCGTCTGCTCCAGCGTGGCGCAGTAGACGGCGCCGGGGATGCGGGCGGCCAGGTCCCGGGAGGAGATGCCGATGTCGTTCTTTTCCCGGGCGGCGTAGATCTCCGCCAGCACTACGCGGTCCGGCAGGCGCAGTACCTCCACAAAGTCATCGAACAGCGCGGCGGTGCGGGTGTAGGTGTGGGGCTGGAAGGCCAGGATGAGCCGTTTGTGGGGCAGCGCCTGCGCGGCGCTCAGCAGCGCCTGCACCTCGTCGGGATGGTGGGCATAGTCGTCATAGACCTCCGCGCCGCGGAAGGTGCCCTTGTGCTCAAAGCGCCGTCCTGCGCCGGTGAAGGACGCCAGGCCCGCCGTTACCGCCTCGCCGGGAAGGCCGAGAACATAGGCGGCGCTGGCCGCTGCCAGGGCGTTGGAAATGTTGTGGGCGCCGGGGACGTGCAGGGACACATGGGCGTAGGTCAGGCCGTTGATGACCACGTCGAAGTCGCCGTAGCCGTCAAAGAAGGAGACGTTGTCGGCATAGCAGTCGGCGCTGCGGTCTTTGACACTGAAGGTGAACACCGGATGTGTCAGGCCCTTGACGGCCTCGCGGGCGCCCTCATCATCGGCGTTGGCGATGATAAAGCCGCGCTCCGGCACCAGAGCGGCAAAGTCGTGGAAGGAGTGCTCGATATCGGCCAGGTCCTTGAAGAAGTCCAGATGATCGGCGTGGACGTTAAGGATCACTGCCACGGTGGGAAAGAAGTTCAGGAAGGAATTGCAGTACTCACAGCTCTCCAGAATGATGGTGTCGCCCCTGCCCACACGATAGCCGGAGTGCAGCAGCGGCAGCGTGCCGCCGATCATCACCGTGGGGTCTGCCTGGGCCGCCATGAAGATGTGGGTGGCCATGGAGGTGGTGGTGGTCTTCCCGTGGGTGCCGGAGACGCACAGGGCGTTGCGATAGCCCTGCATGATGGCGCCCCAGGCCTGGGCGCGCTCATAGACCGGGATGCCCCGGGCCACGGCGCCGGCGATCTCGGGATTGCTGTCGTGAATGGCGGCGGTGCGGATGACCGCGTCGCAGTTTTTCAGGTTCTCCGCCGAGTGGCCGATGGCCACGGGGATCCCCACAGAGCGCAGGTGCTTCACCGTGTCGCTCTCGCTCATGTCCGAGCCCTGCACCGTCACGCCCATGCCCTGCAATACCTCCGCCAGCGCGCACATACTCACGCCGCCGATGCCGGCAAGGTGTACGCGCTTGCCGGGGTGGATATACTTGTGAAAGTCCTCAGTAGGATGAAACATATTTGCTGCCTCCTTGACAGGAACAGAAAAATTACTGTACTATTATAATACAACGTTTCCGCCCATGCAACCGGCTTTTTTGCCGGTATTTGGCGGCGGAGGATGAAAAAACGTGAGGGGAGGCGAAGCCATGCTGCCGCAGGCGGTGCGATATGTGTTGGAGCGGCTGGAGGATGCGGGCTTCGCCGCCTATGCCGTGGGCGGCTGCGTGCGGGACACGCTGCTGGGCCGCACACCGGGAGATTGGGACGTGACCACCGCCGCGCGGCCGGAGCAGGTGCTTACACTGTTTGACGGCTATGCCATCCCAACCGGGCTGAAGCACGGGACGGTCACGGTCCGGGCGGGGGAGATGCACATTGAAGTGACTACCTTCCGGGCGGACGGGACCTATACGGACCATCGCCGGCCGGATCAGGTGTTTTTCTCCGACAGGCTGGAGGAGGATCTCTGCCGCCGTGACCTGACGGTGAACGCCATGGCGATGGACCTGCGCGGCCATATCACCGATCTGTATGGCGGGCGGGAGGACCTGGAGGCGGGTATCCTGCGGTGTGTGGGAGAGCCGGAACGACGCTTTGAGGAGGATGCGCTGCGTATCCTGCGGACGCTGCGGTTCGCCGCCGTATTGGGATTTTCGGTCGAGCCGCGGACTGATGCGGCGCTGCGGGTGAAGGCGCCGCTGCTGCGCTGTATCGCGCCGGAGCGTATCCTGACAGAGATGGATAAACTGCTGTGCGGCAGTCACGTGCTGCCGGTGCTGCTGAACTGGCCGGACGTGCTGGCGATGTTCCTGCCGGAGATCGCGCCCTGCGTGGGCTTCGAGCAGCACAATCGCCATCATATCTACGACGTGTGGGGGCACAGCGCCCACGCAGTGGCCGCCGTCCCGGCGGAGGTGGTCCTGCGCTGGACTATGCTGCTCCATGATATCGGCAAGCCGGCGTGCTTTACCCGGGATGAGCAGGGCGTGGGGCATTTTTATGGTCACCCGGCCATCTCGGCGGACCTGGCGGCGGATATCTGCCGCCGCCTGCGGATGGACAACCGCACGGCCGAACGCATCGTGACACTGGCGCGCTGGCACGACCGGGATATTGCCCGGACGGAGAAGGCTATTGCCCGCGCCGTGTCGCAGCTGGGAGAGGAGACGTTTCGGCAGCTGCTGGAGGTGAAGCGGGCCGACAACGCCGCCCAAAGCCCGGAGGATCGCTGCCGTCTGGCGGATATACAGCAGGCGGAGGATCTTCTGAACACGCTGCTGGCGAAGCGGCAGTGCTTTTCACTGAAGGACCTGACGGTGAAGGGCGGCGACCTGATGGCGCTGGGGCTGCGGGGGCGAGAGGTCGGTGATGCGCTGCAGTATCTGCTGAACGCCGTGCTGGACGGAACGCCTAACGATAAAGAGACCCTGCTGAAGCTGGCGGCGGAGAGAAAATAGCCCCGCGGCGCTTTCTGCGGGAAGGAGGTATAAGCTTCGACTTCCCGAAGGCAAGACAGCAAAAGAGGAAGATACCAAAAGGTGTCTTCCTCTTTTGGTGCCTCGTCGGGGATTCGAACCCCGGACACCCTGCTTAAAAGGCAGGTGCTCTACCTACTGAGCTAACGAAGCGTATGCAGTTATCATAAGGACAGTGTCGTCCGGAAAGAGCTGGCAGGGATGGCTGGACTCGAACCAGCGGATGAGGGAGTCAAAGTCCCTTGCCTTACCACTTGGCGACACCCCTGTGTGGAAAGGGATGAGGGACCGGGACACTCCCGATCCCTCATTTCTTTTTGTGGGGTGGGTAAAGGGACTCGAACCCTCGACACCCGGAACCACAATCCGGTGCTCTAACCAACTGAGCTACACCCACCATATACATCCGCACGGGAAGCGCTGACGCCCGTAAGGGGAAATGGCACGCCAGAAGGGACTCGAACCCCTGGCCTACTGCTTAGAAGGCAGTTGCTCTATCCAACTGAGCTACTGGCGCGTATCTGTCAAGTTGGAGCGGGTGACGGGAATCGAACCCGCATCCCCAGCTTGGAAGGCTGGTGCCCTGGCCATTGTGCTACACCCGCGTGCGCCCTCCACTCAAATCGTCAGCTTGTACATATTACCATAGGCCACCGTCCGTGTCAAGAAAAAAATCGGAGAACGGGGTACTTTTCCGTGGAAACAGCCTTGTCTACGCTCCGTAGACAAAGTCAGCGGGCGGGGGATGGACAAAAATCCGCCGTATGCTATACTGGGTACAACAAGAAAAAAGGAGGCCGCGACAATGGATATGGAAAAGACAGGCGCCTATCTGGCATCACTCCGCAGGGGGCGGGACATGACACAGCAGCAGGTGGCGGATATATTAGGGGTGTCCAACAAAACTGTCAGCAAATGGGAGTCCGGCGCGGGTCTGCCGGACATTGCCGCGCTGCGGGCGCTGGCGGCGCTGTACGGCGTGACGGCGGACGACATCCTGGCCGGTGAGACGCGCCCCCGGGCCTGTGCCGATACACCGGCGGAGGTGGAGGCCTATCTGGAGCGCCGGGGAAGCCTGCGCTTCCGCATCGGGTACAGTCTGGCAGTAATGGCGTTGGCAGTGTGGGTGGCATTCCCTTATAACAACTGGTCGTGGCTGTGCCTGCTGGCGTCGCCCCTGTGCCTGTGGCTGGGCTGGGGCGTGTGCCGCAGCCGAGAGACGCTGCGCCGCCGCATCCTGCTGCTGATACCGCTGTGCGCCCTGTGGCTGTTCGCGGCCATACAGCTGCTGGGGGTGTGGCGCCTACTGGTGTCCGCCTATGCGCTGCACGGCGGTGTGGTGCGGCAGTTTTCCTGGGCAGCGCTGACTGTGCGGCAGGAGGCGGTATGGCTGCTGCTGCCGCTGCTGCTGGCGGCGGCGCTGGTAGTCGGCGGCGCGGTGCTGAAAGAGCCGCTGGTGCGGGATAGGGGATTCCGTTTTGCACTGTATGGCGGCTGCGGACTGCTCTTTGCCGTGGAGGTCGTGCGGATCATGGTGTGTTGGGCGCCGGCCGCTGCCTATGCGGCCACGGTCAGTACGGCGGAAAGCGTTATGATCAGCCGCTATGCCGACCTGTCCGCGGTGGCCTGGCCCTTGGAGACGGTGCGTTGGATCGTCCTGGCGGCGGTGGTAGCGGCCTGGCTGGTGTGGGGCATGCAGGCATATCGGCACGCAAAGAAAAATTAAACTTGCCTAACCTACGGGATTGGTGGTATACTATACACGGGTCATCTTATGGCCCGTGTATTTTCTGACAGGAGGAAGACCTATGATCTCCACGAAAGGTCGCTATTCCATCCGCGTTCTGCTGGATCTGGCGGAGCACCGCAGCGGGGACTTTATACCCATGAAGGAGGTGGCCGCCCGGCAGGACATCTCCCTGAAATACATCGAACGGCTTATGCCTGCGCTGAAGTCCGCCGGCATGGTGGAGAGCGTCCACGGCATCGGCGGAGGCTACCGTCTGACGCGGGAGCCGGAGGACTACACCCTCTGGGAGATACTGGAGCTGGCGGAGGGCGATCTGGCGCCCGTCACCTGTCTCCAGCCGGATGCTCCGGTGTGCCAGAGGGCGGGGGAGTGCCGCACGCTGGGCGTGTGGCAGGGGTACTACAAGCTGACGCGGGACTACTTCGCCCACATTACGCTGGCGGATCTGATGAACGTCCCGGCGGGGGACAACTACGTGATATGAGCAAAAAAGAGACCGCAGGGCGGTCTCTTTTTTGCGTTTCGCGGTCAGGGCTGGTAGGTGAGGGTGAAGGTGTCGTCAGCGGCGCTATCGGTGTGCTGGTGTCCCTCCAGCGTGACGGAGGCCACGGCGTCCACGTCCACCAGACGGTCAAACACGTAGGTGTTGTCGGCGAAGGGGACGTCGTCGCTGCCGCGCATACAGCCCACCACCCAGTTCATCAGGCTGCGGCTGCTGCTCTCCACGGTGAACTCACTGCCGTCCTGATAGCGGATGGACAGCTCGTCCACAAGGGGCTCGCGGTCGGGATGGGCGTTGCGGATGCTCATGCCCAGCGGGGAGAGAGTCAGGGTCTCGCTGCCGGAGGTCAGGGTGGCGACGGGCACGTAGGTGCGGGGCTGCACGGCGATGGAGTAGGGCTGCCCCAGCTCGTCCTGCATGGTGACGTACAGCAGGTCGCCCTGCCGGAAGGACGTGTCGGCGGCGAAGTACAGCACCACGTTCAGGCAGGTGTCGGTGCTGGTCCCCTTGTCCACGTAGCACTTGGCGAACAGGGCATTGCCCTCGTCGGGGCTGCGGAAGTACAGGGTGGGCTGGAGGGGCAGGTCGATGCCCTCGCCGTAGCCCACGTCTGTGTAGCCGACGCCGGTGGGATTCTCCACGGAGTAGGTCAGCAGGCCCAGGCCGTTCTCGTCGATCAGGAAGGTACCCAGCTTGATGGTATTGCCGTCCACGGTCATCTCCGCGTCCAGCTTGCTGAGGTACTGGCCCACCAGACGCTGGGTGGTCTGGACGTCGCCGGGGATGCGCTCCATATCCGGGACGGGGACAAGGCCGCCCTTGCCGTCGTCCACCACAGGGGTGGCAGCGTCGATGTCATCAGTGAAGGCGTGGTGGGTGGCGTCGTCCACCTTGTCGGCGGGGGATACATCTGCCTTGATAAGGGTCACAATACCGCTGGCCACGGCAACGGTCAGCGTCAGCGCGGCGGCAATGGCGATCACAGCGCCCTTGCCCAGTGCGCGGCGGGTCTTTTTCTCGTTCTGCATGGTTTTTCTTACCTCCGTCAGTGTGTCCGGGGAGGCGTGCAGCGGGGAAAACGTCTTTTCAAATAATTCTCTGTCATGCATACTGCGGCACCTCCGATAAAATGTGTTTCAGTTTCTCTCTGGCGCGGGCGAGCCGGGTGCGCACCGTTTCCTCCGGTATGCCCAGCAAAGCGGCGATCTCCCTCTGGCGATAGCCCTCGTAGTAGTACAGCAGCACCGGCAGGCGGTAGCGCCTGTCCAGCGACATCACCGCATCGAACAGCTCCCGGCACTCCGGGGCCTCGAAGGTGAGGCTATTCTCGTAGTCGGCGATGTCCTCCGCCTTGTGCCACGGGGCGCGGAGCACGTTCTTGCAGCGATTGACCGTGACGCGAATGAGCCAATTCTTCACATGGGCGTCGCTTTCGAACGCCTTGTCCTGTCTGTACAGCTGTATCAGCACGTCCTGGGTCACATCGTCGGCGTCGTCCCGGCAGCGCAGATAGCTGTACGCCACCCGGAACACCGTGTCCATATACCGTTCCGCCAGCGGGGTGAACTGTTCGTCCGTCATAGGGGTTCTCCTTTTGTTGAGGTGAAAGGCCTTTCATCTATCATACACCTGCGGAGCAAAAAACGTTTCAAAAAAGCAGAAAAAATGTAGAAAGAAAATAGAAGGAGAATAGAAAGAAAGTGGAAAGAAACAGAAGAAAAGGCGAACGGACCTCGAAAGAGGTCCGTTCGTCATGTTTGTGAGGAGAAAATGGAAGGAAGAAAAACGCAGTATCAGTCCGCAAACAGCGGGGTGGAGAGATAGCGGTCGCCGGTGTCGGGCAGCAGGACCACGATGGTCTTGCCGGCGTTCTCCGGACGCTTGGCCAGCTCGATGGCGGCCCACAGTGCCGCGCCGGAGGAGATACCCACCAGCACGCCCTCGCGGTGACCCATTTCCTTGCCTACGGCAAAGGCGTCGTCGTTGTCCACAGGGATGATCTCGTCATAGATCTTGGTGTCCAGCACATCGGGGACGAAGCCCGCGCCGATGCCCTGGATCTTGTGGGAGCCGGCGATGCCGGTGGACAGCACGGCGGAGGTCTTGGGCTCCACGGCGACTACCTTGACGGCGGGGTTCTTTTCCTTCAGGAACTTACCGGTGCCGGTGATGGTACCGCCGGTGCCCACGCCGGCCACGAAGAAGTCCACCTTGCCGTCGGTGTCGGCCCAGATCTCGGGGCCGGTGGTCTCATAGTGGGCCTTGGGGTTGGCGGGATTGACGAACTGGCCTGCCACGAAGCTGTTGGGGATCTCCTTGGCCAGCTCGTCGGCCTTGGCAATGGCGCCCTTCATGCCCTTGGCACCCTCGGTGAGCACCAGCTCGGCGCCGTAAGCCTTCATCAGCTGGCGGCGCTCCACGGACATGGTCTCGGGCATAACGATGATGATGCGGTAGCCCCGGGCGGCGGCCACGGAGGCCAGGCCGATACCGGTGTTGCCGGAGGTGGGTTCAATGATGACGCTGCCGGCCTTCAGCAGCCCCTTGGCCTCGGCGTCGTCGATCATGGCCTTGGCAATACGGTCCTTGACGCTGCCGGCGGGGTTGAAGTACTCCAGCTTGGCGACGATCTTCGCCTTGAGGTCATGGGCTTTTTCAATATGGGTCAGCTCCAGCAGGGGAGTCTTGCCGATCAGCTGGTCAGCGGAAGTGTAGATGTTAGACATAGTGTTTATCTCCTTTATCGTTTATAGTCAGATGTTGTTGTGTGGAATGAAAGGAAAAGGAGTCAACATCGTCCGGTCAGGAGAACAAGAGTGCGGGTCATGTGATCGCCTCGTTTCTGAAATACAACTACCAACTCGGTAGGTTGGTACAGTTATAACACGGCGGCGCGGATTTGTCAACCCTGTTTTTGAAAAAATCCGGTAAGCGAATGTGACAATATTGAAAGAGTAAGAGGGCTTGCGGGACAGAGGCGAGGGAGGGTATAATGAAGAGCGTAAAGGATGTGAGCGTATGTACCGTATATTTATTGTGGAGGACGATAGGACCATCGCCCAGGCGGTGGCGCATCTGGCGGAGAACTGGGGACTGGAGGTCCGGTGCGTCCGGGACTTTCGGGCGGTGACGGCGGAGGCGGCGGAGTTTCAGCCGCACCTCATCATACTGGATATCGCCCTGCCGTGCTTTGACGGCTATCACTGGTGCCGGGAGCTGCGGAAGCAGACCAGTGCGCCCATCCTGTTTTTGTCCTCGGCCGGTGATAATATGAACGTCATCATGGCAATGAACTTCGGCGCGGACGATTTTATCGCCAAGCCCTTTGACGGCGGTGTTCTGATGGCTAAGGTACAGGCCATGCTGCGGCGCAGCTATGACATGGCGGCGCCGGCGGTGCTGCGGGAGAGACGGGGCGCACAGCTGTCCGCCGATGACCAGAAGCTGACCTATCAGGGGCAGACGGTGGAGCTGACCAAGAACGAGTACCGTATTTTGTCCTGCCTGATGGAGAGCGCCGGGAAGGTGGTCAGCCGGGAGAAGCTGATGCAGCGGCTATGGGAGACGGACAGCTTTGTGGATGAGAACACGCTGACCGTCAATGTGAACCGCCTGCGGCGGAAGCTGGCAGGTGTGGGGCTTGTGGACTTTATCGCCACCCGGCACGGGGTGGGGTACATCGTGGAGTGAGAGATATGGAGCTGCTCAAAGCATATCTGAAGGAGCGCCGGCTGACGCTGGCGGCATTTCTGCTGTTTGTCGGGGTGTTTGCCGTGTCCTTTGCCCTGTACGGCCTGCCGCTGGCGGCGGTGGGCTATCCGGCAGGGCTGTGCGTCCTGCTGGGGGCGTGCCTTGCGGCGTGGGACTACGGCCGCGCGGCACGGCGGCACAAGGCGCTGAAGCGTCTGCGGGAGGCGGGCGAGGCGGTGCTGCTGGACCTGCCGGTCATGACCACCGTGGAGGGGGCGGACTGCGCCGCCGTGGTGGAAACGCTGCGGCGGGAGCTGTGCCGGCAGGAGACGGCGCGCGCCGCCCGGTGGGAGGATATGACGGCCTATTACACCGCATGGGTGCACCAGATCAAGACGCCCATCGCCGCCATGCGCCTGACCCTGCAGGGGGAGGACACCCCGGCCGCCCGGCGGCTGATGACGGAGCTGGGCCGGGTGGAGCAGTACGTGGATATGGCACTGACCTATCTGCGGCTGGAGGAGGGCGGCAGCGACTACGTGATACGAACGTGCGCCGTGGATGACGTGGTGCGCGCCGCTGTGCGGCGGTTCGCCGGGGAGTTCATTGACCGGCGCATCGCGCTGGATTACACGCCGGTGGAATGGGAGACGGTGACGGACGGCAAGTGGCTGACCTTTGTGGTGGAGCAGCTGCTGAGCAATGCCCTGAAGTACACCGGGCAGGACGGGACCATCCGGATCTACCGGGAGGGGGACGATCTGTGCATCCGGGACAGCGGCATGGGCATCGCGCCGGAGGACCTGCCCCGGGTATTTGACATGGGCTATACCGGGCAGAACGGGCGGCTGGACCGGCGGTCCAGCGGCATCGGGCTGTACCTGTGCCGGCGGATATGCCGCAATCTGCGGCACGAGATACGGATCGAGTCCGCGCCCGGTGCGGGCACCACGGTGAGACTGACGCTGGGCCGCCCGGCGTTTGTGGCGGAGTGAGGGGAGTGGGTGGACAGAGTCGTCCACCCCTACAATGGTTCACCGGGAGATTCTGCAAACGGGCCGTCGAGGACGCCGGCCCCTACGACATTTTATTATCGCCCTTGCAAAGGGTGGGAAATGTGACAATTGTGTTCGGGAAGGGTAAGGGAAAGCGATGGAAGGGGGGCGGGGGACGCGGTATACTGACCGTGTTGGGAGACGGGGCGATGGGCCGGAGGCTCCCAAAGGAAAAGGAGGTCATGCTATGAGCATTTTGGAAGTCAGTGGGCTGCGGAAGGTATACACCTCGCGGCTGGGCGGCAGCCGTGTAGAGGCGCTGCGGAATGTCAGCTTCACTGTGGAACAGGGCGAGTATGTCGCTATCATGGGTGAGTCCGGCAGCGGCAAGACCACGCTGTTGAACATTCTGGCGGCGCTGGACGAGCCCACGGCGGGTACGGTGCGGCTGGACGGCCATGAACTGGGCAAGATACGGGAGAGGGACGCGGCGGCCTTCCGCCGGGACAACCTGGGTTTTGTGTTCCAGGAGTTCAACCTGCTGGATACGTTCACGCTGGAGGACAACATCTATCTGCCGCTGGTGCTGATGGGAATGTCTTACGAGGATATGCGGGCGCGGCTGCTGCCTGTCGCCCGGGAGCTGGGACTGACGGAGCTTTTGAAGAAGTACCCCTATGAGGTCTCCGGCGGGCAGAAGCAGCGGGCGGCGGTGGCCCGGGCCATCATCACCGAGCCAAAGCTGCTGCTGGCGGATGAGCCCACCGGTGCGCTGGACAGCGGCTCCACCGACGAGCTGCTGCGGCTGTTCGCCGCCATCAACCGGGCAGGGCAGACCATACTGATGGTGACACACTCCGTGAAGGCCGCCAGCCGGGCGGGCCGGGTGCTGTTCATCAAGGACGGCCAGGTGTTCCACCAGCTGTACCGGGGCGAGGACGACGACACCAGGTTCTATCAGCGCATCTCCGACACGCTGACCATGCTGCAGTCGGGCGGTGAGCCGGCATGAGGGAAAAGACATTATACGCCCGGCTGGCCTGGACGGGCATGAGAAAAAACAGGCGGCTGTACCTGCCGTATCTGCTGAGCTGCGCCGGGATGGTGCTGATGTTCTACATTCTTACGGGGCTGTCCGGCTCGCCGGTGCTGGAGCATATGTCCGGCGGCGGCAGCAGCGCCATCATACTGCGGCTGGGCACGGTGGTCATCGCCGTGTTTGCGCTGATATTTCTGTTCTATACCCACTCGTTCCTCATTCGCCGCCGGGAGAGGGAGTTTGGCCTGTACAATGTGCTGGGTATGGGCAAGGGCAACATCGCCCGCATTCTGCTGTGGGAGACGGTCATCACCTATGGCCTGACCACGGGGACGGGACTGCTTCTGGGCGTGGTACTGTATAAGCTGGCGGAGTTGGGTATGGTGCGGCTTTTGCAGGTGCCCGTGACCTATACCCTGACGGTGTCCGTATCGTCTCTGCTGGCTGCGGCGGCGTTGTTTGCGGTCATCCACACGCTGATCCTGCTGAACAGCCTGCGGCAGCTGCACGGCGTCAGCGCCGTGGCGCTGCTGCGCAGCGAGAGCGTGGGCGAAAAGCCGCCCAAGGCGCAGTGGGTGCTGACGGCGGCGGGGGCGGTGCTGCTGGCCGGGGCCTACTGGCTGGCGGTGTCCATCAGGGAACCACTGGCGGCGCTGACGTGGTTCTTTGCGGCGGTCATCATGGTCATCATCGCCACCTATCTGCTGTTTATCAGCGGCTCGGTGACGCTGTGCCGCGGCTTGCAAAGGAACAAAAAATACTACTACCGGCCCCAGCACTTCGTGTCCGTGTCCTCCATGGCCTACCGCATGAAGCGCAACGGTGCGGGGCTGGCGTCGGTGTGTATTCTGGCCACCATGGTGCTGGTGATGATCTCGTCCACCACCTGCCTGTATGTGGGGCAGGAGGACGCGGTGAATGCCCGGTATCCCCGCGACATGGACGTGGCGGTATACGGCAGAAGCGATCATCCGCTGGACGAGGCGGAGGCGGAGCAGCTGCGTCAGGGTGTGGAGAGCACCGTTTTCAACTTCGGCGGGCAGACCAGTAATGTGGCGACATACCGTGAGATCAGCGTCAGCGGTCTGCCGGACGGCGGGGATCTGCGGTTGGGCAACGCCGGTGCGTCCGCAGCGGACAGCACCCGTGTGACGCAGCTGCATTTCCTGCCGCTGGAGGACTATAACGCCGCCACGGGGCAGAGCCTGACGCTGAACGACGGGCAGGTGTATGTGGCGGCTCTGCGGACGGATTTCCCGTACGACACCCTGACCGTCGACGGGAAATGGACGTTCCGGGTCATGGATCGGGACATTCCGCCGCTGAGCGGCCCCTTCACGGCGGATATCACCCCGACCCTTATGGTGGTCATACCGCACTTCACGCAGTTCGTGCAGGAGCTGGAGGACGGGCTGAGCGAGAAATACGGGTGGTATCTCACGGCCACGTGGCACTACGCCTTCGACACCGATCTGCCGGAAAACCAGCAGGGTAACATCGACGGAACAACGCCCAATCTGGAGGACGCGCTGAACGGTTATCTGGCGGGCGTCAGCAGTGACTGGGGCGTGGGCGTCAGCGTGGAGTCCAAGGCCGCCAACCGGGCAGACTTCTACGGCACCTACGGCGGATTGTTCTTCCTGGGCATCATGCTGAGTATCGTGTTTATCTTCGCGGCGGTGGCTATCCTGTACTACAAGCAGCTTTCGGAGGGCTATGAGGATCAGAGCCGGTTCGACATCATGCAGAAGGTGGGCATGACCAAGGTGGACATACGCCGCAGCATCAACAGCCAGCTGCTGACGGTGTTCTATCTGCCGCTGGTGCTGGCGGGCGTGCACCTGTGCTTCGCGTTCCCGTTCATCCACAAGCTGCTGATCCTGTTCAATCTGGACAACAGGGGGCTGCTGATCGGCACAACGGCGGTGAGCTTTGCGGTGTTCGCGGTGCTGTATGCCATCGTGTACAAGCTGACGGGGAATACCTACTACCGAATCGTGGCGGAGGATACAGAAAAAGAGTAGAACGAAAGAGACGGCGGGAGCCGTCTCTTTTCTGTATTTTTGGGCAAAAAACGGGTTTTGTGTGGACAAATCATGGAGGCTTTCTGTATAATACATACTGATACACTATTGTTTGCAACAGCTTTATATACAGCGCGGCGTGCCGCGCGTAAGGAGGCAGTATGCGTAATATCTGGACGGTGTTCAAAACCGATATACGGACGCTGAGCAAGTGCTTTTTCGCCTGCGTGGTGGTGGTCGCCATCGCCCTGCTGCCCAGCCTGTACGCCTGGCTGAATATCTACTCCAACTGGGACCCCTACGGCAACACCGGGGGGATATCCATCGCGGTGGCGTCGCTGGACGAGGGCTATACCGACGCGGACGGCACCTACGAGAACAAGGGCGACGACGTGGTGGCCGACCTGCGGGAGGCTACGTCCATCAACTGGGTCATCGTGGACACCGAGGAGGAGGCCAAGGGCGGCGTGGAGTCCGGCGACTACTACGCGGCGGTGGTCATCGACAAGCAGTTCAGCCGGAATATGTACCGGATGCTGACGGACTGGACCGGTAAGCCGGCCATCACCTACTACGAAAACGCCAAGAAGAACGCCGTGGCCACCAAGATCACCGACACGGCGGTGGAGACGCTGAAGCGCTCCATCAGTGAAAACTATCTGGAGGTGGTCATCGACGGCATCATGGAGCAGAGCAATCTGCTGGCGGCGGACCTGACCGCCGACGATCCGGAGGCCGCTGTGAAGGGTGTGCTGTACCAGGCCCAGGACCTGCTGCACGCCTGTGGGCGGATGATGGATGCCTTTGAGGCGGCGGGCGGCAGCGGCGTGTCGGAGAGCAGCGCGGCGGCGCTGGAGGCGGCCGTGGCCAATATCAACAAGAACCTGCCGGACGGCGCACAGCTGCAGCAGACGGCGGCGGAGATACAGATGCAGCTGAACACGGCCCTGGCCCGGGTGGAACGGGCGCTGGATCGGCTGAACAGCGCCATTGAGAATGCGCCGGATCAGGAGGAGACACAGCAGAAGCTGCTGGATGCGGCGGATACCATGGACAAGACCGCCGACGCGCTGGAAACGTGGGCGGCGGGACTGGAGGCCTCCGGCACGGAGGCGGGCAAGACCCAGGCGGAGGCGGCGCAGCAGACGGCGGCGGAGTGCCGCAAGACGGCAAAGCAGCTGCGGGCGCTGGCGGAGAGTCCGGATTCTGCCGATCTGCTGGCGGACTGCGACGCGCTGGTGAAGTCCCTGCGGACGATGGTGGACAGGATCCCCGTGACTTCAAAGGCGCTGCAAAAGGAACTGGACACCGTGGCCGGTCAGGTGGCGGACACCATGGAGGGCATGGCTGCGCTGGCTGGAGACGCCAAGGCCATGAAGACCGCGCTGGCGGAGACCGCTGACGCTGTGGGCGACACCATGGCGCTGCTGCGGCCGGCTACGGAGAAGCTGCTGACCTCGCTGGAGAGCACCATAGACGACCTGGAGGGGCTGACCACAGACGAATACATGGATACGCTGGTGAATATCCTGGGCGGCGACCCGGCGGTGTACGGCCAGTATTTTCCGGAAATGGTGCAGACCAGCGTGAATGCGGTGTATCCCATCGCCAACTACGGCTCGGCCATGACGCCGTTCTACACGGTGCTGGCCATCTGGGTGGGCGGCGTGATCCTGTCATCCCTTATCAAGATACACGCCCGGACGGAGGGGCTGATCGACCCGAAGCCGGCGGAGCTGTACTTCGGGCGGTACCTGTTCTTTTTCGTGCTGAGCCAGATACAGGCGGCGGTCATCGTTACCGGCGACCTGTACATACTGAAGGTGCAGTGCCTGCACCCGGGGATGCTGTATCTCACGGGCGCGCTGACGGCCTTCACCTTCAGCCTGCTGATCTATTCGCTGGCGCTGTCCTTCGGCGATGTGGGCAAGGCCATTGTGGTGGTCATCATGGTCATGCAGATCGCAGGCTCCTCCGGCACGTTCCCCATCGAGCTGCTGCCGGCCATCTATCAGAAGATCTATCGCTTCTTCCCCTTCCCCTACGCCATCGACGCCATGCGCGAGTGCATCTGCGGGATGTACGGGAATTACTACTGGCAGCAGATCGGCTTCCTGCTGCTGTTCGCCGCGGCGGCGCTGCTGATCGGCCTGCTGGTGCGGCGGCCCTTCATGGGACTGAACCACTTTATGGAGGAGAAGCTGGAGGAGACGGAGCTGCTGTGAAAGGAGGTGTTGACCGATGACAAGAGAACGGGACTATCAGGAGTTGTATGACCGCCTGCTGGAGGAGGTCAGCACCCTGCACCGGAACAACCGGCGGCGGATACGCGTCGGTATGCGGATGCTGCTGGCGGTGACGCTGGGATTGATGCTGCTGATGTTTCTGGCGGGGGGGAACAAGGTGTTCACCCTGATGCTGTGGATACTGTCCATGTTCGCAGTGGCGGCATATCTGATCGCCGTGGAGTACGCGGACTATGAGCTGCAAAAGAAGCTGGAGAGCATCACCCAGATGGAGCAGGAGAGCCTGGGCACACTGCTGGAACTGCCGGAGCTGCCCAAGGTGCCACGGATGGGCCTGCTGCTGCGCCACGGCACCCGGGAGGAACAGGAGACGCCGGAGACGGAGGCAACGGCGGCGGAAGCGGCACCTGCGCCGGAGGAGAGGCCGGCGGCAGAGGAGATATCCCCGGCACCTGCGGAGGAGACGCCGGTCACAAAGGCACCGGCAGCGCCGGAGCCGGAGGCATATTCCGTGGACGAGATACTGCGGGAGGTGCACGGCGGAGCGCCGCAGGCAGACAACGCGCCGACGCCTGCCGCGCCGGTATACAGCGGCGCGCGGGTGCTGGAACGGCTGCTGGACGACCCGGAGAAGCTGGCGTCCGATCTGGACGCGCTGACCCGGGCGATACAGGGGCTGTCCGATGACCTGCGGCGCGGTGCGGCGGAGAGCCGGGAAGGGCAGGTGGACCGATGAAGAACATCTGGAATATCTTTCGCGCCGACTGGCGGCGGCTGACGGCCAGTGTGGTGGCGGTGGTGGTGCTGCTGGGGTTGTGCCTGGTACCGTGCCTGTACGCCTGGTTCAACATCCTGTCCAACTGGGATCCCTACGGCACGGCGTCCACCAGCCGCATCAGCGTGGCGGTGGCCAGCGAGGACGCGGGCTGCGAGGTGCTGGGCCTGGAGGTGAACATCGGCGCGCTGGTGCTCCAGGGACTGGAGAGCAACGACCAGATGGGCTGGGTGTTCGTGGACAGCCGGGCGGAGGCCCTGGACGGGGTGGAGTCCGGCGACTACTACGCGGCGTTGATCGTGCCGGAGGAATTTACCGAGGATTTTGTGAGTATTCTGTCCGGCGATCTGCGCCACCCGCAGATACAGTATTACGAGAACGAGAAGAAGAACGCCATCGCCCCCAAGATCACCAGCAAGGCCAAGACCGCCGTGCAGGAGCAGATCAACACCACGGTCATCGGCAAGGCTGCTGAGGCGCTGACCACGGCGGGCTCCGTGTTCAAGGCCATGGGGCTGGACTCGGAGGCGCTGGCGGACGGCATTATGGATAAGCTGACCGGTGCGCGGCAGGAGATGGCGCAGCTGCAGAAGGTGCTGCTGTCGCTGAAGGACGTGATGAACGGGGCGGACGGGCTGCTGACCGCGGCATCCGTGACCATCGCGGACGCACGGGGAACGGTGGAGGACGCTGATGCGGCGGTGGGCAGCACGGTGCAGCTTATCAGCACGGGCCTGAGCGCGGCGGACACGGCGTACAGCGACCTGCTGACGGTGCTGAACAACACGGATAAGGTACTGGGCGACATCGAGGATGCCCTGCGGAGTATGGATACCTCTGCCGCCGACGAAGCGCTGAAGGCGGACCTGCACCGGAAGATACAGGCGGCCATCGCCGCGCTGGAGGACCAGCTGGCGGCCGCCGAGGACGAGGCCGTGAAGGCGCAGCTGGAGACGGCTATCGCCGATCTGGAGGCGCTGGACGCGCTGGTGGATACGCTGGAGCCGTCGGCCCTGCAGGGACCGGTGCTGGATATGCTGCATCAGGTGCGGCAGGAACTGCTGGCGGCGGCGGTGCGGACCAATAAGGAGGTCAACGAATACCTGCACACCACCGGGGCCCAGGCCCAGACCACGCTGCGGTCCGTTCAGCAGCTGCTGGGGGCTGTGGGCGGCAGCCTGGGGGAGGTATCCGGCACGCTGGACAGCTACGCCGATGCCATGACCACCGTACAGCCTACGCTGGACGCGGGCATCACCCTGGCCAACACGGTGGAGACGTATCTGGCGGACATCGAGGACGATGTGCGCCGGGTGACGGAGAGCGAAGCCTTCAAGCGCTTTACGGAGCTGATGGAGAGCAGCGATGCCGAAAGCATGGCGGACTACCTCAGCTCGCCGGTGCAGCTGAACACGGAGATCATCTATGAGATCAAGGACTACGGCGCGGCCATGTCGCCCTACTACGTCATGCTGGCGCTGTTTGTGGGCAGCCTGCTGACCGCCGTGATGCTGAAGGTGCCGGTGACCCAGCCGGAGTTTGCCGGGTGCCGGGCCGTGGAGCGGTATTTCGGGCGGTTCGCCACCTTCTTCCTGATGGCCATGGCCCAGGCGCTGGTGACGGCCTTCGGGTGCCTGTACTTCGTGGGGATGGAGACGGCGGAGCCGGCGCTGTTCGTGTTGGCCTGCTGCCTGTGCTCGCTGAACTTTGCCAGCATGAACTACGCGCTGGTGTACGCCCTGGACAACGTGGGCATGGCGCTGTCAGTCGTTATCATGGTCATTCAGGTGGCCGGGTCCGGCGGCTCATACCCGGTACATGTGCTGCCGCAGCTGTTCCAGACTCTGTATCCCTTCATGCCCTTCCACTACGGCATGGATATGATCCGGGAGACGGTGGGCGGTATGTACGGCGACACATACCTGCGCTGCGCGCTGGTGCTGCTGGGCATGTGCGCGCTGTTCACGGTGTTCGGCCTGCTGGTATATTATCCGGCCCGAAGACTGAACGCGGCTATCGCCGCCAGTAAGGAAAAGTCCGGCATCATGTAAACAGAGAGTGCCCCCCGCAGGCCCATGGGCCTGCGGGGGGCACTTATGCTGTCGAAGCCATGAAAAAAAGTTATGCCCCCTTGCTTTTTGCCGTTTAAGGCAAAAAAGCGGGGACGTTTTTGTGCAGGGTGGAGAAAAGTTCGCACGGCGAGAATTTCCCCTCTTTTGCTGTTGCAAGGCGGGCGGGCCTATGGTACAGTACGGGTGGAGTGTTAGAAAATTAACAGGCAAAGCGACACGGCGTTCAACACGTTTTAGGAGGAGAGAGCATGAGATCGGAACAGGAGAAAACGGTGGCCATCGTCCGGGCCCACGACTGCGACAGCGCGAAGCTCATCGCCATTTTGCAGGAGATACAGGCGTCGGAGAACTACCTGAGCCAAGAGAATATGGAACTGGTGGCGGATATGCTGCACATCAGCGTCTCACGGGTATACAGCGTGGCCACGTTTTATGAGAATTTCTCGCTGGAACCCAAAGGAAAGCACATCGTCAAGGTATGCGACGGCACGGCCTGTCATGTGCGAAAGTCCGGGCCTATCTACGACGCGATCTATGAGTACCTGAAGCTGGACGGTAAGCGCAGGACCAGCGCCGACGGCGTATTTACGCTGGAGACGGTGGCCTGTCTGGGCGCCTGCGGTCTGGCACCGGTGATGACGGTTGACGGCGAGGTGTACGCCAAGATGACGCCGGAGACGGCGCTGGCGGAGTTGGAGGCCATTCGCGGAAAGGAGGCGGCGGAATGAGCAAGCTGACACGGGAGGGCTTCCGCGCCATGCACGAACAGGCGGCGGAGGCGCTGGAACGGAGCAGATCATCCCTGAACGTGCTGATCTGTGCCGGTACGGGCTGTATCGCCAGCGGGTCCATGAAGGTGTATGAGAACCTGCGGGAGGAGTGTGCCCAGCGGGGACTGCAGGTGTATGTGGGCCTGACCCACCACGGTGACGCGGAGAAGAGCCTGCACATCAAGATGAGTGGCTGCCACGGCTTCTGCGAGATGGGACCGCTGGTGCATATCGAGCCGCTGGGTGTGATGTATGTCCGCGTGAAGCCGGAGGATTGCCGCGAGATCGTGGAGAGAACGCTGCTGGGCGGCGAGGTCATCGAACGGCTGACCTATCACCAGGACGGCGTGTCCTATCCCCGGCAGGAGGATATCCCCTTTTACAAGAAGCAGCACCGGGTGGTGCTGGCCAGCTGCGGCACCAGTGACGCGGAAAATCTGGAGGAATACATTGCCAAGGGCGGGTACATCGCCTTTGAAAAGGCGCTGTTCGACATGGATGGCGCGGCGATCTGCAGGGAGATCTCCGACTCCGGTCTGCGGGGCCGGGGCGGCGGCGGGTTCCCCGCCGGACGTAAGTGGGAAAGCGTGCGCCGGCACATAGAGGAGCCGGTGAAGTACATCGTCTGCAACGGCGACGAGGGTGACCCGGGCGCTTTCATGGACCGCTCCATCATGGAGGGCAATCCCCATTCCGTGCTGGAGGGCATGATGATCGCCGGCGCAGCCACCGGGGCCACGGAGGGCTACATCTACGTCCGCGCCGAGTATCCGCTGGCGGTGAAGCGTTTGCAGGTGGCCATCGACAAGGCTGCGGCGGCCGGACTGCTGGGCGACGACATCATGGGCAGCGGGTTCAGCTTCCACATCCACATCAACCGCGGCGCCGGCGCCTTCGTCTGCGGTGAGGGCAGCGCCCTGACCGCCTCTATCGAGGGTAAGCGGGGTATGCCCCGGGTAAAGCCGCCCCGGACGGTAGACCAGGGACTGTGGGGAAAGCCCACGGTGCTGAACAATGTGGAGACGTTCGCCAACGTGCCGAACATCATCAACAAGGGCGCGGCGTGGTACCGGGGCATCGGCACCGAGGGCAGCGCCGGTACCAAGACATTTGCTTTGACGGGCAACGTGGTGAATACGGGACTGGTGGAGGTGCCTATGGGCGCCACCCTGCGGGAGATCATCTTCGACATCGGCGGCGGTATCCCGGACGGCAAGAAGTTCAAGGCCGTGCAGATCGGCGGGCCTTCCGGCGGATGTCTGACCGAGGAGCATCTGGACTACCCTATGGACTTCGACTCGCTGAAGAAGCTGGGGGCCATTATCGGCTCCGGCGGCCTGGTGGTCATGGACGAGGACACCTGCATGGTGGAGGTGGCACGGTTCTTTATGCACTTTACCCAGAACGAGAGCTGCGGTAAGTGCACCCCCTGCCGGGAGGGCACAAAGCGTATGCTGGAGACGCTGGAGCGCATCATCAATAACGAGGGGAGTCTGGCCGATCTGGATCTGCTGGAGTCTCTTAGCGATACCATCACGGACACGGCCCTGTGCGGCCTGGGGCAGACGGCCTGCAAGCCGGTGATGTCCACCCTGCGGAACTTCCGGCAGGATTATCTGCGCCATGTGGTGGATCACCACTGTCCCATCTGCAACGGGCGCAAACGCCGGTTGGAGATCAAACCGGAGCTGTGCAAGGGCTGCGGCAAGTGCGCGCGGAACTGTCCCATGGAGGCCATCTCCGGGCAGCCCCGTATGCCCTACGTCATTGACAACGAGAAGTGCATCCACTGCGGCGCTTGCTGGGGCGCGTGCCCCTTCGGCGCGATTGACGCCATTGAGGAGGAGTGAGCCATGGCAAAGGGAATTATGGTCATCGACGGGCAGCGGGTGCCCTTTGACGGCGAGCGCAACGTGCTGGCGGTCATCCGCAAGGCGGGTATCGACATCCCCACGTTCTGCTATTACTCCGACCTGTCCGTTCACGGCGCGTGCCGTATGTGCATCGTGGAGGACGTAAAGACCGGGAAGATCGACGCCTCCTGCTCCATGGAGCCCCGGGACGGCATGGAGATCAGGACCAACACCGCCCGGCTGCTGAGGCACCGGCGGATGATACTGGAGCTGCTGCTGGCGGCCCATGACTGCTCCTGCACTACCTGTGCCAAAAGCGGCAACTGCCGATTGCAGGAGCTGGCCCAGCGCTTTGGCGTGCGGCATATCCGTTTCCCCAACGATAAGCCCCGGTACGAGAAGGATTACACCAGCTACGCGGTGTTCCGGGACCCCAACAAGTGCATCCTGTGCGGCGACTGCGTGCGGGTGTGCGAGGAGCTGCAGGGACAGGGCATTCTGAACTTTGCCTTCCGGGGCAGCGAGCTGCAGGTGATGCCGGCCTTTGACAAAAAGCTGGGCGAGACGAAGTGCGTGGGCTGCGGCCAGTGCGCCGCCGTGTGCACCACCGGCGCTATCACCGTTAACGATCAGATCGGCACCGCGTGGGCGGCCATCCACGACCCGAAGAAGCGTGTGGTGGTGCAGATCGCGCCGGCCGTCCGTGTGGCGGTGGGTGAGGCCTTTGGCATTCCGGCAGGCGTGAACGTCATTGACAAGATGACCACGGCGCTGAAGCTCATGGGTGTGGACGAGGTGTACGACACCAACTTCGGCGCGGATATGACCACCATACTGGAGGCGGAGGAGTTTTTGCAGCGGCTGAAAACCGGCGGGCCGTTCCCCATGTTCACCAGCTGCTGTCCCGCCTGGGTGCGGTATCTGGAGTTCAACGACCCCAAGTATCTGAAGCATATCTCTACCTGCAAATCGCCCATGGAGATGTTCGCGGCGGTCATCCGTGACAAATACGCCGAAAAAGATGCCGCCGACGGGCGGACTACCTACAACATCGCCATTATGCCCTGCACTGCCAAGAAGATGGAGGCGGCGCGGCCGGAGTTCGTCCATAACGGTCGGCCGGATGTGGATCTGGTGCTGACTACCCGGGAGCTGGTGGACATGATGCGTGAGACGGGCGTGCAGCTGGACGAGCTGGAGCTGGAGTCCCCGGACCTGCCCTTCGGTTTGGGCAGCGGCGCGGCGGTGATTTACGGCGTCACCGGCGGTGTGGCCGAGGCGGTGGTGCGTCACTGCCTGCCGGACAAGAGCAAGAATGCGCTGCGGGCCGTCCGTGTCACCGATCTGCGGGGAGACGGATCCATCCGCCATGTGGAACTGAACGTGGACGGGCAGGAGCTGCGTATCGCCGTGGTCAACGGGCTGATCCACGCCAAGGAGCTGATCGCGGATATCGAAGCGGGCAAGTGCTTCTACCACCTGATAGAGGTCATGACCTGTCAGGGCGGCTGCGTGGGCGGCGCGGGACAGCCCTATGGGCTGAGCAACGTGAAGAAGAAGCGGGGCGAGGGACTGTATGCCGCCGATGCCTCCGCTATGTTCAAGCGGGCGGAGAAAAACCCCATCGTCACGTCTTTACTCAAGGAGTACGGCGAGGAAAAGTGTCACGCGCTGCTGCACGTGCACTACGGAGAATAAAAAAGCAGCCCCCGGCGTGAGCCGGGGGCTGCGGGTAAAGAAAGAGCATGGCCCCGGTGGGGCCATGCTCTTAGCTTGCCTTTTTATCCAGAATATACACGGTGACGTTTCGGCGGCCCCAGGAGTAGCAGTCCGCCTTGGTGGGGAACCACAGGTCCACGATGTTGCCCTTGATGGCGCCGCCGCAGTCCAGGGCGGTGCCCATGCCGTAGACACGGCGGCCGTTGGTGGTCTGGATGAACATTTTGGTGTAGTAGGGGATCACCTTGGGGTCTACGGCCACGGTGCCCACGCCCACCGCGGCACCCACCGCCGTGGTCCAGGCCGCGCCGCCGTCGCCGCCGCTGTAGTAGGCGGTGGAGGAGCAGAGCATCACCTTGTTATAGGTCATGGTGTCGCCGGAGGCGAACAGCAGGTAGCCGCCCTCGCCCACCTCGTTGGGGAAGTCTTTTTCGATGGTGTCGCCCTCCTCCACCTCGTAGACGCGGGTGCCGTAGCGCACCAGCTCCGCGTGTGAGGTGTCGTGGCTGGCACCGATATACTTGGTGGATACCACCTCGCCGCTGACCACAGTGTCCTCATACGTCTCCACGATCTGGCCGGGGATACCCTTGCGGATGATCTCCTCGGTGCCCTTGTCCATCAGGGGATCCGGTGAGCGAAGGATCTTGTAGTCCGTCTCCACAGTGACATAGTGCTGGTAGGTCAGCGTATCGCTGATGCGGATGGCGGGGTCCTCGCCGGCGACATTCAGCTCCACCATCTCGTCCTCACCCAGACGAATGCCGCTGCGCCGCAGCAGGGAGGACAGGCGCTCGGCCTCGGTGGTGAGGGTGTGTGTGTCGTCGCCGTGGGTGATGGTGACGGTGCGGCCCGGCTCCAGCAGCAGCTGCATGGACTTGTCGCCCAGGCTGCGGCGCAGCAGCAGGTCGTCATAGGTGCGCTCCTCGCTGCGCTCGTCCAGTACGTGGGGACCGTCGCCGTCCACCACGATGCAGATGGCGTCCATGGTGCGTACCGGCTCCGCCATAACGGCGGCGGCGAAGATCACCGCCGTGACGGCGATCATGGTGATGATGCGGATAGAGGGATGATCGCGCATGATGTGGTGCACCTCCCGCAGGGCCGGGGAACGCAGGGCGTCACGGCAGCCGGTCACCAGCCGTCCGCAGCAGAAGGCGCGCCAGTTGGCCCTGACGTCGGAAGCGATGGCGTCCCAGGTCCAGGCAAAGCAGTGGCCCACTGCGCGCACGGCGCGGATCAGGGCCCGAGCCACGATGTAGGGCACATCGTGGATTGCCTGGCACACCGTGGCCGGCGTGATGCGGCGCCGCGGCTTTTTCGGCTGCAAGCGCTTCGGTTGTGTGACGACTGTTTGTTCCATAGTACCTCGCAGTATAGCCGCCCCGGGAGGTGTTCAAACAGGGCGGACAATAAAAATTGAAACAATTTGTAACTTTTGTTACCGATTAGCAATACCCGTGGAGTATAGCACTATCTTCCAATTTTGTCAAGTTTTAGGGGACGCGGCACGGAGAAAGACAAACTTTTTCCGGCTTTTCGTTGCGCGGGTGGGGAAAAGGTGGTACAATGGCGGCAATATGCAGTGAAGGAGAAACACGATGGATCTGTGCGATCGGAACGATATACAGGCACTGCTGGCGCGGCACGGCTTTCACTTTGCCAAGGCGCTGGGACAGAACTTTCTCATCCGGGGTGACGTGGCGGAGGATATCGCCGCGGCGGGCTGCGTTCCCGGCTGCGGCGTGCTGGAGGTAGGCCCCGGCATCGGCGCACTGACGGTGCAGCTGGCCCGGCGGGCGGAAAAGGTGGTTTCGGTGGAGCTGGACAAGCGCCTGCCGCCGGTGCTGGCGGAGACTATGGCGGACTATGATAACTTCACCCTGATCGAGGGCGACGTGATGGCGCTGGACCTGGCGGCGGTGACGGTGGAGAAGTTTCCGGGCTTGCCGGCGGTGCTGTGCGCCAACCTGCCCTACAACATCACCACACCGTTTCTCACGGCCTGTGTCCGGGCCGGGTGTTTCCGGCAGCTGACGGTGCTCATTCAAAAAGAGGTAGCCCTGCGGATCTGCGCGAAGCCGGGCACGGCGGATTACGGCGCGTTTTCCCTGCTGATGCAGTACTACACCGTGCCGGAACTGCTGTTCGAGGTGCCCAACAGCTGCTTCATGCCGCCGCCCAAGGTGACATCCGCCGTGGTGCGCTGCGTTACAAGAAAGGCCCCGCCGGTACAGGTGCGGAGCGAGGAGGCCTTTTGGCGGACGGTGCGCGCGGGCTTTGCCCTGCGGCGCAAGACGCTGGTGAACAGCCTGCAGACCGGCTGGCAGCTGCCTAAGGAACAGCTGGCGGCCATCGTCGCCGGCTGCGGCCTGTCCCCCACCGTGCGGGGCGAGGCCCTGGGCCTGGAGGAGTACGCGAGGCTGTCCGATGCGCTGCTGGCGGCAGCGGGTGAATAAAAAGCTTCCCGGCATTTGCCGGGAAGCTTTTTATTCGCCTTTTTCTATCTTTGCCTCCGTCTCCCGCCGGATGGCGGCGCGAAGCGCCGTGAGGTATGGGGAGAACGCCACGTGTTCGTCGGCGTAGGTCAGGTTCAGGTCGTACTCCCGGGGCAGCCAGGAGGAGATAGGGGACTCGTTGTGGGCGATGACGGCCTCCAGCTTGTCCAGCGCCTTATAGAGCTTGGCCTCCGGCGTCTCCAGTGCGTCCATCTCCGCGTACAGGGCGGCCATCTCCGTGCGGTAAGGCTGGGGCAGCGTCCCTACCCATTGGATCAGGAGGGCGTCCTCCTTCGCTGTGTCAGCGTCGGTTTTCAGAAAGCTGGGGATGTCGCCGGTAAAGCACTCGCCCAAGTCGTGGATCAGGCACATTTTAATGACCTTGTCCATATCCGTCTCCGGGAACTCGTCCCGAAGAAAGAAGGCCGTCAGCGCCAGCCGCCAGCTGTGGTCGGCCACGCTCTCGTGACGGTTTCCGGGCGTCCAGCAGTGGCGGGTGGTGTCCTTCAGACGGTTGGCGGTGTGCAGGACGGAGAGCAGCTCTTCAGGCTTCATGGCTGGGCCTCCTTGCGTTTTTCCACAGTATAGCACGGTGCCGCGGTGCCGTCAACGCTTGCACTTGCACGGCGGAGAAAAGTGTAGTAGAATAGCGGAAGAACATAAAGGAGGGAGACTTTATGGGAGTTTTGTACGCGCTGGAGAGCATCCGCACGCCTGCGCTGGATAAGATCATGTCGGTCATCACGCTGCTGGGCGGCGAGTTGTTCTTCATGGTCATCGCCGTGACGGTGTTCTGGTGCGTCAGCAAGCGCGAGGGCTATTACCTGATGATCGTGGGCTTCTTTGGTACGGTCATCAATCAATTCCTGAAAATACTCTGCTGCGTGCCCCGGCCGTGGATAAAGGACCCGGATTTCACCATTGTGGAGTCTGCCCGGGCGGAGGCCACGGGGTATTCCTTCCCCAGCGGTCACACACAGAACGCCGTGGCCACCTATGGCGGCATCGCCCGGTATACTCGCCGCGGCTGGCTGCGGGTGGTGCTGGTCGTGCTGACGGTGCTCATCGCGTTCAGCCGGATGTATCTGGGTGTCCACACGCCGCTGGATGTGGGCGTGTCGTTCCTGATCGCGGCGGTGCTGGTGCTGGTGGTCTATCCGCTGATGGAGGAGGCCGACCGGCGGCCGGTGGTGCTGACGTACACCATACTGGCTATGGTGGTGTGCAGCGGGGCCTTCGTGGGCTATCTGTACCTGCGGGGGGACACCGGTGCCGCTGCCGAGGACACCGCCAACTACGTCAGCGCGCTGGAGAACGGCTGGAAGCTGCTGGGCGCCACACTGGGTATGCTGGTATCCAACATTGCTGACCGGAAGCACATACGGTTCGAGACACAGGCGGTGTGGTGGGCGCAGCTCATCAAGCTGGCAGTGGGCTTTGGCTGTCTGCTGGCCATACGCTCCGGGCTGAAAGCGCTGCTGATCGCGCTGCTGGGCGGCAACGCCGCCATCGCCGGGGGCATCCGCTACCTGCTGGTGGTGCTGTTCGCCGGGTGCGTGTGGCCGCTGACCTTCTGGTGGTTCAGTCGCCTGGGGAAAAGATGAACAACAGAAAAAGCGCATCCCCCGGCGTGTGCCGGGGGATGCGGTGCGTTATGGGGGACTGTCTCACTCGGTGACGGTGAGGGTGGGGTGCATGAGCGGGTCAAAGGTGGCGAGGACGTGGTCGCCCTCCACGGTATATTCGCTCCACAGGCGGATCTCGGCGCAGCGCTCTGTCCGGTCAAGGGTGATGCTGTGGATGGGCGTGGGTTCGGAGTAGGCTTGGTCGCGGCAGTAGACATCGGTGCTCTCGTCGCCGCGGAAGATGACGCAGAGGTCGTCACACTGGAGTACACCGGGTATGTCGCAGCTGCCGGTGTAAACGTTCTTGCGTAGCTGGCCGTGGAAGGAAACGGGAACGGCCTCGATGGCAGAATCGAGCGGGCTGGCATGGTACAGGCCGGTGCCGTCGAAGTCGATGGACACGCCCCTGTCCCAGCAGGCGAAAATGAATACGGCGGTGAACAGCAGCAGAATGGGAAGCCAGACCTTGCGGGATGTACATATCTGTCGCATGGGGAGCCCTCCTTTACGGTGTTGTACCTACTGTAAGTATACCATCAGGCGGGGAGAAAAGCAACAAGAAAACCGTGCGCGGCTGTGCGGCGCACGGTTTTTGTATGTACGGGAGGTCAGGCGGTCTCCTTGGGCTTTTTCAACGCCACGATGACGCCTACGGTGATCAGCACCGCACCGATGACGCTCATCACCGTGATCTGCTCGTCCAGCAGCAGGTAGCCCACCACCAGCGTCACGAAGGGGGAGGCGTACAGATAGTTGTTGGTGATGACCACGCCCAGCCGCTGGAAGGCGATGTTCCAGATGGCGAAGCATACGGCGTTGCCGAACACGCCCAGGAACAGCCAGCTCAGCAGGACGTTGGTCTGGGTGAACAGGGGGTGCAGGTCGGGCATACCGTCCGTCAGCAGCATCAGCGGCACAGCGGTGATGAAGGCCCACAGCATGACCCGGCGGGTGACCAGGAAGTTGTCGTACTGCTCGGTGTATTTCTTAATAAGGATGGAGTACACGGCCCACATGAGGGCGGCGGCCAGGGCGATCAGATCGCCCAGAGGGTTCAGGTGGAAGGTCAGCTGGCCGTTGAGCACCACCAGCACCACACCGGCGATGGCGATGACCGCGCCGATGTACACGAATTTACCCAGGCGCTCGCCATTGCGGGAGAACAGCTGGGCCAAAATGACCGTCAGGATGGGGGACAGGGCGATGATGATGCTGACATTGGCGGCGAAGGTGTAGGTCAGCGCTGTATTCTGCAGGAAGAAGTAGAAGCTGCCGCCGGTAACGCCGATGAGGATGAACATCAGCTCGTCCTTCCAGGGGAGCTTCAGAGTCTTGGGCCGCAGCGCCCACAGCGTGATATAGGCCAGGCCCATCCGCAGGGGGATGATCTGGATAGCGGTATAGGCGGTGAGCATCTGCTTGGTCAGCACGAAGCAGCTGCCCCACACCAGAATGGTGAAAATGGCGTACACATGGCCCATGACTTTTTGCGTGGCGGACATGGCGGTTCTCTCCTTATGACTCTATTTCTCTCATCTCACGCGGCAGCTGGCCGCAAAAAATCATTATACACGGCGGAAAAGGAAAAATCCAGTAGTTCCCGGGTATTTTCTTCCAAATGCCTTAACTTTCTATTAAGACGCTTGAAATGCGCTTGTTTTTTTTGCCATCCGTGGTATGATGGTAGCTATGAAAAATCAAGGAGGAAAGACTATGCACGCAGCGCTGGTCATCATGGCGGCGGGGATCGGTTCCCGCTACGGCGGCAGCAAGCAGACCGACGGCGTGGGGCCCCACGGAGAGATACTGATGGAGTACGGTGTGTACGACGCGGTGCGGGCGGGCTTTGACAAGGTCGTGTTCATCATCAAGCCGGATATGCGGGAGCTGATGGAGCGCCTGTGCGGCAATATGGCGTCCCGGCTGCACACGGCGGACGGGCGGCCCGTGGAGGTCCGTTACGCCTATCAGGACGACACGACACTGCCGGCGTGGTATACAAAGCCGGCGGGGCGGACAAAGCCCTTCGGCACGGCCCACGCGGTGCTGTGTACCCGCGATATCGTACACGAGCCCTTCTGCGTCATCAACGCCGACGATTTCTACGGCGCGGACGCTTACCGCACCATATATGCGGAACTGCAGCGCCTGCCGAAGACGGGCGCGGCCACCATGGTGGGCTATCTGCTGAAGAACACCGTCACTGCCCACGGCACCGTGTCCCGGGGTGTGTGCCATGTGAAGGACGGGTATCTCAGCGACATCCGCGAGACGCTGAAGATCGCCCTGCTGCAGGACGGCGTCATCCGGGACGAGGATACCGGAGCGGTGTTGGACGGCGACACGGTGGTGTCCATGAACTTCTGGGGCTTTGCCCCCTCCGTCTTCGACGCGTTGGAGACGTATTTCCACGACTTCCTCCGCAGCGAGGCGGGGCAGTCGGTGAAGGCCGAGTGCCTGCTGCCCACCATGGTGGGCGACCTGCTGGCGGCGGGAGAGCTGCGCGTCAGCGTGCTGAAGTCGGCGGACCGCTGGTTCGGCATGACGTATCACGAGGACCGCGCCCGTGTGGCACGGGAGCTTATCAAACTGCACGAGACGGGGGCATACCCCGAGGAATTGAGGTAACAGAATGGATTACGAAAGAGAACGCCGCCGGCAGAAGCGCTACCGGGAGGCCATGCGGAACCGCATCATCGCCGCCGTGTTGCTGGCCGGCATCATCGTGGGTGCGATATTCATCATCAAGGGCTGCAAAAAGGACGATGCTCCGGCGGACGACGCCCAGAACACGAATCAGCCTGTGGACAATGTAGGCGACACGACGACACCGGATAACGTCATCGTGGACGACGAGTTGCTGACACTGGTGAACCCCTGGAACCCCCTGCCCGATGATTGGACGGTGGACCTGGTGACACTGGATGACGGCCACCGGGTGGACAGCCGGTGCTACGAGGCGTATATGGAGATGATCAACGCCTGCAAGGCGGCGGGCTACAGCCCGGTCAACTGCTCCGGCTACCGCGCGCAGGAGACGCAGCAGAGCCTGTACGACAACAAGGTGCAGCGGCTCATCAGCAGCGGCATGAGTGAGGACGAGGCCAAAGCCGAGGCGGCCAAGGCCGTGGCCATCCCCGGCACCAGCGAGCATCAGCTGGGCCTGGCGGTGGACCTGGTGGACGCCAATATGCAGGACCTGACCTCTGCTCAGGAGAGCACGGAGACCCAGAAGTGGCTCATGGCCAATTCCTGGCGGTACGGCTTCATCCACCGCTACCCCAACGGAAAGACCGATATCACCGGTATCATCTATGAGCCGTGGCACTACCGCTATGTGGGCAAGGACGCGGCACAGGAGATCTTCAACCGGGATATCACACTGGAGGAGTATCTGGGCAAGACGGAGCATTGATGGATATAAAGGGAGGGGCCGTCCGGCCCCTCCCTTTATACGAAGACATGAAGAAGTTATTTGCAGTTTTTCGCGTTCTTGGCGTTCTTGGTATTGGTGTTTTCCGTGTTGTCGGTGGTGTTGGTGTTCTTGGTGTTTTTGGTGTTCTTCGTGTTATCCATGAGATATACCTCCATTTTCTGTACCCTTTGTACCTCAGGTACAACCATAGTTTCACCGCCGCCGCAGAAAATATGTAAAAAAATTCTGGAAAAAGCCGTTGACAAACACGCCGGGATAGTATAAAATATCCGAGAAAACAAAGAAGGTCGGTGCATCCGCCTCACCTCCAGCAACGGCAAAGAGGTCAACAGCGTCATACAAGCGCCCGAAAGGGCTGTTTGTGTTGTTTCGCGGATGCCCGGAGCGTCCGCGTTTTTATTTTGGATTGGAGGTGCTTCGGTATTAGCAAGGTACAGCATCAACTGAACGAGGAGATCACCGACAAGGAGATCCGACTGATCGGCGAGAATGGCGAGCAGCTGGGCATTGTGTCCGGCGAGGAGGCGCTGCGTACCGCAGAGGAGCAGGGCCTGGATCTGGTAAAGATCTCTCCGCAGGCAACGCCTCCGGTGTGCAAGCTGATGAACTACGGCAAGTACAAGTTCGAGCAGAGCAAGCGCGAGAAGGAAGCCAGAAAGAACCAGCACGTTGTCGAGATCAAGGAGATCCGTATGTCTCCGGGCATCGACGTGGGCGACTTCAACACCAAGCTGAAGAACGCGCAGAAGTTCCTGTCCGACGGCAACCGCGTCAAAGTCTCCGTCCGCTTCCGCGGCCGCGAGATGGCGCACACCGAGATCGGACGCGATCTGCTCAACAAGTTCGCCGAGCTGTGTACCGAGGTGTCCACCCTGGACAAAGCCGCCAAGCTGGAGGGCCGGAATATGTCTATTTTCCTGTCCCCCAAGGTCGGCAAATAAGCATTTCATTCGCAAAGGATCATATTGGAAGGAGAAAACAACTATGCCTAAACTGAAGACCCATAGCGGCGCAAAAAAGCGCTTCAATCTGACGAAGACCGGCAAGGTCAAGAGAGCTCACGCGTTCAAGAGCCACATCCTGACCAAGAAGGACACCAAGCGTGGCCGTCGTCTGCGCAGCACCACCTATGCTGACTGCACCACCGAGGCGACCATCCGCAAGATGATCCCCTACAAATAAGATACGTTTTCGTTAGAATAGGAGGCAATTAGAATATGGCACGTGTTAAAGGCGCAATGATGGCGCGTAAAAGAAGAAACAAGACGCTGAAGCTGGCTAAGGGCTACTGGGGCGCCAAGTCCAAGCATTTCAAGATGGCCAACGAGCAGGTCATGAAGTCTCTGACCTACGCCTATGTGGGCCGCCGTCTGAAGAAGCGTGACTTCCGTCAGCTGTGGATCACCCGTATCTCCGCCGCTGTGAAGCCCAACGGTCTGAACTACTCCACCTTCATGCACGGTCTGAAGGTCGCCGGCATCCAGATCAACCGCAAGATGCTGTCCGAGATGGCCATCAGCGATCCCGTGGCGTTTACCGCCCTGTGCGAGATCGCGAAGAAGGCGTAACTTTCTGCACAAACAGCGCTCTGCCGAAGGCAGGGCGCTGTTTTTCGCATTTCGGTGCTGGAAAAAGCTTGACAATACTGCTATAATACCCCTGAAAAAATCATGGAAAGGATGAATGACCATGTATTGCATCAGAAAAGTCAACGACGACTACACCTGGGTGGGCGCGGATTGCCGCCGTCTGGCCCTGTTCGAGGGCGTGTTCGGCGTGCCCGACGGCGTTAGCTTCAACAGCTATCTCCTGCTGGACGACAAGACTGTCCTGTTCGACACGGTGGACAGCGCCGTGCGTACCACCTTCCGTGAAAATGTGGCCCACGTCCTGAACGGCAGAGCACCGGACTACCTGGTGGTCCACCACATGGAGCCGGACCACGCCGCCGAGATGGCCGACCTGGCCCGTCAGTACCCGGACATGGGCATCCTGTGCAGTGCCGCCGCCAAGAACATGATCACCCAGTTCTTCGACGCGGAGCTGGCCGGCCGCGTCACCGTGGTGAAGGAGGGTGACACCTTATGCACCGGCCGCCATACCCTGCGCTTTATCGCCGCGCCCATGGTCCACTGGCCGGAGGTGCTGATGACCTATGACGAGACGGACAAACTGCTGCTGTCCGCCGATGCCTTCGGCAGCTTCGGCGCGCTGAACGGTACCCTGTTCGCCGATGAGGTGGACTTCGACCGGGAGGTGCTGGACGAGGCACGGCGGTATTACACCAACATCGTGGGCAAGTACGGCGCACAGGTCCAGGCGGTGCTGCAAAAGGCCGCCGGACTGGATATCCGTATGCTGCTGCCGCTCCACGGCCATGTCTGGCGGCAGGACCTGGGCTATATCCTGGGCAAATACGACCTGTGGAGCCGTTGGGAGCCGGAGGCCCGCGGCGTGATGATCGCCTACGCTTCCGTATACGGCAACACGGAGAACGCCGCCAATATCCTGGCCTGCCGTCTGGTGGAGCAGGGGGTAAAGGTGAAGATGTACGATGTGTCCGTAACGCCCAGCTCCTATGTGGTGTCCGACGCCTTCAAGTACAGTCACCTGGTGTTTGCCGCACCCACCTATAACGGCGGCGTGTTTATCACCATGGACGAGGTCCTGCGGGACATCGCCTCCCACGGCCTGCAGAACCGCGGCTTTGCCCTGCTGGAAAACGGCACCTGGGCGCCGGTCACCGCCCGGCAGATGGCCGCCCTGCTGGAGCCCCTGAAGGGCTGGCGGCAGGTGGGGGAGAGCGTGACCGTCCGTTCCGCCGCCCACGCGCCCCAGCTGGCGGCCATCGAGGGCCTGGCCGCCGCCCTGATTGCGGATATTTCCGGGGAAAAGCAGTAAAAAACTGCGGAAAAAGGGCAAAAACTTCTTGCATTATGCAGTGCCGCGTGGTATTATATTGCGGTAAATCCGCACAGCTTCAGACTTTCGGTCGGTGCCGCAAGGTTGGCCGGAGGGCGGAAGAGGCTGGAGGTACAAACTAAAATAAAAGGAGAAACAGACCAACATGGCAAATCAGAACGTCGTATCCATGAAGTCCCTGCTGGAGGCAGGTGTCCACTTCGGTCACCAGACCCGCCGCTGGAACCCCAAGATGGCTCCCTATATCTACACGGAGCGCAACGGCATCTATATCATCGACCTGCAGAAGACCGTGAAGAAGCTGGAGGAGGCCTATGCTTTCGTGCGTCAGCTGTCCGAGAACGGCCAGACCCTGCTGTTCGTGGGTACCAAGAAGCAGGCCCAGGAGGCCATCAAGGACGAGGCTGCCCGCTGCGGCCAGTACTACGTCAACGCCCGCTGGCTGGGCGGCATGATGACCAACTTCAAGACCATGCGTACCCGTATCGACCGTCTGAACCAGCTGAAGACCATGCAGGCTGACGGTACCTTCGATATGCTGCCCAAGAAGGAAGTCATCAAGCACCTGGGCGAGATCGAGAAGCTGGAGAAGTACCTGGGCGGCGTGAAGGAAATGAAGAAGCTGCCCGGCGCCCTGTTCATCGTGGACACCCGCAAGGAGCGCAACGCCATCGCCGAGGCGCACCGTCTGGGCATTCCTGTTGTGGCTATCGCCGATACCAACTGCGATCCCGATGAGATCGATTACCCCATCCCCGGCAACGACGACGCCATCCGCGCCATCAAGCTGATCGCCTCTGTTATGGCCAACGCCATGATCGAGGGCCGTCAGGGCGAGCAGGTGGAGGAGGCCGCCGAGGCCAAGGACGCCGAGTAAGCCAACTCGATAGATACCGCGTAACGCACGGGGCAGGGAAGTGTCCCTGCCCCTTTTAATTCAACTTTTACAGGAGGAAATACAAATGGCTTTTACTGCTGCTGATGTGAAGACCCTGCGCGAGATGACCAGCGTGGGTATGATGGACTGCAAGAAGGCGCTTGTCGAGTGCGACGGCGATATGGACAAGGCTGTCGAGTGGCTGCGCGAGAAGGGCCTGGCCAAGGCTGCCAAGAAGGCCGGCCGCATCGCCGCCGAGGGTATGTCCTATGCCCTGACCGAGAACGGCGTGGGCGTCGTGGTCGAGGTCAACTGCGAGACCGACTTCTGCGCCAAGAGCGACCTGTTCGTGGCCTTCGTCAAGGACATCGCCAAGGTCATCGCCGAGCAGGATCCCGCCGATGTGGACGCCCTGATGAACTGCAAGTATGTCGGCTCCGACCTGACCGTTTCCGAGACCATGCCCGAGAAGGTCATGTCCATCGGTGAGAACCTGCAGATCCGCCGCTTCGTCCGCTTCTCCGAGAACACCAGCGTGGGCTACGTCCATGCCGGCGGCAAGATCGGCGTGCTGGTGAACCTGGCTGTGGACGGCGGCATCGACGCCACCGAGATCGGCAAGAACGTCGCCATGCAGATCGCGGCCCTGAACCCCCGCTTCTGGGACAAGTCCCAGGTCACCGACGAGGTGCTGGCCGAGGAGAAGAAGATCGCGCTGGCCCTGATGGACACCGATCCCAAGATGGCCTCCAAGCCCGAGGCCGTCAAGGAGAAGATCGTCATGGGCAAGATGAACAAGTTCTACGAGGAGAACTGCCTGCTGCAGATGGAGTTCGTCCGCGGCGACATCTTCCAGGGCAGCGTGGAGAAGTATATCGCCGACGCCGCCAAGAAGCTGGGCGGCTCCGTCAAGTTCGTGGATGCCGTTCGCTTCCAGACCGGCGAGGGCATCGAGAAGAAGCAGGAGGACTTCGCCGCTGAGGTCGCTGCGCAGATGAACATGGGCAAGTAATTGCAGATGCACAAAACACCCTTCGGCTCACGCCGAGGGGTGTTTTTTCGCACATAAAAAGGACCGCCGTGAGGCGGTCCTTTTTATGTGCGGATATGTCAGGAAACGAGCATGTGGATGCGCCCCGCGGGCTCACCGTACTTGTCGGCGGCAACGGTGCCGTTCAGCACGGTGGTGATGTAGTCCATGACCACCTCGTCCATGGGGATGCCCAGGTCGTAGTTGGCGGTGGCGTTGACAAAGCGGTAGTAGGTGTCGCCGCCGCTGGCCATAAAGTCGTTGGTGGCGATGGTGTACGTGGCCGCCGGGTCAAAGTCCTTGCCGCCCACGGTCTTGATGGTCACACGGTTGATGGACTTGGGGGTGAAGTAGGTGGTGCCGGGATACTCGTCGCCCTGATCATAGCCCTTGGTGGTGTCCACGGTGAACTCGATGCCGGATACCTGGGGGAAGCCGCCGATGGCCTCCGGCGTGCAGAAGGTGGAGGCCTCCAGCACTTCCAGCAGCTCCGTACCGGTGATCTTGATGATGCTCAGGGTGTTGCCGAAGGGCAGCACGGTGTTGACGTCCTTCTTGGTGATATCGCCGGCCTCGATGGTGGCGCGGATGCCGCCGCCGTTGGTGATGGCCGCGTCAACAGTCTCGCCCTGCTGCTCGGCGCCCCACACCAGCGCGTCGGTGATCAGGTCGCCCAGATTGGTCTCCTGCGTGCGGTTGCCGGGGTCCTTCTCGCCGTTCAGCGTCACCTCGGTCTTGGCGAACACTGTGCCGTAGTCGGCCTCGATCTCGGCGATGATGGCGGCGGCGCGGGCGGCGATGGCGTCGTCGGCGGCCACCTCAATGCCCTCGGTGGGCACGCACGTGGTGGTGATGGTGCTGTCCTTGATGGCCACAACGCCGATGTTCTCCAGCTTTGTGCCGGTAGAGGTCAGGATAGTGTCGCCTACCTTGCGGTCCGTGTTGGTCTTCTCAACGATCTCCTCCTCAGTGGAATGAGAGTGACCGTCGATGAACACGTCGATGCCGGTGACCTTGTTCAGCAGGTCGATAGAGCGGTTGCCGGTGGCAGCGGTCTCATCGTCGATACCCAGGTGGCCCAGGCAGATAACGTAGTTGCAGCCCTCGTCCTCACGCAGCATATTCACCATATCCTGTGCGATCTGATACAGCTCCTCACCGCCGGCGAAGGTCACGCCCTGGATCTTGCCGGGGTGGGCCTTTGTGGCGGTCTCCGGGGTGTCCAGACCGAACACGCCGATCTTGGTGCCGCCGGGGGTGGTGAACACAGCCGCATCGTCAAAGGCCAGCTCGCCGTTGTACTTCACGTTGGCGGCCAGCACGGGGAACTGGGCGTTCTCCATGTTCTTCTTCAGCGCCTCAAAGCCGTAGTCGAACTCGTGGTTGCCCAGCGCCACAGCGTCGTAGCCCACCATGTTCATCAGCTCCACAGCCGTTGCACCCTCAGACACACTCACAGCGGTGTCGCCCTGACTGAAGTCGCCGGCGTCCAGGATCAGCACATACGCGCCCTCAGACTCATACTGGCTGGCCAGCGCCGCTACCTTGGCGTAATTGGAAACAGCGCCGTGGACGTCGTTGGTGTGCAGGATGACCACCGGCTCCGTGGCGGTGGCGTCCTTGCCGGGGTCGGGTTTCTTTTCGCCGCAGGCCGCCAGGGTGAACACCATGGCCAGGGCCAGCAGCAAAGACAGCAGCTTTTTCTTCATACTCCTTATTCCTTCCTTTCAGCGTTTTTGCACATTTTCTGCGCCTGATGTATGGCCATTGTACCGTATTCCACGGCTGAACGCAAGCTTTTCCCGGTTTTTATTTTACATGGATTTTACACCAGCGGGATTTTTCCCTTTACATTGGGCACTTACAATAAAAACCGTACAAGGGAGTTATCCAAAACGACGAAAGAAATGAGGTAATACATATGAAAAAGATCATTGCACTGGTCCTGACCGCCCTGCTGGCCCTGAGCCTGGTGGCCTGCGGCAGCGAGACCAAGACCGACGACGCCGACAAGACCGAGGACAAGACCTCCACCGAGCTGACCGGCACCGTCTCCACCGACGGCTCCACCTCCATGGAGAAGGTCATCGGCGCCCTGAGCGAGTCTTTCATGGCGCAGAACGGCGGTGTCACCGTTAACTACAACCCCACCGGCTCCGGCTCCGGCATCACCGCCGTGCAGGAGGGCACCTGCGACATCGGCCTGTCCTCCCGTGCGCTGAAGGATGAGGAGAAGTCCGCCGGCCTGAAGGAGACTGTGCTGGCCTATGACGGCATCGCCATCATCGTTCACCCCGACAACCCCGTCAGCGACCTGTCCGTTGAGCAGATCGCCAAGCTGTACACCGGCGAGATCACCAACTGGAAGGACGTGGGCGGCAATGACGCCGAGGTGGTCCTCATCGGCCGCGAGGCTGCCAGCGGTACCCGCGATGGCTTCGAGTCCATCACCGGCACCAAGGACAAGTGCCAGTATCGTCAGGAGCTGACCTCCACCGGTGATGTGATCACCGCCGTCAGCCAGAACCCCGATGCCATCGGCTACGCCTCTCTGGCCTCCATCAAGGACACCGTCAAGGCCCTGAACGTGGATGGCGTCACCCCCAGCGAAGCCACCGTCAAGGATGGCAGCTACAAGGTCCAGCGTCCCTTCGTGCTGGTGACTGTGGACGGCAAGGCCCTCTCTCCCGCGGCCCAGGCGTTCTTTGACTACGCCACTTCCTCCGGCGCAGCTTCCATCATCGCCAAGGCCGGCGCTGTGGCAGTCGCAGGTTAACAAGTAAGGCACGGACACAGGCGACATCCCCGCGCGGGGTGCCGCCTTGCCCCGTATCTGCTGAGGTGCATATATGAAAGCAAAACGATTTATGGAGAACGCCATCCATGGCTTCTTTCTGCTGATGGGTCTGGTGACGGTGGGCTGCGTGCTGCTGATCTCCGTCTACCTTGTCGTCTCCGGCATCCCCGCTATCCGTGAGATCGGCCTTGTGAAGTTCCTCTTTGGCCCCGTGTGGAATTCCAACGCGGCGGAGCCTCAGTTCGGCATCCTGCCCTTTATCCTTACCAGTATTTACGGTACTGCGGGCGCGATCCTGCTGGGCGTGCCCGTGGGCTATATGACCGCCGTGTTCCTGGCCAAAATGGCCCCGCCGAAGCTGAAGACCGCCGTCTCCGCCGCGGTGAGCCTGCTGGCGGGCGTCCCCTCCGTGGTCTACGGTCTGGTGGGTATGCTGGTGCTGGTGCCGGGCATCCGTCAGGTCTTCCATATTCCCGACGGCTCCGGCCTGCTGGCGGCCATCATCGTGCTGGCGATCATGATCCTGCCCTCCATTATCAACGTGGCCATGACGGCCCTGGAGGCGGTGCCCCGTGAGTACGAGGACGCCTCTCTGGCACTGGGTGCCACGGAGACGGAAACATGGTTCAAGGTGTCTGTCCCCGCCGCCCGCAGCGGCATCGCCGCCGCGGTGGTGCTGGGCGTAGGCCGCGCCATCGGCGAGGCCATGGCCGTGATGATGGTCTCCGGCAACGTGCCCAATATGCCCTCTCTCTTCCAGAGCGTGCGGTTCCTGACCACCGCCGTGGCCAGCGAGATGGGCTACGCGGCGGCAGGTCTGCAGCGTCAGGCGCTGTTCTCCATCGCGCTGGTGCTGTTCCTGTTCATCATGCTCATCAACGCCGCGCTCAATTTCTTCCTCAAGCGAAGTAAGGAGAAGTGACCATGGACAAACATCAATTCTCTGCCCGCCGCCGTATCTGGGGCGGGACAATGCGGGGCCTGATGCTCCTCTGCGCCGCCGTTACCTGCGCGCTGGCGGTGTTTCTCATCGTCTATGTGCTCGTCAAGGGCGTGCCCAACCTGAGCTGGCAGCTGCTGAGCACCAAGCCCAGCTATCTGGACGGCTCCATCGGCATCCTGCCGGATATCATCACCACCGTCTGCACGGTGCTGACCACGCTGCTGGTGGTGCTGCCCCTGGGCGTCTGCGCCGCCGTGTACCTGACGGAGTATGCCGCCAACAAGAGGGTAGTGGCCGTTATCGAGTACGCCGCCGAGACGCTGTCCGGCATCCCCTCCATTATCTACGGCCTGGTGGGCCAGATGTTCTTCTGCCAGTTCCTGGGCATGAAGAAATCCCTTCTCGCCGGCGCCATGACCCTGGTCATCATGAACCTGCCCACCATCATGCGTACTACGCAGGAGAGCCTCAAGACCGTGCCCCAGTCCTACCGGGAGGGTGCCTTCGGTCTGGGCGCCGGCAAGTGGCGCACCATCCGCACGGTGGTGCTGCCCGGCTGTGTGGACGGCGTGCTCACCGGCTGCATTCTGGCCGTGGGCCGTATCCTGGGCGAGACGGCGGCCCTGCTGTACACCGCGGGCTTTGCCCACACGCTGTACAACAGCCTGCGCGCCACGCTGGAGGGCTCCGGTGCCACACTGTCCGTGGCCCTGTATGTCTACGCCAAGGAGCAGGGCGAGTTCGATGTGGCCTTCGCCATCGCCGCCATCCTCATGGCGCTGGCTCTGCTCATCAACCTGGCGGCTATGCTGACCGGGCGTTACTTCAAGAAACGGAGGAGCCTATGAGCGATATCATCACCGTAAACGATCTGAACCTGTGGTACGGTCCCACCCAGGCGCTGCACCACGTCACCATATCCGTGCCGGAGCACAGCATTACCGCCCTTATCGGCCCCTCCGGCTGCGGCAAGTCCACATTTCTTAAAACGCTGGACCGTATGAACGACCTGATCCCCGGCGTAAAGGTGGAGGGCCAGGTGCTCTACAAGGGACAGGATATTTACGCCCCCGGCGTGGACGTCAGCCAGCTGCGCCGTGAGGTGGGCATGGTGTTCCAAAAGCCAAATCCCTTCCCCATGAGCATCTACGACAACGTGGCCTACGGCCCCCGTACCCACGGCATCCGCAACAAAGCCAAGCTGGACGAGCTGGTGGAGCAGTCCCTTCGCCGCGCCGCCATCTGGGACGAGGTAAAGGACCGCCTGAAAAAGAATGCCCTGGGCCTCTCCGGCGGCCAGCAGCAGCGTCTGTGCATCGCCCGCGCCCTGGCGGTGGAGCCCACCGTGCTGCTGATGGATGAGCCCACCTCGGCTCTGGACCCCATCTCCACCTCCCGTATCGAGGAGCTGGCGGTTGAGCTGAAGCAGCATTACACCATCGTCATCGTCACCCACAATATGCAGCAGGCACTGCGTATCTCGGACCGCACCGCCTTCTTCCTGCTGGGCGAGCTGGTGGAGTACGGCGACACGGAGACCATGTTCTCCACGCCCAGCGAAAAGCGCACCGAGGATTACATCACCGGGAGGTTTGGATAATGCGTAGTCAATTCGATAAACAGCTGGCCCAGCTCCACCGCGAGCTTATCGAGATGGGCGCCCTGTGCGAGCAGGTCATCGCTCTGTCCTCTCAGGCCCTCACCAACCGCGATACCGCCCTGGCGGAGAAGGTCGCGCCCCTGGACCACGAGATCGACCGCAAGGAGCGCGACATCGAGAACCTCTGCCTGCGGCTCCTGCTTCAGCAGCAGCCGGTGGCCGGCGACCTGCGGCAGATCTCCGCTGCCCTGAAGATGATCACGGACATGGAGCGTATCGGCGACCAGGCCGACGATATTGCCGAGATCCTGCTCTGCCGCGCCGGCCGGCCTCTCAGCGCCGGCGACACCCTGCGGGATATGGCCCGGGCCACCATCCGCATGGTCAGCGAGAGCGTGGACGCCTATGTCCGGCAGGATGTGGACCTGGCCCAGCAGGTCATCGCCGCCGACGATGAGGTGGACGGCTATTTTGACCGGATCAAGGCCCATCTCATCGACCGTATCGCCAAGGACGTGGATGACGGTGAAGCCACACTTGACTTACTGATGATCGCCAAGTATTATGAACGTATCGGCGACCACGCCACCAACATCGCCGAGTGGGTGATGTTTTCCGTCACCGGCGTGCACAAGACCGAGGCCACTTGAGCCAAAAGGAGGGACCCCACATGATCTGGTGTGTAGAGGATGACGCCAGCATCCGCGATATCGAGCTGTATGCCCTGCGCTCCGCCGGGCTGGAGGCCGAGGGCTTTACCGACGGTGCCGCCTTCTGGCAGGCCCTGCAAAGAGAAAAGCCCGATCTGGTGGTGCTGGACGTGATGCTCCCCGGAATCGACGGCACGGAGCTGCTGGGCCGTATGCGCGCCTCCACATCCCTGCGCCGCATTCCGGTCATTATGGCCACCGCCAAGGGCGCGGAGTATGACCGCGTCCGGGCGCTGGACGGCGGCGCGGATGACTATCTGACCAAGCCCTTCAGCGTCATCGAGCTGGTCTCCCGGGTCAAGGCGGTGCTGCGCCGCTGCCAGCCGGAGGGGGACAGCTCCATCCTCCGCAGCGGCGAGGTGTCGCTGGACACCCGTGCCCACACCGTCCTGTCCGGCGGCGAACGTGTCGACCTCACCTATAAAGAGTATGAGCTGCTGCGCCTGTTCCTCAGCCACCCCGGCACGGCCTACACCCGTGACCGGCTGATGGAGCTGGTCTGGGGCATGGATTACTGCGGCGAGAGCCGTACCGTGGATATGCACATCCGTACCCTGCGCCAGAAGCTGGGCAAGGCCGGCGCACACATCACCACGGTCCGCGGCGTGGGCTACCGTTGGGAGGAGACCATATGACAAAAAAGATATTTCGCTCCACCGTGGCGGTGGGGCTTGCGGTGCTGCTGGCCAGTCTGGTCATTATCATGGGCGCACTGTACACCTATTTCGGCCATGTCCAGGAGCAGCAGCTCCGGGATGAGCTGTCCATCGCCGCTGCGGCCATGGAGTCCGGCGACGGCGAGGCCTACCTGTCCAAGCTGCACTCCGATAATTACCGCATCACCTGGCTTCGCGCCGACGGCACGGTGCTCTATGATACGAAGGCTGACGCTGCGGCTATGGAGAACCACGCCCAGCGCGAGGAGGTCCGTCAGGCCCTGGCCAACGGCACCGGTGAGTCCAGCCGTTACAGCGCCACTCTGCTGGAAAAGACCCTCTACTACGCCCGCCGGCTGCCGGACGGCACGGTCCTGCGCCTGTCCGCCAGCCGCGTCACCATGGGCGTGCTGCTTCTGAGTATGCTCTCCGCCATCCTGGCGGTCATCGCCGTGGCCCTGATCCTCTCCGGCATTCTGGCCGGCCGCGTGTCCCGCCGCATCACCCGCCCCCTGAACACCCTGGACCTGGAGCACCCCCTGGAAAACGACGCCTACGAGGAGCTTTCGCCCCTGCTGCGCCGACTGGAGCACCAGCGGCGTCAGATCGACGATCAGCTGCGTTCTCTGCGCCGCCGGTCCGAGGAGTTTGAACAGATCACCGCCAGCATGACCGAGGGCCTGGTACTGGTGGATAACGGCGGCACCATCCTCAGCATGAACCCTGCCGCCTGCGCCGTGTTCCACACCGATGCGGCCTGCGTGGGCCAGCCTCTGCTGACCGTGGAGCGCGGCAGCGCCGTCAGCCACGCCCTCCACGATGCCATGGACACCGGCCACGGCGAGACCCGTATGGAGCGCGACGGCCGCGAGTACCAGTTCGACATGACCCGTATCCAGGCCGACGGCGAGGTGGTGGGCGCGGTGCTGCTGACCTTCGACGTCACCGAGCAGGCCTACGCCGAGCGCAACCGCCGCGAGTTCACCGCCAACGTCTCCCATGAGCTGAAGACCCCGCTTCAGGGCATCATCGGCAGCGCCGAGCTGCTGGAGAACGGCATGGTCCGGCCCGACGATGTGCCCCGCTTCGTGGGCCATATCCGCGGCGAGGCCCAGCGCCTGGTGACACTGATCAACGACATCCTCCGCCTGTCTGAGCTGGACGAGGGCGGCAGCCTGCCCACCGAGCCGGTGGAGCTGCTCTCCCTCTGCACCGACACGGTCAAGTCGCTGGAGAGCGCCGCGCAGCAGCGCCAGATCACCATGACCGTCACCGGCGAGGCCGTGACGGTCCCCGGCGTCCGCCGTCTGCTGACCGAGACGGTCTTCAACCTCTGCGACAACGCCATCAAGTACAATAAGGACGGCGGCAGCGTCGCCGTCGCCGTGGGCCGTGACGGCCCCGACGCCGTGGTCACGGTAGCCGATACCGGCATCGGTATCCCGCCGGAGCACCAGGGCCGCGTCTTCGAGCGCTTCTACCGCGTGGACAAGAGCCACTCCAAGGCCTCCGGCGGTACCGGATTGGGCCTGTCCATCGTCAAGCACGCCGTGGCTTATCACCACGGCACCGTCACGCTGGACAGCCGTGAGGGGGAGGGCACCACCTTTACCCTCCGCCTGCCGTTGGAAGCGTAAACGCGAAAATGCCCGCCTCTGCGGGCGGGCATATAAAAAGACCACCCGATAGGGTGGCCTTTTTTGTCACAAATGCGCCTTTGCGTGGGCACAGATGGCGTCAAAGGTCTTCTGACTGATATCGTGTTCGATCTTGCAGGCATCTGTCTCCGCCGTAGCGGCGTCGATGCCCAACGCCATCAGGAATTTCGTCAGCGTGTGGTGCCGGTCCAGCATACGCTCGGCGATGGCCATACCGCTGGCCGTCAGGGTGATAAGTCCGTCCTTGTCCATCGTGATATAGCCGTTTTCCCGCAGCCGTTTGGTGGCGTAGGTCACGCTGGGTTTTGTTACGCCCAGATGCTCGGCTACGTCGATGGAACGGATGTAGCCGTGCTGCTGCTGCATCATCAGCATCGTCTCTAAATAGTCCTCGGAAGCGCGCAGTATCTGCATAAAAAGTATCACCAACTTTCCCCAATACACTTTTAACAGCATACCACAATTTTCACAAACTTACAAGTGCGGTAAAAAAATTTCGTTCTCCCTATTGACAAAGAGGGTTTGAGGTATTAAACTGTGCCATAGGTTAAGGAGGACTAACCGTTGTGGTCCGCTATGGACCGGGAAAGTCCTTTCAGAACCGCTTTTTTCAGACACAGGGTTAGCGGAAGCTAACCGTGAAACGGAGGGATACACATGATGCCTTTGATGCTGGCAGACGCCGGAACGGAACAGCTCATCCACAAGGTGGGCGGCAGTCCGGAGGTAAAAAAGCACCTGGAGGACCTGGGCTTCACCCCGGGCAGCACCGTCACGCTGGTGTCCGCCATGGGCGGCAACGTCATCGTGAAGGTCAAGGAGTCCCGCGTGGCCATCAGCGAGGAAATGGCCCGCAAGATCATGGTCTGACAGCCGCGCCAAGCGGTTATTGCATTTGAGAAACAAAAATATCACATAGAAGGAGAGCAGAAGCATGAAAACATTGCGTGAAGTCAAGATCGGCGAGACCGTCAAGGTCGTCAAGCTCCACGGCGAGGGCCCTGTCAAGCGCCGTATCATGGACATGGGCATCACCAAGGGCGTGGAGGTCTATGTTCGCAAGGTTGCCCCTCTGGGCGATCCCATGGAGGTCACTGTCCGCGGCTACGAGCTGAGCCTGCGTAAGGCCGACACCGAAATGATCGAGGTCGAGTAATGACCTGCGGCGCCGTGTTCCGGTGCCGGAAATACGTCCGTTATTTAAATTCATCTGTATATAGGTTCAACAAGATTAACCGGAAGGAGAGACACTATGGAAAAACAGATAAAGATCGCGTTGGCAGGTAACCCCAACTCTGGCAAGACCACCCTGTTCAACGCGCTGACCGGCTCCAACCAGTTCGTGGGCAACTGGCCCGGCGTTACGGTGGAGAAGAAAGAGGGCAAGCTGAAGAAGCACGATGACGTGGCCATCATGGACCTGCCCGGCATCTACTCCCTGTCCCCCTACACCCTGGAGGAAGTGGTCGCCCGTAACTACCTGATCACCGAGCGCCCCGACGCCATCCTGAACATCATCGACGGCACGAACCTGGAGCGTAACCTGTACCTGACCACCCAGTTGACCGAGCTGGGCATCCCCGTTGTCATCGCCATCAACATGATGGACGTGGTCCGCAAGAACGGCGACAAGATCAACGTGGACGAGCTGAGCCGCGAGCTGGGCTGCAAGATCGTGGAGATCTCCGCCCTGAAGGGCGAGGGCATTATGGAGGCCGCCGAGGCCGCCGTGCAGGCCGCCAAGTCCACCAAGACCGTCCCCATGCACACCTTCTCCGGCCCCGTGGAGCACGCCATCGCCCACATCGAGGAGGCCGCGGTACATAACCTGCCCGAGGAGCAGCAGCGCTGGTACGCCATCAAGATCTTCGAGCGCGACGACAAGGTGCTGGATCAGCTGAAGATCGACCCGACCGTCATGGCCCACATCGAGGAGGACATCAAGGCCGCCGAGAAGGAGCTGGACGACGATGCCGAGTCCATCATCACCAACGAGCGCTATGTGTACATCGCCGAGATCATCAAGGCGTGCTATAAGAAGAAAAACGCTGGTCAGCTGTCCGCCAGCGACAAGATCGACCGGGTCGTCACCAACCGCTGGCTGGGTCTGCCCATCTTCGCTCTGGTCATGTTCCTGGTGTACTACATCTCCATGGTCACCGTTGGCTCCGCCGCTACCGACTGGGCGAACGACGGCCTGTTCGGTGACGGCTGGCACCTGCTGGGCATTGGCTCCAAGGCATATACCGAGGCCAGCGACGAATATACCGCCGCCACCCAGGCCGTAGACGCCTTCCTGGGGCTGGACACCGAGGCGGAGGACTTCGATGCCGGCGCCGCCCTGGCCCGGATAAAGTCCTTCGTTCCCACCTCCGACACCGCCACCGTGGATGTGGAGGATGAGGAGACCCTGGCCGTCAACACCATGACCGCCTACTATGACGCCCTGCCCCAGGATGCCGACAAGCGGGACGATGTGGTGCAGATGACCTATGTGGACGCCGCGGCCTATCTGGAGGCAAATGGCTTTGAGGCCCCTGACCCCGCCGACTACGGCGTGTGGGTGCCCGGTGTTCCTGTGCTGGTGGGCAACGCGTTGGAGTCCGCCGGTGCTGCCGACTGGCTGTCCGGTCTGATCCTTGACGGTATCGTCGCCGGTGTCGGCGCGGTGCTGGGCTTCGTGCCCCAGATGCTGGTTCTGTTCCTGCTGCTGGCGTTCCTGGAGGCGTGCGGCTACATGGCCCGTATCGCCTTCGTGCTGGACCGTATCTTCCGTAAGTTCGGCCTGTCCGGCAAGTCCTTCATCCCCATGCTGATCGGTACCGGCTGCGGTATCCCCGGCGTTATGGCCTCCCGTACCATCGAAAATGAGCGCGACCGGCGCATGACCATCATGACCACCACGTTCATCCCCTGCGGCGCCAAGGTGCCCTTCATCGCCATGATCGCCGGCGCCATCTTCGGCGGCAGCGCATGGGTGTCCACCTCCGCTTACTTCATCGGCATGGCCGCCATCGTGATCTCCGGCATCATGCTGAAGAAGACCAAGATGTTCTCCGGCGAGCCTGCTCCCTTCGTTATGGAGCTGCCCGCTTACCACTGGCCCACTCTGGGCAACGTCCTCCGCTCCATGTGGGAGCGCGGCTGGTCCTTCATCAAGAAGGCCGGTACCATCATCCTGCTGTCCACCATCTTCGTCTGGTTCACCAGCTACTTCGGCTGGGTGGACGGCACCTTCCAGATGCTGTCCGATGAGCAGATCGACTGCTCCATCCTGGCGGCCATCGGCGGCGCCATCGACTGGATCTTCGCACCCCTTGGCTGGGGCAACTGGCAGGCGGTCGTCGCCTCCATCACCGGCCTGGTGGCCAAGGAGAACATCGTGGGCACTCTGGGCGTCCTGTACGGCGGCGGCGACGGCAGCGTCTACGACGCTATGGCCGCGGCTTTCACCGGTATCACCGCTTACAGCTTCCTGGTGTTCAACCTGCTGTGCGCCCCCTGCTTCGCTGCCATCGGTGCCATCAAGCGCGAGATGAACAGCCGCAAGTGGACCTGGTTCGCCATCGGCTATCAGTGCGTGTTCGCCTATGTGATCGCGCTGATGATCAACCAGTTCGGCGGCCTGTTCACCGGCAATGCCAACATCCTGGGCGTCATCGTGGCGGTGCTCCTGCTGGCCGGCATCATCTATATGCTGTGCAAGCCCTACAAAGAAGCCACCAAGCTGTCCGTGAAGTAAACTGCCCCCGTAATTACCCTCTTACCCCATAGAAAGGAGTGAACTTCCATGCTGCAATGGCTGTCAGCAAACCTGGGCACGATCCTCATCAGTGCCGCCTTACTTGTCGTTGTGATCCTCATCATCCGCTACCTGCTGCGCCAGAAGAAGGCGGGAAAGTCCTCCTGCGGTGCCGGCTGCGCCCACTGCGCCATGCACGGCCAGTGTCACAGCCAGAGCTGCAAGCACTGAATAGAGCGGGGGGAGGCATCGTCAGTGCCTCCCCCTGCGTCTAAAAGGAGATGTCACCATGACAGAAACCATCCTGAAGGTGGACGGTATGGCCTGCGGTATGTGCGAAAACCACATCAACGACACCGTCCGAAACAAGTTCTCCGTCCAGAAGGTCACGTCCTCCCACACCAAGGGCGAGACGGTGATCCTCTCGGAGCAGCCCCTGGACCAGCAGGCGCTGCGTGACGCCATCGCCGCCACCGGCTACACGGTCACAGCGATGGACGCCTATCCCTACGAGAAAAAGGGCCTCTTTTCCTTCCATAGAAAGTGACCCGTCAAAGAAGCGCCCTCCCCCGGCGCTTTTTTGAAAACCGATAGTTAAATTACTCTAACCAAAGTTAGAAGAAGCTAACCGCGTATCATCCGGAAGAAATGAGCAAAAATACCGTCGAGCAATATTCGGCGGCACGGAACAGAAAGGAAGTGCGATATGAGCGTCGTGATCTTAGGCGGCAACGAGTGCATGGAGCGCCGTTACAAGGACCTGTGTCAGTCCTACAAATGCTCCGCCAAGGTGTTCACCAAGCCCTCCGGCGGCCTGAAAAACAAGCTGGGCAGTCCGGACCTGATGATCTTCTTCACCTCCACCATGTCCCACAAGCTGGTGCAGAGCGCCCTCAGCGAGCTGAAGGGCACGCCGACCCGTATCGAGCGCTGCCATACCAGCTCTCTGTCCGCCCTGCGGAGCATTCTGGAAAAACACGTCGGTTAAGGAGGAACCCCTATGTCCGAAGAAATGGTCGTGCGCCAGTGCGCCCCCACTCTGGCCGGTATCAAGACCGGAAGTCTCTTTCCCTGTCCCTGCACGGACCGGGATGCACTGCTGGACGAGGTGCGGCAGCTGAACCGCCGCCTCTCGCCCAAGGGCCTGTGCCTGCTGCCCCTCCGCTTTACCGAGGGCAGCGCCCTGCTGTACCTCTACCGCCCCGCCACTCTCCGCCGCGATCTCAGCGACGATCTGGCCCGCCGCCTGCTGGCGGAGGCCGGCTATGACGGCGGCAGCTGCGGCCGCTGTGTGGCCACGCTGATCCGCCGCTTCCGTCAGGGTGCGGACTTCCCCCACGAGATCGGCCTCTTCCTCAGCTACCCTCCTGAGGACGTCAAGGGCTTCGTGGACAACCGTGCCCGCAGCTACAAGTGCGCGGGGCTGTGGAAGGTGTACAGCGACGAGGCCCGGGCCCGGCGGCTCTTCACCCGGTTCAAGCGCTGCACGGACACATACTGCAAGCTCTGGCAGGCCGGCGCGACGATCGATCAGCTGGCTGTGGCGGGGTAACGATCGAAAGGAGAAACGACAATGAAAAAGACTGCTGTGATCTATTGGAGCGGCACCGGCAACACCGAGGCCATGGCCAATGCCGTGCTGGAGGGCATGACCGCCGCCGGCGCGGATGCCAAGCTGCTGACGGTGGACCAGGTGAACACCGCCGGGCTGAACGGCTATGCCGCCATTGCCTTCGGCTGCCCGGCCATGGGCAGCGAGGTGCTGGAGGAGATGGAGTTCCAGCCCATGTTCGACGCTTGCAAGAACTGCCTGGGCGGCAAGGCCGTGGCCCTGTTCGGCTCCTACGGCTGGGGCGACGGCGAGTGGATGCGCTCCTGGGAAAAGGACTGCGCCGATGCCGGCGTGAACCTGGTCTGCGACAGCGTGATCTGCTGCGAGGCCCCGGATGACACCGCCCTGGATGCCCTGCGCGCCATGGGCAAGACCCTGGCAGCTTGAACGCTTTGCACCTCCTGCGCCGCCGTCTGCGGCGCCGGGGACAGACTCTGCTGCCGCTGCTGGCCGCTCTCTCCGCCGCAGCGGTGGTATACAGATGAAAAAGCACCCCTCAGGCCAGGCGGCCTGAGGGGCGCTTTTTTACAGCCATTTCTTGTGCCTGAAGAACCACAGCAGTCCTGCCACCAGCAGTATGCTGGCGGCGATGATCACGGGATAGCCCCACTCCGACTGCAGCTCCGGCATATTTACGAAGTTCATGCCGAACCAGCCGGTGATCAGCGTCAGCGGCAGGAACAGCACCGTCACGATGGTGAATACCCGCATCAGGTCGTTCTGCTGGATGGCCAGCTGGCTCTGATAGGCCTCCCGCAGCTGGGCCACCAGCTCCTGCAGCGCGCATACCTTTTGCAGATACCGGCCCGTCCGCCGCCCCAGCACCTCCAGCCGCGCCAGAATGTTGGCTTCGATCAGCCCGTTATCGTTGTCGCACATCTCATCGAAGATGGCGTCCAGCTGCTCATAGTACCGCTTCAGGTGCAGCAGCTCCCGCCGCCACGCGGCGATGCGCCGGGGCGCGTCGGCCTTGGCCTTGCCCTCCAGTATGGTGCTCTCGCCGCCGTTGATCTGGGCCTCCAGCTTTTCCAGATACGCCATGTCGCCCTTGAACAGCCCCGCAAAAAACCGGTACAGCAGCTGCTGGTCATTCAGCGGTCCGCCTGCGGTCAGCGTGTCCACCGCACCCTGCACATACTGCTGTGCCGCCTCGTTCCGGCAGAAGAAAAACAGGTCCTCCCGGTCGATGTATACCAGCACCTTGCCGCTTTTCCCCGCCTTCCGCACATCGTACCAGTCAAAGGCCAGCAGGTCGAAGTCGGCAAAGGCCTCAAAGCTCTCCGTCTGCAATTCACCCACATATTGAAATACGGCGGCGTCCATCTGCTCCGCCACCTGATCCATATCCTTCCACAGCAGCACGCTCCGCATATTGCCACCGTCCTTTCTCCTGCAGTATACCCCACCGCGTCCCCTTCGTCAAGTTGACTTTCCCGCGGCGGACTGGTACAATAGAGCCAGCGCAGCACCATTCTGAAACAAAGGAAGTGGTTTTATGCAGTTGACACCCCAGCAGCAGGCCCTGCTGGACGGCGCCCAGGGCGAGACCATGGCCAAGGTGGTCAAGACGCTGGTCATGTACGGCGATACCTTCGGCGCCCAGCGTATGGTCCCCGTTACCAGTGAGTACGGCCACACCGTCATCTCCTTCGGCCTGGCGGTGATGAAGCCGGTCTACGACCTGTACGACCGTCTTATCGAGTCCGGCCTTACCAGCGGTCAGAAATTCACTGCTGACCCCCTGCCCCTGGATAAGCACGTCCCCACCAGTCTGTTGGAGGACATTGTCTTCCGCAAGATCATGTACACCCAGCAGGACCGGTATGAGCAGCAGCTGAAAAAGCTGGGCATCACCGCCGATAACGCCTATACCTGTACCTGCTATCTGGAACAGGTGGGCAACACCCCAAAACAGGGTGATATCCTCAGCTGGGCGGAGTCCTCCGCCGTGGTCTACGCCAACTCCGTCCTGGGCGCCCGCTGCAACCGCAACAGCGGTATGCTGGAGCTCATGGGCAGCATCGCCGGCTTCGTGCCGGAGTTCGGCCTGCTCACCGACGAGGGCCGCAAGGCCCATTGGCTGGTGGAGGTCAAATGCACCCGCCGGCCCGAGGCCCAGCTTCTCGGCTCCGCCATCGGCATGAAGGTCATGGAGGACGTGCCCTACGTCCGGGGCCTGGACGCCTGGCTGGGCACGGAGCTGAACGACGAGAACCGCGCCTACCTCAAGGACTTCGGCGCGGCCACCGCCTCCAACGGCGCCGTGGGCCTGTACCATGTGGAGCACCTGACCCCCGAGGCAAAACAGCAGGGCGAGGCCCTGCTGCGGGAGGGCTATCGGACCTACATCATCGATGACGCCGAGCTGGAGCGCGTGAAGCGCAGCTATCCCGTCATCTGGAAGGACCCTGCCGCCGCGCCGCAGCTGTGCTTCGTGGGCTGTCCTCACCTGACGCTGGAGCAGCTGAAGGAGTGGACGGCGAAGCTCACCGATGCCCTGCGGGCGCAGAACCGCCTGCAGGTGGCCGTTCCCACCGTGTTCACCGCTGCCCCGGCGGTGCTGGACGCCTTCAAGGACACCGTGGAGGGCTACAAGCTGCAAAGCATGGGCGTGATCCTCAGCTACATCTGCCCGCTGATGTACATGAACAACCCCCTCTGCAAGAAGAAGGCGGTCATCACCAACTCCAATAAGCTCCGTACCTACACCAGCGCCCGGTATTATACCGACGCGGAGATACTGGACATCCTCACCGGAAAGGAGGGACGCTGATATGCAGCAGTTCAAGGGCCGCGTGGTGGTCCCCGGCACCTGCACCGCCGAAGCGCTGGTCAGCCATGGCGGCTTCAACACCCTGGCCAGCTACCAGATGGCCATGATGTTCGGCGACAAGCAGGTCAAGTGCGGCGACCAGAATAACCCCGACATCTACAGGAAGCCCATGATCGGCAAGGCCCTCTGCCTGCCCCAGACCATCGGCTCCACCACCGGCGGCATGGTGCTCTTCACGGTGTGCTCCCACGGCAAGCAGCCCGCCTGTATGCTCTTCTCCCTGCCCATCGACTCCCTGGCCGCCTCCGGCGCCATTCTGGGCGATGTCTGGACCGACAGCAAAATGCCCGTGGTGGACTCTCTGGGCGACGAATTTTTGCAATATGTGCAGACCGGCATGACCGTCACCGTGGGTGACGACGGCCTGGTCACCGTGGAGGACTGACATGGACGATATCTACACCAAAAAGCCCGAGGAGTGCGCCTACTCCTTCACCCAGCACACCGCCTGCGAGTTCTTCCCCTGCCACAAGACCGCCCACCCGGAGGACTTCAACTGCCTGTTCTGCTACTGCCCGCTGTATACCCTGGGCAGCAAGTGCGGCGGCAACTTCAGGTACCTGGAAAACGGCGTCAAGGACTGCTCCGACTGCCTGCTGCCCCACGGTCGGGGCAGCTACAGCTACATCAAGTCCAAGTACCCGGAACTCATGGAGCTGGCCAAGAAAAACCGATAAGAAAAGAGACGGCTCACGCCGTCTCTTTTTTCATCATTATTCCAGCAGCAGTGTGTGGTCGCCCTTGTCGCAGAAATAGTAGACCTGATAGCCAGTGGGCGCACCCTTCTGCCCGCTGGTCGGGTCTGTACGCTCCCTCGCCAGTATCGCACTTACCGTGCCAGCCTGCATCTGCACTGTGGTGCCGTCCAAAAACTTAATTTCCCGTCGCGCGTTCTCATGCAGGTCATCCCCGATGTCTATGTATTCTCCGGTGGTGATGTACTGTGTCTGCAATTCCGCGTAATACGCCCGCACGTTGGCCATGTCGGCGGCCACCTTGGCCTTGTGCAGGCTGCCGTTGAACACAGGGATGGCAATAGCCGCCAGCACAGCGATGATCGCCACCACGATCAACATTTCCATCAATGTAAAGCCGCGGTTCCGTTTCATAGTCTATACCCTCCGGAATCGTTTTTTGATAAGTTTTCCACATTGTACCCTACCGACGTCCGGATTGCAACCCTATTTTCCCGTCACTACCTCCGCAAATCCCTCTCCGAACACCCGCACGGCCTTCAGCGCCTCGTCCAGCGAGTTCCCCGCTGCGCCGATCTCCACCAGCAGGCTCCCGGGCGTGAAGTACTCATTGTAGTCCGAATTCCGCAGCGTCAGCGGCCGCATCAGCGTGGGATAGCGCTCCGTCAGGTGCTGCTGCACCGCCACGGCGAATTTCAGGTTCTCCTGCCAGCCCTCCCAGCTGCTGCCCATTACCAGGCTCACCTGCGCGCAGTCCGGGTCCTCCCGCGTCACCACCTTGTACTGGTGTCCGGCCTTGTCCTCCAGCGCGTCCCGGTGCACATCCAGAATGAACCCGATGCTGGGGTATTTCTCCATATACGCCTCGATGGCGTCCTCCGCCCGGTAGTACGCCCCGTTGTACTCTGGGTCGTCATACAGCGCCCGGTCGTGCAGCACCGATATCCCGTAGCCCGACAGCACCCTCGCCAGCTCATCGCCCACCCGTATCACGCTCACGCTGGCGTCCGCCGTCCGAAAGCTCCCCGTGTCCTCGTATTCCTCCCCCGGCGGCATGGTGTACGCCTCGCTGCCGTGGGTGTGGACGATCAGCACCTGCGGCGCGTCCTCGCCCAGCGCCGCCGCGAACGTCCCGTCAAACACGATGCCCTCCACCGTCTGCCGCGAGCTGTTCTTGATGAACACGTCCCCCACCCGGGTGTACCCGTTCTCATCCGCCGCCACCACCGACAGCGGCCTCGATTCCCCCTGCCCGCCGGTGTTCTCCGCCTGTTCCGTTGTTGGGCCCTCCGGTGTTTCCGCCGGGGCGGGGGAGGGCGTCTCCTCCGCGTTCCGGGGCGTCTCTGCCTGCGTCACCTGCGTCTCCACCGCCAGCAGCATCGGCGACTGCCGCAGCACCGTCAGCACCGGCAGCGGCAGCGAGTCCGCCGCCCACAGGTCCCCCAGCTCCCACTGTACCAGCCGCTGCGCCAGCGAGCTGTCCCGCACCGCCTGTGCCGCCGCCCGCAGGTCTTGGCTCCCCGCGCACACCGCCGCCAGCCACAGCACGAACGCCCCGCACACCGCCGCCGCGCCCCGCCGCCATTTCACAAGCCCCACCGCCTTTCAGACAAGCCTATGTCCGGACAAGCAAAAAAATACCAGCCATAATTTTCACTAATACCTCCCACACCGATTTGTTATGCCAACATCTGGATATTCCCGTTGCCTTTCGCGACACTTTCTGGTAAGATGGTCGTACAACAGAGCCTGCGCGCCAAAAAACTTTCCCAACAAGAAATTTTGCGGCACACAGGCCCGGGAGAGAAATATGTGAGCCATAGAAGGAGGAACCGCCATGAAGAGACGACTGCCCCCCATTCTGATGACCCTGGTATTGGTATGCGCGCTGCCCATATGGGCAGCTTTTGTTACATCGGGGGATGTAACAAATCCCCTGGTGTGCACCGCCGGCGCGGCGGAGCCGTCTGTACCGGTTGAGGTGCGCACCGCTGACGAGTTGCAAAGCAACATAACCGCCGGTAAGTCCGTCAAGTTGACGGACAACATTACTATCACCTCAACACTGAAAATCTCAAGCTCTCTGACCCTCGACCTGAATGGCCATGTGCTCAAGATGACCGGCAGCGGCAGTGTGCTCAGGGTGAGTGGCCGTGCGACCCTGACCATCACGGACAGCCGTCCCCAAAATCCGCATACAGGATCCTATGCGGGTTTGCCCGCCGGCGGTGTCATCACCGGCGGAAAGGGAACGGACGCGGGGGGGAGTGTTCACTCTGTTGGGGGAGCCGTATTCCTGGAGAATGGTACAACGCTGAATCTGGAGGGCGGCACGCTTACCGGAAACAGCAGTCGCGGCAGTGTCTTTATCAATGGGGCGACCCTTGTAATGTCCGGCGGCACGATCACCGGAGAAACTTTCGGCGTACATAATAATGTGGGGACCTTCACAATGACCGGCGGCCGCATCACCGGGTGCAGTGACAGGGGCGTATATGTGTACAATGGGAATATGACCATGTCCGGCACGGCGTATATCGGTGAAAATCCGAATGCCAGAAGAGAAGATATTTACGTATGTGAGTCGGACCATAAACATACCGACTTATCCGTTACCGGTGGTACCATTGCGGGAAATGTGCGTATAGTATTCCTCGAGAGGTTACATCCGACACAGGAGGAATTGAAAGCAGCGGCCAATTCCGTTGTGAAAGAGCAGGGGGTGTTTGACGGGCATATCAAAGTGGAAATAGGCACCAGCGGCACTTGCGTGGACTACAACAGCGTCAATTTTATTGACGAGGTCGCTAATACAAGGACCCTAAAGCTTGTTTTACAGCCTAATGCAGTTGAGGAGCCGGAAACTCCCGCCACAGTAAATGGCCGGGAATTTATGTACTGGACGAAAGAGGGCGTTTCCGAAGCGTGGGATTTTAGCACCGAAATAAAAGGGCCGCTGACGCTGTATGCCGTGCGGACCCCGGCCTCCTCCGGCGGCTATTACTACTACCCTACCACCGATACTAAGGCCGACGATGCCAAGGGTTCTCCCAAGACCGCCGACCCCGGCGTAGCCCTCTACGGTGTTCTGTCTCTCCTGTCCCTGACCGGCCTGACCTGCACCGCCAAAAAGCGATAAACAAAGCCAAAAGAAGCGCCCCCGGGCGCTTCTTTTTATCTCCCAAGCCTTCCCCCTGGAGGTTTGCGGCGTTGAATGACGCTCCCCAAAGCCTTCCCCCTAGGGGTCCGCGGTGTTGAATGACACGCCGATGGCCTGTCAGATCCGCGGACCGACCGACCCGCAGGGAGACAGGTGGCAGCGAAGCTGACGGATGAGGGGTCTTTCGTCTCCTGTCCCGCCCGCAGGCAGTGTCCCCCCAATACCACGGCGGCGTTAGCCGCCACCTACCCATTGCGGTGCTTCGCGCCGCAATGGGCGCGATTTGATAATCGCCAAAACCGTCCAGCGCACCCGGTCCTACTCTCGCACTGCTGTCAGCGGCAGCGGCGCAAGCGGTACAAGCGATCCCTGAACCGACAATGTTACCCACTGCACTTCATGCGCGAGTGCATACCGCCAAATCTGCATGACCCATAGCGCGCCAAGGGGTCCTTAGACCGTAGGTCTAAGCGACTTTCTTTCCCACATTTCTTTCTTCGCAGAAAGAAATGTGGCCGCCGGAGGCCGCCTCCCCGTCAGGGGGAAACCGACTCGCCGCCGGGGCGGCGAAACCCGCCCCGCGCCAAGGGTCCTTAGACCGTAGGTCTAAGTGGTTTTCTTTGGTAACTTTCTTTTGACAACAAAAGAAAGTTACTCGTGCCGGAGCACGAAACGCCCCAGCTTGCGCCCGCAGGCGCTATGCCTGTTCGCTGCCGCCCGCGCTTTCCCTCACGTAACCGGCGTTTTCCTGATCGTTGTCGTTCCGCCGACTGTGCCAGCACAGCTTTCCGCTGCCGCTGCCCGTTACTCCGGCAAAAATTATTCGTTCTGCCGCGTCGTAGGCTAAGGAATAATTATACTCCGTGCCCAACGGGCACACCTACCTTTGCCGACGTGCGTCGGCAAAGGCGCGATTTGATAATCGCCACCCGGTAGAAGCAAACACCCCTACCGTGGCTGGGGCAAGCGGCCGCGCCAGCCTCCGCGCCGGTGAACGCAGGCACAGTCCTTTTGACCGACAGTGATGACCGCTGCACCCCGCCCGCGAGTACACACCGCCAAATTCGCACTTGCCCTCCCCACGCCAAGGGTCCTTAAACCGTAGGTTTGAGTGGTTTTCTTTGGTAACTTTCTTTTGACAACAAAAGAAAGTTACTCGTGCCGGAGCACGAAACGCCCCATCCCGCGCCCGCAGGCGCAACACCTGCTCGCCGCCGGGGCACGAAACTCCCCATCCCGCGCCCGCAGGCAAAAAAACGCATGAAAAAGACCGCCTCCCGGCGGTCTTTTTCATGTCTCGAACCATGTCCATGGCGCCGTGCGCGGCGGCGCCAGCTCAAACGCCATGGCCTTTCCCGTCTCCGGGTGCCGGAACGCCACGCCTGCCGACCACAGCGCGATAGGCGTGTCCGCCTCCGCCGCGTCCCCGTACCGCCGGTCGCCCACCAGCGGCATCCCCCGTGACGCGAATTGCACCCGTATCTGGTGTGTTCGCCCCGTCAGCAGCCGGACCCGTATCAGCGCGTATCCCGCCCGCCGGTCCAGCACCCGGTACCGCAGCCGCGCCTCCCGCACGTCCTTTCCCGGCCCCTCGGCCACATAGGTCATCCGCCGCGTCTTGTCCCGGCCCAGCAGGTCTGTCAGCTCCCCCTCGTCCGTCTCCGGCATTCCCCGCACCACCGCCAGATACGTTTTCTCGAATTCCCCCTCCCGTATCTGCCGTGACAGTTCCCCAGCGGCGTAGGCGCTCCGTGCGAATACCATCAGTCCCGCTACCGGCGCGTCCAGCCGGTGTACCGTCCGTATGCACGCAGTGTGCAGCGTCTGCCGCAGCAGCGCAGGCATCCCGCCCGGCTGATCCACCGACACTACCCCCGCCGGCTTTACCGCCACCACGATCCGCTTATCCTCATACACGATATCCATGATGCGCCCCTTCCGTACCTGTTTTTGCCGTGCCTGACACATAGCTTGCATGGCCCTGCAACATCCTCTGCACTAAGGTATCATAAGCGTACAAGAAAAGTAAAGTGAAAGTAACACAAAAAGCAAGAAAAAATACTTGACAGGACGGGTCTAATGCGTTAGACTAAAAACAGGTCTACTACATTCGACCAAGGAGGAAAACCCTGTGGAAACACCGAAAATTTTTGACAGCGAACTGCGCTTCTGCGAGATACTCTGGTCCCATGAGCCTATAAAGAGCAGTGAGCTGGTCCGTCTCTGCGCCGAGGAGCTGGGCTGGAAAAAATCCACCACCTATACGGTCATCAAGCGTCTCGCCGAGCGCGGCGTGGTGCACACGGAGAACGCCGTCGTCACGTCGCGCGTCGCGCGCGAGGACGTGCAGCGCGCCGAGAGCCGTGCCTTCGTGGCCCACAACTTTCACGGCAGCTTGCCGGCATTTCTGACGGCTTTCATGGGAAATTCAAAACTTTCCAAAGAGGATGCCGATGTGCTCCATGCCATGATCGACCGCTTCGAGCAGGAGAATTCCGGACGTAACTGAACCGCGCTGCGGCATACGATGTCATGCCCTGCGCCATAAAGGAGAAGAAAAAATGGATAGTCTGTTTACCTCCGTGCTGGAAATTTCCTGGCAGGCGGGCCTCATCGCGCTGGCGGTGATGGCGGTGCGGCCGCTGCTGCACCGTGCGCCCCGCCGCGCCGTGTGTATGCTGTGGCTGCTGGTAGCCCTGCGGCTGTTGCTTCCAGCCCGATTGACAGTAGAGAGCCCCGTCAGTCTCCAGCAGCCCGAAAGCCCGCCCATCCAGGCCTATCAGGAGCTTCGCCAGCAGGAAAAGGTCTATGTTTCCGCCCCGCCGGAGCAGCGCCTGGAAATGGCAGGACCCGCTGCGGCACAAGGCTTTGCGCTGCTGGATCAGCTGCCCGCCATCTGGCTGACGGGCGTGGGCTGCATGGCGCTGTACATGGCCCTCAGCCTGCTGCGTATGCGCTGGCGGCTCCGCGCCGCCCCCCGCATACAGGACAATGTCTATCGCTGCACCGACTGGTCCACGCCCTTCGTGCTGGGCGTGCTTGCACCCCGCATTTATGTGCCGGAAACCGTGTCGGAGCAGGACTTTCCCCAGGTGCTGGCCCACGAAAGGTGCCATATCCGCCGCTGGGACCATGTGTGGAAACCGTTGGCGTTTCTGCTGCTGGCGGTCAACTGGTTCAACCCGGTCCTCTGGGCGGCGTATGTCCTGCTGGGCCGCGACATGGAGCGCGCCTGTGATGAAATGGTGTTGAAAAACGCCACGCCCGCCCAGCGGGCCGCATACTCCCGCGCACTGGTGTCCTGCGCCGCCCAGCCGAAAATGGCGGCGGTGTGCCCGCTGGCCTTTGGCGAAGTGGCTGTGAAAGAAAGGGTGAAGAACGTGCTCAACTATAAGAAGCCCGCCCTCTGGGCTGTCATCCTGCTGGTCGTCGCGGCGGCCATCATCGGCGTGTGCCTGCTGACGAAGCCCGCCGGAAAGGACGCCGGAGTGCCGGACGCGGAGACGCTGTACGCCCTGCGGACGGAGTATGTGGGCGACAACGCGGCGGTCAGCGGCATACTGGACGCGCTGGGGCTGCCGGAGATGGGCGATACGGCGGACAGCGACACATACGCCTATTCCATCCGCTTGGACACGAACAGGGAGCCTATGGGTGTGACGGTGTGCTATGCCTTTGCGGGTGATGTCCCGGAACGCAGCGCGGAGTGGAACCGGCAGATGGCGCAGCGGGGCTATATCGCCATGGCGCTGATCGACAATATCGACTGGTTCCGCTGGACGGACATCGATCAGGCGGGTACGTCCCATGTCACCGGTGCGGTGTATTCGAGCGATCATGCGGGCTATGTGGATGCACTGAGCGCGGCGCGGGAGAGCGTGAAGGGCTTGCAGACGTATATGGATATGCTGCGGACAATGGCGGAGGATGGCTCTATCGTCTACTATGAGGGGGACGCGCAGCCGAGCTTTGAGGAAACCATGCCGTGGAGCGTTACCGGGGAAAACGACCCGTGCAGCGTCCGGGCGGAGGACTACGGCATCGTGTACGACGCGGCGCAGCTGCCAGACTGGGAGACCGTGCCCCTGAGCTATCTGTGCGCGTACTATCTCAACGGTGACGGCGCGTATGCCGAGGGTGCCATGGACGTGCTGGCGCACCGCTACCAGCAAGCCCCCAACACGGTGAAGGCGTATCTCCGCCGGCTGGCGGGACAGCAGGTCCCCGACGGCCGGGGCGACGCATCGGAGGTGCTGCTGGCGGATATTTCCCGGTATGCCATGTCCCAGTTGACCGGCGGGCTGCCGGTGGCCGCCAGTTATGAGAGGGACCAGCTGAGCATCTCCGTGTCGGAGGTCTATTCCGTGACGTACCGCACGGTGACATACGACGAGAATTACAGCGAGGACATCCCGGTGTATGAGGTGGGCAGCGGCGCGCAGCTGTCCGTGATAAAGGGTGAGGGCTTCACCCTCTACGGACGGTACAATGAGGAGAACGTGGCGCTCCACAACGGAGATGTGGTAGAGCTGACGGAGCAGTTCGTGGGCCTGGGCATGGATGGACAGTACGCTGTACGGTTCCAGTACCGGAGCGGCGGTGCGCCTGCGGCGGAGCTGGAGGTCTATCAGATCACGTGGGAGGCGGGTGACTCCACAAAGCAGGTCGTACCGCTGACGGAGGAGCAGGTGCAGACCATTCTCTCCGAGCAGGGGATAGTCCAGCCGGAATGGTACACGGTGTGCGCTGATTTGCGGCAGAACGGCGCGGACGTGGCCAGCTACATGGGTACCGACTATGAGCCCGTGCCGCCCACGGTGCTGAAAATACTGACGGAGCAGTGCGGCTATACCTTCGTGACGCCGGAGGATTTCCGGGGCAATATGACTTCCGCCAAGCTGGAGTTCTACGGCGGCGAGACGTACACCGCCGCCAAGGCCGACCTGCCCGCCCTGCAGAAGATGCTGACCAACGCCAGAGCCTACGGCGGCGCGTCCTCTTGTGGGTTTGGCGCCAAGCTGACGGTGACGTTCGACGACGGGCGGACAGTGTCGGTGCTGAAGGGGACGGACAGCTGCGCCAGCTTTACGTTCGGCTCGTGGAGCTCCGCCATGGTGTCCGACAGCGAGAACCGGCAGTTCTGGCAGATGTTCGGCGTGCCCTTTGAGGGATAAAAGGAGCAGAAAAGCCACCCCATCGGGGTGGCTTTTTCTTGCCCGTTTTTAGCCGTGGTAGTAGCGTTTGGCGCAGAAGTCGCGCTCTACGCGTACCTTGCCGGTGTCTGTGAGCCAGTCGGTGAAGTTGGTGAAGTTGCGCTCCACGATGCTGAATTTCAGCTCCTGCCGGGTGCGGATGTTCTCCCGCTGGCAGAAGGTGTATATCCAGTCGGAGAAGGTCATGCCGTCGGTCAGATCGTCCAGCAGCTCCCGCTCCTTACGGTGGATGAAGGCGATGTTGCTGTCGATGAGGGCAGACAGCTCCGCGCGGTCGGTGACGACCTGCTTGTGGGCGACGATATAGGCGGGGTAGTCGGTAGAACGGAGGGAGGCCTTGCTCTCCAGATCCCTGGCGATGAACATGCTGGTGGGCAGCTTGGCCGCGTCGATCTCGTGCTGGTCGATGAGGCAGTCACCCAGATAGGCCGCGCCGTCCGGCGTGACAAAGCCCAGCTGGCCTGCCGAATGGCCGGGGAGAGACAGTACACCGAACTGGGCGCCGTCTACGTCGATGTGGTCCTCCTGGGGGAAGATGACTCGATCTGCGGTGAAGCACTCCTCCAGAAACAACTCACGGCTTTTGCCGTAGGTCAGGGCCACGTAGTTAGCGCGGTAGCTGTCCGGGTTCACAGAGATACCGGCTTCGATCAGGGAGATGGCGGCTTTCGCGCCGTATCGCTCCTGCAAATACCGGACGTTGCCGGTGTGGTCGAAGTGGGCGTGGGAGCAGAGAATGGCGCGCAGACGCCAGCCGCTGCCGTCGATGAGCGCGGTCAGGCCGGCTCTGTCCAGCTTGGCGTAGCCGGTGTCGATGAGCACCACATCCCTGTCATTGAGCTTATAAACGGGCAGCAGGGCGGTGGCGGCGACGGCCGCATATGTATTGCCCAGCACGTGCAGAAGTTCCATGAAAATCAGCCTCCGGAAAAGTGTTTTTTCCATTATACACCGCCAGTGGGAAAAAACAAAGCCTTTCGTTTTGCATCATGCGCCGCAGGCGCAGGGCACGCGGGAGAATGTGGAGGGATCTGCAAAAAAGAATTCAGAAAAATTTTCGATTTTCCCCCTATGCAAAACGGGAGAAATAAGGTAAAATACCTGATAGAAAATTAGGGAGGAACGGCGATGGAGCAACCAGTATTCAAGCGGGTGCTGCTGAAGATCAGCGGCGAAGCGCTGGCCGGCGATAAGCACTTCGGTCTGGACTTTCAGGTCATGGGCCGGGTGGCGGACGTTATCAAGCAGTGTGTGGACATGGGTGTGCAGGTGGGTATCGTCATCGGCGGCGGCAATTTCTGGCGCGGCGTGAAGGACGGCGAGGGACACATCGAGCGCACCCGGGCCGACCACATGGGTATGCTGGCCACGGCCATGAACTGCATGGCCATGGCGGACGTGCTGGAGCAGAAGGGTGTGGACGTGCGTGTGCAGACGGCGCTGGAGATCCGGGCCGTGGCGGAGCCGTATATCCGCGCCAGGGCCATTCGGCACCTGGAAAAGGGGAGAGTGGTCATTTTTGGCTGCGGCATCGGCTGCCCGTTCTTCTCTACGGATACCGCGGCGGTGCTGCGGGCGGCGGAGATCGACGCGGACGTCATCCTGCTGGCCAAGAATATCGACGGCGTGTACGACAGTGACCCGGCCAAGAACGCCGACGCGGTGAAGTTTGACAGCATCACCTACGACGAGGTGCTCAAGCGCCACCTGGCTGTGATGGACTCTACCGCCACCAGCCTGTCCATGGATAACCATATCCCGGTATTGGTATTTGCCCTGAAAGACCCGGAGAATATCATCCGCGCCCTGCGCGGCGAAAAAATCGGAACGATCGTGAAGGAGGACTGACCCCATGTTGAAGGACGAGTACAAGGTTTACGAGGAAAAAATGAAGAAGAGCATTGAATCCGTGATGAGCGACTTCGACACCGTGCGTGCCGGCCGCGCCAACGCTTCCGTGCTCAACCGCATCAGCGTGGACTACTACGGGACCCCCACGCCCATCCAGCAGATCGGCTCTATCGGCTCTCCTGACCCGCGGACGCTGGTCATTACCCCTTGGGATGCCAGCATTCTGAAGGGTATTGAAAAGGCCATTCAGGAGTCCGACTTGGGCATCAACCCCCAGAACGACGGTAAGTGCATTCGTCTGGCTTTCCCCCAGCTGACCGAGGAGCGCCGCAAGGAGCTGGTCAAGCAGATCCACAAGTACGCCGAGAACGGCAAGGTGGCTGTACGGAATATCCGCCGGGATGCGATGGATAACTTCAAGAAGCAGCAGAAGGCGTCCGAGATCACCGAGGACGAGCTGAAGATCGCCGAGAAGGACCTGCAGAAGCTGACCGATGACAGCTGCAAGGAGATCGACAAGATCCTGGACAACAAGGAAAAGGAATTGATGTCTGTTTAATGGGACTGTTTACGAAGAAAACGCCCCATACGGCGGGGGAGGTGGACAGGAGCCGCCTTCCCCGCCATATCGCTGTTATTATGGACGGCAACGGCCGCTGGGCGAAAAAACGCGGCCTGCCCCGCACGGTGGGGCACAAGGCGGGGGCAGAGGTGTTCCGCGACATCGCCACCTACTGCAAGGAACTGGGAGTGGAATACCTGACGGTATACGCCTTTTCCACAGAGAACTGGAAGCGGCCCGCCGATGAGGTGAATACCATCATGGGCCTGTTGGAGCAGTATCTGCGGGAAGCGATCGACACCATGGAAAAGGAGCACATCCGCCTGCGGTTCTTCGGTGACCTCAGCGCACTGTCTCCGGAGCTGCAGGCGCTGGCGCATGAGACGGATGACATCTCCGGCCGCTATGCGGGGTTCCAGGCCAATGTGTGTCTGAATTACGGCGGCAGGGCGGAGATACTGCGGGCGGCGCGGCTGTGCGCGGAGCAGGGGGTGGACTGGACGGAGGAGAACCTCTCCGCCAATATGTACTCTGCCGGTATCCCCGACCCGGAGCTGATCATCCGCCCCAGCGGCGAGATACGGCTGAGCAATTTCATGCTGTGGCAGTGTGCCTACAGCGAATTCTATTTCTGCGACACGCTGTGGCCGGATTTTACCCGGCAGGAACTGGATAAGGCCATTATCGACTATCAGCGGCGGGACCGGCGGTTCGGCGGCGTGAAATGAGGTGACGACCATGAAACAGAGAATATTGGTGGCGGTTATCGGCGTGCCGGCGCTGATCGGCGTGCTGTGCTTTGCGCCGGACTGGGCCACGGCGGTGCTGGTGGCGGCGCTGTGCGTCATCGGGTGCCACGAGTTTATGGGCGCCGCCGCCCCGGAGAAGGCGGCGCACTGGTGGGGGCTGGCGGCTACGCTGGCGGTGTTCACCGTGTTCACGGTGTATTTCAGCGGCGGTGACTTCACGGGTACCGCCATACATACGATCATGGTATGGCTGCTGGCGGCGCTGATCGTGGTGATGTTCATCGCGGCGGTGCAGGCCTTCGGCAAAGACGACGAGCTGGATTTTCCGGATATCAGCGCTATGGCGGTGTCCGGATTGGTGATCCCGCTGGCGCTGGGCTGCCTGGTGCGGCTGCGGATGCTGGAATACGGCGCCGGACTGGTGCTGATCCCGCTGGTGTCGGCGTTTATGAGCGACTCTCTGGCGCTGTTCGGCGGTATGCTGTTCGGGAAAACAAAGCTGGCGCCCAGAGTCAGCCCGAAGAAGACACGGGAGGGTGCGGTCAGCGGTCTGGTGGGCGGCATGGTGGGAATGATCCTGTTCCGGATATTCTTCTTCCTATGTACGGAGGTGCAGCTGCACATCGGCTGGTGTGTGCTGTTGGGCTTCGTGGGCGCGGTGCTGGGGCAGCTGGGCGACCTGAGCTTCTCCTGCGTGAAGCGGCAGTGCGGCATCAAGGACTACGGACGGCTGCTGCCGGGCCACGGCGGCGTGCTGGACCGGTTCGATAGTGTGATCTTCGCTGCACCGGTGACGTGGATGCTTATCAACGCTGTGACGCTGTATTGAGGAAGGACCTATGACGAAAACCATCGCCCTGTTGGGGGCTACCGGCTCCATCGGGCGGCAGACGCTGGAGGTGGCCGGGGAGTTGGGCCTCCGCGTGGCGGCGCTGACCGCCAATACACAGGTAGACCTGTTGGAGCAGCAGGCGCGGCAGTATATGCCGCGCCTTGCGGTGCTGTATGACGAAAATGCGGCGCTGGCGCTGAAAAAACGGCTGCGGGGGACCGGCATTGAGGTCATGGCAGGGGAGGAGGGCCTGTTGGCTGCCGCCGCTATGACCGAGGCGGACACGGTGGTGACTGCCGTGATGGGCAGCGTGGGGCTGCGTCCCACACTGGCGGCAATCCAAAAAGGCAAGCGCATCGCGCTGGCCAATAAGGAAACGCTGGTGTGCGCCGGTGAGCTGGTGATGGACGCGGCGGAGAAATACGGCGCGGAGATCGTGCCGGTGGACAGTGAGCACAGTGCGGTGTTTCAGTGCTTGCAGGGCTGCCGGGACCGGGGTGAGGTGCGGCGTATCCTGCTGACCTGCTCCGGCGGGCCGTTCTACGGAGGGACCTTCGACGAGCTGGAGCACATGACGGCGGCGGATGCCCTGCGCCATCCCAACTGGCACATGGGACCGAAGATCACGGTGGACTCCGCCACACTGATGAACAAGGGACTGGAGATCATCGAGGCCATGCGGCTCTATCGCCTGCCGGTGGAGCAGGTGCAGGCGGTGATACACCGCCAGAGCATCGTGCATTCGCTGGTGGAGTTCCGGGACGGGGCGCTGCTGGCGCAGCTGGGCACGCCGGATATGAAGCTGCCCATCCGCTACGCGCTGACGTATCCCTACCGGGCCGAGAGCCCGGATAAGCCGCTGGACCTGCTGACCTGCGGCGCGCTGACCTTTGCCGAGCCGGACGAGAGGGCGTTTCCCTGTCTGCGTCTGGCACGGTATGCCGCAGCGGTGGGCGGCACCGCCTGCGCCATACTCAACGGCGCCAACGAGGCGGCTGTGGGACTGTTTCTGCGAGGCGAGATCGGCTTTAACGATATCTCCCGGCGGGTGGAGCGCGCGTTGGAGCGGGTGTCGGTGCAATATCAGCCAAGCCTTGCGGATATACTGGAAGCAGACAAGGCGGCGCGGCGCGCTGCCCTGTGACATCCGGAAAAGGAGCTTGCATACATGATCGTATATATCATAGCGGCCCTGCTGGTGTTCGGTATTTTGATCGCCGTCCATGAGCTGGGGCATTTTCTGGCGGCCAAGGCCTGCGGCGTGCGGGTCAACGAGTTCGCCATCGGCATGGGACCGGTGCTATGGAAAAAGCAGCGGGGGGATACCCAGTATTCTCTGCGGGCTTTTCCGGTGGGCGGTTTCTGTGCCATGGAGGGGGAAGAGGAGGACTCTGACGATCCGGCGGCGCTGAACCGCCAGGGCTTTTGGAAAAAGCTGATTATTTTTGCCGCCGGCGCGGCCATGAATTTTCTGGCGGGGCTTATCATCATCTTCTGCTTGTATGCGCCGGCGCAGGGGTTCTATCAGCCGGTGATCTCCGGCTTTGCCGAGGGTTGTCCGTTGGAGAGCGCCGACGGCTTGCAGACCGGGGACCGGCTGGTGTCCATCGATGGGGAGCGCGTGTACATTTACAGCGACGTGAGCCTGCTGCTTGGCCTGAACAAGACCGGCAGATTCGATCTGGTGGTGGACCGCGGCGGGGAGAAGGTACGCCTGGACGACTTTGCCATGACGAGACAGACGTATACCGATCAAAGCGGAAATGCGTACAGCGGCTACGGGATATACTTCGGTGCGGCGGCGGCCACCTTCGGCGACAAACTGGCCTACACCTGGAACAATGCTGTGGATTTCGTGCGTCTGGTGCGGCTGAGCCTGCAAATGCTCTTTACCGGGCAGGCGGGCCTGCGGGATCTGAGTGGCCCGGTGGGGATCGTGTCCACCATGGTACAGGTAGGTGAGCAGGCGGAGACGACCCAGGCGGCGGTGGAGAACATCGCCTACATCGCGGCGCTGATCGCAGTGAATCTGGCGGTGATGAACCTGCTGCCGCTGCCGGCGCTGGACGGCGGGCGGATATTCTTCCTGATCATCAACGCGGCGACCATGCTGCTGTTCCGGAAGCAGATACCGGCAAAATATGAGAACTATATCCACTTCGCGGGACTTGTTTTGCTGCTGGCGCTGATGGTGGTGCTGGTGTTCAGCGACGTGGGAAAGCTGATCCACTGAGGAGGCGGGGACGGTGACAAGACGCATACAGGTGGGCGCGGTACCGGTGGGCGGCGGCGCGGCCGTAAGCATACAGTCCATGTGCAATACGCCCACGGAGGACGTGAATGCCACGGTGCGGCAGATACAGCGCCTGGAGCAGGCGGGCTGCGAGATCGTGCGTGTGGCGGTGCCCACGGAGGAGGCCGCACGGGCCATTCCGAGCATCAAGGCGGCTATACACATCCCGCTGGTGGCGGATATCCACTTTGATTACCGGCTGGCGCTGCTGTGTGTGGACGGCGGTGTGGATAAAATACGCATCAACCCCGGCAACATCGGGTCGAAGGACCGCGTGCGGGCCGTGGCCGACGCCTGTCGGGAGCGGGGCATTCCGATCCGTGTGGGCGTCAATGGCGGGTCGCTGGAGAAGGACCTGGTGCAAAAATACGGCGGCGTGACCGCCGAGGCGCTGGCCGAGAGTGCACTGGGACATGTGCGCCTGTTGGAGGAGTGCGGCTTCGGGAATATCTGCATCTCCGTGAAGTGCTCCCGGGTGCCGGTAAATATGGCGGCCTACGAGCGGCTGCACGAAAAGGTGGACTATCCGCTGCATCTGGGCGTCACCGAGGCCGGCACACCGGAGATGGGGGTGCTGAAGTCGGCCATTGGCATCGGCGGACTGCTGTGTCGGGGTATCGGCGATACGCTGCGGGTGAGCCTGACTGCCGACCCGGTGGAAGAGGTAGTGGCCGCCAAGCGTATTTTGCAGGCCTGCGGTCTGCGGCGGACGGGGCCGGACCTGATCGCCTGCCCTACCTGCGGGCGGACGAAGTATGATATGCTGCCTATCGCCCGGGAGGTGGAACGGCGGCTGAAGAACTGTGACAAGCCCATCACCGTGGCGGTGATGGGGTGCGTGGTCAATGGACCGGGTGAGGCCACTGCTGCGGACGTGGGCATCGCCGGAGGCAAGGGCGAGGGACTGCTGTTCGCCAAGGGAACGGTTCTGCGGAAGGTGCCGGAGGACCAGCTGGTGGACGCGCTGTTCGAGGAGATCGACAAGCTGTGACAAGAGATACGATAGGGGAGAAACATGGCGGAGAGAGTACCGTTTTTTACGCTGTTTGAGAGCTTTCAGGCGCCGCGGCAGCTACGCCTGCTGCTGCACGATGCCTGCATCATCAGCGGCGCGCTGGATATGGCGGGCCGGACGCTGGAGGTGCAGATAGAGAGCAGTGAGACACTGCCCCAGGCGGCGCAGGACGCCCTGCAGCAGATGCTGGCGCAGCAGTATGATCTGCGGCAGGTGCTGCTGCATTTCTGCGGCACCGGCGAGCAAAAGGGCGACAACGGGGTGATCTGGGGCAAGACGATCACCGGAAAGCTGACGCCTATCGGCGAACTGAATATCAAGCAGGGCAGCGCTATTGTGGAGGGCCGGGTATTCAAGGCAGAGTGCTATGAGACACGGCGCAAGGGCATGTGGACGCTGAACTTCAACATCACCGATGAGCGCGGCTCCGTGGCCGTGCGGAAGGCCATGGATGAAAAAGAGGCCAAGGTGCTGGGCGGCGCGATCAACGACGGGATGTGGCTGCGCCTGCAGGGCAAGGTGGAACTGACCTACGACGGGAAAGATATCCTGCTGCGGCCGGTGAATATTATGAAGATCAGCCATACGGCCCGGCAGGACAATGCACCGGAGAAGCGGGTGGAGCTGCACCTGCATACGCAGATGAGCAGCATGGATGCTCTGACGGATGTGGGCAAGGTGGTAAAGCAGGCGGCAGCCTGGGGCCATCCGGCTATTGCCATTACCGACCACGGCACGGTGCAGGCATTCCCAAAGGCGCGGGACGCGGGCAAGGGGAAGATCAAGATCCTGTACGGCGTGGAGGGGTACTATGTCAATAACCTGGACGACCGCATTGCCGTACACGGTGCGCAGGATCAGGACTTTGACGACGAGATCGTGTGCTTCGACATCGAAACTACCGGATTGAAGGTACAGCAGGAGGCCATCACGGAGATCGGCGCAGTGGTGCTGAAAAACGGGCAGATCACGGATACGTTTCAGACCTTCGTGAACCCCGGCCGTCGGCTGACGCCGGAGATCATCGGCCTGACGGGCATTACGGATGCCATGCTGGCGGACGCGCCGCCGCCGGAGGAAGCACTGGCGGCGTTTTTGAAATTCGTGGACGGGCGACCGCTGGCGGCCCACAATGCGGAGTTCGACATCGGGTTCATCCGAGCAGGGTGCCACAGGGCGGGGCTGGAATTCGACCCCACGTACATCGACAGCCTGATCCTGGCGCAGAACCTGCTGCCGGAGCTGCACAAACATAAGCTGGACATCGTAGCGGAGCATTTGGATCTGCCCGCCTTCAACCACCACCGGGCGTCGGACGACGCGGGGATGGTGGGGTATATGCTGATACCCTTTTTTGAGAGAATGCGGCGGGAGATGGGAATTTCCCGTCTGCAGGAGATCAACGGGCAGATGGAGAAGCTGCGGCCCCGGGGCGGCGGCAGCCGGCACCCCAAGCATATTATCATCCTGGCGAAGAACAAGCTGGGCCTGAAGCACCTGTATCAGTTGATCTCGGCTTCCAATCTCAAGTATTTCAAGCGTGTGCCCATTATCCCCAAGACGGAGCTGATCGCCCATCGGGAGGGCCTCATCATCGGTTCGGCCTGTGAAGCAGGCGAGCTGTTCCGGGCGGTGGCGGACCGCAAGGACTGGGCGGAGCTGAAGCGCATCGCATCGTTCTACGATTACCTGGAGATACAGCCCATCTGCAATAATATGTTCATGCTTCGCAACGGCGCGGTGCAGTCAGAGGAGGAGCTGCGGGAGTTCAACCGTACTATCGTCCGGTTGGGCCGGGAGCTGGGCAAGCCAGTGTGCGCCACCGGTGATGTGCACTTCCAGGAGCCGGAGGACGAGGTATACCGCCATATCCTGCTGGCCAGCAAGAAGTTTGCCGACGCCGACGCACCCCTGCCCATTTACTTCAAGACCACGGAGGAGATGCTGGCGGAGTTTGCCTATCTGGGCGAAGAGGAAGCGCATCGGGTGGTCATCGACGACCCGCGCGGCATCGCCGACCGTATCGAAAATATCGAGCTGCTGCCGCCGGGACGGTTGTTCCCGCCGCGGCTGGAGAATTCGGAGCAGGAACTTCATGACAGAGTGTGGGACAAGTGTCACGAGCTGTATGGCGACGAGCCGCCTCAGCTGATCGTGGACCGGCTGAACGTGGAACTGAAAAGCATTCTGGGCAAGTACGACGTGGTGTATATGTCCGCCCAGAAGCTGGTGCAGCGCAGCCTGGAAAACGGTTATCTGGTGGGCAGCCGGGGCAGTGTGGGGTCCTCACTGGTGGCGTATATGTCCGGCATTACGGAGGTGAACTCCCTGCCGCCCCATTATCGCTGCCCCAAATGCCGCCATACTGAGTTCATCACCGATGGCAGCTACGGCTGCGGTGCGGATATGCCCGATAAGAATTGCCCGATGTGCGGGACAAAGTACGCTAAGGACGGATTTGACATCCCCTTTGAGACGTTTTTGGGCTACGGCGGCGGTAAAGTGCCGGATATCGACCTGAATTTCTCCGGTGAGTACCAGGCCCGGGCACACCAGCACGCCATCGAGATGTTCGGCAAGACCCAGGTGTTCCGCGCGGGGACCATCGGTACCCTGGCGGAAAAGACCGCCTTCGGCATGGTGAAGAAATACCTGGAGGAACGGGGCGAGACGGCCTCCAACGCGGAGCTGGATCGCCTGACGCTGGGCTGCGTGGGCGTGCGGCGTACTACGGGGCAGCACCCCGGTGGGCTGGTGGTGGTGCCGGATGATATGGATGTGGAGGATTTTACCGCGGTGCAGCACCCGGCAGACGATGCCAACAGCGACACTGTGACCACTCATTTCGAGTATCACTGCATGGAGGACAACCTCCTGAAGCTGGATATGCTGGGACACGATGACCCCACCATGATCAAAATGCTGGAGGACCTGACCGGCGTGAACGCGCGGGCTATCCCCTTGGATGACCCGGATACCATGAGTATTTTCACCTCGTCCAAGGTGCTGGGCTTTGAAAATGACGAGATACTGGGGCCCACCGGCGCCGTGGCTATCCCGGAGTTCAACACCCGGTTCACCCGCGGTATGCTGATGGATACCATGCCCCAGGATTTCAATACCCTGGTACGGTTGTCCGGCTTCTCCCACGGTACCGACGTGTGGCTGGGCAATGCCCGGGACTTGATCGTGGGCGGCACGGCCAGCGTTTTGGAGACGGTGGGCTGCCGCGATGATATCATGTTGTACCTGATCTCCATGGGGCTGGAGCCGAAGATGAGCTTTAAGATCATGGAGGCGGTGCGTAAGGGCAAAGTAAAGAAAAAGGGCTTCGAGGACGGCTGGGAGGAGGCTATGCGGGAGCATCAGGTGCCGGATTGGTATATCGGCTCTCTGGCCAAGATCGGCTATCTGTTCCCTAAGGCCCACGCTGTGGCCTATGTGATGATGGCGTTCCGTATTGCGTGGTTCAAGGTGCATGAGCCGCTGGCCTTCTACGCTACGTTCTTCTCCATCCGGGCCAAGGCCTTCGACGCGGAGTACTGCTGCGCCGGCATGGATGCGGTGAAGCAGAAAATCAGGGAGATCGAGAACAATAAGGACGCCACCGACGTGGAACAGAACCTGCTGGTGACGCTGGAGGTGTGCTACGAGTTCTATCTGCGGGGCTTCCATTTTGACACCATTAGTATTTACGACTCCGATGCCACACACTTCAAGATCACGGAAAATGGCCTGCTGCCTCCCTTTGTAACGGTGCGCGGTCTGGGTGAGACGGCGGCGCTGGACACGGTGGAGAAGCGAAAGGGAAAAACCTTCATCTCTGTAGAGGAGTTCGCCACCATCTGCAACAAGCTTAGTAAGACCCATATCGAGCAGCTGAAGGCGCTGGGCGCCTTCGCGGGAATGGCGGATACCAGTCAGGTGACGCTGTTCTGAGACAGCCAAAAGCGCAAAAAAGAAGCACCCGAGCGGGTGCTTCTTTTTTGCGCTTTATTCGGCTTTCTGTTTCACGGGGAAGTCGATCTGGGCCAGGAGGACGGCGGCGAACATCACCCCGCAGCCGATGTACTCGCGGACGGACATTTGCTGCTTGAGGATGATGGCGCCGGCGATGACGGCGAACACGCTCTCCAGACTCAGCAGGATGGTGACCACCGTGGGGTTGGAACCCTTCTGCGCCAGGATCTGCAGGGTGTAGCCCACACCGCAGGAGAAGATGCCCACGTACAGCAGGGGCAGGATGCAGCCCCAGATGGCGGCGAAGTCCACGTCCTCGAAGAGGAACATACACACGGTGGAGATAACGCCGGCAAACAGGAATTGCAGACAGCTGAGCCTTACGCCGTCACAGTAGGCGGTGAAATGGTCGATGACCAGAATATGTACCGCGAAGCACACGGCGCAGATCAAGATCAGCAGATCGCCGGGGGAAAGGGAGAAGCTGCCCTTGATGCATAGCAGATACAGCGCCAGTACAGACAAGGCCACGGCGATCCATACGGGAAGGCTGATCTTACGCCTGAAGAACAGGCCGAACACGGGCACCAGCACCACATATAGGGCGGTGATGAAGCCGGCCTTGCCGCTGTCGGTACCGGCGACCATGCCCGCCTGCTGGAAGTTGGAGGCCATGGCCAGCGCCGCACCGCAGCACAGGCCGCCCAGCCACAGCTGCCGGTTGGCGGCCTTTTTCTCGGCGGGGGAGAGGACGGGCTTGTCCTTTTTCAGCTTGTCGCTGATGACGATGACCACCAGCAGCGCCAGCACCGCGATAAAGTAGCGGCTGGCGTTGAAGGCGAACGCGCCGATGGAGTCGGCGCACATATCCTGCGCTACAAAGGCGGTACCCCAGATAAAGGCGGCCAGGATGGGGAAAACCACCTGCCGCATCTGATTGTGTTTCATGTCAGTGTTGTCCTTTCTCTGTTTACTCTTTCTCTTTCGGTGTGCCGGTGTGCCATTGGAATTTGCGCTCCTGATGATGCAGCAGGCGCGTGATATTCTCCCGGTGGCACCAGATCACCAGCGCGGCGATCAGCACGGCCAGCGCCGTATAAAGGATGCTGCGGCCGCAGAAGAAAAATGTGGTGATGGGCATGGAGGCGGCGGCGCAGACGGAGCCGAGAGAGACGTATTTCGTCAGCAGCCACAGGGCGGCGAACAGACCCCACGCGATCAGACCGACGCGCCAGTCCAGCAGCCACACCAGCGTGCCGCCGGACAGGATACCCTTGCCGCCTTTGAAGCCGAAGAACACCGGGAACATATGACCCAACTCACAGCCAAGGCCACCCAGCAGGACGCCCAACATCCAGTCGCCGGCCAGATAGTCGAAGGCTGCACCGCCAATCAGGCAGGCGATCACTGTTTTACCCATGTCGAAGAGGATGACGCCCAGTGCGTATTTGGCACCGTAGGTGCGGTAGAAGTTGGTCAGGCCCGCATTGCCGCTGCCGTGCTGCCGCACATCGTCCTTGATGATGAAGTGGCTGACCATTACCGAGCCGTTGAGACAACCTAAGAAATAGCCCAGCAGCAATATGACCAGTGAGGCCAGCAGTGTAGCGCCGATGAGATGGTTCAACCGTCGTCCTCTCCCTTCTGGCGGATGGTCAGCACGATGGGGGTGCCCTCCAGGCCGAACACGCTGCGGAGCTGGTTTTCCAGATACCGCTGGTAGGAGAAGTGGAAGAGCTTTTTGTCGTTGCAGAAGATGACGAAGTGGGGCGGCTTGACGCCCACCTGCGTCATGTAGTAGATCTTCAGGCGGCGCCCCTTGTCCGTGGGTGGCTGAACGCGGGTCTGCGCGTCTGCCAGCACACTGTTCAGCGTGCCGGTGGTGATTCGCATGGCCGCCTGATCGTTGACGTAGTTGATAAGCTCAAAGAGACGGCCCACCCGCTGGCCGGTCAGGGCGGAGATGAACAGGATGGGGGCGTAGGGCATGTAGCTCAGGTCGCGGCGTATGTCCTCCCGCATGCGATCCATGGTCTTGCCGTCCTTTTCGATCAGGTCCCATTTGTTCACCACGATAATGCAGGCCTTGCCCGCGTCATGCGCCAGACCGGCGACCTTGGTGTCCTGTTCGGTGACACCCTCCTGAGCGTCGATGAGAATGAGGCAGACGTCGCTGCGCTCAATAGCCATGGTGGCCCGCAGAACGCTGTATTTTTCGATGTTGTCATCTACCTTGGACTTTTTCCGCATACCGGCGGTGTCGATGAAATTATATTTGCCGTACTGGTTCTCAAAGTAGCTGTCGATGGCGTCACGGGTGGTGCCGGCTACATTGCTGACGATAACGCGTTCCTCACCCAGAATACGGTTCGTCAAGCTGGATTTACCTACATTGGGCTTTCCGATAATGGCCACCTGTACCACGTCGGAGTCATCCTCCTCATCCGTTTCCGGCGGAAAATACTTGATGCATTCGTCCAGCAGATCGCCGGTGCCGTGGCCGTGAACGGCGGAGACAGCCACGGGGTCGCCCAGACCCAAGTTGTAGAACTCATAGAAATCCGGGTCGACCGCGCCCACAGAGTCCATCTTGTTCACCGCCAGCACGATGGGCTTACGGCTGCGCTGAAGCATACTGGCCACCTCCTGGTCGGAGGCAGTCAGGCCGGTCTTGATATCCGTGACGAAGATAATGACGTCGGCGTTGTCGATGGCGATCTGGGCCTGCTCCCGCATGAAGGACAGAATCTGGCTGTCTGTATTGGGCTCGATGCCGCCGGTGTCCACCAGGCGGAATTTACGCCCCACCCACTCGCTTTCACCGTAGATACGGTCACGGGTGACGCCGGGGGTGTCCTCTACGATGGACAGCCGCCGGCCGATGATCTTATTGAACAGCATGGATTTGCCTACATTGGGCCGCCCCACGATAGCGATCAAAGGCAGTGCCATAGTTTATTCCTCCCTATCCAGCATGGCGTCCAAGAGGTCGCCGCCGTCTATCCCCACGATCTGCACCGGGCAGTTCAGCTCGGCGCTGAGCCGCTCCACGGTGTAGTCGTCCAAAAATACGTTTTCGCCGTGCCGCAGCATGTGCAGCGGCAGCAGCACGCGCCCCAGATCCGGGACCTTTTGCAGCTGCGCCGACAGGTCCTGACCTGTCAGCAGACCGGCTACGTCGATGGTGTGGCCGAAAAAGTCGTTCTCCACGGCGATCACCTGTCCCCGCAGGGCGGGGAAGTACGCCTTGGCCTGCTCCAGCAGGTATGTCATGAACGGCGCTGCCGCCGTGCCGGTGGCGACGGTAAAGGGTGCAGGGGCCTCGTCGTGGTCCTCCAGCCGCATGGCGCTGAGAAAGTCCTGCTCCAGCGAGCGCAGCATACCCACGCCGTTTTCCAGCTGCCGATAGCCCTCGTAGTAGTCCTCCTGCGGCAGCTCCATGCCCGCACGGAGGAACAGTTCGTCAGCACAGAAGAACCTACGGGTGCCGAAGCGGCGCAGATTTTCCAGCCCGAATTCCTCGGCGATGGCAATGATGTCCCGGGCACAGTCCCTGTCCACGGGCCTTAGCTTGGCCAGACCCTGGCGGTACTTGGTGATACCCACCGGCACAAGAGAGCAGCTGGAGAACTGCCACTCGGTCAAGTCCCGCAGGGTGCGGCGCAGTTGGCCACCGTCGTTCCAGCCGGGGCAAACCACGATCTGCCCGTTCATGACGATACCGGCCTTGCAGAAGGCCTGGATATAGTCCAGCGACCGGGCGGCGTTCTTGTTGCCAAGCATGGTGCAGTGCAGCTGTGGGTCGGTGGCGTGGACGGAGACGTTGATGGGGCTGATGTGCAGGTCAATGATCCGCTGTGCCTCCCGCTCCGTCAGGTTGGTGAGGGTGATGTAGTTGCCCAGCAGAAAGCTCAGCCGTGCGTCGTCATCCTTGAAGTACAGCGTGGAGCGCATACCCGGCGGCATCTGGTCCACAAAGCAGAACAAGCAGTGATTGGCACAGGAGCGCATTTCGTCCATCAGATACGTGTCGAAGTTCAGCCCCAGGTCCTGGCCTTCGGCCTTGCGGCAGGTGACGTGCCGCACGTTGCCTGCCGCCGTTTTCAGCTCAAGGTGCGACAGGGGATCATAGCCGTAAAAACGATAGTCCAGCACATCCACGATGGGGTGGCCGTTGATGGATAGAAGCTGTTCGCCCACCTGAACGCCGGCGCGCTCCGCGGGGCTGTGCCGGTCGATGGCGGTGATGATGGTACTCATAATACGTCCTCACTCATGCAAAATGCGGCCTTATCCACAACAGGACATAATACCACATAATAATCAACTCATTATACCGTTTTTTGACGTGAGACGCAAGCACAATATAGTATAGCCGCCCACGAGCATAAAGTAAAACGATGGATTTTGATACTTCCCATGACAAAAAGTGTGGGAGCAGTAAAAAACAAGAGGGAAGCGGCGCTTCCCTCTTGCAAAGGCACAACAGAACTTATTTCGCGGCCACAGACTTGACGACCTTGACCTCGCGGCCGTTGTAGCTGCCGCACTCCGGGCACATTCTGTGGGGGAGATGCAGCGCGCCGCACTTGGCGCACGCCACCAGCGTGGGAGCTGCCAGCTTCCATACGGAAGAACGTCTCTTATTGCGTCTTTGCTTGGATACTTTTCCCTTAGGGACTGCCATGTTGACACCTCCTTGGTCTTAATTGCCTGAGCAGCAATGTAATAAAGAGTAATTCACTCATCCGTCTGCAGCAGCTGCGCCAGCTTCGCCAGACGGGGGTCCACTGCTTTTTTGCATCGGCAGCTCTCCCGGTTCAGGTTCACACCGCAGCTGGGGCACAGCCCCCTGCAGTCCTCTGAGCAGAGAAACTTCGTGTCCATATCGAGGATAAAGGCGTCGCGCGCCAACTCCTCCACATCTACCTCGTCGTTATCCAGCAGGATGATGTCGTCGCTTTCGTCAGACTCGCGCGCCTCTGCCAATACGCAGTCGTAGCGTGTCGTCTTGTCCGCGTCGTACGCTTCACCGCACCGGTCACAGATACAATGCAGCGTGGTGGTCAACGTCATTCCGCACAGCAGCAGCCCAGCCTTATTCTCCAGCCGGCAGTCCACAACAACCGGACGGGAAACGGGACAAGAACCACCGAATTCCAAGTCGGACAGATCCATTTCAAAACGGATGTCCTGCCGGGCATCGGGGGTATGCAGCAGCTTGTTGACGTTCAAACGCATAGTACACCTCACAATGGCACGTGTAGTATTATAGCCGACACAAAATGCCTTGTCAAACATTTTCTTACAAATATTTTGACTTTTTTCAAAAACACGGTACAATAAGCAGAGAAACACAGGGGAGGACGCCGTTATGCGGGAGCTGACCATCGGAAAAAATGACGCCGGACAACGGCTGGATAGATTTCTGTCCAAGGCGCTGCCCCTGCTGCCGCCTGCTCTGGCGCAGAAGTACATCCGCATCAAGCGGGTGAAGGTAAACGGCGGACGTGCCCAGCGGGACCAGCGGCTCAGTGCGGGCGATGTGCTGCAATTATACATCAACGACGAGTTTTTCGACAAGCCCTCAGAGGAAAATCTGTTTCTGACGCTGTTCAAGCCGCACCTGACGGTGGTGTACGAGGATGAGCACCTGCTGCTGGCGGACAAGCCGCAGGGAATGGTGGTCCACGCCGACGAGACGGAGAAGGTGAATACCCTCATCAACCACATTCAGGCATATCTGTATCAGAAACGGGAGTGGAACCCCAAGTGGGAAAATGCCTTTACGCCGGCGCTGTGCAATCGTATCGACCGCAATACCGGCGGCATCGTCATCGCGGCTAAGGACGCCGAGACACTGCGGGTCATCAACGAGAAGATACGGGACCGGGAACTGGACAAGCGCTACCTCTGCATCACTGTAGGTCGGCCAAGGAAGCCGGAAGGCCGGGTGGAGTGCTTTTTGCTGAAAGATGAGAAGAAAAAGCAGGTGTCCGTGTACCATAAGCCGATCCCCGGCGGAAAGACCGCCATTACCGATTACAAGGTGCTGGAGATGCGGGGAGAGCTGAGCTTGGTGGAGATCGGGCTGGAGACGGGCCGGACCCACCAGATCCGCGCCACGATGGCGGATCTGGACTGCCCGCTGCTGGGGGACGGCAAATACGGCCGTGGGGACGTAAACCGCCGCTACGGCGAGACGCGGCAGGCCCTGTATGCCTACAAGCTGACCTTTGACCTGCCCACGGACGCGGGGCACCTGAACTATCTGCGCGGGCAGAGCTTTACAGTGGAAAATGTGCCCTTCCGGGACAAATATTTCGGCTGAGTGCCGTGCAGCGGATGGCTTTTGCCATCCGCTGTATTTTTTTCGGGGAAAAACGGGAAAATCCATTGACTTTCCCGACACTTTTATATATAGTGTACTCGCCATCTTTCGACAGAAACGAGCGCGTGAACAGACGCGCTGCCGCCGCGCCGGAGGGGGGCTATTTTACTGATGAATGGAGGAGGATAAATGTCCAAAGAGTTGATTCGCCTGCGGGATCTCTGCATGGCGTTTGACGACGAGCTGGTTCTCGATCACATCAATCTTTACATCAACGATTCCGAATTCCTCACGCTGCTTGGCCCCAGTGGGTGCGGCAAGACCACCACACTGCGGATCATCGGCGGTTTCACTACGCCCACCAGCGGCGATGTGACCTTCGACGGCGAGAGGATCAACGATGTCCCGCCCCATAAGCGGCAGATCAACACGGTGTTCCAGAAATATGCGCTGTTTCCGCATCTGGACGTGTTTGAAAACATAGCCTTCGGCCTGCGTATCGCAAAAGTGCCGGAGGACGAGATACGGCAGCGTGTCGGTGAAATGCTGGAGGTCGTCAGCCTGAAGGGCTTTGACCGCCGGCGTGTCGACCAACTCTCAGGTGGTCAGCAGCAGCGTGTGGCGATTGCCCGTGCCCTGGTGAACCGGCCGAAGGTGCTGCTGCTGGACGAGCCGCTGGGCGCGCTGGATCTGCGTCTGCGTAAGGATATGCAGAACGAACTGAAACGTATCCAGCAGCAGATGGGCATCACGTTTATATATGTCACCCACGATCAGGAGGAAGCCCTGACCATGTCCGACACCGTGGTGGTCATGGACAAGGGCCGCATCCAGCAGATCGGCACACCGGAGGATATCTACAACGAGCCGAAGAATGCCTTTGTGGCGGACTTCATCGGCGAGAGCAATATCCTCAACGGCACGATGGTCCGCGACAGGGTCGTGAAAATGTACGGCAAGAAATTCCCCTGCGTGGACGGCGGCTTCGCCGAAAACGAACCGGTGGACGTGGTCATTCGCCCGGAGGATATCGACATCGTGCCGGTGGAGCAGGGCCAGTTGGTAGGCACTGTCACCAACGTGACGTTCAAGGGGATGCAATATGATATCATCGTGGATTTCCGCGGCTTCAAGTGGTTGATTCAAACCACCGATCACTCTCCGGTGGGTGCCCGTATCGGCGTGAAGATCGATCCCGAGGGTTTCCACATTATGAAGAAGAGCGAGTATTCCGGTATGTTCGGCGACTATTCCTCTTACTCCGAGGAATACGAGGAACTGGCGGACGCCGGTGCTGAGCCGGAAGAGGAGGAGAGCGAGGATGAAGAGTAAGCTCTCCCGTTTCGCCGTGCCCTATGTGGTGTGGATGGCTATTTTTGTAGTAGCCCCCATTGTCATTATGGTGGTGTATGCCTTTGCCGGCAGCGAGGGCGGCTTCACGCTGGACAACTTTGTCCAGATGGGCGGTTACGCTGCTGTGTTCGGCCGTTCCTTCAAGCTGGCGCTGATTGCCACGGCTATCTGCCTGCTGTTGGGCTATCCTGTGGCGTACCTTCTCAGCCGGGAGGGCGAGCGCTTCCGCCGCACGGCCATGGTACTGATCATGCTGCCCATGTGGATGAACTTCCTGCTGCGGACCTACTCCTGGATGACCATCCTGGAGAACAACGGCCTGCTGAACCAGCTGTTCCAGAAACTGGGTATCATTGCCCTGTACAACCATCTGACAGGCAGCAGCCTGGAGTATTTTACCATGATCGACACCCAGGGCGCTGTGGTGCTGGGTATGGTCTATAACTACCTACCCTTTATGATCCTGCCTATCTACTCTGTGATTTGCAAGCTGGATTACTCCCTGCTGGAGGCAGCCCGCGACCTGGGGGCCAACACCGTCACGGTGTTCCGCAAGGTCATCCTGCCCCTGAGCCTGCCGGGCGTGCTGTCCGGCATCACCATGGTGTTCGTGCCCTCTGTGTCTACGTTCGCCATCAGCCGTATGCTGGGCGGCGGTACGGAGCTGTTGCTGGGCGACCTGATCGAACGGCAGTTCCTGGGCGGGGCGTATAACCCGCAGCTGGGCGCGGCTATTTCCCTGGTGATGATGCTGATCGTCGTTGTCTGCATGCTGGTGATGAACCGCTTTGGCGAGGGCGAGGAACAGGCGGTGATGCTATGAGACAGAGAAAGGGCAACTCCGTCGGCGATCGCCTGCTGATGATCCTGGTGGGCCTGTTCCTGTACGCACCCATCATCATCCTGATCGTCTTTTCCTTCAACGCCGGCAACAGCTCCAGTGTGTGGAAGGGCTTTTCCCTCCACTGGTACGCCGAGCTGCTGAACGACCGGCTCATTATGCACAGCGTGTACACCACGCTGCTGGTATCCTTGCTGGCTACCGTCATCGCCACCGTGGCGGGCACCTTTGCCGCTATCGGCTTTTACGGTATGCGACGCCGGGCGCGCACCGGGCTGATGGCCGTGAACAACATTCCCATGATGAACGCGGACATCGTCACCGGCGTCAGCCTGTGCCTGCTGTTCGTGGTGTTCTTCAACGGATGGCACAGCTTCGCCGTGTGGGTCAACGGCTGGCAGTCACTGGTGGTGCTGCCTGAGCGACTGACCTTGGGCTTCGGCACGCTGTTGATCGCCCACATCTGCTTCAACATCCCCTACGTCATTTTGTCCGTGGGGCCCAAGCTGCGGCAGATGGACCGCAATTTGGTCGATGCGGCCCAGGACTTGGGCTGCACCTGGATGCAGGCATTCTGGAAGGTCATCATTCCGGAGATCAAGCCCGGTATCGTCTCCGGTGCGCTGACGGCTTTCACTATGTCCATCGATGATTTTATCATCAGCTACTTCACGGCGGGTACGTCCTCCTCCACGTTGGCCATGACCATCTACGGCATGACCAAAAAGCGCGTCAGCCCGGAGATCAACGCCGTATCCACGCTGCTGTTCGTCACGGTCATCATCCTGCTGGCCATCATCAACCTGCGGGAGAACCATGCCGAGCATCACCGCAATGTCCATCACGAGAGCGCTACGTTCGCTCCTGCGCCGAAGAAATATCCCGGATTGGGCAAGAAGATCGCCGCAGGCGCTATGGCCTGTGTACTGTTGGCGGTACTGGTCGTCACCGGTGTCGCGGCCCGCAGCGAGCGCGTGGTCAATGTGTGCTCCTGGGGCGAGTATATCGATGAGTCCCTGATCACCGAATTCGAGGAGAAGACCGGCATCCGTGTGAACTACCAGACCGCCGAGAGCAACGAGGCCCTGTACTCCCTTATCAAGATGGGCGGCGCGGACTTTGATGTGATCGTGCCCTCCGACTATATGATCGCCCGGCTGATCCAGGAGGATATGCTGGCGGAACTTGACTACGCCGCCATTCCCAATTTCCAACTGATGGACCCCCAGTTTACCCATCTGAGCTTCGACCCGGAGAATAAGTACACCGTACCCTACACCTGGGGCAGCGTGGGCATTATCTACAACACCACTATGGTGGATGAGCCCATCACCAGCTGGGGCGCTATGTTCGACGAGAAGTACGCAGGGCAGGTGCTGATGATCAACAACTCCCGCGACGCGCTGATGGCCGCCCTTTGCTATCTGGGCTACGACATCAACACCACAGACGAGGCACAGCTGACCGAGGCCTTTGAGCTGGTGAAGAATGCCAAGGACAAGGGCGTGTATCAGGCCTTCGTCATGGATGAGGTCTTCGGCAAGATGGAGGGCGGCAACGCGGCCATCACCATGTACTACGCCGGCGACTATCTGACCATGCTGGAGAATAACGAGGACCTGGCCTTCGTCATTCCCGAGGAGGGCAGCAACTGGTTTGTGGATGCCATGTGTGTGCTCAAGTCCAGCCAGCATAAGGACGAGGCCTATGAGTGGATCAACTTTATCGCCTCTACCGACAGTAACCTGGCCAATATGGACTACATCTGGTACGCTTCCCCCAATGCCGAGGCGCTGGCGGAGTATCCCGCGTACTACGAGGAGCAGTATGGCGAGCCGCTGGACGAGGAGATCTACAACATCATGGCCATTCCCGATGAGGAGCGCGAGCGCTGTGAGATCTATGTCAACCTGCCGCAGGAGACGCTGAAGTTCTACGATAAGCTGTGGACGCAATTAGGCGTATAGCATTCGCGGGCTCTTTTCCGCCCCGCGTATAGGCAAGAAATGTATTTAAAGAAAAGCGCTTAATTGGAGGAATTGCTATGATCGAAGTAGGTATGACCTATACCGCTGAAAAGACCGTCACCCCGGATATGACCGCCAAGGCTATCGGTTCCGGCGGGCTGGAGGTGTTCGGCACCCCATTTATGATGGGCCTGATGGAGTACGCCGCTATGCAGTGTGTGCAGCCGGAGCTGCCGGAGGGCAAGGGCACCGTGGGCGTGGAGATCAGTTCCAGTCACCTGGCGCCCACGCCGGTGGGCATGAAGGTCACCGCCACTGCCGAGGTGACGGGTATCTCCGCCAACGGCAAGATGATCACCTTCAAGGTCACGGCCCACGACGCCGATGGCCTGATCGGTGAGGGCATCCATACCCGCGCTGTCATCGACAACGCACGGTTTTTGCAGAAGTGCAATGACAAGCTGGCGCGTGTGTAAAAGACAAAAGGCCGCCCGGAAGGGCGGCTTTTTCCTTGTCATAGACGGCGGTATTTGATATAATAAACCAACACGATCATCGGGGGGGGAGGAGAGAGGATATGCGCGTGCTGGCCACGATCGGGTTTTCCTTCTCTGCCGGTGTATTCCTGGCGGCACTGCTGCCCTGGAACGGCTGGCAGCTGTATGCCGCCGGGGGCGTTTTGTTGTTGGCGCTTGCGTGGCTGTTTGCTGCACGCAAGCAAAAATATTTTCGCCGGGGGCTGCTGATCCTGCTGCCGCTGGCGGTATCGCTGGCCTATTTTGCCGGGTATGACCACCTGGTGCGCCAGCCGATAGAGGACCGCTGCGGTGCGGCGTCGGACTTTACCGCCACCGTTTGTGATTGGCCGCAGGCCACGGAGCGCGGTGCCAAGATCACGGTGGAGCTGGAGGGCTATCATCGGGCCAGGGCCGTGCTATATGGCGAAGCGGAGCTGCTGGCGGCCCGACCGGGCGACACGGTCACGGGCACGGCCCAGTGGCAGTCTGCCGCCCATTTCGACAGTGATGATGTGACCCATTTTAATGCCAGGGGCGTGTATGCGCTGCTGTATGGCCGTGAGGATGTGCGTTTGTCGGCGGGGGATGGGGATGCCCTGCGCTGGCTGCCCCAACGGGCGGGCAAAGCTTTCCGCGAGAAGGTGGCCGCCATCTGGGATGACCCGCGTGTCAGCGGATTTCTGACAGCGGAGCTTACCGGGGACAAGTCCGCTATGGACGACGGAGACTATCTGGCCATGCAGGAGACGGGCCTGGCGCATCTGTTCGCGGTGTCGGGCCTGCACTGCGCTTTTCTGGTGACGCTACTGGCGTTGCTGATCTCCCGGCGGCAGAGACTGCTGTGCGCCGTGACCATTCCGTTGCTGCTGTTTTACATGGTGATGGTGGGCATGAGCCCCTCGGTGGTCCGCGCCTGCATCATGCAGATATTCCTACTGATCGCGCCGCTGTTCCGGCGGGGCAGTGACCCTCTGACCAGCTTGGCTGCCGCACTGCTGGTGATCCTGCTGTGCAATCCCTTTGCCGCGGCCAGCGTCAGCTTGCAGCTGAGCTTTTCCGCCACGCTGGGAATGGTGCTGCTGTCGCCCCGGCTGTACAAGCTGCTGACCGGGTGGTATAAGGGAAAATGTCGGCCGCTGCGGACCGCACTGTGTTTTGTCGCGGCGAACCTGTCCGCCACCCTCAGCGCCGTGGTGTTCACTGCCCCACTGACAGCCTGGTATTTCCGCATTTTCGTGCTGGTAGCGCCGCTGTCCAGCTTATTGGCGGTGCCTGCGGCGGGATGGAGCTTCATGGCTGCCTTTGTGACGGTGCTGCTGGGCTTTGTGTGGCTGCCGCTGGCCAGCCTGCTGGGTTGGATCTCCTGGGCGCTGGTGCGGTACATCCTGTGGATCGCCAACGGCATGATGTCCTGGCGCTATCACGCGGTGTATTTCACCAATCCCTATCTCATCTACTGGCTGCTGTTTTTGTATGCGGTCTTTATCGGCTGTGCCGCCACGCCGGACGGCAAGCGGAAATACCTGCTGGCATCGGCATTGTCGGTGCTGACGCTGGCGGCAGCCATCTGGGTCAACCGTCAGGACTATCAGTACGGCGTACTGACCGCCCTGACGCTGGATGTGGGACAGGGCGAGAGCGTCATTCTGACCTCCGGCGGTGAGACGGCACTGGTGGACTGCGGCAGCAGCAACAGCTATAAAGACCCCGGCGGTCTGGCTGCCGACACGCTGCACAGCATGGGCGTCCGGGAACTGAGCGCTGTGGTGGTGACCCACTACCACGCCGATCACACCAACGGTTTGTACGAGGTGCTGCGCCGTATCCCGGTGCAGACGATCTACCTGCCGGACATCGAGGATGAGTATGGCGTTCGGGAGCGTCTGGTGTCGCTGGCGGAGGAGAAGGGCGCGCAGGTGACCTATGTGACGAAGGAGACGGCCGATACGCTGGGCGATACCGTTTTGACCATCTATCCGCCGGTGCAGTCCGGCGGCGATCTGAACGAACTGGGCCTGACAGCGCTGGCCAGTGCCGGAGGCTTTGATCTGCTCATTACCGGCGATATGTCCGGCAGCACCGAGAAAAAGCTGGTGGAAACCTATGCCTTGCCGGATATAGAGGTGCTGGTGGTCAGCCACCACGGCTCCCGATATAGCTCAAATATACGCTTTTTGAAGTCGGTGACGCCGGAGGCGGCGGTCATCAGTGTAGGCGACAACAACTATGGCCACCCGTCGGAGGAGACGCTCCAGCGGCTGCTGGCGGTGGGGGCGGATATCTGGCGCACAGACCAGCAGGGAACCATCCGCATCACCGTGAACGGAGGATAGCATGGCAAAGGAGAAAAAAGAAAAGACCCCCGGTTATGAGGAATTCCACGACGCGCTGCAAAGCGGCGCCGTGGGGAATGTCTATATATTCCACGGCGAGGAGACGTACCTGATGCAGCAGGCGGTGGCGGAGCTGCAAGCACGGCTTGTGCCGGCGGGCTTTGAGGAGTTCAACTATCACAGGCTTGCAGGCAAGGGCCTGACTATGCAGGAGGTCGTCGAGGCGGCGGAGGCCATGCCTATGATGGCGGAGCGCACCCTGGTCACGGTGGAGGATATGGACCTGTTCAGGCTGGACGAGGCCCAGCGGGGAGCGCTGGTGGCGTTGCTGGAGGACTTCCCGGAGTACTGCACGCTGGTGTTTTTGTACCGGCAGATACCCTATAAGACCGACGCCAAGCTGAAGAAGCTCACCGCCGCCCTGGCGGAGCGCGCCCAGGTGATCGAGTTTGCCCAGCAGGGCCAGCAAAAGCTGCAAAAGTGGGTGCGCCGCCGTTTTGCCGCTGCCGGAAAGGAAATCGATGCGGTCACGGTAGACCATCTGCTGTTCACCTGCGGCAGCCTGATGACCGGTCTGGTGCCGGAGATCGCCAAGATCGCCGCCTATGCCAGGGGAGCGAAAATCACAGCGGCGGATATCGACACTGTGGCGGACCCTGTGCTGGACGCGCGGGTGTTCGACATGACGGACGCGGTGGCGGCTCGTGACTATGACAAGGCGGCGGAATGCCTTGCAGAGCTGCTGCGGATGCAGGAGGAGCCTATCCGCATTCTGGCGGCATTGGGAAAGACGCTGCGGCAGCTGTACACAGCCCGGCTGGCGATCGACGGTGACAAGGACGTGCTGTGGCTGAAGGATTTGTGGCGCATGAAGTCCGATTACCCGGCCAAAAAGCTGATGCAGTCAGCCAGAGGCGTGCGGCGCAGTTGGTGCCGTGAGGCGGTGAAGCGCTGCCAGACGCTGGATCATCGCATGAAAAGCGAACGAAACATGGACAATGAGGGCGAACTGAAGCTATTTCTCATGGAACTGGCAGGTGTGAAGTGAAGCCGCGGGTCAGGGAAGTCATCGTAGTAGAGGGGCGGTATGACAGAAATACGCTCCTACAGGCAGTGGATGCCGCTGTAGTGGAGGTGGGCGGCTTCGCCCTGTTCAACGACAGGAAAAAGGCGGCGTATCTCCGCCGTCTGGCGGAGGCGCGGGGCGTGATCCTGCTGACCGACCCGGACGGCGCGGGCTTCGTGCTCCGCAGCCACCTGAAGGGGCTGCTGCCCCCGGACAGAGTAAAGCAGGCGTATGTCCCCGACGTGTACGGAAAGGAACGCCGCAAGAAAAAACCCGGCAAGGAGGGGAAACTGGGGGTAGAGGGAATGAGGCCGGAGGTGCTGGTGGAGGCGCTGCGGCGGGCGGGGGCGACCTTTGAGGACGGGGAGGGGAGGCGGACGGCGGCAGGGATCACCAAGGCAGATCTGCTGGAGAAGGGCTTGATCGGGCCGAACAGCCGCGAAAAGAGACTGGAAATACAGAAAAAACTCGGGTTTCCGGAACATTTGACGGCGAATGGACTGCTGGAGGCGATGAACCTTCTGCTGAGCCGGGAGGAGTTTGATGCGCTGTAAGCGTTGTAATTGTGTCACCCTATTGCAATTACAGTGGAAATCGGATATAATAAATCGTTCGTTCGGTTATGCTGTCCGGACACAAAATGATACGATCATGATACCATAACGACACAATAAGGAGTGTGAGACAATGACCGAGGAAAGAAAGACCAGTACCCCCGAGACCGAGGAGGTAACGGAGAGTAAAAACTTTATTCTGAACTTTATCGACGAGGACATCGCAGAGGGTGGTCAGTTCCAGGGAATGACCGTCCACACCCGTTTCCCGCCGGAGCCTAACGGCTATCTGCATATCGGACACTGCAAGGCGCTGACCATCGACTTCGGCACCGCCGAGCGGTATAACGGCCTGTGCAACCTGCGTATGGACGACACGAACCCCACCAAGGAGGACGAGGAATTCGTGGAGGCCATCAAGCAGGACATCCACTGGCTGGGCTTTGACTGGGGCGACCGCTTCTTTTACGGCAGCGACTACTTTGAGGAGGACTACCGCCAGGCGGTGCTGCTGATCAAAAAGGGGCTGGCCTATGTGTGCCAGCTGACACCGGAGGAGTTCAAGGCCAACCGCGGCGACATCGGCATCCCCGCCGTATCGCCCTACCGGGATCGGCCCATCGAGGAGAGCCTGGACCTGTTCGCCCGTATGCGGGCCGGGGAGTTCCCCAACGGCGCCATGACGCTGCGGGCCAAGATCGATCTGGCCAGCGGTAACTTCAATATGCGCGATCCGGTCATCTACCGTATCAACCACATGAGCCACCACCGGCAGGGAAACAAGTGGTGCATTTATCCCATGTACGACTTCGCACATCCTATTCAGGATGCGCTGGAGGGCATCACCCACAGCCTGTGCTCGCTGGAGTTCGAGGCGCACCGGCCCCTGTACAACTGGGTCATCGAGCACTGTGAGTTGCCTGCCCATCCCCGGCAGATCGAGTTTGCCCGGCTGGGCATCGACCACACGGTGATGTCCAAGCGGAAGCTCCGCAAGCTGGTGGAGGAGAACTATGTCTCCGGCTGGGACGATCCCCGGATGCCCACGCTGTGTGGCCTGCGCCGCCGGGGATACACCGCCGCCGCCATCCGCAGCTTCTGCGAGCGCATCGGCGTGGCCAAGTCCCCCAACACCATTGAGTACGGCTTCCTGGAGCACTGCCTGCGGGAGGACCTGAACGCCCACGCGGAGCGAACCATGGCGGTGCTGCACCCGGTGAAGCTGACGGTGACCAACTATCCCGAGGGCAAGAGCGAGGTATTCACGGTGGAGAACAACCCCACCGACCCGGCGCAGGGCACCCATGAGATCACCTTCTCGCGGCATCTGTGGATCGAGGCGGAGGACTTTATGGAGGTGCCGGTGCCCAAGTACAAGCGACTGACCCCCAACGGTCCGGAGTGCCGCCTGAAGGGCGCGTATCTGGTGCAGTGTACCGGCTGTGTGAAGGATGCGGACGGCAACGTCACCGAGGTGCTGTGCACCTATGATCCGGAGTCCAGCGGCGGTGATCCCGCCGACGGCCGCAAGGTCAAGGGTGCCACGCTCCACTGGGTGGACGCGGAGAACTGCATGGACGCGGAGGTCCGGCTGTACGACAATCTGTTTTCCGATGAGCAGCCCGACGGCCCGGACAAGGACTTCCTGGACTGCCTGAACCCGGAGAGCCTTACGGTGCTCACCGGCTGCAAGGTGGAGCCGGAGATGCGAAAGGTGGCGGAGGCATTCGACAAGCAGGCCGACCGCACCGGCGTCAACGCACCCACGTTCCAGTTCATGCGTGTGGGCTATTTCTGCCTGGACAACCGCGACAGCTCCGCGGCGCATATGGTGTTCAACCGCAGTGTGTCGCTGAAGGACAGCTTTAAGAAGTGAGAAAAAGCACCCCTCCGGGGGTGCTTTTTTCACGCCGACGGGACGAAAAAGGCAGCACCTCCCGGCGCTGCTTTTTTATGTGTGGTTCAGGCGCCGGACCTCGAAGTCTGTCTCGGCCAGGGTGCTGTCGACAGTGCCCACTTGAAGGGTCACGGTAAAGATGCCCGAAGCACTGTCGTAGCGCAGACTGACATCGCGGACCCGAAGACCCCGGGGATAGGCGGCGCTGCTGAGCAGCTTGGTGCTGCCCAGGGTGAGCTGGCCGTCGGCATCCACCTGAAAGGCGGCGCCCTCGCCCTCCACGCTGCCCAGGTCCTGAATGAAGATGTGGTCCAGGCTGCCGTCCGCGCCGGGGGTCACGGTGCCGCAGAAGCGCAGCTTGTCGCTGATAACGCTGGTAAGGGTGGAGCACAGCTCCTGGGCCTCGGACAGCTGCATGGAGCTGTTGTAGGTGCGGCCGGCGAAGCGGACGCCCACGGTCAGCAGGGCGCTGACGAGCAGGACGATGAGAACGGCGCACAGCAGCTCCGTCAGGGTGAAGCCGCGGCGGTCACGAAGCTTGTTCATGGCGCGACCTCCTCGTAATAGAGGCAGCCGTTGTCCTCATAGACCTGCACGGTGGTGCGGCCGCTGCGGGTGCCGCCGCCGGAGGCGGTCAGGGCGGTGGTGCTGTTCGACACCGCGCTGCTGTAGTGGAAGGAGATGTCGGCGGAACGGACCTTAGCGTTGATCTTGGCGGCGGAGACGGCGGCGGTGGTCAGAAACACGAAGGTCAGTACGATGATCAGGATGGAGACCAGCGTCTCTACAAGCGTTTCGCCGCGGGTGCTGTTCAGCTTTCTGATACGACCGCCTCCTTTTCGATGGTGGCATTATCTGACGGCCAGGAGATCGTTGTCGTGGTCGTGGTGACGTCGCGGACCCAGAAATCGCCGCCGCTGACGGTGCTGACAGTGGGATCGGCCTTGTTTTCGCGGAGCGTCAGCACCAGGCGGCAGTCACTGTCGCCGCCGTCGGCCAGGTGCAGGACGATGGTGATGTCGTAATTGGGCGCCATGGTAAAGACGGCGGAGACATCATCCAGCCCGTCCACGGATAGGGTGATGGTGTCGGTAAAGCTCTTGCCGCTGTCCCTGTCCACGGCGGCCTTGCCGGCCTTGAGCCATGCGGCCGTAAACCCGGTGGGCGAGGTCGTTTCGCGGCTCGTTTCGGTGGAGGTGTCATTGGTATAGGTGGTCTTCACCGTCTCCTGGACAAAGGAGGCGTTCAGGATATCATCGCGCAGCAGACGGGCCGCAGAGCTGACCGTCAGATACGCCTGCCGGGCAGCCCGGTCATTCTCCAGACGGCGGGCCGAGGAGGTGGCGGCGGTGAGGATCACCGCACTGACCATACTGGCCGCCAGCAGCAGAAGGAGGGCCATCATCAGCGTGGCGCCCTGTTGGTTTTTCAGTTTGTGCACGGGAGGGCCTCCTTTCTGCGGTGGGTCATGGAAGGGTGTCCGGTGACGGCTCGGGCGTGGGATCGGTGCCGGAGCTGCTGCTGTCCGGGGCGGATGGATCGTCGGAGGGTGTGCCCTCCGGGTCCTTGCTGCCGGAAGCGGGGATATCGGCGTCCGGGACGGTGGGGGCGCCGCCGCTGTCCGTCGTTTTGCGCACGGCGGTGAAGGCCGTGTCGGCATACAGCGGCTGGGTGATGTCCGGGGTCCAGCTGTCGATGGTGTCCGGAGAGATGCCGTTGTCCGTCAGCAGCTGGGACAGGGCTTCTGCCGCCGGTGCTGTGCCGTAGGGGACAGACAGGGTGAGCGCCTGCTCATCCACCCGGAGGGTGGCGGTCACCCGGGTGTCCTCCTCCGTCAGGGTGTAGGGAATGGACAGGGTGAAGGCGTGGCCTTCGGTGTCCATGAGGGTGACGGTGAGCGTCACGTTGCCCGCCTGCTTGCCCTTGACGGTCAGGGGCCGGACGGTGAACAGGGTGTCCGTCAGGCTCTGGGGCTGGCCCTCTATGATGCGGTAGTCTGCCGTGCCGGAGAGGGCGTCGTAAGTCACGGCGTCGGTACCGGCGCCCACGGTGACGGCGGCGGCAGAGAGGGTGAAGCGATAGCTTCCGTCCTCGTTGGCGGCCGTCAGGTCCGCGGCGCTGCCCTGGCCGTACAGGTACACCGGCGCGCCGGTGTAGGCGGGGGCGGCGGTGTAGGGGGCGCCGTTGTAGAGGGGAGCCGAGGTGTCGGCCAGGAAGGCGTCGCCCGCGTGGGTCATAATGCCCTGCTTATAGGCCGGTGTTTCCGGGACAGAGGTATTGGCGATGCCCAGCACGCCCTGCATACGGACGGGAAGCACAAGGGGCAGCTGGCTGGTGAAGGTCTCGCCGCCGGGGGCGGTGTAGGCGGCGGTGACCAGGGTGCGGTCCTCACCCTCGCCGGCGGCGGTGAGGGTGACAGATGCCGTACGGTCGGCCTTGGTAACGGGAACAGAGGCCGTGAGGACACTGTTGCCGTGCTGGGGCGTGACTGTCCATTTGACATCCAGTGCGCTGCCGCGGCTGTCGCGGGCGGTGAGCGTTAAATTACAGGTGTCACCGACAAAGAAGTCATCGCCGGGCAGGCCGTCCACGGAGATGTCCAGCGTGGAGGTGACGCTCACCAGCAGTCGGGCGGTATAGTCACCCAGCGTGGCGAAGACCTCGGTAGAGCCGACCGACAGGCCGGTGAGGGTCACAGCGTAGCTGTGCCGGACGTCCGCCGGGGGCGTCTGTGCCTTTGGCTCGGAGACCGCCACGATGCCGTTGCGGGAGCAGGTGATGACGGGGACGGCGTCAGCGTCGGTGTCCTGGGTGAAGTGCAGCGACAGTGTGACGCTGGGGGTGGTGATGCGGTCCAGCGAAAGGACGCCGCTGCTCCAGTACAGGCCGCGGGAGGGCCATTCGCCGTAGTGCAGGCAGGCGGTGCCCTGGGTCAATACGGTGGGGAAGGGGTAGTCCTGTCCGCGGAGGGCTGCCGCGCTGCCGGGGAAGCTGTATTTGCCGTGGGCCGACTGGCCGTTTTCCTCCGTGGTGACCCAGTGGAAGCTGCCGTCGTCGCTGCCGCCGTTCAGCAGCGCGGTGAAGCGCTTTCCGTCGATGTCCGCACGGCCGGACATCTGCTCGTAGCTCAGGGCCCTCAGACCGTTGATGTTGTAGGGGCTGCTGCCGGTGTTCCAGGTGTACTTGGACAGATAGCTCAGATCGCCACGGAGCATATACATCCGCGCGGAATCGGTGTTCAGCAGGGTGGACAGGGAGTAGTAAGTGTAGATGTATTGCCCCTGGGATGGGGACCAGGTCCTGTTGGACTTGCTGTAGAAGGTGGGGAGGTTGTCGAAGGAGATCGCGGCGCTGCTGTCCAGGTAGTAGCAGTTGTTGATGGTCAGCCGGGCGGTGCCGCCGTTCACGCCGGCACGGTCGGCGATGCTGCCGATGAGGGAGATGCCGGTGATGGTGCCCTCCATGGCAGGGAAGGTCATGTAGGTGTAGCAGTTGTTGTAGGTGGGTTGGCCGTCCTTGCTGCCGGAGAAGTTGGAGAAGGTGGCGGAGAAGCCGCTGCCGCCGATGCCGCCGATGTACACGTAGGTGTCCGGGCCGGCCTCCGCGCCGCCCTGGGTCATCTTGACGGATTTAGGCGTCGACTCATAGCGATCCACGAAGATGGTGTTGGTGCTGTCGTCGGTAGGGATGCGCTCGTTCAGCAGATCGCCGGCGACGGTGATGCTGCCGCCGGTGTAGCAGTCCGACACATCATAGCGGACGCCGCCCACCAGGCCGCCCACGCGGACATAGTTGCCCCACTGGGCCTTGTTCATGGCGCCGGTGTTTGCGTAGCGGTGGGTACAGTTGATATTCAGCTTGACCACGGCGGAGCACCTGTTCAGATTGGCGCTGGATACGCCCACCAGCCCGCCGATGGCGGCTTCGCCCAAGAACTGTCGGTTTTTGCTGTTGTCGGTCACGGTGTAGCCGGCGATAGCGCAGTTGCTGATGGTGCTGACCTTCGTCTTGTCCTTCAGGTTTTCATCATAGTCGTAGGCAATGCCTACCAGACCGCCCAGGGCGTAGGAGGTGGCGTAATTCTCCGGCCCGGTGGCACCGGAGGCGGGGGTGGCGTCGGTCTTGCGCTGGATAACGGCGTCGTTGTCGCTGTAGAGCACGATGTTTTTGATCTCTGCGCCGGCGGTGGTACCGAACAGACCCACGTTGTAGCAATGGGAGGTGATGTTCACATTCTTGATGTAGTAGTTGCCGCCGTCGTAGATACCGCCGAACCAGTTGTACAGCGTCAGATCATAGGTTTCATTGCCCATGTTGTTCAACTGACCGTTGTTCACCGCACCGGCAATGGGGTGGAAGTCGTAGTTTGCGGCCGTGCCGTCGGCGGCGGTGCCGTGTCCTGCACCGTTGAGGTCGTGGGTCTGCTGCCAGGTGAGGATAGGACGGGGGCCGCCGGTGCTGTCGCCGGCCAGCGCCATCGCCTTTGTCTGCAGCGCATTGCCGCGGCGGTTGGTGTATTGCAGATAGGGATAATACTTGTAGTCACTATTACTGCCTGTGACATCGCGCGTCGTGCTGCCCTGACTGTCGATATAGCTCCAGTTGATGTATTGCAGCTGCTCTATGGAGCGTACCTGGTAGGGCTTGGAGGCCGTTCCCGGCGCATTGTTGGAGGACAGGGCGAAGGCATCGGCAAAGAAGGGGCTGACGGTGTAGGTCAGCGCGGCGTCCTCGTGGGTCAGCGTCCAGGCATCGTTGGCCTGGGTGCCGCTGGTCAGGTGCAGACCGTTATCGGAGGTCTTGTAGGTGACGAAATTGAATTCCGGCATCTGCCGGTGCAGGTCATCGGCCGCCGCGGTATAGCGAGTGCCGGCCACGGTGATGCCGGTGGAGAGCACAGGCTCGGTGGTGCTGCCGGCGGACCAATAGTAACCGTAGCCGTAAGCGGTAACGGTGCCGCCGTCGTCATGGGAGACACAGAGACTGCTGTTGGCCTTGTATTCGCCGTCCTCGACACCGATCGAGGAGAAATAGTAGCCGCTGCCGGTGGGCTTGGACTCATATTCCCAGTACAGCAGGCCCAGAACGCCCATATCGGCAGGTGTCACCCAGTCGCCGTAATGGACGCGGCTGCCGTTGTGGCCGGCGACGATGCCGGGATAGGGGTAGGCCTTGCCGGCGGAGTCCAGGGTCTTATCGTGCTGGAAGGTATTGGCGGCGGAGACGGCGCCAAAGCCGCCCAGCCGGGTGACCATGCCGCGCAGGGCCGGCTCGTTCACCGGAGCTGCGCCGGATCTGTCCGTGTACTGGTATAGGTGAACGCTGTCTACAAAGCGGTATGTGCCGCCGTTGAGGTAGCAGCAGCCGGATACGCCGCCGGCAGTGGGGGCAAAGCTGTGAATATCCGCATTGGGTGAAGTCATGGCTGTGGCGCAGTAGCTGGCGCGGAGGGAGCCGGTGTTGCTGCCGGCAAAGCCGCCCAGCGTCACGCCGCCGCCGTTGATCGTGCCGATCTCAATGTCGGCCATGGCGTAGCACTGCTGGACAACGCCGCTGTTGCCGCCAGCGAAGCCGCCGGCGCAGAGCGTGGCGTACAGGCTATTGGCGAAAAGGCGCGGTGCGCTGACACCGGAGGCGCGGACTGTACCGCTGTTGCGTCCCACCAGGCCGCCCAGATACAGGATACTGCCGTGACGGGCGTCGCCGTTCACGGAGAAGCCCGCGGCGGCGCAGTTGTAGACCGTGCCCTCGTTGCAGCCGGTCAGGGCGCCGATGCAGGCGGTTTGCAGAGAGAGCTGACCTTCCAGAGAAACGGTACGATCCTTATTGGCGGTGAGCAGTATGATATTGCGCAGGGTGCCCCGGTTCAGACCGAACATACCGGCATAGCTGGTGCCGTCGGTGTTGACCGTGCCGGTAAAGGAGGGCGCTGCGATGGTATAGCCGCCGCCGTCGTAGGTGTGGATGAAAGGCTTGCCGTCCGCGGCACCGATAGGCGGCTGCGTGTGCACCGTGAGACGGGCGTAGCTGTTGTAGTCGATGGGGCGCTCCTGCTGGAAGACGGCTGTCTTGTCCAGCAGGGTACGGTAGGTATCGTAATACAGGCTCAGGTCGTGCAGATGACGGGCCGTGCGGATGCCAACCTCCGCCGGGGCGCTGGGCAGGGCGGCGCTCTGGATCACGCGGCAGGCGAAGTGGGGATTGAAGAAGTAGGAGATGTCATCCACTGTCACCTGACGGTAGAAGGTGGGGGATACCTCATTGGTATAGACCAACTCGTCGGGCAGGCGTACCAGCCAGTATTCGCTGTCGAGTTTGATGGAATTCAACAGGGTGGCGGTGCGTGCCGTATCGCCCAGGGTATAGGCAACGGTGATGGCGTCCGTGGGCTGGGTGCGGTAGACCATGCCGTAGCCGTCGTCCACGACGGTGCCGCCGGAACGGAGGGTGGAGCGGTTGGCACCCAGGAAGCCGTAGGTGCCGTCGCTGTATTTTTCATAGTAGGCCAGCGCGCCGGACTCGAAATCCGCCTGCCAGTCGCCATAGTGGGGCAGACCGGTGAGCCGGGGATAGGAATAGGTGCTCAGGCCCATGTTGTCCATGAGGTTGTAGGCCACGGTGTCGCTTGTCTCCGCGGTAAAGGCGGTGCCCAGGACCTTTACGCCCTCTGCGCGGTTCTGGCCGCTCCATTCGGCGTAATTGACGAAGCTGGTGCCGGACAGATCGTTCCGGCTGGGGAACAGGTAATAGACAGCGTCTATGTCGGCGGGAGCCGTGCCGGCAGCGGGGAGCTTGACGGTGGAGTAGGTCAGCTTCATGTCAGTGCCCAGGCGGACGCAGGCACTGTAACAGGCCTTGAGGCTGTCGCCGCCGGAGAGCTCGCCGCCGGAGAGACCGGCGGTGGTGCCGGCGCTCTGGAAGCCGGCGGCGTAGCAGTTGGACAGGGCGATATTGGCGGTGCTGTTGCAGGCGCCTATCAGGCCGCCGGCGACGCCGTTATTGGCGGCGGCGTACAGGTAGCAGTCCGCGTAGGAATGGTCCACAGTCAGAGCAGCACTGCCCGTATTGCCCACCAGGCCGCCGGCATAGCGGACGCCCTGAATCACGGTAGCCGCGAAGCTGCGGCGGATGGTCAGCGTGCCGTCGCAGCGGCCTGCCAGACCGCCCGCCGTGCTGCCGCGGAGCCAGATGTCCTGTTCGGTCCTGGTGCTGAGTTTGTCGCGGGTGGGACTGAGATACACCTGACAGTCGAGGATCTCGGTCTTGCCGCTGAGACGGCCGGCCAGGCCGCCGGCATTGCCGGAGGCGGTGATGTCGGCGCCGCAAAGGCGCAGGTTTTTCAGCGTGCCGGAGAAGGCGGCAAAAAGACCGCCGTCGCCGGTGGTGTTCACGGTCAGACCGTAAATGACCGGGTGGTAGACCTGGCCATTCACGGTGGCCTTACTCTCGCAGTAGGTCAGGCGGCTGTTGGTGATGGGCGTGAACGTGCGGGAGCCGTACAGGCGGTCCCAGCCGTCGTCGGCGTTTTCGTTGACAAATTGGATATCCTGCTCCTGCACGGCGCGGGTGATGCTGTCGGGCAAGCGGGAGGCCGTGTCCAGATTTTGCAGGTGGCGGGCGTAGGTAACAACGGCGGTGTTGCCGCCGCGAACCTCGGCAAACAGACTGTTGGCGGTCAGCGTGCCGGAGGCGGAGTCCACCAGACGGTTCTCACACGTCACCTCCACGGTGATGGTCAGGTCCGCGCCGGGGGTCAGATTTTTGTTTTTGAAGCGGGCCTGCTGGCCGAAGCGCATACCGTCCGTCAGAGAGTCCAGGACCATGGTGGCGGTGTAGGTGAGATAGTCGGTCTTGACCTCGCTGCCGGTCAGCTCGATGCGGGAGGTGCTGTGGACGCCGTCGGAGACGGTCACATAGAAGTGCAGCGGCTCCATAGGCGTGTCGCAGGTGACGCGCAGAAGAAGCTGCTCTTTGTTGATGATCTCCATATGGGGCGTCAGCTTGCCGGTGATCTCGGACTGCACACTGTCGCCGCCGTAATAGCCCACGGTGGCGCCGGCGCTCAGCCGGCCATCACGGAACCGCAGGGGATTGAAGCTGTCAAAGTCGTAGGTCAGGGGTTTTTCACTGTAAAACACGGCGTAGACGCTGCCGCTAGTGGGGTCGAGCTCAATCACCCAATGGTTGTCCCACAGCTGGCGGTCCACCTGATCCTTCGGCAGGATGGCCGCGGCGGCGGAGCCTTCGCCGGTCTTGGCGGCGGAGGTCACATAGTGCAGGGAGGTTTTTCTCTCGGCGGCGTCCAGCGGTGTGTTGTTCAGGGGCTGCAGATCCTCCGCATAGCAGTCGGAAATGCGGCCATTGGCCAGCAGCTCGGACAGCTTGTTCTGGGCCGCGTGGTAGACGATCTCCGCCTTGGCGTCCAGTTCTGTCTGGCGCAGGTCGCGCTGATGGCGGGTGATGGGGATCATGGCCAGGCCCATCAGCACGATCAGGATGGCGACCGCGATGAGGACTTCGGACAGCGTAAAGCCGGAATTATTCTGTTTTGAGAGCTTTTTTTGCATAACACAATCGATACGCTGCCCCGCAAAGGGACGCGGGCGGAAAAATGGTGGGGACGCAGTCAGGGCATCAGCTCGAAAAAGATGAGGTGAAGCACGGTTTTGTACTGTGCTTTGTCGGCATCATACTGTACGTCCACGTTGGAGAGGAAGTTGACATTGGCGCTGGAGCTCAGCGCGTCGATGATCTGGCGGGACTGGGCGTAGGAAGCGGTCTGGTAGGTCAGCGTCACGGGGCGCAGCACGAGATAGCCCTCCTGGGTGGTGCCCTCGGTGCAGTCCACCTCGTATTGCAGGGTGGCGGCCATGAGCTTGTCCAGCTCGGTCATCAGGGCCTGGTCGTTGTCGTACTGGGGCAGGGCACGCTCCTGGCCGGAGGCCTTGATGGCGGCAATGGCCTGCTGCATCTGCTCCAGCTGGGCCAGACGGACACGGTCGGTGTCCAGCTCGGCCTGCTCGATGTCGGTGTTGGTGCGGAAGGAGGTTATCTGGCGGTCGATGGGCTCCAGAAACAGCTTGCAGTAGCCCAGGACCAGCACCAGCACCACCAGGATCAGCAGCAGGGTCTTTTCTCGCTTGGTAAGCTCGCGGTTCATTGAGACACCTCCTCCGGCTGGCGCAGTTCGATGCGGACGGTGAAATCCATGATGGTGGCGGCCTTGCCCTCCTCCGTGGAGGCGACGCTGAGGGAGACGCTGTCCACGATGGGGGAGAGGCGCAGGCGGGCGAACATGGCGGAGATCTGGTCCAGGGTCATGCCGGACATATCCACGTTCATGGTGTTTTGGGTGATCTGGAGCGCCGTGAGGGAGCCATGGCTGAGCATCTCCTGCTCCAGCAGGTCCAGGGCCGCCTGACGGTCCACGGCGGCGGGGATGTCCTCGCTGCCGGCGGCGGTCATCCAGTCCATGGAGTAGGTGCGGTATTCCAGCAGGACGCGGTCATAGTCGGCCAGAGCCTCCTGGGCGCTCACATACTGGGTGTGGACGCGGTCATAGGCGGCCTGGGCCTTGTCCAGACGGCGATACTGCTGGAGCACGCCGAAGTTGACCACAACGGTTACCAGCGCCGCAATGGCCAGAATACCGATGAGCAGGGTCCGGCGGTCACGCTGGCGGTCCTCCTGCAGGTTCAGGTTGATGCCGGTCTTCTGGGGGCACTTTATCATTTTTCGCGCGGGCGCGGCAGTGCGCGTATCCACGGTGATACCGTTCTTTTCCGCGATCATTGCAGACCTCCTCTCAGTCCCTCGTCCACGCCGCCGATGGCGCGGAGATACATCCACGGCTCATCCAGGGCCACATCGTCGCCCAGCAGCTCCTGGGCGGTGTGCAGGTGCAGGTGAGTGGTCTCGGCCAGCGCCTGACGCAGGGGACCAATATTGCAGCCGCCGCTGCACAGGCACAGGTCAGTGAGCTCCTGCTGCCGGTTGTTGTAGTTGAAGAAGTTGACGGCCTTCATCACCTCCACGGCGATGCGGGCGTAAAACGATTGGGCATAGTCGGAGGAGAGCACGTCGTTGTAGTTTTGCAGCACATAGCTGTGGGCCACATGGATATCCACGCCGCAGTGCTCCGCTACCAGCTGCTCCAGACGGTTCAGGCCCAGGTCGATCTCCCGGCGGCTTTCAAAGAAGGCGCCGCGGTAGATGTAGAGATAGGCGGCGGTGTAGCCCAGGTTGACGATGCACATATCCCGCTGGGGCAGGCCTGTGCGGCGGTAGTAGGCCGCCAGCACGCCGGCGTAGGCACACTCGCTGGGGGTGAGGACCTGCAGCTTGAAGCCGGCGCGGCGCATCATGGCGCGGTAGCGCTCCGCCGTCTCCTTGAGCATGGCGCAGGCCAGCAGCGTCATCTCGGTGGGATAGCCATCCTGGTCGCGGAGAATGTCGCGCATGGAGTAGTCAAAGTAGTACTTGCTTTTCTCGTCCGTAAGGAAGTCGCGGAACTCATAGGGCAGGTTGTAGCGCAGCTGCTGCTCCGTCATGGCGGGCATGGTCAGCTCGCGGGTAAAGACCTCGGTGGAGGGCAGGACCACGGCGGCGTTGGTTAGGGGAATGCCGTTGTCCCGGGCGGCCTGGCGGAGGAAGTCCGCCATGGCGTCCATGGACAAGATCCTGCCGTCAGCCACCATGTTGTCCGGCAGGGGGGCCATGGCGGCCTTTTTCAGCGTACTGCCGGCGAAGTAGGCCAGCTTGACGCTGCTGCCGCCGATATCAATGCCAACGATTTTTTTCATAAGGGGATCCTCGCTTTCCGATACCATCGATCGACAAGGGCAGACACGGTTTTGGCGGGCAGAAATGTGCCCATACTGCGTCAAGCCCCTTGACAATACGGCAAGTATTCTCTGCGGGTCTTTTCTTGTCTGGACCCATTTCTGCTCCGGCAAAACTGCTCCGCACCTGCCGGCGATGTATTTTCGAATGATTTTTAGTTTTTGAGACGCAGGCGGGCGGAGTCGGCATATTCTCGCCAATGCTGCCGAGCGACGTTCCTTTGGAGCGAGGCTGACGCCCGCCAAGGCGAAAAGGGCAAAAAGCAACGGAAAGACACGTTGGCAGGCGTGTTTGCCCTTGTCGATCGATGGTAAGCGTTACAGCAATGACAGGTACCAGTCGATAAGGTTCTGGCCGAACAGGGCGGCGCACCAGGCGGCCAGCGCGATGCCGGGGCCCCAGGGAAGGCCCTGCTGTCCGCGCTTGGCGCGGACAAGGCCCCATAGGATGCCGACGACGCAGGCCAGCAGCAGGCACAGCAGGTTTTTCTGCCAGCCCAGAAACAGCCCTGTGAGAAACAGCAGCTTGATATCGCCGCCGCCCATGGCGTCGCGGCGGAGCAGCTTCTCCATCAGCAGCGCCAGCAGCAGGACGCCGCCGCCCACGGCGACGCCGCCGATGAGGCCGTCCAGCGCCCGTTTGCCCGGGTCCGGGACAAAAAACAGGGTGACGATAAAAAGCACAACGCCGACCGCGATAAAGCGGTCGGGGATGATGTACCCCTCCAGGTCCGCGAAGGCGCAGGCCAGCAGCAGGCAGGCCACGGCCCAGGCTTCGAGGGTCCGGAGGGAGATATCATAGCGCAGCAGCAGCGACACGAACACCAGCGCGGCCACCGCTTCACCCACCGCGTGGCGGGGGGAGAGCTTCGCGCCGCAGTAACGGCAGCGGCCATGGCTGAACACATAGCTGAACACCGGCACCAGGTCGCGGGGCGCCAGCACATGGCCGCACGCGTCGCAGTGGGAACGGCCGCGGAGGACGCTCTCGCCATGGACGATGCGCCAGGCGGCGCAGTTGAGAAAGCTGCCCATGCAGGCGCCCAGCAGGACGGCGATGAAGCAGCTATATATGGTGATGGCGGGGGCGGCGTACAGCATGGGAAGGCTCCTTTGTGTCGTTGCGGGTGTCCCCGCCCCGGCACAGCCGGGGCGGGGGAAAAAGAGTAGGAATCAGCCATTGAACGTGGCGGAAGCCAGCGTCCAGCTGTAAGTCTTTCCACCATCGCCATTACCGTCAGTCAGCTTCTTGGCGGCATACTGGAAGGTGTCCTTGCCTTCAACCTTGGTGAAGTTGCCCGGGTAATTCAAAGTGGTTTTTTCACCGTTATCGGGGCCGGATAAGAAAGCGTCGACAGTAGTGGGGATGGCCTTGTTCTCGGTCAGGATACCGACCTGCCACTCGGCGTACAGAGCGCGGACATTGGCGACGTCGGCGGCCTCCTTGGACTTGGTCAGAGCGCCGTTGAATACGGGAATGGCGATAGCCACCAGAACAGCGATGATGGCGACAACGATCAGCATCTCCATCAGGGTGAAGCCTTTTTTGTTGTTGAGTTTTTTCAGCATGGGTAGTTTCTCCTTTTCTGTTTGTAGTTCTATATCGTCCCGCGCAGCGCGCGGAAATGATACCTTGGTTATATGCCGCCGTATAGGGTGAACATGGGCAGGTAGACCGCCAGCAGCAGCAGGACCACCAGCACGGCCAGGGCAATGGTGATGGCCGGCTCCAGCACGGCCAGCAGCCGGGCGGTGGTGACGGACACCTCGTTGTCGTAGTAGCCGCCGATCACGTCCAGCGTCTCCTCCAGTGCGCCGGAGCGCTCGCCTACGCCTACCATCTCAGTGAGCATGGCGGGGAAGCATTCGATGCCGGCCATGCTCTCAGCCATGGGGCGGCCGCGCTCCACGTCCTGCCGGACCTGGCGGACCGCCAGCGAGAAGGTGTAGTTGCTCACGACGTTGGCGGTGACCTCCAGCGCCCGGGGCAGCGGCAGACCTGCCGCCAGCAGGGTGGCCATGCTGTGGGCGAACTGGGCGGCGGCGTTCATGGAGTGTATACGGCGCAGCGGGGCGCGCGTCAGGCTCCAGGCGGCCAGCGCGACGCGGCCGCGCTCCGTGCGGCGGAAGGTCAGGTAGGCGATGACCAGCAGGGCCAGAACGCCCAGCACCAGCCACCACTTGGTGAAGAAGGCGCTGACGGCCATCAGGGCTCTGGTGACGCCGGGAAGGCTGCCGGAGCCCAAGTCCGTGAAGGCGTCCGTGAACGCGGGGACCGCCACGGCGATGATGATGACAAAGACGACGATGGCCACGATGATGACCATCACAGGGTACGTCAGGGTGCTGACGATCTTGGCCCTGGTCTTGGCGGAACGGTCGTAGTAGGCATGCAGACGCTGGAAGCAGCTCTCCAGCGTGCCGGACTGCTCGCCGGCGCGCAGCGTCTCGGTAAAGGTTTTGGGCAGGTAGGGGGCGTTGTTCTCGAAGCTCTGGGCCAGAGAATAGCCGGCGCCCACCTCCTCGGAGACCTTATCCAGCATTCGGCGGAGGTATTTGTTCTTCGTCTGGGCGGCTACCATGGACACGCAGCGCTCCACCGACAGCCCGGAGGCCAGAATGATGGCGAATTGGGAGCACAGGAGCGCCAGCTCTTTCTCCTTGACCCGGAAGGCCACGGGGCGGGAGAGCACGCTCTCCTTCTTCTCGGGAACGGCCTCCAGCTTCGTGATGATGGCAACGCTCTCGCGGAGCTTGTCCGCCGCCTCAAATTCATCGTAGGCGCGGAGCACACCGGAGACTTTCGCGCCGCCGGCGGTCTGGCCTTTATAACGGAATGTGGTCATGGGCGCGGGGCGCTCCTTTCTGTGAAATCAGGTCTCGGCGGCGGTGTTGATGACGCGGGCGGCCTCCGCCGCGGAGGTGACGCCGGCAAGCACCAGCTCGCGGCAGCTTTCCCGCAGGGTGGTGAAGCCGTCCTGCCGGGCGGCGGCCAGCAGCTCGTCGCCGTCGGCGCCGTGGCTGATGCGCCGGCGGAGGCGGCTGTTGAGCAGCAGTATCTCGAACACGGCGCGGCGGCCGATGTAGCCGGAATGGCGGCACTCGGGGCAGCCGGCGCCCTTGTAGAAGGTGACGTCGCTGTCCTCGGGCAGGCCGAGAAGAAGCAGCTCCTCGGCAGAGGGACGGTAAGCCGTTTTGCAGTGGGGACAGAGCTTGCGGACCAGACGCTGGCTGACCACGCCCCGCAGGGCGCTGGACACCAACCAGGGCTCCACGCCGATGTCCTCCAGACGGTGGACGGCGGAGACGGCATCGTTGGTGTGCAGGGTAGAGAAGACCAGGTGGCCGGTGATGGCTGCCCGCATGGCGATGGAGGCCGTCTCACCGTCGCGTATCTCGCCCACGGCGATGATGTCCGGGTCCTGACGCAGGATCGCGCGCAGGCCGCTGGCAAAGGTCATGCCGGTCTTTTCGTTGATCTGACACTGGTTCACGCCGGGAAGGTGGTACTCCACCGGATCCTCCAGCGTGACGATGTTCAGCGCGTCGCTGGACAGGTCGCGGAGCATATTGGACATGGTGGTGGACTTGCCGGAGCCGGTGGGGCCCACCAGCAGCACCACGCCGCTGGTGTTTTTCAGCAGGGCGTTGTAGTTGTCCAGGTCGCGGCCCTCCAGCCCGAGGACGGACTTGTCCAGCACCTGGGCGGATTTGTCCAGCAGGCGAAGGACGATCTTCTCACCGTAGACGGTGGGCATGGAGGCGATACGCAGGTCAAGGCTGTGGCCCCGGACGGAGAACATGGCGTGGCCGTCCTGGGGCACCTTGTGCTCGGCAATATTCATGCCGCCCATGATCTTCAGGCGGGAGATGACGGTGTTCTGCAGATCGGCGGGCACAGTGAGCACACGCTGTAGCAGGCCGTCAATACGCATACGCACCAGCATTTCACCCTCCTGGGGCTCCAGATGGATGTCGCTGGCGCGCTCGGTGAAGGCGCGCTCGATCAGGGAGTTGACAAAGCGGATGGTGGGGGCCGAGGCCTCCGGGTCGGCGGTGTCCCGGGCCATCTGGGCGGGGATGATGTCCTCGCCGGCACCGGCCTCGCGCTTCATCTCCTCGATGACGCGGGCGGTGCCCTCGCTGCCATACAGGCGCTCGATGGCCTGCTCCACCGCCTTGCGGGTGGCGATCATGGGGATGATGCGTTTGCGGGAGGCGGTCTTGACCTCGTCCTGGGCCACAAAGTCCAGGGGGTCGTGCATGGCCAGGTACAGGCGGTCCTGCACCAGCTTTACCGGGACCACGAGAAACTTTTTGGCCAGGTTCCGGGGGACGTATTTGGCCAGCTCCACGGGAATGGACACGGCGGTCAGGTCCACGAAGTCCACGCCCAGCTGCACACGCAGCGCGTCAATGAGCTGCGCTTCGGAGATAACCCCCTGCCGGATGAGAACATCGCCCAGACGCTGGCCGTCCTCGCGGGGCAGGGCCAGGGCCTGCTCCAGCTGCTCGCCGGTGATGATACCGGAGGAGACCAAAAGATCGCCCAGCCGCATATATGCCACGGAATACACCTCCAAACGGTAAAAAAGCAAAAAAATTAAGTAGGGGCAGAAACGCGGGACGCAGTCTGCGCCTCGCGGTAGTGTTTTCAACCCCTACAATACCCTACTGTATGTAGTGCAAATTACTATACCGCATTTTCGCCGTAAAGTCAATTCCTTTTTCGACATTCTTCCACATGAAATCGGCAAAAATGGAGGGTTGATGCGTGAAAATCATGCGCTCATATGACAAATTTCAGAAGAACCTGCAACAAATCCGATCGTGTGATAAGAAGCTGTTAACAAGCATGGTTCAGAAAAGCCAACCCTTTTTACGGCGGGGCGGTGGCGGCGGGTCCCGGCGGAAGGGTTTATCCACCAGAATGATGTCATCGCCGAACTTCTGGACGCACTCCCAGGGGATGTAGTAATCCTCGCCCCGGCCGAACAGCCCGAAGAACCGGCAGGGACCGAAGACGATCAGCGCCTTGACGGAGCCCTCCGGCACCGTGACCTCCACGTCGCCCACACAGCCAAGGCGGCAGCCGTCGCACAGGTTAATGACCTCTTTGCGCCGCAGCAGCGAAAATTTGCACAGCATCGGTGTCACCTCCTGCCGTCAGGATATGCGCGGCGGAGGCTGTCCCATACCGTCGGATCTTAGGGATTTCCGCCGGGGAGAATAACCGCCGCACCGGCGGGAAATACTGCCACTATCACGAAAGAGGCAGGTGGCGTCATGCGGGGCAGAGTGGAGATCAGCGGTATCAACACAGCGAAGCTGCCTGTGCTGAAAAACGATGAGATGACGGCGCTGCTGCGCCGCGCCCACGCAGGTGATACAGCGGCGCGGGAGCAGCTGATCTGCGGCAATCTGCGGCTGGTGCTGTCGGTGCTGCAGCGGTTCGCGGGGCGGGGCGAGAGCGCCGACGACCTGTTCCAGGTGGGGTGCATCGGTTTGATGAAGGCCATCGACAACTTTGATGTGGAGCAGCCGGTGCGGTTTTCGACTTACGGCGTGCCGATGATCGTGGGGGAGATACGCCGCTATCTGCGGGACAACAGCGCCCTGCGGATCAGCCGCAGTATGCGGGACACGGCCTACAAGATCCTGCGGGCCCGTGAGGCGCTGCTGGTGGAGACGCAGCGGGAGCCCACGGTGGAGCAGCTGGCGCGGTATCTGAACATTCCGCGGGAGGACGTGGTGTTTGCCATGGACGCGTTCAGCGATCCGGTGAGTTTGTACGAGCCGCTGTATGCCGACAGCGGGGACACGGTGTGCGTCATGGACCAGGTGCGGGACGAGAAGAATACCGACGAGAGCTGGCTGGACCGCATCGCGCTGAAGGACGCCATAGCCCGGTTGGACCCGCGGCAGCGGAGCATACTGGCGCTGCGGTTCTGCCAGGGGAAGACGCAGATGGAGGTCAGCAGCGAGATCGGCATCTCACAGGCGCAGGTGTCACGACTGGAAAAGACAGCACTGAGCAGCATCAGGAAGAATATGTGAGTATCCCCCGGCTTCGCCGGGGGATACTTGTGTCTTTTGCGTCTTTTGAAAAACGCCCTCTTTTCTTTTGGAAAAGTTTGGTGTATACTATATGCTGAATGAGTATTTGCACCGGAGGTACTGACTATGTTTGATAATCGACGGGAGATCATGCAGGACGTGTTTCTGACGTATCTGCCCGCACAACGCTTCAAAACCAGCCGCATGACCGTGCAGCTGATCGCACCTTTGCAGAGAGAGACAGCGGCGGCCAACGCGCTGCTGCCCGCTGTGCTGCGGCGGGGTACCGTCCGCTGCCCGGATATGGAGAGCCTGTCCGCCGCGCTGGATACGCTGTACGGCGCCAATATCGACTATACCGTCCGCAAAAAGGGTGAGCGCCAGTGTGTGGGTTTTGCTGCCGGCTTTATCGACGACGCCTTCACGCCCCACGGCGAGAAGCTGCTGGAGCCTGTGTCGGCGATGCTTGGCGAGCTGCTGCTGGACCCTGTGACCCACGGGGGACGTTTTCTGAGCAGCTATGTGGAGAGCGAAAAGGCCAACCTGATCGACGCCATTCGGGGCCTGAAGAACGACAAGCGTGACTGGGCGGATATCCGGCTCATGCAGGAGATGTGCGCCGGCGAGCCGTACAGCGTGCTGCGCCTGGGAGACGAGGAGACGGCCGGGCGTATCACCAACCAGTCACTGTATGTCCATGGGCAGGCGCTGATGGCGTCCAGCCGGGTGGAGGTCATCTACTGCGGCAGCGCGGAGGCGCAGCGTGTGGAGGACGCAGTGCTCACGGCGCTGGCGGCGCTGCCCCGCGGCGCCCAGACGGCGCTGCCGGAGGTGCAGCGCATACAGGCACCGGATACGCCCCGGCGGATCGTGGAGACGATGGACGTGACCCAGGGCAAGCTGGCCATGGGCTACCGCTGCAGCAGCGACGACTATCCGGCCATGGTGCTGGCAAATCTGATTTTCGGCGGCACCAGCAACTCCAAGCTGTTTTTGAACGTGCGGGAGAGGCTGAGCCTGTGCTACTACGCCTCCAGCAGCTATGCCCGCAGCAAGAACATTCTGACCGTGTCCAGCGGCGTGGAGACCGCGGACTTTGAACGGGCGGAGGCGGAGATCGGCCGCCAGCTGCAGGCGGTGCAGCAGGGCGATTGGGAGGACTGGGAGCAGGAGGGTGCTCTGCAGGCCATCCGTGCGTCGCTGCTGTCACTGTCGGACTCTCAGGGTGCGCTGGAGAATTTCTATCTGGGCCAGATCGCGGCTGGGGTCGAGGAGACACCGGAGGAGCTGGCCGCGGCGCTGGAGCAGGTGACAAAGGAGCGCATCGTAGCGGCGGCACAGACGGTGAAGCCGGATACGGTGTACTTCCTGCGGGGAAAGGAGGAGGCGTAACATGGACAAGAAGCTGTATCCCCGCATCGGCGAGGAAGTGATATGGGAGACGCTGGACAACGGACTGCCGGTGTGCATCGTGCCGAAGCAGGGCTTTTCCCGAAAGTACGCGCTGTTTGCCACCCGTTACGGCGGCATGGATATGCGCTTTGAGCTGAACGGACAGTGGCAGGACACTCCGGCGGGCATCGCCCACTATCTGGAGCACAAGATGTTCGACACGAAGGACGGCAACGCCCTGCAGGAGCTGGCGAAAAACGGCGCGGAGCCCAACGCTTTCACCTCCAACGCCATTACGTGCTACTATTTTGACTCTACGGAGAAGTTTTACGAAAATCTGGAGATACTGCTGTCCTTCGTGTCTGTGCCCTATTTCACCGATGAGAGCGTGGAGAAGGAACAGGGCATCATCGGCCAGGAGATCGGCATGATCGAGGACAACCCCGAGTGGCAGGTGTACAAGCAGATGATGCAGGCGCTGTACCGCAGCAGTCCCGCGCGGACGCCGGTGGCCGGCAGCGTGGAGAGCATCAGCCATATCACGGCGCAGACGCTGTATGACTGCCACAAGGCGTTCTACACCCCGGCAAATATGTGCCTGGTGGTGGTAGGCGATGTGGACCCCGAGACGGTGCTGGCCACGGCAAAGCGGGTGCTGCCGGCGGAGAGCGGGGCGATCATCCGGCGCGACTATGGCGCGGAGGAGAGTACCGACGCTGCCTGCGGCTATGCCGAGGCACAGATGGAGGTGGCCATGCCCACGTTCCTGGTAGGCTTCAAGTGCCCGCCCCAGCACGGAGGGGAGGCGCAGCACCGGTTTGCCGCCATCGGCGAGCTGGCTTGTGACGTGCTCATGGGCGAGTCCAGCCCGCTGTATGCGCGGCTGTACAGCCAGGGGCTGATCAACGGCTCCTTCGGCGCGGCGTTCGACCTGCTGCCCGGCGCGGCCTATGCCTATGCCGGCGGCGACAGCAAGGACCCGAAGGCCGTGGCGGAGGCCATTCTGGACGAGGCGCAGCGGCTGGCGGCGGAGGGTGTGGACGGCGACTATTACAAGCGGATCGTCAACGCCAACTTCGGCGCGGCGCTGCGGGAGCTGAACGCCTTTGAGTCCATCGCTGTGTCCATGGCGGAGGGGCGGTTCCAGGGGTATGACCCGTACCGCTTCCCGGAGATATACGATGACATCACCGCGGAGGATGTGCGCGCGTTCCTGCGGGAGAACTTCACGCGGGCGCACATGGCGCTGTCGGTGATCGCGCCCAAGGAGGGATAACGTGAACGTGAGGATCATGGCGGACAGCCCCATCCGGTTTCCGGGGCTTTTCGGGGACTGGGCCTTTACCGGCTCGTCCGTAGCCTTCCATATCGGAGGAAAGGCCATTTATTGGTACGGAATCATTATCGCGCTGGGCGTGCTGCTGGCGCTGTGGTTCTGCATGAAGCAGAAGGAGAAGTACGGAATCACCGAGGATAACTTGATGGACGGCGTGCTGTGGGGCATTCCCCTGGCTATCGTGGGGGCGCGGCTGTACTATGTGCTGTTTTATCTGGACCGGTTCAAAAAAGCGGATGGTTCCTTTGACTGGGCGGAGTCCGTGGCTATATGGGACGGCGGGCTGGCTATCTACGGCGGCGTGATCGCGGCGGTGCTGGTGTGCTTCGTGCTCAGCAAAAAGCGGGGCTTCAAGCTGGGGGCGCTGACCGACCTGATCGTGATGGGGCTGCTGATCGGGCAGGCCATCGGGCGCTGGGGCAACTTCATGAACCGGGAGGCCTTCGGCGCGGAGACGACGCTGCCGTGGCGGATGCAGCTGACCACCACCGCGGGGACGCTGGTGGAGGTGCATCCTACGTTCCTGTACGAGAGCCTGTGGAACGTAGTGGGGCTGCTGCTGATCGTCTTTATCGTGGCGAAGGGACGCCGCTTTGACGGTGAGAACACCTGGTTCTACTTCCTGTGGTACGGCATCGGACGGTTCTGGGTCGAGGGGCTGCGGACCGACAGCCTGTACCTGTTCAACTGGACCATCGGCGGCGAGCCCATCCGCGTCAGCCAGGCGCTGAGCCTGGTGATGGTGCTGGTGTCGGCGTTTATGCTGCTGTACAACATCAAGCTGCATCCCCACAAGCCGGAGGAGCTGTATGTGAATATCGCCGCGGCGCAGAAGGCGGCAGAGGGCGAAAGCGCGGACGGCAGCGCGGAGTGACGCGATGCGGCTTCGGCGCGGTGTACAGGTCCATTGCAGAACACCATATGCAGCCCGCTTTCGGAACGGGCGGCGCTGTAAAAAAGAACACCCACGGCTGAAGCCGTGGGTGTTTTGTCTGTATCAGTGCCGCCGCGCGGTGAGGTAGTGGTTGTTGTAGTACGTCTCGGACAGGGAGGTGATCACCACGCAGTGCCCGTTGTAGTAGGAGGACGAGGCGTGGATGAACTGGTCGCCGCCGATATAGATGCCCACATGGGAGGCGGTATAGCCGTAGTCCTGGAAGAATACCAGATCGCCGGGCTGCAGATCGCTGCGGGAGACCTCGGTGCCGTAGCTGAGCTGGCTGGTGGCGCCGTGGGGCAGCTTGATGCCCACCTGGGCGAAGACATACATGGTGAAGCCGGAGCAGTCGAAGCCGCTGGCAGAGGAACCGCCGTAGACGTAGGGCACACCCAGATACTGCTGGGCGATGGAGACGATGCTGCTGCCGGAGGCGGAGGCGGCCGGCGTTGCCGGGGTCTCGGCAGGTGCTTCGGCGGGAGACCCTTCGGTCGTTGTATTCTCGGCGGGCTTGTCCGCCGTGCCGGTCAGGGCGGAGGTGGGGCAGATCAGCACGTACTGCGAGGCTACATAGCCGCTGATGCCGTTGTAGGTAACGGCGAACCAGCCGCCGGGCTCAATGCCGGTGACGGCGATGACCGTGCCCTGAGATACGGTGCCCAGAGAGGTGCTGCCGCTTTTGGCGGCGGTACGGATGTTCAGCACGTCCGCGGTGACACGTCCGGCACCGTTAAGGCCGGAGGCGGTGTCGTAGCGGGTGACATACTGGGCAGCCACATAGCCGCGCTTGCCGTCGAAGGAGATACGGTACCAGTCACCCTCCTGGGCGGTGAGCTCGATAACGGCGCCCTTGTCCAGGGTCTTGAGGATGTCATAGCCGGTGCCTGCGCCGCTGCGCATACGGACGCCGGTGCCGGAGATCACGCCCAGTGCCTGAACGGCGGTGGAGACGGGCGCCTCGTCGGCCTCGGGCGTCTCCTGGGGCGGTTCTTCCTCGGCGGCCTGTGCGGCAGCAGCCTTGGCGGCGTCCTCGTTGTTGAGCAGGGCATCCTCGGCGGTCTCGCCGCCGGGATGGGCCGTCAGCGCCGCTGCGCCCAGCAGGCCGGAGAACAGTGCTGTCTCGGGAGAGGGCTCAGTGGTGTCGGTGGGCAGGGCGGAGACGGAGGCAACGGTCAGGGGCACGGCGGGGGCGGCGTCGGTCATGCTGGCGGCGGCACCGCCGAAGTTGACCACCGCGTCACCGCCGATGACCAACAGCGTGGCCAGAGCCACTGCCAGTGCGGAAAAAATACGCTTCATGGCTTACAGCTTGCCGGCGAGGGCACGCTCCAGCCAGATGCAGCCCACATCCATGGCGGCATAGAGGCTGTCCTTCTCGGATTTCTTGACCACGCGGTCCCGGGACTTGAGGTCCGGGTCGGTCAGCTGAAGCTGGACGGATACACGCTTGGCCACGTCCATGTCCTGCTCCTTGACGGTGTCGAGAATCTGCAGGAGGACGATGTACTTGTCTGCCATGCTGCCGTAGTAGATGAAATTGTCTACGCGGCGCAGGGGGTGGTTCTTATAGACAAGCCCTTCGGGCTTTTTGTTTTCAGCCATGATGATACCTCCGAAAATTTTTGTAACCAAATTGTAACACATTTGGACGGGGCTGTCAACGCAGGCGCGGCAGGAAAAATATGGGACTTTGTGCCGCAAAGGAAAAAGGGGCTGCCGCGCTTCTGCACGGCAGCCCCTTACAGCGGTACGCTTACAGCTCCAGATAGCTCTTCACCAGGACCTGCAGCAGCTCGTCACGGTCGATCTTGCAGATCAGGGACCGGGCGGAGTTGTGGTTGGTGATGTAGGTAGGATCCTCGGAGAGAATGTAGCCCACGATCTGATTGATGGGATCATAGCCCTTCTCCTTGAGTGATTCGTAGACGGAGGTGAGGATGTGGTGTACCTGCTGCTCCTTATCCTCTGCCGCGTTGAACTTACGGGTAAATTCGTCCATGTGGGCACCGCCTTTCTCATTTTCTCAAGATCGCTTTTAGTATACGCTCTTTTCCCGGAACTGTAAAGGGGAAAAAGTGCGCGGTACAGGGGGAAATCTGCGCGGGATCAGCGGCGCAGCTCCGCACCGAAGCGCTTGGCGATCTTGTTGAGCACGCTGGAGGCGACCTCCTCGATCTCGGCGGAGGTCAGGGTCTTATCCTTGGAGCCGATGGCCAGGCGCAGCGTCAGGGACTTCTTGCCTGCCGGGACCTGCTTGCCGCGGTACTCATCTACGAAGGCCGCGCCGTGGAGCAGCTCACTCTTGATGCCGCGGACGGTCTGGGCCACGTCCTTCCACTGGACGGAACCATCCACCAGCAGGGAGATGTCGTAGTCGGTCATGGGATACTCGGCCAGGTGGGTGAAGGTGTTGGTGCGGGACTTCAGGGGGACCAAAGAGTCCTGATCCAGCTGGAACAGCATTACGTTCATGTTCTTGATGCCGCAGGCCATGGAGACCTTCTTGGCCAGCAGGGCCAGGTCGCCTACCTTCTCGTCACCGCGATAGATGTTCAGCCAGACCACGTTGTCGGCCCACACGGGCTTCTCCGTCTGGCGGAAGGTCAGAGCCTCCATGTGGACGTAGCGCGCCATCATCTCCATCACGCCCTTGGCCTTGCGGAACAGGGCGGTGATATCCTTGTCGGTGGTGGCGAAGGCGCCCGCCACGTTCTTGCGCTGGGAGGGCAGTTTCTCGCGGGGATCGTAGGGTGAGGTGTAGTTCTCGTCGCGGAACACCTGCGCCGTCTCGAAAATGGAGAATTCGTTGAAGTAGCGCTCGTTCTTCACCACGGCCTTGCACAGGTTGGGCAGCAGGGAGGAGCGCACGAACCGCTCGGCGGGAGACGGCGGCGTGGACAGGGACAGAATGCCCTCCGTGCTCTGCAGCACCGCGTTGACGTAGGATTCCTCCATCCACGGATAGGTGAAGATCTCCTGCATGCCGCAGCGGATGGCCAGATACTCCTTGATGCGCCGTTCCAGATCCTTGTCCAGCTGGTTGATGGCGCCGTCGAAGGTGGTGGTGATGGGCTCGGCCTCGAAGTTCTCGTAGCCGTACATCCGGGCGACCTCCTCCATGATATCCGCCTGGATGGACACATCGCCGGTGGAACGCCAGGTGGGGACCACCACATGCATATTGTCGCCGTTGAAGGTGATGCCATAGCCCAGCAGTTCCATTTTGTGCTTGATCTCATCCGGGGACAGGCGCTTACCCAGCCGGCGCTCCAGCCAGCTGAGCGGTACGTCGATCTCCGCCTGCTTCAGGGGCCGGGGATATTCGTCCACCAGACCGGTGACCTTCATCTCCGGGTACAGCTGGGAGAACAGCTGCATGGACAGGTCGAAGGCCTGGTCGCAGCGCTCCGGGTCAATGGCCTTTTCATAACGGGCGGAGGCCTCGGTGCGGTTATCGTACCGCAGGGCGGTGCGGCGGATGCCGGCGGCCTGGAAGTTGGCGATCTCCAGAATGACCTTGCTGGTGGTGGGGAGGATGGAGTCCTTGGCGCCGCCCATGACGCCCGCCAGACCCACGATGCCCGCATCGTCGGCGATGGTCAGATCGTCGGTGCTGAGGGGCAGCTCCTTGCCGTTGAGCAGCGTCAGCGTTTCGCCCGCTTTGGCGCGGCGAACGATGATGTGCCCGGCGATGTGGTCGGAATCATAGGCGTGGGAGGGCTGACCGGTTGCCAGCATCACATAGTTGGTGATATCCACCAGCGCGTTGATGGGGCGCATGCCGGTTTTCCAGATCCGCACCTGCATCCAGTAGGGAGCGGGCTTGACGCAGACGTTTTCGATCTGCGTGCCGGTCATGCGGGGGCAGCGCTCAGCGTCCTCCACGGTGACGTGGAACCCGGAGGTGTTCTCCACGTTCCGGTCGAAGTGGGGGAACTGCGTCATGGGCAGGTCGTACAGCGCTGCGATCTCCCGTGCGATACCGTAGTGGCCCCACAGATCGGGGCGGTTGGTCATGGACTTGTTATCGATCTCCAGAATGATATCGTTCAGGTCCAGAGCGTCGGCCAAAGGGGTGCCGGCGGGGGCGTCAAAGTCACTGAGGTCCAGAATGTGGGCTTCCTCCTTGGTGGGGAACAGGTCGGCCAGGCCGATCTCCACCGCGCCGCAGATCATGCCGTAGCTGTCCACGCCGCGGAGCTTGCTTTTCTTGATCTCCACCAGGTCGCCCTCGCCGTGCCACTTGCACATGGCGCCGGGCAGGGCCACAGCTACTTTCATGCCCTCGCGGAGATTGCTGCCGCCGCAGACAATGTCCTCCACACGGCCGCCGATATCGGTCTTGCACACCTTCAGCTTGTCGGCGTTGGGGTGCTGCTCGATGGTGTTGATAACGCCCACCACCATGTCGTGGAAGGACGCGCCCAGATCGGTGGCGTCCTCCACCTCCACGGTGGACATGGTCAGGTCGTAGGCCAGCTTTTTCAGGTCGGCGTCAGCCGGCAGCTGGACGTAATCGCGGATCCAATTCAAAGATACTTTCATGTCGTGTACCCTCCCTTATCAGCGGAACTGTTCCAGGAAGCGCAGATCGGCGCTGTGGAACAGACGGACGTCATCCACGCCGTAGCGCATCATTACCAGGCGGTCCAGACCGATGTTGACGTAGAAGCCGGTGTATTCATTGGGGTCCAGGCCAGCGGCCTTCAGCACGTTGGGGTGAGGCGTGCCGCCGGGCATGACCTCGATCCAGCCCACGTGCTTGCACACACTGCAGCCCTTGCCGCCGCAGACCAGGCAGCCCATGTCGATCTCAAAGCCGGGCTCGACGAACGGGAAGAAGCCGGCGCGCATACGGACCGGAACGTCGCGGCCGAAGACCTTGCTGAGGATGCTCTTGATCATCACCTTGCCGGAGGCAAAGGTGAAGTCCTTGTCCACGATCAGCGCCTCATACTGGAAGAAGGCACGCTCGTGCCGGGCGTCGGTGGTCTCGTTGCGGTAGACCTTGCCGGGATACACGAAGCGGTAGGGGGCCTTGTGGGTCTGGAGATAGCGGACGGAGCCGCCGGTCAGGTGGGGCCGCAGGCACAGCTTGTCCCAGCATTCGCCCTTGTCATGGCCCGCCAGCCAATAGGTGTCCATGCTCTCGCGGGCGGGATGGTTGGGGGGGAAGTTCAGGTTGTCGAAGCCGTAGAGCTCGCTGGTGATGTCATCCTCCTCAAAGATCTCAAAGCCCATGGAACGGAAGGCGTCATTCAGGTCGTAGCACATCTGGGTGATGGGGTGCAGACCACCGCTGAGGGGCATGGTGCCGGGGACGGAGATGTCAAAGTCCGGGTCCACCTCGGAGGCCTTCATCTTCAGCTCGTCACGGCGCTCGTCCAGCAGGGCGGACAGCTGTCCTTTCACCTGGTTGACGGCCTTGCCCATCTCCGGGCGCAGGGATACGTCCAGCTTGGGCAGCTCCTTCATCAGCTCGGTCAGGCTGCCCTGCTTGCCCAGCAGCGCGGCCTTGATGTCCTGCAGCTCCGTCTCGGTGGCGACGGAGGCGATGCGCTGCTTGCCCTCGGCCAGCAGCTGTTCCAGTTTTTCTTTCATGTATTTGCTTCCTCCTCTTCAGAGTTGTTTAATGGGGTAAAGCGCAATAAAAAACACCCTTCATCCCATGTCTTGGGACGAAAGGCGAACTTCCGTGGTACCACCCAGCTTCGCGGACCTTGTCCGCGCACTCATTACCCGGTAACGGCGGGGCCCGGCCGCGCATTTCCTCGCGGCAGCTCCCGGGCGAACACTGCGGTACATCCCAAGTCGGCTTGCAGCCGGTGGCCGACTCTCTCTGCCGGATGCGTGGGCGCAGATCTTCCCGTTCACAGCTTTTTTGCTTGATGGATAACTTATACCACAACAAAAGGAAACTTGCAAGCACTTTTTTCGCGGCGCGATACGAAAAAAGCAGGTTTTGTAATTGACATATGTGCTATACTGTACAAAAAGGCACGGGGAGGTGCGCTATGCAGGTCATCGACAGGGCGTTTGTGCGGGGCCTTATGCCCGCCCGGGACCGGGGCGGACACAAAGGGACCTTCGGCAAGGTCTATCTGCTGGGCGGCAGCGTGGGGTACACCGGCGCGCCGGTGCTGTGTGCCGGCGGGGCGGTACACAGCGGCTGCGGGCTGGTGTTCCTGGGCGTGCCGGAGACGGTGTGGCCCATCGCGGCGGCCAGATGCCTGTGCGCTATGCCTCATCCGCTGGCGGAGCAGGACGGAAGGCTCTCCGCGGTCGCGGAGACGGAGATACGCCGCCGTGCCGCCGTCTGCGATGCCGTGGCCGTGGGCTGCGGCCTGGGGCGGAGCGAGGGCAGCGATGCATTGGTGAACGCACTGCTGACGCTGGAAAAGCCGCTGGTGCTGGACGCCGACGGCATAAACGCGCTGGCGGGGCATATAGATACATTGTCCTGCCGCCGGGGCTGTGTGACGGTGCTGACGCCCCACGACGGGGAACTGGCCCGCATCGGCGGCGACATGACCGCGCCCCGTGAGGCGGCGGCCGCCGCCTTTGCCGCCGATCACGGCGTGTACCTGATCCGCAAGGGCCATCGGACTGTGGCAGCCGCGCCGGACGGCCGTCTGGCGGTGAACACCACCGGGAACGACGGTATGGCCAAGGGCGGCAGCGGCGATGTGCTGACGGGCCTTTTGACCGGACTGCTGGCCCAGGGCATGGAACCATTTGACGCCTGCTGCGCGGCGGTGTGGATCCACGGCCGTGCCGGGGATATGGCGGCGGAGGAAAAGGGACGGCGGGGCATGACCCCGGCGGACATGATAGAGAAGCTGCCCTATGCGCTGAAAGAGGTGGAATGACCGGAAAGCCCTTCTGAAAAAAGGAGGGACGGACCATGCGAAAATGTGTGCTGCCGCTGTTGCTGTGTGCGGTGCTGCTGTGCGGCTGCGGCGGTGAGAAGAGTCTGACGGTGCAGGACCAGTACCGGACGGTGGTATCGGCGGACATGGAGGCGGAGGTGGTCAGCCGTACGGCCAGCGACGACCGCACCTTCGCCCTGACGTGCCGGTATGACCGGGCGGGGCAGTCTGTCACCACGGTAACGGCGCCGGAGGCGCTGAAGGGCCTGACCGCCGTGCTGGCGGACGGACAGCTGTCGCTGAAGAGCCGTGACCAGCTGCTGCCGGCAGGGGATGCCACGGATATCTGCCCGGCCAACTGTCTGCCAGAGCTGCTGCGAACACTGGCGGAGGGCTATCTGAAGGAGCAGGGCACGGAGCCGTTGGAGGACACGCCATGCCTGCGCCTGACGCTGGAGACCACCGGGCAAAGCGGCGCGGCGGTGCTATGCAGCGTGTGGCTGGACGAGAGCAGCCTGATCCCGCGGTATGCGGAGTTTTCACAGAACGGAAATGTGGTGCTGACGGTGCGAATGATATCTTTTGCCTGCACCACGGGAGATACGGAGGCGTAACAATGGAATCGACACTGAGGAGAACATGGGCGGAGATCGACCTGGACGCGCTGGCGCACAACTATCGGACGCTGCGTGACCGGGTAGGCCCGGAGGTGAAGTTTCTGGGTGTGGTAAAGGCGGATGCCTACGGCCACGGGGCCGTACAGGTGAGCCGGACCCTGCAGACGCTGGGCGCGGACTACCTGGCGGTGTCCAGCATAGATGAGGCGGCGGAGCTGCGATGCAACGGCATCACCATGCCCATCCTGATCCTGGGCCACACGCCCCGTGAGCAGGTGGGACGGCTCATCGATCTGCACATTACCCAGGCGGTGTCCTGCCAGGCCAAGGCGCTGGAGTACAGCGAGGAGGCCGTGCGCTGCGGCGGTGAGCTGACGGTGCACATCAAGGTAGACACCGGTATGTCGCGGTTGGGATATCTGGTCTCCGGCAGACACTTCGACACCGGCACGGCGGATATCTGCGCGGCCTGCGCCCTGCCGGGCCTGCGGGCGGAGGGCATCTTCACCCATTTTGCCGTGTCGGACGAGCCGGATGCGGACAGCCGCGACTATACGGAAAAGCAGCTGGCGCTGTTCCGCCGGGTCATCGACGCGGTGGAAGCAAAGCGCGGCCAGCGGTTCGCCATACGCCACTGCGCCAACTCCGGCGGCGTGGCGTCATACCCGGAGACATATATGGACATGGTGCGTCCCGGCATTTTGCTGTACGGCTGCGGCGACCTGGCGGAGAAGCTGGGGCTGCACCCGGTGATGGCGCTCAAGACCACAGTGAGCACCATCAAGACCTATGAGCCGGGCACGGACGTCAGCTACGGGCGGCGGTTCACCACAGAGCGCGTCACGCGGATGGGCGTGGTGCCCTACGGCTACGCGGACGGCTTTCACCGGTGTCTGTCGGATCGGTGCGGCTTTATGACCGCGGAGGGTATGGCGCCTCAGCGGGGGCGGATCTGCATGGACATGAGCATGATCGACCTGACGGACCTGCCTGGTGTGCAGGTGGGCGACGAGGTGGAGGTGTTCGGCAAGCGGCAGCGGGTGGACGTGCTGGCGGCTGCCGCCGGGACCATCCCCTATGAGCTGACCTGCGCCGTCAGCCGGCGGGTGCCGCGGGTGTATTACAAGGACGGACGGGAAGTGGAAAAGGAGCTGCTGCTGCGGTTCTGAGGCTTCACATCGGCGCCGCGGCGCGCATAGGATAGACCGGGCGGGACAAAACGGAATTTACGGCGCTGCGGCGTATAAATCCGGCGGCTGCGTGGGACAATGGAAGTGACCTGGGGACATATCTCCCTCCGGTACTTCTTGCCTCGGAGTGTGAACTGTGTGGATACGACTGTCAGACGCGGCGACATTTACTATGCGGACCTCAGCCCCGTGGTGGGCAGCGAGCAGGGGGGCGTGCGCCCGGTGCTGATCGTACAGAACGATACCGGCAACCGGCACAGCCCAACCGTCATCGCCGCCGCCATCACGTCGCAGCTGGGGAAGGCGAAGCTGCCTACCCATATCGCGCTGGCGGCCCAGGGCAGCGGACTGCCGCGGGATTCCGTGATCCTGCTGGAGCAGATACGGACGCTGGATAAAAAGCGCCTGCGGGAGCGCATGGGCCGTGTGGACAGCGCGGTGATGGAAAAGGTGGACGCCGCCATTGCCGTCAGCTTCGGGCTGACGGGGAGCCATCTGGTGTAAACGGCGGCTATGACATGAGAAAACAGGCCTGTGCATAGTATGGCACAGGCCTGTTTTTTGTGAAAGGGGGCGGTGCGCCGTGGAATATCCGGTCTGTCTGGCGGATAGCTGCGTGGGGACGCTGTACGTGTGTCCGCGGGGAGAGGAGACGGAGCTGCGGGCGGTGTGCCGGGGAACGGAGAAGGGGCTGTACCGGCTGTACGTACAGGGCAACAGGGGCGAGGTGCTGCTGGGCGTCACCGAGGACGGCGGGCTGCGGCGCTGCTTTTCCCGGGAACTGCTGGCTCCCGCCGGGGAATTGCGCCGCGGTGTGCTGCGGCCGTGCGGCGGCGAAGCACCGGAACGGCGTGGGTTTCTCTCCCGACTGCCGGAGATGGCGCGGACGGCGCGGCAGGGGCGCTGTGTGCGGGCGCTGGTCCCGTGGCGGGAGGGGGAGCCCTTCCCGATCCCGGAGCTGTTCTGCTTTGCAAGCGTGGGGCAGGGACGGGTGACGTACCTCTTTGATGGCGAGGGCCGGCCCATTATGCCGAAATAACGGCGAAAATTTGAAAAAAGACTACCATATGTTGTGGATATATGCTATACTGTCTCTGACTATACGGCATCTGCCGTAGAGATAAGGAGGAGCAAGAGAGATGAGATGCCCCTATTGCGGTTATAAAGAGAGCAAGGTGGTGGATTCCCGCCCCGCCGACGAGGGAAGCAGTATCCGCCGCCGCCGGGAGTGTTTGCAGTGCGAAAAGCGCTTCACTACCTATGAGACGGTGGAGAGCCTGCCGATGGTGGTCATTAAGAAGGACGGTTCCCGCCAGAGCTTTGACAGAAGCAAGGTGCTGCGGGGCATCCAGCGCTCCTGCGAGAAGCGGCCGGTGCCCGTGGCGGACATGGAGCGCATGGCTCTGGAGATCGAGCAGGAGCTGCAAAACTCCCTGGAGCGCGAGGTCAGCACCGATGTCATCGGCGAGAAGGTCATGGAGAAGCTGAAAAAGGCCGATGAGGTGGCCTACGTCCGCTTTGCCTCCGTGTACCGGCAGTTCAAGGATATCAACACGTTCATGTCCGAGCTGAATAAGCTGCTGAGCGAGAAGTGACCGTCAGAAGATATTTTTGGGACTGAGCTGCTGCGTTTCGGCAATGAGCCGGAACTGGTGGCGCAGCTGGGCCAGCACGGGGTACAGCTCTTCGGTGCTGCCCTGGGCAGACAGGGCCTTGGCCTGGGCCATCAGGGCCTCGGCCTCGTCCAGGTCCTCATGGGAGACGATGATGTGCATATAGCCTTGAACGTCCTGCCACAGGTCGTCCAAGGTGCCCAGCGCCGCCCCGCCGTCGCCGCCGGCATCCAGGTCGGCGGTGACTGTGTCCACCGCGGCAGTCCACTCGCCGCAGCGGTCCGTGACCCAGGCGGCGTTCCACAGGATGAAGAACAGCACGGCCAGCAGTACGAACAGGGGGATGCGGACGGCCCTCATCGCGCAGCCTCCTTCCGCAGACACACCACGGTGCCATGTTGGTCCACGGACAGCAAAAACACGTCCTGACTGCGGGCGATGCCCTGCCGGTGAAGCTCTTGTGCCAGCCAGCGGTCATCGCGGCCCGCCTGCCGGAGGTTATCCGTCAGCACCCGGCCGTCGTTGATGAGGATGATGGGCAGGAATACGTTGTCCTGTACGTCCAGCCCCAGCTGCTCCGGCGTGACCGGCTGGAGGGGACTGCGGGGCAGCACAGACAGCCGGCCGTTCGTCTCCAGAACGGCGTACTTTACGTCGCTCAGGTCGGTGATCCCCTGGCCCCGCAGCTGCTCGAACAGCTCGTCCAGCGTCAGTCGGTTGCGGCGCATGGTCTCCTGCCGCAGCTTGCCGTCCACGATCACCAGGGCCGGCTGGCCGCAGACCAGGTCCCGGAAACGTACGTTCCGCAGGCTGATGGCGCTGAACAGTGTGGACAGGGCGATCAGCGTGATGATGGGAATGACGCCGTTGAACAGCGGCAGGGCGAAGTCCTGCATGGGTACGGAGGCTAGGTCGGAGATCAGCAGCGTCAGCACCAGCTCGATGGGCTCCAGCTCGCCGATCTGCCGCTTGCCGCTGAGGCGCAGGCCCGCGATCAGCAGCAGATAGAGAATGACCGTGCGGAAAAAGGCAGTCGCCATGATCGTACACCCCTTCGGAAGTTGTATTCCGGAGCAGTATGCCCCGCGGCGGGGCAAATTATGTTGGTATACAGCGGCAAAGCCGCTTTGTATATGGCTCGCAGAACGGAAAGGAGGATCTCGGCACAGGCCGACATAAGCGCCAGCGCTCATACAGCCGACGGATGTTTCCCGCCGGCTTGTCGCTGCTCTTTTTGAAGGCGGCGGCGAACATGAGACGACGAGGCGGAGAGTGATCGAAGTATTCGGCGGATGCTCTCCCGTGCCGTCCGGGTGCGTACACAGTCAGCAAATATGCGGGCGACCGCAAAACAGAGAGGCTGTGACCGGATGTGAAGACAAATGATCTGCGCGTTTGTGCTTCCGACCTATCATATTGATCGGAGGATTTTGCTTATATGTGTGGTATCGTAGGATACGTTGGACAGCAGCAGGCTGCGCCGCTGCTGCTGGATGGATTGTGCCGCCTGGAGTACCGGGGCTATGACTCCGCCGGTATCGCGGTCTGCAGCGGAGACACCCTTCAGGTACGCAAGACGCCGGGGCGTCTTGCGGCGCTGGAGACGCTGACCCACGGCGGGGCGGATCTGCCGGGGACAGTGGGCATCGGCCACACCCGGTGGGCTACTCACGGCGAGCCCAATCAGGTGAACGCCCATCCGCAGGTCAGCGGCGACGGAAAGTTCGCCGTGGTGCACAACGGGATCATCGAGAATTTCGCCCGGCTGAAGCAGGAACTGATCCAGAAGGGCTGCACGTTCGTGTCCGAGACGGATACGGAGGTGGTGGCCCAGCTGTTGGCCTGGTATTACAGCCAGTGCGGCGATGTGTTCGAGGCGGTGAACCAGATGCTCTCCCGGGTGGAGGGATCCTATGCGCTGGGTATCCTATGCGCCGACACGCCGGACCGGATCATCGCCGCACGAAAGGACGCGCCGCTGCTGCTGGGCTGCGGCCGGGGGGAGAACTTCCTGGCCTCGGATGTGACGGCGCTGCTGCGGCATACCCGTGACGTGGTATATATGGATGACGGCGAGCTGGCTGTCATCACGGCGGAGGGTATCCGTATCTACGACGAGCGCCGCCGGCCCATCGACAAGGAGCACCGTCACATCGACTGGGATGTGGACGCCGCAGAAAAGGGCGGTTACGACCACTTCATGCTCAAGGAGATCTATGAGCAGCCGGCGGCGGTGCGCCGCGCCATCACCGGACGCATCCGGGACGGCCGTGTGGTGCTCAGCGACCTGACTATGACTGACAGAGAGATCCGTGATATCGGCCGCATCTGCATCGTGGCCTGCGGGTCCAGCTACCATGTGGGCATGGTGGGCAAATACACCCTGGAACGGCTGCTGCGCCGGCCGGTGGAGGTCTGCTTGGCGTCGGAGTTCCGGTACAGCGACCCCCTGGTGGGCGAGGGCGATCTGGTCATCGTCATCAGCCAGTCCGGCGAGACGCTGGACTCCATGGCCGCCCTGCGCGAGGCCAAAAAGCGCGGTGCCCGGGTGCTGTCCATCGTGAACGTGGTGGGCTCGTCCATCGCCCGGGAGAGCGACGACGTGCTCTACACCTGGGCCGGACCGGAGATCGCCGTGGCCACCACAAAGGCATACAGCACCCAGATGGCGGTGCTGCACCTGCTGGGACTGTATTTCGGCGACGTGCTGGGTACCGTGGATTATGAGACATACAGCGCTATGGTACGGGGGCTGGAGGCCCTGCCGGGACAGATGGAGCAGGTGCTCTCCCATACGGAGGATATCCGCGCGGCCGCCAAATGGCTGGCGCAGGAGGAGGACGTGTTCTTCATCGGCCGGAATCTGGACTACGCATTGTCCCTGGAGGGGAGCCTGAAGCTGAAGGAGATCAGCTACATCCACTCGGAGGCCTATGCCTCCGGTGAGCTGAAGCACGGCACCATCTCCCTGATCCGCCAGGGAACGCCGGTGATCGCTGTGGCTGCCTATCTGCCGCTGCTGGATAAGGCGGTCAGCAATGTGGTGGAGGTACAGGCCCGCGGCGCGCGGGTGCTGGCCCTGACCACCGAGGCCGGGGCCGAGGCCCTGCACAAGCGGGTGGATACGGTGTTGACCGTGCCGGAGGCGGAGGCTATGCTCCTGCCGCAGCTGGGCGTGATTCCGCTGCAACTGCTGTCCTACTACACAGCGCTGGAGCGCGGCTGCGACATTGATAAGCCGCGTAATCTGGCCAAGAGCGTCACTGTGGAATAAGATAGATCGGGGAGAAACGGATAAAATCCGTTTCTCCCCTTTCTTTTTCCGCCGCGGTATGCTACAATTAAAAATTGACTGAACAGAGAAAGGGCGTGTAGACCATGCACGAGGAGCTGATCCGGCGGCTCAACGAAACAAAGACCATGTCCATCGTGGGTATGTGCAAGAACGCGGGCAAGACCACCATGCTCAACTGGATGCTCACCGGCGGTCATTTGCAGGGGACGCTGGGGCTGACCTCCATCGGGCGGGACGGCGAGTCCACCGACGTGGTCACCGGCACGGAAAAGCCGGGTATCTTCGTCCGTGAGGGTACACTGATCGCCACGGCCAAGGATATGCTGCGGCTGGGCGATGTGACAAAAGAGATTTTGATGACCACAGGTATCCCTACCCCGCTGGGCGAGGTGGTCATCATGCGCGCCCGCAGCGCCGGCTATGTGCAGCTGGCGGGGCCCTCTATCACCACGCAGCTGCGGTCGGTGTCTGAGAGCTTTTTTGCCTTGGGGGCTGAGAAGTCCGTCATCGACGGAGCACTGGGGCGCAAGAGCCTGGGCGCCCGGGCGGTGGCGGAGGGCGTTATCCTGTGTACCGGCGCCAGCTACAACGCCAGCATGGAGAAGGTCATCGCCGACACGGTGCACATCTACCGGCTGATGAACCTGCCCAAGGCCGAGACACTGCCGCCGGAGTGTCCCGACGGGCTGGAGGCCTGCGTCAGGGAGTACGGCGCAGCGCTGGTGACCGGCGCACTGACGGATACGATGGTGGTGCCGCTGCTGCGAAGCGGCGTGCTGCGGAAGTGCCGCCTGGTGGTCAAGGACCCCAGCAAGGTGCTGCTCAGCGCCGATACGCTGGACAAGCTGGCGGTGCGTGAGGTGGCGCTGGAGACGGAGGACGCGGCGAAGACGCTGTGCGTCACCGTGAACCCGGTGTCCGCTTACGGATGGAAATTCGACAAGGATGAATTCCTGTTCCGCATGAAAGAGGCGGTGGACGTACCGGTCATCAATGTGAAGGAGGAACTGGCATGATCGCGGTCAAGTTTGAGGAAAAAGAGAAGATCGGTCTGCAATACGCGCTGGAAACACTGCACGGCTGCTCGCCCTTCGGGCAGGAACGCATCCGGCGGCTGCGGTTTTATGCGCCGGAGGAACGCGCTGCACTGGAGGAGGAGCTGTACAACGTGGAGCAGGCGGCCAATGCCGCCGGCGAGCTGAAGGACGTGTACAACAAGCTGATGACCGGCCTGTGCCAGATGAAGGATATCCGCAACTCCCTGCGCCGCTGCGCGGCGGGGGAGACGCCGGACCATGTGGAGCTGTTTGAGATCAAGGGCTATTTGCAGCGGCTGGACGGTATGCGCCCGCTGTTTGAGCAGATCAACGCGGTGACGCACTTCAAGGGCATGACCTTCCACGAGGTGAAGGACGCATTGGCGGTGCTGGACCCGGATGGTACCGGGAGCCGGGGCTTCTATATCCCGGACAGCGCCACGGCCAAGCTGAAGGAGATCCGCACCGCCAAGAAAGAGGTGGAGGAACGGCTGTTCCACGCCCAGACCGACGCGGAAAAGGACGATCTGCGCCTGAAGCGCACCCGGCTGTGCGGCGAGGAGGACGCGGAGGAGATGCACGTCCGCAAGGCCATGGGCGCGGCGCTGGCCCCTATGGTGGACGAGCTGCTCTCCGATGCGGAGACGGCGGGCCGTCTGGACTTTATTATCCAAAAGGCACTGTTTGCCGTGCGCTATGGCGGTGTGAAGCCGGAGCTGACGGAGAAGGACCTGGAGCTGGAGGATATGATCAATCCGGAGATCTGCGACCTGCTGGAGCAGCAGGGCCGCCGCTTCGTGCCGGTGTCCATCTCCCTGACGCCCGGGGCCACGGTCATCACCGGCGCCAACATGGGCGGAAAGTCCGTGGCCATGAAGACGGTGGCGCTGAACGTGCTGCTGCTGCAGGCGGGCTTCCTGGTGTGCGCCAAAAAAGCCCGTATGCCGCTGTTCCACAGCGTGAAGATGCTCTTTGACGATTTGCAGTCCATCCAGTCCGGCCTGTCCGGCTTCGGTTCGGAGATCGTACAGTTCCAGAAGGCGCTCTCCGAGGTGGAGCAGGGCTATTCGCTGTTCCTGCTGGATGAGTTTGCCCGGGGCACCAACCCGGACGAGGGTGCGGTGATCGTGCAGGCGGTGACGCGGTATCTCAACGGTGTGGACGCCATCTCACTGCTGACCACCCACTATGACAAGGTGGCGGAGTACGCCCGGACCCACTATCAGATCATCGGTCTGCGGGATATCGACCCGGAGGCTATCCGCCGGGAGCTGGCCGTGACCAGCGAGGACGGCGTGGCGGTCATCGCGCGGCACATGAACTACGGCCTGTATCGGGTGGAGGGAAAGTCCGACTGCCCGCGGGACGCGCTGAATATCTGCCGGATGCTGTCCCTGAAGCCGGAGATACTGAAAATGGTGGAGGAAAGCTATTAAAAAAGCGCCCTGCGGGGCGCTTTTTTTCTGTGCGGGGTGCGGGCATGGAGGGAGGGGTGCTTTCTCGGGGAAATGCCGAAATACAAGGCTGAAATTTATTCGTATCGCACAAAAAAATTATTGTCTTTTCTGTCACAATGTCACTTGACAAGACCGCTGAAAAAGGTATAATTTATAGATAGAAATTTCATAATATCAGTCAATAGAGGCGCGGAGGACAGGGTACTGCATATTTGGGGACAGGCACCCGGTAAATTTGCAGGAAGGGGTCTTCCGCCGAAGGGGCCGGATGGGTCTGTGCGTACGGTTCCTGGCAGCGCGGTGTAAGCGGCGCTGCTGTCATGTAGGGATACATGGAGCGCTATTGGTCAACGACCTTGACCGATAGCGCTTTTTTCATACCCAAAAGAAGTGCCGAGGCCAGCTCTGGTATTTGGAATGCACGTCCAAAAATTTGAAGGAGGAAAAACTTATGGAAAAGATGACATCTCTGCTTCGTCTGCGTATGAGCGCGAAGGACGCCCACTACGGCGGCAACCTGGTGGACGGCGCACACATGGTGCACCTGTTCGGCGATGTGGCCACCGAGCTGCTGATCAAGTGCGACGGCGATGAGGGCCTGTTCTGCGCGTACGACAACGTGGAGTTCCTGGCGCCCGTCTACGCCGGCGACTACATTGAGGCCTACGGCGAGATCGAGAAGATCGGCAACACCTCCCGTACCATGAAGTTCGAGGCCCGCAAGGTCATCGTCTCCCGCCCCGACATCAGTGCTTCCGCCGCTGACGTTCTGGCTGAGCCCGTGGTGGTCTGCCGTGCCCACGGCACCTGCGTCACCCCCAAGGACTGCCAGCGTCTGCCCATCGAGAAGTAAGGAGCGGAAACAATGGAGAAGCTTATCATTACCGCTGCTATCTGCGGCGCTGAGGTCACTAAGGCCCAGAACGAGGCTGTTCCCTATACCGTCGAGGAGATGGTCCGCGAGGCTAAGTCCGCCTACGAGGCCGGTGCGGCGATCCTGCACATCCACGTCCGTGAGGACGATGGCACCCCCACCCAGGGCCGCGAGCGTTTCAAGGTCGTCATGGACGCCATCCGCAAGGAGCTGCCCGACGTCATCATGATCCCCTCCACCGGCGGCGCCACCGGCATGAGCCCCGAGGAGCGTCTGCAGCCCACCGAGCTGTTCCCCGAGATGGCCACCCTGGACTGCGGTACCTGCAACTTCGGCGATGAGATCTTCGATAACACTATGCCCACCATGCGCGCCTTCGGCAAGCGCATGATCGAGAACGGCATCAAGCCCGAGTACGAGTGCTTCGAGCTGGGCCATATCGACACCGTTCTGGGCATGGCCAAGAAGGGCGAGGTCCCCGGCGATCCCATGCAGTTCAACTTCGTGCTGGGCGTGCACGGCTGCACCCCCGCCACTGTGGAGAACCTGGCGTTCTTCGCCAGCAAGATCCCGGCCAACGCTACCTGGACCGTGTCCGGCGTGGGCCGCGCTGCCTGGACCATGGCCGCCGCCGCTATCGCTATGGGCGGCAACGTCCGTGTGGGCTTCGAGGACAACATCTATCTGGGCAAGGGCCAGAAGGCCGCGTCCAACGGTGAGCTGGTGGCCAAGGTCGTCCGTATCGCCAAGGAGCTGGGCCGCGAGATCGCCACGCCCGCCGAGGCCCGCGAGATCCTGTCCCTCAAGCCCCTCAAGTAAGCATCCGAAAGAAAGAATTATAAATAAATTTAGGAGGAAACTAAAATGGCTGAACTGAAAGGCAACAAGTACGGTACCCACCGCGTTATCGAGCCCAAGGGCGTTCTGACCCAGGCTGCTTGGAAGATCGACAACGACATGAGCAAGGTCTATTCCAACGAGATCGTCTGCGATGTCACTTCCCTGAACATCGACTCCGCTTCCTTCACTCAGATCTCTGAGGCCTGCGGCGGCGACGAGAAGAAGATCGGCGAAATGATCCTGGGCATCGTCGCTGAGCGCGGCAAGCAGCAGAATCCTGTCACCGGTTCCGGCGGTATGTTCAAGGGCGTCGTCGCTCACATCGGCGAGGACCTGAAGAAGAAGCCCGGCTTCGACCTGAAGGAAGGCGACAAGATCGTCTCTCTGGTCTCCCTGTCCATGACCCCGCTGAAGATCGACAAGATCCTGGCCATCCACAAGGATATCGACCGCGTTGACATCGTCGGCAAGGCCATCCTGTTCGAGTCCGCTCTGTATGCCAAGATGCCCGATGATATGTCCGAGCCTCTGGCCCTGGCTGCTCTGGATGTGGCCGGCGCTCCCGCGCAGGCCCGCAAGCTGCCCCACGAGGGTGACAGCGTCCTGATCCTGGGCGCCAACGGCAAGTCCGGTGTTCTGTGCGGTTGGGAAGCTATGAAGAAGGTCGGCCCCAAGGGTAAGGTCGTGGGCGTCGTCCGCAACCCCAAGCAGGTCCCCGGCCTGATGGAGCTGGGCGTGTACACCGACGTGATCGTCGCCGACTGCACCAAGCCCGTTGAGGTCATGGAGGCTGCTCTGGCTGCCAACGACGGCAAGGAGTACGATCTGTCCATCTGCTGCGTGAACATCGAGTCCTGCGAGATGTCCGCTATCCTGCCCGTCCGCGATGACGGTCTGGTGTACTTCTTCTCCATGGCTACCTCCTTCACCAAGGCTGCCCTGGGCGCCGAGGGTATCGGCAAGGACGTTACCATGATCATCGGCAACGGCTATACCAAGAACCACGCTCAGATCACTCTGGACGTGCTGCGCGAGAACCCCAAGCTGCGTAAGCTGTTCGACGAGAAGTACTGCTAAACGAAACTGACCGAAGCTGGGTGTCCCCTTCGGGGGACTCCCAGCCTTTGGCGTACCTAAAACAACGATTTTTGTGAAGGAGAAACGACATGAAAACTCGCAATGGTTTGTTTGCTGACGTTCCCGAAAATCTGTGGAACGACTGGCATTGGCAGGTCGCTAACCGCGCTGAGACGGTTGAGGATCTGAAGAAGTACATGACCCTGACCCCCGACGAGGAAGCCGGCGTTGCCAAGACCCTGGGCAAGCTGCGCATGGCCGTCACCCCCTACTATCTGTCCCTGATCGATCTGGACGATCCGTTTGATCCCATCCGCAAGATGGCTATCCCCCGCGCTGAGGAGCTGGAGTATGCCGACTATGAGGATGCCGATCCCCTGCACGAGGATACCGACTCCCCCACCCCCGGCCTGACCCACCGCTATCCTGACCGCGTGCTGCTGCTGATCACCGACCAGTGTTCCATGTACTGCCGTCACTGCACCCGTCGTCGTTTTGCCGGTCAGAACGACTGCGAAGTGCCTATGCAGCAGATCGACAAGTGCATCGATTATGTGGCCGCCCACCCCGAGGTCCGCGACGTGCTGCTGTCCGGCGGTGACTCCCTGATGGTCGAGGACGACACCCTGGAGTACATCATCAAGCGCGTGCGCGCCATCCCCCATGTGGAGATCGTGCGTCTGGGCTCCCGTACGCCCGTTGTGTGCCCCCAGCGTATCACCCCCGAGCTGTGCGCCATGCTGAAGAAGTATCACCCCGTGTGGCTGAACACCCACTTCAACACCCCCAAGGAGTTCACTCCCGAAGCCGCCAAGGCCTGCGCTATGCTGGCTGACGCCGGTATCCCCCTGGGTAACCAGTCCGTGCTGCTGGCCGGCGTGAACGATTGCTCTCACGTGATGATGGAGCTGGTCCACGGTCTGGTCAAGATGCGTGTGCGCCCCTATTACATCTATGCCTGCGATCCTTCCCTGGGTCTGAGCCACTTCCGTACCCCCGTGTCCAAGGGCATCGAGATCATGGAAGCCCTGCGCGGTCATACCTCCGGCTACTGCATCCCCACCTTCGTGGTCGACGCTCCCGGCGGCGGCGGCAAGACCCCCGTTATGCCCAACTACCTGATCTCCGAGACGCCTCGTAAGGTCATCCTGCGCAACTTCGAGGGCGTTATCACCTCTTACACCCAGCCCGAGCACTATGTTCAGGATTGCCACTGCGACGTCTGCACCGGCAAGAAGAAGGTGGAGAAGACCGGCGTGGCATGGGTCGCCGAAGGCACCAAGCAGCGCTATCTGGAGCCCACCAAGCTGCTGCGTAACGAGCGTCACGTCAAGAAGTAAGAGAGAGGAAAAACTATGGAAAGCAAACTCGGCTTGAATTTTGAGCTGGTCAACCGTGCCCGTGCCTCCGCCGCCAAGATCGCGGACGACACCCAGCACTTTATCGACCAGCACACCACCGTCACGGTGGAGCGCGCTGTTTGCCGTCTGCTGGGTATCGATGGCGTCAACGATATGGACGTTCCTCTGCCCAACGTGGTCGTTGACCACCTGATGGCAAACTCCCTGCTGCCCGTGGGTGCCGCGTGGGCTATCGGCAACGCTATGGTGGAGACCGGCAAGGATCCCCAGGGCGTGGCAGATGCCGTGAACAGCGGCGAGCTGGACCTGAGCAAGGTCCCCGCCCACTCCGATGCGGAGATCCGTGGCGCCATCACCCCCGTGGTGAACGCTACCGTGGACCGCATCAACAAGAACGTCGCCAAGCGTAACAGCTACCTGAAGGCGTGGGGTGATAAGGAAGGCCCGTACCTGTACATCATCGTGGCTACCGGCAATATCTACGAGGATATCACGCAGGCCAAGGCCGGTGCCAAGCAGGGTGCCGACATCATCGCCGTGATCCGTACCACCGGCCAGTCCCTGCTGGACTATGTGCCTTACGGCGCCACCACCGAGGGCTTCGGCGGTACCTACGCCACGCAGGAGAACTTCCGCCTGATGCGCGCGGCGCTGGACGAGGTAGGCGAGGAGCAGCACCGCTATATCCGGCTGTGCAACTACTGCTCCGGCCTGTGCATGCCCGAGATCGCCGCTATGGGCGCTCTGGAGCGTCTGGACGTCATGCTGAACGACGCGCTGTACGGCATCCTGTTCCGCGACATCAATATGCAGCGCACCATCGTGGACCAGTATTTCTCCCGCGTCATCAACGGCTATGCCGGCGTTATCATCAACACCGGTGAGGATAACTATCTGACCACCGACGACGCTATCACCGCGGCCCACACCGTGCTGGCCTCCCAGTTCATCAACGAGGCCTTTGCCAAGACCGCCGGTATGCGCGAGGAGCAGATGGGTCTGGGCCACGCGTTCGAGATGGATCCCGCCGTGGAGGATACGTTCCTGTACGAGCTGGCGCAGGCCCAGATGGCCCGCGAGATCTTCCCCAACGCGCCCCTGAAGTATATGCCTCCCACGAAGTTCATGACCGGCAACATCTTCCGCGGTCACATTCAGGACGCCCTGTTCAACATGGTGACCATCCTGACCAACCAGAAGCTGTGCCTGCTGGGCATGATGACCGAGGCCATCCACACCCCGTTCATGTCCGACCGTGCGCTGTCCATTGAGAACGCGCAGTACATCTTCCGCACCATGAAGGATCTGGGCGATGAGCTGACCTATAAAGAGGGCGGCATCATCCGTACCCGCGCCAACGAGGTGCTGACCAAGGCCACCGACCTGCTCTCCGAGATCGAGAAGCTGGGTCTGTTCACCACCATCGAGAAGGGCATCTTCGCCGACGTGAAGCGCCCCAAGGACGGCGGCAAGGGCCTGGCCGGCGTGGTCATCAAGGACGACAAATACTTCAACCCGTTCATTGAAGTCATGAAAGGCAAGGTGGGAGCATGAGCAGCGGACTGTATAATACCCATAAGATCGATTTCGATACAACGCTGGATCTGACCCGCCTGAAGCCCTACGGCGACACCATGAACGACGGTAAGGTACAGACCAGCTTCACCCTGCCCATCAAGGATGATGAGCGCGGTGAGGAGGCTGCCCGCCAGATCGCCAAGAAGATGGGTCTTGAGGAGCCCAACGTGGCCTATCACACCGCACTGGACAAGGAGTTCACCTTCTATGTGGTCTATGGCAGCTGCGTACACTCCGTGAACTACGAGGATATCCATGTTATTACGGTGGAGTCCGACGTGATGAGCATGGAGGATACCAATGAGTACATCAAAGAGCACATCGGCCGCAAGGTCGTGATGGTGGGTGCCTCCACCGGCACCGACGCTCACACCGTGGGTATCGATGCCATTATGAACCGCAAGGGCTTCGCCGGCCACTACGGCCTGGAGCGTTACGAGATGATCGAGGCCTATAACCTGGGCTCTCAGGTCCCCAACGAGGAATTCATCAAGAAGGCGCTGGAGCTGCACGCGGACGTGTTGCTGGTCAGCCAGACCGTTACCCAGAAGGATGTACACATCCAGAACCTGACCAACCTCATCGAGCTGCTGGAGGCCGAGGGCCTGCGCGACAAGTTCGTCGTATGCTGCGGCGGTCCCCGCATCACCCATGAGCTGGCCAAGGAGCTGGGCTTTGACGCCGGTTTCGGCGCCGGCAAGTATGCCGACGACGTGGCGTCCTTCGCCGTGACCGAAATGGTCAAGCGCGGCATGAAGTAAAACCATACGGCACCACTGGGTCAACTGCATAGGCAGATGGCCCAGTGGTTGCTGTCATAAAAAAGTAGGAGGAACAGAAATGGCAAAGAAACCTGTATTGACTGCCAAGGAAGCGGCGGCCATGATCCCCGACGGCGCCACGATTATGTGCGGCGGTTTCCTGGCTTGTGGCCAGGCCCGCGCTATCGTCAAGGAGCTGGTGGCCCGGGGCACGAAGGACCTGACCCTGATCGCCAACGATATGGGCCGCGCGACTGGCCCCATGGGCGAGGAGTTCTTCGGCATCGCGGAGCTGATCCACAACCATCAGGTCAAGCGCGTCATCGCCACCCATGTGGGCATGACCCCCGAGGTCGGCCAGCAGAACACCGAGGGTACACTGGAGGTCAATCTGCTGCCCCAGGGCACCCTGGCTGAGTGCATCCGCGCCGGCGGCGCCGGTCTGGGCGGCGTGCTGACCCCCGTGGGCATCGACACGCTGGTGGAGGAGTCCCCCTTCTGCCTGGGCCGCCACACTGTGGACGGCAAGGATTATCTGCTGATGAAGCCCATCCACGCCGATTTCGCCCTGCTGGGCGCCTATAAGTGCGATGAGTACGGCAACTGCTGGTACAAGGGCACCATGCGCAATTTCAACGTGGTGATGGCCACTGCCGCAGACACCGTGATCGCCGAGTGCGAGTATATCGTTCCCGTGGGCGATATTGAGCCGGAGAACGTCCATACCTACGGTATGTGCGTGAACTACATCGTGGAAGGAGACAGAAAGTAATGGAAAAGTCTGAGATCAAGGGCTTTATTGCCAAGCGCTGCGCCAAAGAGCTGAAAGATGGCGACGTCGTGAATCTGGGCATCGGTCTGCCCACCCTGATCCCCCACTACCTGCCCGAGGGCGTTGAGGTAATCATCCACGCTGAGCTGGGTATCGTCTCCGCCGGAAAGGCACCCAAGGAGGGCGACGAGAACTATGATCCGTACCACGTTGTGGACGCCGGCGGCAGTCCCGCCTCCGTGGCCTATGGCGGCGGCTTCATCGACTCCGCCAGCAACTTTGGCCTGATCCGCGGCGGCCATGTGGACGCTTGCTTCCTGGGCGCGCTGGAGGTCGATGCTGAGGGCAACCTGGCCAACTGGATCATCCCCGGCAAGAAGATGCCCGGCATGGGTGGCGCCATGGATCTGTGCGTGGGCGCCAAGCACTGCATTGTGTGCATGGAGCACACCGCCAAGGGCAACCCCAAGATCTTTGAGAAGTGCCGTCTGCCCCTGACCGCCTCTCACTGCGTGAACAAGATCATCACTGAGATGTGCGTGTTTGAGGTCACTGACAAGGGCCTGCTGATGACCGAGATCAACCCCGAGTTCACTGTCGATCAGATCAAGGAAGCCACGGCCGCACCCTTCGAGGTCGCCGTTGACCTGAAGAGTATGCTGGACTAAGTGAAAATGCGTATGACTCCCCCGGCGAAGCCGGGGGAGTTGTTTTTTGGGGGGAGCGGTGAGCCGCGACACCTCATCCGGCGCTGCGGGGAACCTTCCCCTCGAGGGGAAGGCAAGGGGCTGGGCGGACCGATGCGGGAATATTTCCAAAATGTGGAAAAATGCAAGAAATTTGTTACCGGGAATGGTGGTTTTAGGGGGAAATGCTGAAATGGGGGTGGACAAATGGGGAGAGTGTGGTATAATCTGTGTATCCGCAGGAGTACTCCTGCTTTAGCGTTTTAACAGAGATTAAAACGAAGCGTCCTGCGGAAATATTTAAAACAAGGGGAATATACAATGAAGAAGTTGTTGGCAATGTTCCTGGCGCTGGTCATGGCGCTGGGACTGTGCAGCGTGAGCTGGGCGGAGGAATATGACGGTTTTGTTAAAGGCGAACAAGGCGCCAATGGGATGGATACTTATTCCGTTGATGTGACGAACCAAGAGCAATTGCAGGCAGCAGTTAAGGCAACGGATTGCTTTGGCGCAAATATGATCATCAATATTAAAAATGATATTACGATCACAGGGAGTTGGGAGCCTGGGTACATCAACGGCTATGGAAAGAGCGGAAAGGCTGGAACCGGTGTTGTGACAGTGAACGGGAATGGCAATAAAATCACCGGTCTGAGTGATATGCTGTTTTCGGGATCATGGGCGGGTAAGTGTGCACTGATCGTTAAAGATCTGACGATTGCGAACGCGAATATCAAAGTTGAAATAGATGATGGAACGGAAAGCAAAGGAGTAGGTGCATTTCTTGGCAGCGCTGGGGCAACGACAGAGGTTGTGTTCTCAAATTGCCATTTGGTAGATTCTCATGTGGAAGGCGGACATTGGACGGGTGGTTTTGTCGGATATTCTGCTGGTTATAGCGGCAGTGATGGATCGGTGTTCCAAACAGTCAAGTTCACGGGGTGCACGGTAAGCGGCAGCACATTGACAGGTAAAGGCTCTGTTGGTGCGCTGATGGGACATGCTACTGGTGACGCTTGGACGTCGGTGGAGGTGAAGAATACCTCTGTTACTGCGAATGAAGTGACATCTACCGGGAGTTCTAACAACAAGGCTGGCGCTTTGTTTGGTACGACGGGAGCAGCCGGTACGGCGAAGAACGGGAAAACTGGTGGTATCGTGGTTGAGGCGGTAGTTGAGGGCAACACTGTAAAATCCAACGGAACGCAGGTAACGACCATCTATGGGCGTCAGGGTTCGTCCGAGGGCAAGCTGGAGCTGACTGGCGGTTGCTATGATAATATGCCTATTGCAGAAGGAGATGCGAGTTGGGCGGCTCCTAATGGAAGCCTGGCGATGGCGGAAGTGACAGGTGAGTCCGGCGAGATCACGTACAACTATGGTACGGATTATATCCAGGCAGCAGCGACCGCTGAAGGTGTAAAGACCATCATCATTAAGAACGGTGATGTACAGTTGACCGGCGTATCAGCGGGAGTGAACGTGAGAAACCATGCCGAGGGGAATACGGTGACAGTTAACGGCAGCAAGAACATTACCAAACAGGATGAGGAAGGATATACTGTTCCTCAGCCGGAGCAGAAGCCGTCCGGAAACCACTACTACTATTACGCACCCAGCACCGATACCACAGAGACCAAGGGTTCCCCCAAGACCTTTGACGCGGGCATGGGCATCTACGCCGTGACGGCGGTGCTGTCCGTGACCGGTATGGCGTGGGTCGGCAAGAAGCGGCACTAAGTCAACAAAAAAGAAAGCCCGTGAGGGCTTTCTTTTTTTGACATTTGCGGGGGCGAGGGCTGTGCCTGCGGGCGGCTGCGCTTTTATTTTTCACCCTTGGTCAGGTTGGCCAGAACGGTCTTGACGCCCTCCAGACCCTCGCCGGCGGCCTTTTTCACGCCTTCAAACCCCTCACCGGCGGCCTTTTTCAGCTCGTCCTTCACGTCCACGGCCAGGCGGCGGAATATCTCGGCGATGATCTTCTTTTTCTCCTCGTCCGCGCCGGCGTACTGCTTCAGCAGCGCCGCGCCGCCGGCCAGACCGCCGCCGCGGAGGTCGTCCAGCGTCCGGGCTTTGCCGGACAGAGAGAGTACGTCAAACAGCGCATCGGTGAACTGCTCACGCTCGGCGGGGGACATGGAGCCGATCCACTCCCGGAGCACATCGTCGGAGAGCCTGCCCATCTGGGAACGCTGGCCCAGGTGGACAAAGCGGGTGCCCACCACGCTCCAGGACAGGGGCTCGTGCTGCATGATGGAACGGTTGGCGCTGTCGATAACGGCGTAGTCCTCGGCGTGTTCCAGCAGGACGCCTACGATGGAGGACTCGGGGATATAGGTGTGCAGCTTATCGGCCACCCGGCGGTATTCCGGGGTGTCCAGCATATCCCGGGCGAAGCCGGGGCCATCGTTGTTATAGGCGGACAGCAGGCGGTCCTTCTGCAGCTCGGCAGGCAGATAGATTGCCGCCCATGCGGCTAGATTGCCGCCCTTGCTGTGGCCGCCGATACGCAGGGGCAGGGCGGGGCAGAGGGACGCCATCTCCACGGCGTAGGACACGGCGCGCGTCTGGGCGGGGACGGCGGAGAGAAAGCTCATGTTGAAGTCCTCTTTCCAGCCGGCCAGAGAGGTGTCGGTGCCCATGAAGGCGACGAACAATGTGCTGTCGGGCACCAGGAAGGAGAGCGCGTCGAACTGCTTGGCGCTCTGTTCGTCATATTCGTGGGTGTAGCCGAACAGGCGCAGGTCCCGGAAACGTTCAGTCTGTGCCGCCAGACGCAGCAGGGGGAGATAGCTGAGCTCGGAGAGGCCCAGCTGGTCATCCTCGTCGGTGAGCAGGGGTGCGACCTGGGCCAGGGTGGGCGCCGCGGCGGGGTCCTTGGTATGGACCGCGTCGATGCGGCGGAAGTTGATATAGGAGAGGATGCACAGCACCAGGTTGTCCACCTCGTTGAAGCCGTCACGGGCAAAGGTCAGGTCGCCGCGCCAGCGGAGGTAATCAAAGGGGGTGCCGTTGACGGGGGCCAGCTGTTTGGGTGTGTTCTTTTCCATATAGACCTCCTTGCGTATGGTATATGCAGTATACCACACTTTGCCCGCGGCCACAACGGGCAGCGCGGCAAAAAATGTTGGCGAAAAATGTTTACAGTTGCGGCGTTGACGATGGGGGACTTCTATTGTATAATAAACTGATTTATTATGGGGAGGGTCCGTCTGTATGTGGATCGCGAAGGATTGGAAGGATTATGAGCTGCTGGACTGCGGCGGCGGCGAAAAGCTGGAGCGCTGGGACCGGCAGGTATTGGTGCGCCCCGATCCCCAGGCGATCTGGGAGACGGATAAGACCACGCGGCTGTGGCGCGGCGCAACAGGACGCTATTCCCGGTCTTCTACCGGCGGCGGTCATTGGGATAAAGGCAAGCTGCCGGAAAGCTGGCAGGTGCATTACAAAGACCTGACATTTCAGGTGAAGCCCATGAACTTCAAGCATACGGGATTGTTCCCGGAGCAGGCGGTAAATTGGGATTTCGCCATGGACAAGATACGGCATGCCGGAAGGCCTATCCGGGTGCTGAATCTGTTTGCCTACACCGGCGGCGCGACGGTGGCCTGCGCCAAGGCGGGCGCGTCCGTGTGCCATGTGGACGCAGCCAAGGGCATGGTGGCCTGGGGTAAGGAGAACGCCCGGCTATCCGGCCTGGGCGAAGCGCCCATCCGCTGGATCGTGGACGACTGCGCCAAGTTCGTGGAGCGTGAGATACGCCGGGGTAAGACCTATGATGCCATTATCATGGATCCGCCCTCCTACGGGCGCGGGCCCGGCGGCGAGGTGTGGAAGTTAGAAGACAATCTGTATCCCTTTCTGGAGCTGTGCAGCCGGGTGCTGTCGGACAAGCCGCTGTTCGTGGTATTGAACAGCTATACCACGGGGTTGGCGCCGTCGGTGCTGGGGTACATATTGCAGCTGCTGGTAGGGCGGAAATTCGGCGGCACGGTCACATGGGACGAGCTGGGCCTGCCCTGCACGGAAAGCGGCATGGCGCTGCCCTGCGGCGCCACGGGAAGATGGTTTTCCGAGTAAACAAGAACGGAAGTAATTGCGTATGGCAGTGATGATAGAGACAAGGAACCTGACCTATACGTACCCTGCGCCGGAGGGGGAGACAAATCCTCCAGCCCTGCGGGATGTATCGGTACAGATCGAAAAGGGCAGCTTTACGGTGGTGCTGGGCCACAACGGCTCCGGCAAGTCCACCTTTGCCAAGCACCTGAATGCGGTGCTGCTGCCGTGCGGCGGTGCCGTGTATGTGGACGGAATGGACACGCGGGACGAGAAGCTGCTGCTGGAGATACGGCGGCGGACGGGTATGGTGTTCCAGAACCCGGACAACCAGATCGTGGCCAACGTGGTGGAGGAGGATGTAGCCTTCGGCCCGGAGAACCTGGGTGTGCCTACGGCGGAGATACGCCGGCGGGTGGACGACGCGCTGGCGGCGGTGGGCATGGAGCAATTCGCCAGCCACGCACCGCACCTGCTCTCCGGCGGGCAGAAGCAGCGCATCGCCATTGCGGGTATTCTGGCCATGGAGCCGGAGTGCATCGTGCTGGACGAGGCCACGGCTATGCTGGACCCGGCGGGACGGCGTGAGGTCATCGACACCGTGCTGCGGCTGAACCGGGAGCAGGGTATTACCGTGGTGCTTATCACGCACCACATGGTCGAGGCGGAGCGTGCAGACCGAGTGATCGTGATGAACGACGGCGAGGTAGCGATGGACGGTATGCCGCGGCAGGTGTTCTCACAGGTGGAGCGCCTGCATGAGCTGGGCCTGGCGGCGCCGGATACGGTGGAATTGCTGTATCGGCTGCGGCGGGACGGAGTAGATGTGCCGCTGGAAAACCTGACGGTAGACGAGTGCGCCGATACCATTTGCCGCGCTTTCGGCGAGGCGGAAGGGAAGTAACATTGGAACCGATTTTGCAGATAGAGGACCTGACCCACACCTATTCAGCGGGGACACCGTTCCAGCGCAGCGCCGTGGAGGGGCTGAGCATGACTGTGGGCGCAGGGGAGTTCTTGGGCGTGATCGGACACACCGGGTCCGGTAAATCCACGCTGATACAGCATCTGAATGGGCTTTTGCAGCCCACGTCCGGGCGTATTCTCCTGGAGGGGGAGGATATCTGGGCAGAGCCGAAGAAAATACGGGACGTACGCTTCAAGGTGGGGTTGGTGTTCCAGTACCCGGAATACCAGCTGTTCGAGGAGACGGTGTATAAGGACATCGCCTTCGGACCGAAGAACATGGGCCTGGACGCGGAGGAGATCGACCGGCGGGTGCGGGACGCGGCGGCCTTTGTGGGACTGCACGAGACGCTGCTGGACAAGTCGCCCTTTGAGCTCTCCGGTGGACAGAAGCGCCGTGTGGCTATCGCGGGCGTCATCGCCATGGAACCGAAGGTGCTGGTGCTGGACGAGCCCACGGCGGGGCTGGATCCCCAGGGGCGGGACGCCATACTGGCACAGATACAGGCCTATCACCGCGCCAAGGGCGCGGCGGTGGTGCTGGTGAGCCACAGCATGGAGGAGATCGCCAGGAACGTGGACCGCATCGTGGTGCTGTCCGACGGAAAGGTATATATGGAGGGCACGCCGAAGCAGGTGTTTGCCCGGGCTCATGAACTGGAGCAGGTGGGGCTGGATGTGCCTCAGGTGACGAAGGTGGCCGCCGCGCTGAAAGCGCGGGGGCTGGATATCGATACAGCGGTATACACCGTGGAGGCGCTGGAGCAGAAGCTGCTGTCGCTGAAGGGGGGTGCCGGCGGATGCTGAAGGATATCACACTGGGTCAGTTTTTCCCGGCGGACACGCCGGTGCACCGGCTGGATCCCCGGACGAAGCTGCTGTGCGTCATTCTGTACATTGTGGCGCTGTTCAGCGCCAAAAGCGTACTGACCTATGGAATCATGATCACGGTGCTGGCGGTGTCGGTGCTGGTGTCGCGGGTGCCGTTCAAGTCGTTGACAAAGGGCTTGAAGCCCGTCTATTTTGTGGTGGCCTTCACGGCCGTTATGAATATGTTTTTCACCGCCGGTACGCCGGTGGCGGATGTTTGGCTGCTGCGGAGCATCACCTGGGAGGGTGTTGTAGCCGCCGTGCAGATGGTGCTGCGGATCGTGATGCTCATCATGGGCACATTTTTGATGACGTACACCACCAGTCCCATCGCCCTGACGGACGGCATGGAGAGCCTGCTGGGGCCGCTGAAAAAGCTGCGCCTGCCGATCCACGAGCTGGCTATGATGATGTCCATCGCGCTGCGGTTCATTCCCACGCTGATCGAGGAGACAGACAAGATCATGTCGGCACAGAAGGCCCGCGGCGCGGACTTTGAGACAGGCAATATCTTCCGGCGTGCCAAAGCGCTGGTTCCCATTTTGGTGCCGCTGTTCATCAGTGCGTTCCGCCGTGCCGATGAACTGGCTACGGCTATGGAGTGCCGCTGTTACCACGGTGGTGAGGGGCGTACAGCCCTGCGGGTGCTGCGGTATAAGGCGGCGGACTGGCTGGTGCTGGTGGCGTTCCTGGCGCTGACGGCAGGCATTATCGTTTTGAAAAAGCTTGGCTTTTGAGTGAGAGGAGGCGGGGCCTATGCGGAATATCGCGCTGGTATTGATGTACAACGGCACCGCCTATCACGGCTGGCAGGTGCAGAAGACAGAGACCTCTGTGGCGCAGACGCTGGAAAAGGGCTTGTCTATGGTGTGCGGCCATCCGGTGAAGGTCATCGGCTGCGGGCGCACAGATGCCGGCGTCCACGCGGAGCACTATGTGGCCAATTTCCGTACAGAGTCGCGGATACCGGTGGATCGCCTGCCCTTTGCGGTGAATACCCATATCCCGGAGGATATTGTGGTAAAGGCGGCCTATGAGGTGGCCGATGACTTTAACGCCATCGGGTCGTGCATCCAAAAGGAGTATACCTACCGTATCTACAACTCCCGGATCAAAAACCCCTTTTACGTTCACCGGGCGTATTTCTATCCCAAGAAATTGGATGAGGACTTGATGGACCGGGCGGCCCGGATGTTCGAGGGGACCCACGATTTCGCCGCTGTGCGGAGTGTGGGGACCAACGTGCGGAGCACCGTGCGGACTATCCACTACTGCCGTGTGACGCGGAATGGGGAACTGCTGGAGCTGAAGGTATGCGCGGACGGTTTCTTGTATAATATGGTACGTGCCATTACCGGCACGGTGCTGTACGCGGCGGAGGGGAAGCTGATGCCGGAGGACATCCCGGAGATACTGAATTCGGGCAACCGGACGCTGGCGGGGCCCACGGCGCCGCCGGGAGGGCTGTATCTCACGCGAGTATGGTATGAGGATGAACGGTTGAATGGATAACAACACCAACAACTGGAAAGAGTTTACCCTGGGCGACGTCCAGGAGGAGCATCCCCGGCGTGTGGCCAAGCGCAGCCGGAAGCCGCTGCTGATACTGCTGATCGTGGCGGTATTGGCGGTAGCGGCGGTGACGGCAGCGGTGCTGCTGGACCGCAGCGGTTTTGATGGTCTGCGCCGCAAGGTCATTTACGCCAAGGCGGTGAAGGATGAAAACGGATGCGCCCAGCTGTATCGTTACAGCAGCGACCAGTCGGGTCATTTTGCCTCGCTGGAGGGCAGCCTTGTGTCTGTGTCCATGCACCAACTGACGGTGCTGGATGAGCAGAACAAGACGCTGTATGACGAGGCGGTGAAGTTCCAATCACCGGCGTTGTCCGTCGGCGGCGGACGTGCCGCAGCCTATGACGTGGGCGGAACGGTGGTATACGTCCTGTCGGATAAGGGCCTGATGTACACACTGGACTGCGCCGGAGAGGTGCTCAGTGCATCGTTGAATACCAAGGGCTGGCTGACTGTGGTGTGCAGTGAAAGCGGCTGCAAGGCCGCGGTACGGGTCTATGACGGCAACGGAGAAGCGGTGTTCGCCTTCAAGTCGTCGGACCGCTTTGTGATGACGGCGGCGTTGTCCGCCGACAGCCGTACCTTGGCGGCGGTGACCATGGGGCAGGAAAACGGCACGTTTGCCAGCTATGTGATCTTCTACCGGGTGAACAGTGATCAGGAGGCCGGACGCTGCACCCTGCGGGGCAGCGTGGTCTATGATCTGATGGCTGCGGGAACCGGATTCTGCGCCGTGACGGAGGAGCAGTTGTGCTTCATTGACGGCAGCGGCGTGATGACTGCCGCCTATGATTACGGCGGAGACTATCTGCGGCGGGTCAGCATCAGCGGTGACGGCTATGCCGCTCTGCTGCTGGGCCGGTACCGTACCGGCACGCAGCACCGAGTGGTGACGGTGAACAGCGAGGGTCAGGAGTTGGCATCGCTGGAGCTGGACGCCGAGGTCAGCAGCCTGTCCGCTGCGGGACGATACGTGGCCGTGCTGTGCAGCGACCATCTGACGATCTATGATAAGCAGCTGCTCCCGGTGGCCGACCTGGAGGAGGTCAGCCAGGCACGGGAGGTGCTGATGCGGAGCGACGGCTCGGCTGTGCTGGCGGGCAGTACCGCCGCAAGCCTGTATCTGCCGTAAGGTGTGACGGGGCGAGGCCCTATGTGAGGTGATCACCAATGAGTGGAAATGTTGGAATATTTGTGGATCTGATTTTACTGGCGCTGCTGCTGATCGGCTTGGTGCTGGGCTGGCGGCAGGGGTTCGTGCAGGCGCTGACGCGTATCATCGTAGTGGTGGCGGCACTGCTGCTGGCCAGCTGGATCGCCGGAAAGCTGGCGGAGCCGGCGGCCAGATGGCTGGAGCCGATCCTGTCAGAGAAGCTGGAGCAGCGGCTGACGGCCCAGGGCAACACCGACGACGCCGGCGAGATGCTGGCGGCCTTCGGCTTTGAGGGCGATACACTGTCAGAGCTGGTGGACAACGCTGTGGAGAAGGCCCAGCAGGCGGGCGAGACGCTGCTGAGCGCTGTGGTGTCCACCGCACTGAAGTCTGCGGCCTACGCGGTGGTGTATGTGGTGTCGTTTTTGCTGCTGCTGCTTTTGCTGCGGCTGGTACTGACACCGCTGCATCTGTTCACAAAACTGCCGGTGGTACATGGCGTCAACGCCCTGCTGGGCGGCGTGCTGGGCTTGGTGAAATGCGCGCTGCTGCTGTTCCTGGCGGTGTGGGTGCTGCAGAAGCTGCAGCTGCTGGTGACGCCGGAGCTGGTGAACAAAACGGTGCTGCTCAAATTTTTCGCCCAGAACAGCCCCATCGATCTGATCGCTAAGCTGTGAAAACGGCTATAATGGATATGCTTTTTTGATAAGAGATAACGGAGGAAAACCATGCAACCGACTCTTTGTTCCAAATGTAAGAAGAATGTGGCCGTTGTGTTCATCTCCCGGATGAATGAGAAGAATGAGATGGTCAACGAGGGCCTGTGCCTCAAGTGTGCCGCCCAGTTGGGTCTGCCCCAGGTGGAGGACATGATGAAGCGTATGGGTATTACGCCGGAGGACCTGGAGAACATCAACAGTGAGATGATGCAGGCCTTCGGCGGCGCGGAGGAGCTGGATGTTCCGGCGGACGAGAGCGACGAGGATGATGAGGAAAGCGGCAAGACCGCTACGTTCCCGTTTCTGAACCGCCTGTTCAACAACGGCAGCAATCCGCCGGCCGAGCAGCAGCCGCCCCAGAACGGCGGTACTGGACAGCAAGGGACCGGCCGCAAGACGGAGAAAAAGCGCAAATTTCTGGATAACTACTGCATCAATCTGAGCCAGCGTGCCCGGGAGGGCAAGCTGGACGCCGTTATTGGCCGGGAGCAGGAGATCGAGCGCGTGGTGCAGATTTTGAACCGCCGCCAGAAGAACAATCCCTGCCTGATCGGCGAGCCGGGCGTGGGCAAGACCGCCATCGCCGAGGGCCTGGCCCAGCGGATCGTCAAGGGCGAGGTGCCGTTCAAGCTGCGGCAGAAGGAGGTCTATCTGCTGGATCTGACGGCGCTGGTGGCAGGCACGCAGTTCCGCGGTCAGTTCGAGAGCCGGATGAAGGGCCTGATCGAGGAGATACGCAAGGCCGGCAACGTGATCCTGGTCATCGACGAGGTCCACAACATCGTGGGTGCCGGCGATGCCGAGGGCAGTATGAACGCCGCCAATATCCTTAAGCCTGCCCTTAGCCGGGGCGAGATTCAGGTCATCGGTGCCACCACGTTCAACGAGTACCGTAAGCACATCGAAAAGGACACGGCGCTGGAGCGCCGCTTCCAGCCCGTTACCGTCAGCGAACCCAATGTAGAGGATACGCTGAAGATACTGCAGGGCATTGCCCACTACTATGAGCAGTTCCACGGTGTGTCCATCCCGCAGGGGGTGCTGCGCCAGGCGGTGCTGCTGTCCGAGCGCTATATCACGGACCGCTATCTGCCGGATAAGGCCATCGACCTGATCGACGAGGCCTGCTCCGACCGGAACCTCCACGATCCGGAGATCAACCGCCGGATGGAGCTGGAACAGGAGCTGTCCAATTTGACCTTTGAGCGCGAGAACCTGATGTCCGCCCAGCCGGCGGATGGTCAGCAGTTTACCGAGCAGGAGCTTGACCAGCGGTACGAGCGCATCGCGGAGCTTCGCAGCCAGGAACTACGGGTGACGGATGAGCTGAATGCCATCAGGGCCAAGGGGATGCCGGAGCTGACCATGGAGAACATTGCCCGGGTCATCGAGATGTGGACAAAGATCCCCGCCAGCAAGATCAAGGAAGAAGAGTTCAAGCGTTTGGCGGAGCTTGATCAGCGGCTGCGCGCCCATGTGGTGGGCCAGGACGAGGCGATCGCCGCCGTGTCCGCCGCGATCCGCCGCAACCGCGTGGGTATTTCCCCCAAGCACAAGCCGGTGAGCTTCATCTTCGTGGGTCCTACCGGTGTGGGCAAGACGGAACTGGTGAAGCAGCTGGCTGACGATCTGTTCAATGCGCCGGAGAGCCTGATCCGCCTGGATATGTCCGAGTTTATGGAGAAGCACTCTGTCTCCCGTATTGTGGGCAGTCCTCCGGGCTATGTAGGCTACGACGAGGCGGGGCAGCTGACGGAGAAGATACGCCGCAAGCCCTACTCCGTTGTGCTGTTCGATGAGATCGAAAAAGCACACCCGGATGTGCTGAATGTGTTGCTGCAGATTTTGGACGACGGACAGATCACAGACGCCCACGGACGGAAGGTGAATTTTGAGAACACCGTCATCGTGATGACCTCAAATGCAGGGTCCGACACTAAATCCGCCGGTGCAGTGGGCTTCGGCGGCAGCGCTGATGACCAGGGCAGGGAGCGAATCATGAAGGCACTGCAGGACTTCCTGCGGCCTGAGTTCCTGAACCGCGTGGATGAGATCGTGTGCTTCAACCACCTGACAAAAGAGAACTTTGCCGGGATCGCCCGTATCATGCTGGATGAGTTGAAAGCCTCGCTTGGCGACAAGGGCTATACCCTCCGCTATGACGAGGCACTGGTGGACTATTTGGTAGAGAAATCCTACTCTTTGACCTACGGCGCCCGAAACCTGCGGCGCCTGATCCAAAAGGAGCTGGAGAACCCCATGGCCGCCCGTATCATCGATGCATTCGAGCATCCCATTACGCAGATCAGCGCCACCGTACGTGACGGTGCGGTGCAGCTGTACACATTGTGAGGTGAGTCTATGCTGTTTCGCAAGGATATGGATCCCCGGTGCGCTTACTGCGCCAAAGGAAGCCGCATCGGCGAGGACAAGGTAGCCTGCGTCAAGCGGGGTGTCGTGATGCCGGAGGACCACTGTGGCGCGTTTAAGTACGACCCATTGAAGCGGGTACCGCCCCGGCCGATGAAGCTGGATACAGACAAGCTGCGGGAAGAGGATTTTCAACTGTAAGCACAATAGGCAGCCGCCGGCTGCCCGTGCAGTGAAAGGAAAATGGCATGACTGTTAAAAAAGTATGGGCGTTGTACTTCAGCGGGACCGGCACCACGAAGAAAACAGTCGATCGCATCGCCCACCGTCTGGCAGAAGCGTTGGGCACAGACTGCGAAGTGTATGACTACACGCTGCCTGCCGCACGCCGACAGGAGCTGACCATTCCGTCCGGTGATGTGGCCGTAGTGGGTTGTCCCACCTACGCTGGGCGCGTTCCAAATCTGCTGATGCCGTACCTGCGGGATATGGTGCACGGCGAGGGTGCTTTGGCGGTGCCTGTGGTGCTGTTCGGCAACCGCAATTACGATGACGCACTGATGGAGCTGTCGCAGCTGCTGACGGCTGACGGCTTTTCCTGCGTGGCCGGAGGGGCCTTCGTGGGGGAACACAGCTTTTCCCGTACCTTAGGCGCGGGTCGGCCCAGTGGGGCGGATGTGGGGGAGATGGATGTCTTTGCCGAGCATGTGGCCGCCAAGCTGGTAGCGGGAGATACTGCGCCTGTCACTGTGGGCGGCTGCGATCCCATACGGCCCTACTACACCCCTCGTGACCGCCATGGTGATTCTATCAATATCCTGAAGGTCAAGCCCAAGACGGATATGACAAAATGCGGCGGCTGCGGGCTATGTGCTGCCCGGTGTCCCATGGGAAGTATCGACCCGGCGGACGTGTCCCGGGTCAACGGAGTGTGCATCAAGTGCGGTGCCTGTGTCAAGGGCTGTCCCACCGGCGCCAAGTATTTCGATGACCCCGGGTATCTATACCACAAGAGCGAACTGGAGGAGATCTACGCCCGGCCGGCAAAGAACGAGACGTTCCTATAAGTATCAAAGAGGCGGGAGATGGGAATAATACATAAGCTGTGCTGATGACGTGAAGACTTCCATTCCAAGTGGACAAAATGTGGAATTGACCGTTGACAAACGGCACGGGGTATGGTAGTCTAACAAAGCTGTCCGGGAGGGCAGAGCGCGTGTAAAGCGAGTCAATGAAAAATGTCTAAAAAAGGTAAAATAGTAGTTGACAAGATGGCAGACATGTGCTAAGATAATGACTGTTCCGCGGTTATGGGACGTGTACCTTGTAAATTAAACAACGAACGAAACGAAAAGCACCAGACGGGAGCACATTGAAAGATGTGCAACTGAGAAACTTGCCGGAACGGGGTTAAGTCAATTACCCGGGAAGGTAAGTATAAAAAGTTTTTGAAGCTATGACAAATAGCTCTGTAAAGATTAGCTCGATGGAGACATCGTGTTGATACAATTTATAGAGAGTTTGATCCTGGCTCAGGACGAACGCTGGCGGCGTGCTTAACACATGCAAGTCGAACGAGAATCTGCGGAAAGAGGATTCGTCCAATTGAAGCAGAGGACAGTGGCGGACGGGTGAGTAACGCGTGAGGAACCTGCCTTTCAGAGGGGGACAACAGTTGGAAACGACTGCTAATACCGCATGACACATAGGTGTCGCATGGCACTTATGTCAAAGATTTATCGCTGAAAGATGGCCTCGCGTCTGATTAGCTAGTTGGTGAGGTAACGGCCCACCAAGGCGACGATCAGTAGCCGGACTGAGAGGTTGAACGGCCACATTGGGACTGAGATACGGCCCAGACTCCTACGGGAGGCAGCAGTGGGGAATATTGGGCAATGGGCGCAAGCCTGACCCAGCAACGCCGCGTGAAGGAAGAAGGCTTTCGGGTTGTAAACTTCTTTTGTCAGGGACGAGTAGAAGACGGTACCTGACGAATAAGCCACGGCTAACTACGTGCCAGCAGCCGCGGTAATACGTAGGTGGCAAGCGTTGTCCGGATTTACTGGGTGTAAAGGGCGTGTAGCCGGGAGGGCAAGTCAGATGTGAAATCCACGGGCTCAACTCGTGAACTGCATTTGAAACTACTCTTCTTGAGTATCGGAGAGGCAATCGGAATTCCTAGTGTAGCGGTGAAATGCGTAGATATTAGGAGGAACACCAGTGGCGAAGGCGGATTGCTGGACGACAACTGACGGTGAGGCGCGAAAGCGTGGGGAGCAAACAGGATTAGATACCCTGGTAGTCCACGCTGTAAACGATGAATACTAGGTGTGCGGGGACTGACCCCCTGCGTGCCGCAGCTAACGCAATAAGTATTCCACCTGGGGAGTACGATCGCAAGGTTGAAACTCAAAGGAATTGACGGGGGCCCGCACAAGCGGTGGATTATGTGGTTTAATTCGAAGCAACGCGAAGAACCTTACCAGGGCTTGACATCCTACTAACGAGATAGAGATATGTTAGGTGCCCTTCGGGGAAAGTAGAGACAGGTGGTGCATGGTTGTCGTCAGCTCGTGTCGTGAGATGTTGGGTTAAGTCCCGCAACGAGCGCAACCCCTATTGTTAGTTGCTACGCAAGAGCACTCTAGCGAGACTGCCGTTGACAAAACGGAGGAAGGTGGGGACGACGTCAAATCATCATGCCCCTTATGTCCTGGGCTACACACGTAATACAATGGCGGTCAACAGAGGGATGCAAAACCGTGAGGTGGAGCGAACCCCTAAAAGCCGTCCCAGTTCAGATCGTGGGCTGCAACCCGCCCACGTGAAGTCGGAATCGCTAGTAATCGCGGATCAGCATGCCGCGGTGAATACGTTCCCGGGCCTTGTACACACCGCCCGTCACACCATGAGAGTCGGGAACACCCGAAGCCCGTAGCCTAACCGAAAGGAGGGCGCGGTCGAAGGTGGGTTCGATAATTGGGGTGAAGTCGTAACAAGGTAGCCGTTCGAGAACGAGCGGCTGGATCACCTCCTTTCTAAGGAGACCTGTCAGTACCGACAGCAATTACATGACGCGCGAAGCGCGGCATATAATTCACTTAAAAGTCGGAACAAATACTGACGGACATCCTGGTCAGACGTCTGGGCAAACGCGAAAGCGTTTGCGGCGCTGTGCAAAGCACAGCGCGCGAGGTAGTTCGTTGTTTAATTTAGAGGGCACAAGTCCCTGGGCTGTGGATATGGGCCCGTAGCTCAGCTGGCTAGAGCGTACGACTGATAATCGTAAGGTCGGTGGTTCGAGCCCACTCGGGCCCACCAACAGTCTAAAAGAGATAGATGGGGATATAGCTCAGCTGGGAGAGCGCCTGCCTTGCAAGCAGGAGGTCGCCGGTTCGATCCCGACTATCTCCACCAATATCGAATTGAAGATGGATGGAAGCGGACAAGAGGTTGTACGTTTCGATCTGGTTTCAAGCGAGACTGGAAATTGCACCTTGAAAACTGAACAATGAAGAATGTGATGAAAAGCAAGGCAACAGAGAGGTCTTTCAACGAAAGTTGAGAGAAGTTTGTGATATTTTAATTGTGGAACATCTGAAAAGATGTGGGTAACAATTACAATTTTGCGAAGTAACCTGTTGATTGCCTGCATAATTCAAGAGAACCAAAATCTCTTAGACGAAAGTCGACGCGAAGCGTCACCTTAAGTGTCGTTTCACAAACCAGCGAAGCGTTTGTGAAACGAAGAAGAGGCGACGCGATGGAATGTATGAGTTCTGTTGTTTACAACAGAACGAAGGATATGCAATCCGCGTCGTCTCAAGGTCAAGCTATAAAGAGCGCAAGGGGAATGCCTTGGCATCAGGAGCCGACGAAGGACGTGACAAGCTGCGATAAGCTTCGGGGAGGAGCAAATATCCGTTGATCCGGAGATTTCCGAATGGGGAAACCCACCAGAGCAATACTCTGGTATCGTGCGTTGAATAAAATAGGCGTACGAAGGGAACGCCCTGAACTGAAACATCTAAGTAGGGGCAGGAAAAGACATCAACCGAGATTCCGCAAGTAGTGGCGAGCGAACGCGGAGGAGGCCAAACCGGTGGATTTATTCACCGGGGTTCGGACTGGCATCACGATCAGAGGTATCTAGAAGAACGGCATGGGAAGGCCGGCCATAGAGGGTGAGAGCCCCGTATTTGAAAGAGAAGACTGACAGCCAGTATCCAGAGTACCGCGGGACACGTGAAACCCCGTGGGAAGACGGGTGGACCACCATCCAAGCCTAAATACTACCTGATGACCGATAGAGGAGCAGTACCGTGAGGGAAAGGTGAAAAGGACCCCGGGAGGGGAGTGAAAGAGAACCTGAAACCTTGTGCTTACAAGCACTCAAAGCACGTTAATGTGTGATGAGGTACTTTTTGTAGAACGGTCCGGCGAGTTATAGTAACGAGCAAGCTTAAGGTATTCAGTACCGGAGGCGAAGCGAGAGCGAGTCTGAATAGGGCGCATAAAGTTCGTTGCCATAGACCCGAAACCGGGTGACCTAACCATGAGCAGGCTGAAGTGAGAGTAAAATCTCATGGAGGGCCGAACGCACGTTCGTTGCAATGACCGGCGATGACTTGTGGTTAGCGGAGAAATTCCAATCGAACTCGGAGATAGCTGGTTCTCCCCGAAATAGCTTTAGGGCTAGCGTTGATTTAGATTACCGGAGGTAAAGCACTGAATGGGCTAGGGGGCGATAAGCTTACTGAACCCTATCAAACTCTGAATGCCGGCTAATTGATGATCAGCAGTCAGACAGTGTGAGATAAGTTTCATTGTCAAAAGGGAAACAGCCCAGACCTACAGCTAAGGTCCCAAATGTATGCTAAGTGGAAAACGATGTGGAGTTGCGAAAACAACCAGGATGTTGGCTTAGAAGCAGCCATTCATTAAAAGAGTTCGTAATAGATCACTGGTCGAGTGACTCTGCGCGGAAAATATAACGGGGCTAAGCATGCAACCGAAGCTTAGGATTGTTCTTTGAACAGTGGTAGGGGAGCGTCGTGTACGGGGTGAAGTCGCAGCGGAAGCAGCGGTGGACTGTACAGGAGTGAGAATGCCGGAATGAGTAGCGAGAATTATGTGGGAATCATAATGGCCGAAAATCTAAGGTTTCTTGGGGAAGGTTCGTCCGCCCAAGGTAAGCCGGGAGCTAAGGCGAGGCCGCGAGGCGTAGTCGATGCACATACGGTAGAAATTCCGTAGCCACCGAACTTTAAACCAGAAGGACACTTTCAGATAGCGGGACCCAGCCGTTGGTAGAGCTGGGCGCAAGGGACCGAAATATAGTAGGGAAGTCCGCGATGCTGGGAGGCGAGAAAAGCTCTGGTGTATACTAAGGTGCCCGTACCGCAAACCGACACAGGTAGATGAGGAGAGAATCCTAAGGCCAACGGGAGAAGGGTTGTTAAGGAACTCGGCAAATTGACCCCGTAACTTCGGAAGAAGGGGAGCCTCGAAAGAGGCCGCAGTGAATAGGCCCAAGCAACTGTTTACCAAAAACACAGGTCTATGCTAAATCGAAAGATGACGTATATGGGCTGACGCCTGCCCGGTGCCGGAAGGTTAAGAGGAGAGCTTAGCGCAAGCGAAGGTTTGAATTGAAGCCCCGGTAAACGGCGGCCGTAACTATAACGGTCCTAAGGTAGCGAAATTCCTTGTCAGGTAAGTTCTGACCCGCACGAATGGCGTAATGATTTGGGCACTGTCTCGACAGCCCGCCCGGCGAAATTGTAGTACTGGTGAAGATGCCAGTTACCCGCAACTAGACGGAAAGACCCCATGGAGCTTTACTGCAGTTTAATACTGGGAATCGGTAATTCATGTACAGGATAGGTGGGAGACTGAGAAGCATGGCCGTCAGGTCGTGTGGAGTCACCGGTGGGATACCACTCTTGGATTGCTGGTTTCCTAACCTGCGGCCCTGAATCGGGTCGGGGGACACTGTTAGACGGGCAGTTTGACTGGGGCGGTCGCCTCCAAAAGAGTAACGGAGGCGCTCAAAGGTTCGTTCAGCACGGACGGAAATCGTGCATTGAGTGTAAACGCATAAACGAGCCTAACTGCGAGACCGACGGGTCGAGCAGTAACGAAAGTTGGAGTTAGTGATCCGGTGGTATGTGAGTGGAAATGCCATCGCTCAACGGATAAAAGCTACCCTGGGGATAACAGGCTGATCTCCCCCAAGCGTCCACAGCGACGGGGAGGTTTGGCACCTCGATGTCGGCTCGTCGCATCCTGGGGCTGTATTCGGTCCCAAGGGTTTGGCTGTTCGCCAATTAAAGCGGCACGCGAGCTGGGTTCAGAACGTCGTGAGACAGTTCGGTCCCTATCTGTTGCGGGCGTAAGAGATTTGAAGGGAGCTGTCCTTAGTACGAGAGGACCGGGATGGACGTACCTCTGGTGCACCAGTTGTCCTGCCAAGGGCATAGCTGGGTAGCTATGTACGGACGAGATAAACGCTGAAAGCATCTAAGCGTGAAAC